>ENA-UEQW01002205-UEQW01002205.1-human-gut-metagenome-genome-assembly--contig:-NODE-2205-length-15031-cov-3.909389_pt1 | contig 15031 bp, 10 predicted proteins | sample MGYA00242947_ERZ507947 | MGnify/ENA primary metagenome ERZ507947 (study PRJEB26167, sample SAMN06115421) | human gut metagenome | host: Homo sapiens | place: China:Guizhou | collected 2015-03-17... | reverse complement strand
CTTTGGCACGAACATAGATCCATTCCTTTGCATCGGAACTGATAAAGAATACATCCTGACCGGATGAAACCGTCACCTGGTCTGATGTCTGATCCATAGCCTCCCACAGTGGGAGATCCACATACAGCCTGTGCGGTGTAAAATACTGATACCTGTGCATTCCGGTATCCATATACTCTAATTTCCCCGCATCACTGTCATACCACCAGTAGCCATTTAAGTATGCTGTCTCAAGAATATCTGTACGAATTGTTCCATAGATTCCGCTTTGTCCGGTAAAGCCGTTGATACCGCCATTTTTTTCTTTAAAAGGAAAACCAGTAACTTCTCCGGCAAATTCGAGTGTGTTTCCATCATACCGGTAAAAATATGTCACATAATCACCACTCGGCCCATCATCTAAGACAGCAATCTCTAACGAATCATCATAAGCATTAATATCAGTGACATAAAAGCAATCTGTTTCCGGTGTCACCATCGCCGCATATTCGCACAGTTCATATGAAGTTCCATTCACGGTAAGGATACAGGAATATCCTGCATAATCGCCACTCTCTTTCACATCATAACGTATTTCTTCTTCCCTGCCGTCTCCATCAATATCTTCCATAACTTTCTGTCCTGTTTTATACTCTTTCGGATATGGATGTTCGTCTGCATATGTTTTTTCTGCTTCCTGTATCACTGTCAGATTATCTTTCTCTGTCTGGCTTAACACAGACTCGTCAAATGCATCTGTCTCCGCCGTTTTTTCATACCAGGAACATGCATTAAAATAACTCTGCAGATATTCATTGGTAAAACCCCGTCCATGTCTTGCATAGATTTCATTGCGTGCTAACCATAAATCATTGTCCGACATATTGATAAGACTGTCTGTCGAAATTGTCTGTGTCATACTGACCGGAATGATATACTGGTCAGCATCTTTGTGCAGGTTCTGTGTATCAATGACCGCATTCTGTACTACCGTATCTGACTGCTGCATCATCCCTTGATATTCATTTAAAGTATCCTCATTTTCCACATCGCAGCTCACATCCGTAGGCCTCACAACCTCATATAACACTCCATCATCGGTATATCCTAAAATACTTACACCGGCAGCATCCGGATACCATTCCGTGTCTTTGGTAATTCCAAAAAGAAACCCCGTCCCACTTTCTTTCTCATAGGATTTTTTCTGAAAAACAGAAAAACCGGTATCATCTTTTAAAATTACATACTTATCTTCCCAGCTCTCCGGAAACTGCAGCGTGATCTCTTTCCAGATATATTTTTCTTCGGCTGCTTCCATTTTTTCAGACGCACTGCTGTCTATTTCGGATTCCATTTCATCTGTATCTGAAATTCCTGCTGTTTTCTGCTCATTGCTGTTTATTTTATTTTGTGCAATATCTGGCTCACCACACCCTGCTGTAAAAAGCAAAAGTGCGGCTGTAAACAACCACACTTTATTTTTCATATAATTATGCACTCCTTTCTGTCAGTGCAAAAACTTTTTTATATCATCTGCCGTACTGTGAATTTTCTCTACCGCATTCTGAACCTGTTTTGCAACATCAAGGTTTTCTTCACTGAGTGTATGTACCTGTTCTGCACTCGCCGTAACTTCCTCAGTCGCTGCCGAAAGCTGCGAGCAGTTTACCACAATCTTATTGTTGGAATCTGAAAGTCCGCTTACCTTTTTATTGACCTCTTCAATATGGGCAACCAGCTCACCTATATTTTTATTAAGCAGATTAAATGTTTCTGACGCAGCAAGAATCTTTTCTTTCTGATCTTCCGTTGCCTGTACAGAACCTTCTACTGATACAACCACATCATTTGCATTTGCATTCAGTTCGTTTGTAATTCTCGTGATCTCTTCCGTCGAATTTTTTGTCTGTTCCGCAAGCTGTCTGATCTGCTCTGCTACAACCGCAAAACCTCTTCCGGCTTCTCCGGCACGTGCACTCTCAATAGATGCATTTAACGCCAGCAGGTTTGTCTGGCTTGAAATATTTAAGATCATACCTGCAATCTCTTCTACTTCTTTTGTCTTATCCTGAAGTTTGGTCATTGCCTCAGTAACATCATGATTTGTATTTGTGATCTGCTCTGCCTGATCTTTCAACTCATCCATCACACGCATATTTTCCTGAATGCTGTCATTTGAATTCATTGCGATATCCACCATCTGTTTTGATCGCTCACTTGTTTCATCGATCGCATCCTGGATCGTTGCAGTCATGGTATTCTGTTCTTCGATGCTGTTTGCATTCATTCCGGAAGCCGTTGTAATCTCCTGCATACTGCCAGTTACAGAATTGGTCGTCTCGACCAGTTTTCCGATCAGGCTGCTGCTCTTAACTGATTCTTCCTGAACAGTTTTGGAAATCTCAAGCACTCCCTGTAAAATTTCATTCTGCTTTTTGTGTTCCTCATCTATGGATCCAAGTGCATCTGCGTTAAACAATAATGTGATCTTTCCAATTCTTGAAACCATAAATAAAACGCCAAGCACGCCGACCACAGAACATATTGTATCCACGTTCAATACAGTAATACCCTTTATTCCCTGAACAATCGTAACGATCACGTAGAGAATACTCACTCCCACACAGGTTCTTTTTAATCCACCTTCATCATAGTACGGAATCTGTAACGCAACTATAACGATCAGTACATACGTAATAAAATGTGCATCTGTCTGTACTCCGACTAACAGATACTCTAATCCCATCTCAAGCGTAGCAATCACTTTTAATTTTGCTGTTGCATGATCTTTATGATAAATAATCGTGTTCAAAACTGATGCGGCTATTATTAATACAGTATTCCCATATACTACTGCATTTACCAGATTCTGATTTGCCATGCGGAGCCACAGATACAGTAAAAACAATATTCCAAGAAATATGGTTGCACCTATATAGAACCGGTTCATCTTTTTGATCCGTTCCGCTTTATCATTATAAATATATTTCTTTTCTTCTTCCATATATTTTATCTCCCTGTACTTAAAATATGATCAATATTTTCTGCCATAACTTATCCGACCTGTCCGGATCTTAAGTTTAAGAATATTATGCTTCTTTTTTCTGTACAACCTCGCCCGGTTTCTTAAAAATTGAGTTTGCCGGGATCACTCCCCTGACACTTGAAAGCGGATATACATTTGTATGTCTGCCGATCACCGTTCCAGGATTTAATACAGAATTGCATCCAACTTCAACAAAATCTCCAAGCATTGCACCAAATTTCTTTAATCCGGTTTCAATTTTTTCATCACCATCTTTTACCACAACCAGTGTCTTATCTGATTTCACATTTGATGTGATTGATCCTGCACCCATGTGTGACTTATAACCCAGAATAGAATCACCAACATAATTGTAATGCGGCACCTGAACGGAATTGAAAATAATATCATTTTTCAGTTCTGTGGAATTGCCGACAACAGAACCCTTTCCTACGATCGCACTGCCGCGGACAAATGCGCAGTGACGGATTTCTGCATCCTCATCAATGATCAGCGGACCGTTTAAACATGCTGTCGGTGCCACTTTTGCACTCTTTGCAACCCAGATATCCTCGCCTCTTTTTTCAAACTTTTCCGGATCTAATGTTGGTCCAAGTTTTTTTATGAACTCACTGATCCCTTTTAAAGCCTCCCATGGATATGTAAACTGTTCTAAATATTCTTTTGCGATTGTTTCATCTAAATCATATAAATTGCTGATTTTTGCGTTTTCCATCTTTTCCTCCATCCCAGAATGTCTCTGTCACATGGATATGAATCCAGTGTGATCCTTGCATTTCTGTTTGCATACTGGTTCTATTGTAAAACGTTTTCACAGATCTGTCAAAATAATATTCGAACACTGCAAAAAAATCTCCGGACAGACAAGAATTTCTGTCTGCCGGAGATCGCTTACGGCATAAACTCATCTAAAAAATTGCTTCCTGCGATCCATTCCTGCTCTTCTTCCTCCTGGAACGCCGCAGCCTCATTTGCCATAGCGGCATAGAAATCATCTGCACCATCCGGTTCAGAGTCCGTCCGTTGTGACTGCTGTGTCTCTGTGCCACCCTGTTCTGCCTGCTGCATCTGCTGTGCCCCATTCTCCTGCACAGCCGTCTGCACTTCTGACTGCCCCTCTGTCTCCTGTTTTTGCAGAGACTGGCTTCCCGGATTGTCAAAATCAAAGCTGATCCGCTCGTCCTCATATTTTAAGCAGGCATCAAATACATTTCCTGCTTTTGAGGTAAATCCGGTCACTTTTTCCTTTGTCTTTCCGGTTTCCAACAGTTCTTTCATGATTTCTTCCGAAAGCTGCACTTTCGCGACCGTATGCCCTAACCGGAAACCACAGTCACACTCATAGTACCACTGGCTTTTCTTTAAGAGTTCCCCACATTTCGGACACTTTACCGTCGTCTCGACCGGCTTTGGTTTCTCCGGGAAATCAAAGGTGATCTGACCTTCTTTCGTCAGTTTTAACGGCGCATCAAATTTCATTCCGGTCTTTGCGATAAATCCTTCGATCACACCGGTCTTTCCATTGGTTAAAAGTTCTTTGACCTGTGCTTCTTTTAATTTTACTCCTGCGATCTGTCCAACCGAAAAACGACAGCTTTCCGGATCATCTTTTTTATAATTTGCGCAGCCATAGCCGAACGGCGTTTTCACCATATCACCGCCGCAGACCGGGCATTTCACATCTTTTAATTTGGGGGCTTCCACATCCGAGAAATCGTATTTTAGTCCGATTACCTTGCCGGATTCGTCTTTTTTTAAAGCAATCCTTGCATCAAACTTCTTTCCTGTCTTTGACTTAAAACCGCGAATCGTTGCTGTCCGGCCTTCTGTCAGAAGCTGTTTCACCTGTGCCTCATTTAACGTTTTTTCTCCCATCTTTCCAATGGAAAAACGGCAGCTTTCCGGGTCATCTTTTTTATAATTCGCACATCCGTAGCCAAACGCTGTCTGTACGATATCACCACCGCAGAGCGGGCAGACTACATCTTTTATCTTCTTTACCTCCACATGGTCAAAGTCAAATTTTAAATACTTCCGACCGGTTTCATCCGTCTCTAACGCCACACAGGCATCAAATTTTTTCCCGGTCTTTGACTTAAAACCGCGGATTGTCTCCGTTCTGCCGTCGGTCAGAAGTGCTTTCACCTGTGTTTCGGTCAGATCACGTCCCGCAAGTGTACCGATGGCAAAGCGGCAGCTCTGCGGATTTTGCTGGTCGTAATTCATACAGCCATAACCAAATGATGTTTTCTGGATCTGTCCGCCGCACATCGGGCAGACTACATCTTCTAATATCTCTGCCTCATTCTTTGAAAAATCAAATTCGACTGTTTTTCTGCCATCCTCTCCTGTTTTCAAAAGCAATGCCGCCGAAAACTTCTTTTTATTTTTTGCGGTAAACCCTTTTAAGACCTCCGTCTCTCCTTTTTGCAGCAGATCAGTCAGGTCATCCACACTAAGGGATTTTCCCGCGATTTTTCCAATGGAGAAATAACAGCTTTCCGGATCTTCACGGTGTTTCACACAACTGTAACCAAAAGAAGTGATTTCCATATCAGAACCGCAGACCGGACATTTCACCCCTTCTAATATTTCAGGTTCATTTTTGCAAAAGTCAAAATTGACTGATGCTTTTCCATTCTCATCTTTTTCAAATACCAATGCAGCAGAAAAGCGTTTTCTGGACTTTGATATAAAGACGGACAATACCTCTGTGTGCCCTTTGGTCAGAAGCTCCACCACTTCGTCTTCCTCTAAGTCTCTTCCTGCTATGGTTCCGATGGCAAACTTGCATCCGCTTCCATCTTTTTTATAATTACTGCATCCATAACCGAATGGTGTCGTTTCCATATCCCCGCCGCAGACCGGACAGACCGCCTCTATTTTTTTTCTGGCTGCAAGTCCTCTTCCACCTTTTCCGACAAATGGATGTATCCTTGCAGCAAGATTTCCGGTCAGATCATGCTCAATCATGGAAACCGTTTCTTTCCGGATAAAATCCTCCAGTTTCCCGCGATAATCTTCCATAACGACTGTTCCGCGCGTAATACCGTCAAGTCCTTTTTCCCAGGAAGCTGTCATTTTCGGATTCAAAAGCGCAGGCACAGTCATACTTACCACCTCAAACACCATCTCACCGATTGCTTCCGGACTTAATACCTGTGTCTTTTTATTCAGGTTAAGATACCCGATGCGCACCAGTTTACGGATGATCTCAGCTCTTGTCGCAGACGTTCCAATCCCTGATCCCTTGATCTGTTCTCTTAACTCTTCCTCCTCAATAAGCTGTCCGGCATTTTCCATTGCAAGCACCATGGAACCGGACGTGTAACGTTTTGGCGGTGCCGTTTTCCCCTCTTTGATCTCGTAACCATCCACATTCAGCGGATCGCCGGTCTTTAACTGTCCCGCCAGTTTTAAAAGTCCCGCACTCTCTTCTTCCTTATTGTCTTCATTTGCCGGTCTTCCCATAATTTCAAGGAATCCCGGATTTTTAAGTGCCTTTGCAGATGCAAAAAACTGCTCTGCTTCCACCTGTACCACAAGTTTGACCGTCTCATACTCTGCCGCCGGATAAAAAATACTTAAAAAGCGGCGTACGATAAGATCGTATACTCTTCGCTGCAGGCCATTTAACGAATGAAGTTCCGTAAGCTGCCCGGTCGGAATGATCGCATAGTGGTCTGTGATCTTTGAGTCGTCGGTATACTGTGTACGTGCAATATTCCGGTAGCTGCCTTCTTTTAGAATATGTTCCGTATAAGTTTTGGTCGGCTCATAAGTTTTCAGGCGGTTTAAATTTTTACCGATTTCCTTTGCTACCGCTGTTGACAGAACTCTCGCATCTGTTCTTGGATAAGTCGTGAGTTTTCTCTCATATAAATCCTGTGCCACCTGCAATGTCTCATCCGGACTGATCTTGTATCGTTTGGAGCACTCTGCCTGCAACTCTGCAAGATTAAATAACAGTGGTGCTTTCTTTCTGGATGTACCGCGCTCCATAGATTTTACAAACGCCATTTTCCCGTCAAGTTCACCGATCAGTTTTTCTGCACTCTCACGCTTTTTGAATCCATTTTCCTTATATAAAAGCGGCGATTCAAAATATCCAGAACCCTCAACCGCTTTCCACTCTGCAGCAACTGACACCTCATTTTCAGCACCTTCCGGTAAAAAGTCTCCCACCACACGATAAAATGGAGTCTCAGTAAAATTGCGTATCTCACGCTCGCGGATCACAACCATCCCAAGTACACACGTCATGACACGTCCCACTGCGATTGCTGTGTAACTCTTTGTCGCCGCGGCATCATTTAATAATTTCCCGTATTTTACCGACATGGCTCTGGAAAAATTGATTCCCATCGCATAATCTTCAATCGTACGCATGATACCGGATTTTGCCAGATTGTCATACTCTGACATCGGCTTTGCCTCGCGGATTCCGCGCAGGATTTCTTCCTCGGTCTGGGAATCGATCCAGACACGAAGTTCTTTCATTCCTTCCCTGACACCACCGAAACGTCTGATATTCTCCTCGATCGTCTGTCCTTCTTTTCCGGCATCACCTGCCCAGTAGACGGTCTCTATATCCTCTCTGAAAAGCATCCTGTGCACGGTATCATACTGCTTGCTGACATCTGGTATTACATTATATTTATATTCTTCCGGCAGAAACGGCAGATCCTCCAACCGCCATCTTTTGTACTTTTCATCATATGCTTCCGGATAGACCATTTCCACTAAATGTCCGACGCACCATGTGATGACATAGTCATCATTTTCAATGTATCCGTCATTTCTCCCGTTCACGCCAAGAATCCTTGCAAACTCCTGCGCCACGCTTGGTTTCTCCGTTATTATCAAAGACTTTGCCACTAAAATATTTCTCCGTTTCTGATTACTTAACCTTTATTTCGCATAAGAGAAATTATAACATTTTTAAATTTTTTAGGCAATATAAAACGCCATCGGAAATCCTCCGATGACGTTTCTATCATCCATGTTTTACTTATTTCTTTGTAATATATCCCTGTGCTTTCAGCAGCTCTGCGCAAAGTACTGCACCGCCTGCTGCACCACGGACTGTGTTATGGGAAAGTCCGACAAATTTCCAGTCGTATACGGTATCCTCTCTTAATCTGCCGACTGAGATACCCATTCCGTTCTCGTAATTAACATCTAAGGAGACCTGCGGTCTGTTGTCTTCCTCTAAGTACTGGATAAACTGCTTTGGTGCGCTCGGAAGACCTAACTCCTGCGGAACACCGCTGAAGTTCTTCAAAGCCTCGATCAGCTGCTGTTTTGTCGGGTTTTTCTTAAATTTAACAAATACTGCTGCTGTATGTCCGTTTAATACCGGAACACGGATACACTGACAGGTAATGACCGGTGATTCTGCCGGAACGATCGCTTTTTTCTCGTCATCAACATAACCCCAGATACGAAGCGGCTCTTTCTCAGATTTTTCTTCCTCACCACCGATGTAAGGAATGATGTTTCCTACCATCTCAGGCCAGTCTTTAAATGTCTTTCCGGCACCGGAGATCGCCTGATAGGTTGTAGCAACCACTTCATACGGCTCGAACTCTTTCCATGCAGTAAGTACCGGTGCATAGCTCTGGATGGAGCAGTTTGGTTTTACAGCAACAAAACCACGCTTCGTGCCAAGACGCTCTTTCTGGTATTTGATAACTTCCATATGCTCCGGGTTTACTTCCGGCACTACCATAGGAACATCCGGTGTCCAGCGGTGTGCACTGTTATTGGAAACAACAGGTGTCTCTGTCTTTGCGTAATCTTCCTCGATCTTTTTGATCTCCTCTTTGGTCATATCCACTGCGGAAAATACAAAATCAACCTCTGCTGCTACTTTCTCCACTTCATTGACATTCATGACAACGATATTTTTTACTGCCTCCGGCATCGGTGTATCCATTTTCCAACGGTCACCAACTGCCTGCTCATAAGTCTTTCCGGCGCTTCTAGGACTTGCTGCAATGGTTGTCACCTCAAACCATGGGTGATTTTCCAGAAGAGAGATAAATCTCTGTCCTACCATACCTGTTCCACCAAGAATACCAACTTTTAACTTTTCGCTCATTTTGCTCTAATCTCCTCGTCCCTTATTCTCTGTTTGTCCGTCCGTCGCAAACATGTGTCTTTCATAGTAAATATATTATGCTATTTTCCCGAAAAAAGCAATGCTTATTTTGTCAAAGTTTCCTGTATTTTTAGCAAAAACTTGTACATTTGTCACAACAACACGTCAGTGTACAAAAGTGTTACATCCATTCTTTGCTCAGATATTCGCGCTCTTTTTCAATGACTTTCTCCATTGCTTCCCTGCCAGGTGCGCCAATCGTCAGACGTTTATTGACACATGTTTCCATGGAGATCGCATCATAGATGTCCTCCTCGAATACCGGACTGATCGCTTTTAATTCTTCCAGACTCATGTCATCGATCGGAATCTTTTTATCAAGGCAGTAAAGTACGATACGACCAACGATTCCATGTGCATCACGGAATGGAACGCCATGATTTACCAGATAATCTGCTGCATCTGTTGCGTTTGTAAATCCATGATTTGCAGACTGACGCATTCTTTCTTTATTAAAACGCATGGTTGCAAGCATTCCATTGAATAATGCAACACATCCCTTTACTGTGTCCATCGCATCAAAAGAAAGCTCCTTATCTTCCTGCATATCTTTATTGTATGCAAGCGGGATTCCTTTCATTGTCGTAAGCAAAGACATCAGCGCACCATAGACACGTCCGGTCTTACCACGAACCAGTTCTGCGATATCCGGGTTTTTCTTCTGTGGCATGATACTGCTTCCGGTACTGTACGCATCATCGATTTCAACAAACTGATATTCGTTGGAGTTCCAGATGATCACTTCCTCAGAAAAACGGGAAAGATGCATCATGATCGTTGCACACGCAGATAAAAACTCGATCAGATAATCGCGGTCTGAAACGCCGTCCATACTGTTTAAAGTTGGTCCATAAAAGCCAAGCAGTTCCGCAGTATACTCGCGGTCTAACGGATAAGTTGTACCGGCAAGCGCCCCGGAACCGAGCGGGCAGTAATTCATACGCTCGTAAATATCATGCAGACGCAGACGGTCACGCTTGAACATTTCAAAATAAGCACCCATATGATGTGCCAGCGTGATCGGCTGTGCTTTCTGCAAATGGGTAAAGCCCGGCATGATCGTCTCTGTATTTTCTTCCATAATATGTAAGATCGTGGTCAGAAGTTCTTTTAACAGTCCATCCACTGCAAGCACCTCGTCTCTGGTGTAAAGACGCATATCAAGTGCCACCTGGTCATTACGGCTGCGTCCGGTATGAAGCTTTTTACCGGTATCACCGAGACGGTCGATTAAATTTGCCTCCACAAAACTGTGAATATCTTCGTATTCTGATGTGATCTCTAATTTTCCGCTCTCCACATCTTCTTTGATCTCCTGCAGTGTCGTGACGATATCGTTCATTTCCTGTTCTGTTAAAATACCCTGTTTTCCAAGCATTTTTACATGTGCGATACTGCCCTCGATATCCTGTTTATAAAATTTCTGATCAAATGTGATAGACGCATTGAAATTATATACAAGCTGGTCTGTTGCCTTTGTGAAACGTCCTCCCCATAACTGTGCCATATCTAAATCCTCACTTTCGTTGTCATAATTACATTTCATTCTACATGAAGTGCTGCATCCCCGCAAGTCCCTGTTGTATTTTTATGCACCGGCTATACATGCTGTCATGCATGCCTCTCCGCTTCCTTCGCCGCGATCTGTGCATCCCTTTCCTTTTTCGAAAAAACACAGCCGCAGTAATACTGGCGGTACATGCCATATTCTTCGGAAAGCTCCACGGAACGCTTGTATCCGTTTTTCTTTTTAAAATCAGAATTTAAGTATGAAATCCCATATTCCTCAGATAAACGATCCCCGATCTCATTTAATTTTTCTGCATTTTTAAGCGGACTGATGGATAATGTCGTTGTAAAATAATCCATATGAAGTTTATTTGCAATCTCTGCCGATTCCCGGAGCCGCAGTTCATAGCAGCGGGAACACCTCTCACCGCCCTCTTTCACGTCCTCTAGTCCCTGCGCCATCTGATAAAAACGTTCTTTATCATAATTTCCCTCTACAAAGGAAACCGGATATTTTGCCGGCAGTCTCTCGATAAAGCGCTGCTGCTCTTTTACACGCTTGAAATATTCCTCTTCCGGATAAATATTCGGATTATAATAAAAAACCGTGATTTTAAAATACTGTGACAGATACTCTAAGCAGTAAGAACTGCAGGGTGCACAACAACTGTGCAACAGCAGGGTGGGCACTTTGTTCTCACTCTGGTTTTTCGCTATGGTCTCCTCAAGCATTTTCTGATAATTCTGTTTCAATTTTCTGCCTCCCATGACAATATTTCTTCTGCCCGCGCCCTCCAGGTATGCCCGGTACAGAATGTCTGATATGCATTGTCCCGGATCTCTGCCCGAAGTCTGTCATTTTCCATCAGTTCTCCGGCAGCTTCCGACAGCGAACCTATTTCTGACAGCGAATAAAACATCAGATCCTCCCTGTTTTTAAAATGCGAACTCCTGTACGGATTCTCATCTGTCAGCACCACAGTACGGTTTGCCATCCCGGCAATCGCCCTGTCATGGATGCCCCGGTTAAAAATCGGCGAAACATCAAGCATGATCTGGTCTCTTGCAATTTTCTCAAAAGAAAGATCAAAGGTAACCGGCTTTTCGATCGTCAGATATTTCTCATAGGGAGTCTGATATTTTTCCCATCACTCCCCGACTAAACGTACCGGTATCTTTCTTTTTAAAAGCTCATCAAGTGCCGCTTTCCTGAAATAATCCCTGATGTAGGCATCCGATGCATACATCGTATTCATAAAAAGAGCAAACTGCGCACTGTCAAGTTCCATGTCATTTTCTTTCAGGCATGCCCGAAATGCTTCCTCCATCGGAAGTTCCGGCGTCCCGATCCGCATTTCTATGATCCTTTTCATCAATCCGCAAAAAGGCTCCGGTGCTGCATTCACAATATCATATACCTTATCCGGTGCATCATAAGTTCCTATAAAAAGGATCCGATCCGCAGGATTTTTTTCCCCGTCAAATAATGCAACCGTCGCTCCAAGCGGGAGCATATGCACGCTCTTTACATTTGGATGATATTTTCTGACATAATCAGCCTGTCCTTCATCCAGCACGATCACATGAAAATTTTTTGCCTGTGTCATCAGACAGTTATAATGAAATAATGGATGATCCAAAATATAATCGTAAAATGGACCATCGATCAGGTCTGTCACCGGTGTCCCGTCATCCATCGCAAGTCTTGGAAGCAGAGAGTTAAAGTCAAAAACTGCACGATATTTTTTTCCAAAAAATGGAGAAAGTACCTTATCAAGATCATCTTTGGATGTAAACTCACATACTGTCGTCTCATAGCCTGCTTCTTCAAACGCACCTGCAAGCTGATGGGCAAAAAAGTTTCCCGACAAATAACAGATTTCCCTGGAACAGAATACTAAAATCTTTTCCTGTGCTTTCATCCGTTTTTCCTCCCGTAAAATACAAACGGACTCCTGCTAAAAGTCTCCCCAAAGCAAAAGTCCGTTTTCATTCTCATTCCTTACTCTCTTACATAACGCAGGCACAAAATTCCAACTAAATATTCTACCACGCAAAGCACCATAAAAACAGTTGCTCCGGCGAAAACCCCTGCTACGATCTGAGCGATCACAGCAATCGCATGCAGCCAGACCGGTACATCATGCAGGCAGCAGGCAATCCCTGCTTCTAACAATACGATCAGACAAACCGGAACAACCGGCATATGCAGAGCAATAATTCCTGCCAGAATAACCGCAAGTGCTGCAACAATGACTGCAAACAGCATCAGCATACTCTGATTCTCTGCAAATAACGTTCCAAGGATACCCCCTATACTCTTTTTTCTGCGCTGCTTTATGGATACGCGCGGCTCCTCTTTTTTTACATAATTTTCAGGTTCACTCATACCTTAATACCTCTCCTCTTTCTGCTATAATGTCATCCGGTCAAATGATCTGCTTACCGGAAAACACGTCATCTTTCTGCATTATATCAATTTATATAAAAAAGAACAAGTAGTTTTCACTTTACCCTCTTTCAAAAAGGATGTATACTGATACAACGAAAATAATTATCTGACAGAAATGGAGAACCCGATGAATCATACAACGATCAACAAACCTGATACATGGTGTTCCATGTGGGGAAATGCAGTTTCAATCGCAGAACACCGGCCGGAAAGCTATGCAAAAGATATTACACTCCGCTATCCGGTCTATGCGCCATTTGACGGAACATCTTTAAAATTTACCTTTGACAATTACTGTGGAAGCGAACCTGTCTCTATCACAAAGGCAACCGTCTCCGTCGCGGACTTCAATACCAACAGCGATTCTGCCCCCAAGATTCATCTGTCCTGCCCGCAGAAGAAATCGACAACAACACAGATTACTTTTTTGGGCAATCCTTCTGTGACACTTGATGCACACAAGCGTATTGTAAGCGATGAAGTTTCCTTTCAGGTTCAGGCAGGACAGACACTTTGTGTCAATCTTTATTTTGCAGACTTTACGCTGATGCAGTCCGCTGTTCTGATCACAGGTCCTCTCTCGAAAGGATTTTTCTCACTGGGTGATCAGACATTAACAGAAGATCTTCCTCTTGATACAAGCAAAACGACAAGCTGGTTTTATTTTTTAAGCAATATTGATATTTTAACATCATCCGACAACCGTGCTGTGATCTGCTATGGTGACTCCATTACCGCACAGGCATGGCCGGATGAACTAACGCTCCGTTTAAGACGTGAGGGCAGAAAACACACTTCCATTATCCGACGCGCTGCAAGCGGTACCAGAATCCTGCGCCAGTATGACTGCATTACCTATGATTCCTACGGTTTAAAAGGAAGCAACCGCTTTTTGCATGAAATACCGACCGCCGGTGCCGATACTATCATTATCCAGCAGGGGATCAATGATATCATTCACCCAGTTGGAACAGATATCAATCCGTTCCGTCCCATGAGCGATCTTCCAACAGCAGAAGAACTCATAGACGGTCTCAAATGGTACACTGACCAGGCACACTCTCTTGGATTGTCTGTCTATATCGGAACACTGCTTCCGATCGAAGGCTGGCGTACCTATGCCCCGTTCCGTGAAGAACTGAAAAACAAAGTCAATGAATGGATCCGCCAGGCGGACGGCTTTGAAGGCTGCATTGATTTTGACCTTGCCGTACGTGACAGCACCAATCCTGCTGCATTTAAAGCAGGCTATGACAGTGGCGACCATCTTCACCCAAGCAGTGCCGGTTACAAGGCAATGGCTGATGCTGTATCTTTACGCTTCCTCTAAATGCTTTCTTACTCTCTGGATCAGCATCTCCAATGCAACCGCATTTTCGCCACCCTCCGGGATTATGATATCTGCACGGCGTTTACTCGGTTCCACAAACTGTTCATGCATCGGTTTTACAGTCGTTAAATACTGATTTATGACACTGTCTAAGGAGCGTCCACGGTCTTTTACATCTCTTACGATCCTTCTTAGAATACGCACATCCGCATCCGTATCTACAAATACACGGATATCCATCAGTTCACACAAGGCCGGCTCGGCAAAGATCAAAATACCCTCAAGTACGATCACCGGTGCCGGCTCCACAAGGATCGTCCTGTCGGAACGGTTGTGAACCGTATAATCATAGACCGGCATCTGCACGGCATTGCCCTTTTTCAACTCTTTGATATGTTCACATAACAGTTCTGTATCAAATGCATCCGGATGATCATAATTTAACTTTGAGCGGTCTTCATAACTCATCTCATCATGGCGTTTATAATAATTATCATGACGCAGAATACTGACGTCATCACGTCCAAAGCTGTAAACCACTTTATCTGCCAG
>ENA-UEQW01002199-UEQW01002199.1-human-gut-metagenome-genome-assembly--contig:-NODE-2199-length-15072-cov-4.997733_pt1 | contig 15072 bp, 10 predicted proteins | sample MGYA00242947_ERZ507947 | MGnify/ENA primary metagenome ERZ507947 (study PRJEB26167, sample SAMN06115421) | human gut metagenome | host: Homo sapiens | place: China:Guizhou | collected 2015-03-17... | reverse complement strand
CCGGGCATGGCGCCGGTGGTGGGCTTGATGTACACATAGGTCATGCCGTAGAACATACTGGCGAAGGCCGCCAGCGCCGAGCCGATGGCAAACGTCAGCGTGATGGTCCTGTCCACGCTGATGCCCATCAGCGTGGCGGCGTCCTTGTCCTCGGACACGGCCCGCATGGCTTTGCCCAGCTTCGTTTTTTCGATGAACAGCGTCAGCGCTGCCATCAGCACCGCTGTCACCGCCAGCGTCAGCACGGTGATGCCGTCCACCTGCACGCCGCCCACGGAGAAGCTGCCCAGCTTTACCAATGTGGGGTAGGCCATCTGCTGCGAGCCGAAGAGCAGCAGCGCCGCGTTCTGCAAAAGATAGCTGACGCCGATGGCCGTGATGAGCACACTCAGCGGTGCCGCCTGCCGCAGGGGCTTATAGGCGCAGAACTCAATGACCACGCCCAACACCGCGCATACCACGATGCTGACGATCACCGTCACCCACGGGGACAGTCCCAGCTGCGCCACCGCCACAATGCCGCTGTATGCGCCCACCATGATCACGTCGCCGTGGGCGAAGTTCAGCATTTTGGCGATACCGTAGACCATGGTGTAGCCCAGCGCAATCAGCGCGTAGATGCTCCCCAGGCTCAGCCCGCTTATCAATGTTTGTATCAAATTCGTCATAGTCGTCATTCCTTTGCATGGCGCCCGTTCCGCCCTCCCGGCGCAGCGCCGGGAGGGCGTATGGGCTTATTGTGAGGAAGATAGGTAGCTTACTTGCTTACGCCTCCGCGTCGGCCGCGGTATCCGCAGCGTCCCCGCTCTCCGCGCCGGCGGCGTCATTGGCGTTGTCCTGACCGAACAGGGTGCCCACGCCGTTCTTGTAGAGGATGACGCTGGCGGCCTTGTTGGTGTTGCCGTCGGCGCTCCAGGTCATAGTGCCGGTCACGCCCTCCACGGTGATGGTGGGCATCACAGCGGCCAGGTCAGCGCCGGAGGTGCTGCCGTTGGCGGCCTCCACAGCGGCCTTGACGGCGTACACCGCGTCATAGGCATCCGCGGCGAACTGGTCGGGGGTGGCGTTGTAGGCGTCCTGGTATGCCTTCACAAAGGCCTGCACCTTGGGGTCGGCGGAATCCGCGGCGAAGGGGGTCATCATCAGCACGTTATCCGCGATGGTCACATCCTGGCTCACCTTGCCCAGGATGCCGTCCAGACCGTCAGCGCCGAAGAAGTACACATCATCGGCGAACTTGCCCTTGGCCTGGGTCAGGAAGGTGGAGGCCTCCTCCGCGTAGATGGGGATGAACACGACCTTCACGCCGGAGGAAGCAAGGGCGTTCACCTGGGTGGAGAAGTCGGTGCTGGTGGCGGTGGTGAAGGTCTGCGTCTCCTTGATGGTCACGCCGGTGTTCTGGCACTCGGCCACGAAGGCATTGTACAGACCCACAGAGTAGTCGTTGTCGCTCTGATAGAACACGCCTACCTCGGTGGCCAGGGCGTTGTCGGTGAGGTAGTCCGCTGCCGCGGTGCCCTGATAGGAATCGTAGAAGCAGATACGGAACGCCTTGTCGTTGCCGTCGATGCACTTGTCGGCGGAGCCAGTGGTCTCCATCACCAGCACGTCGTCGGCTTTGGCCACCGCCACCACGGAGGCCGTCTCACCGGACAGCACCGCGCCCAGACTGACGTTCATGCCCCAGTCCATCAGCTTGCCGTTCACGCCGCCGGCGGCGTTGATCTCCTTGACGGCCAGCTCCGCGCCGTGCTGTACGGACAGACCATAGTTGGCATAGCCGCCGGTCAGGGGGCCGACGCCGCCCAGCTTAATGGTCTCGGTGCCGCTGGCGTCGCCGCTGCCGCCGTTATCGCTCTTGCTGCCGCAGGCCACCAGGCTCAACGCCATCACAGCGGCTAAAAACATTGCAACTACTTTCTTTTTCATGGTTTTGTTCTCCTTTACGTTGGTTTTCTTAGGAACTATGCACCGGCGGCGTCTGCCGCAGGTATACAAAAAAGCGGCTCCGCCAATGGCGGAGCCGCTTCGCTGTATCAGGTGTCAGCGCGTCATGCGGTTATCCGTGCCAATGGCGTATGTGCAGAGGCGGCCAGTACCAGCAGTACCAGCACCAGAGCGCAAATAATAATGGACGCCATAATAATGGCGCCCAGCACGGACAGGATGACAGTATGAGAAGCGGCGCAGGCGCAGCAGAAAGCAGCACCGGCGCAGGCGGCGGTCATCATGGTATTCATGGCTTTCTTCGTGGTCTTGGTCATCACGGCCGCCTCCTTTCGCTTCGGAAATGTTGGGCCTATTGTAGCAAAGCAAAATTCCAAAGTCAACGGTGTTTTCACAAAAAATGCCATCATATCGCACAATCAGCCACAATATGCATTATGCAATATGCATAAAAACGAACCACTTTCTCCCAGAAACTGGAAATTCCACGGCCGCAGCCGGTCTGCCGCTCCGAACACAAAAAACGATATAGACGGACAAACATACGACAATACCGAACAATGCCCCTTGCATTTTCTGCGTTATCCTGTAAAATAGACAGCGAACCTCCGCGCGGTACGCGCGGAAGCGGAACAGACTGAAAAGGGAGGCCCGTCCATGCATACGCCCCGGCACCCCACACGCAGCATAACGATCATGGCGTCAGCACTGCTGGCGCTGTTTCTGCTGTCCTTCGTGCTGGGCCGCTACGGCGTCCCCCTGGGCGAGGTGGTAAAGATACTCCTCTCCCGCGTATTTCCCATTGAACAGACCTGGACGGACAACATGGCCATCGCCGTGTGGAATGTCCGCCTGCCCCGTATCCTGCTGGCCTGTCTGGTGGGCTGCGGCCTCTCCGCCGCCGGCACCGCCTACCAGACCGTGTTCCAGAACCCCATGGCCGCACCGGATATCCTGGGCGCGTCCTCCGGTGCCTGCTTCGGTGCGGCGCTGGCGATCCTGACGGGCCAGAGCACCGTGATGGTCACCGTTTTCGCCTTCCTGGCCAGCCTGCTGTCCGTGGCCCTGGTCTATCTGGTGGGCCGCCGATCCCGGGGCAGCCGTGTGGTGAGCCTCCTGCTGGCCGGTATCATGGTAGGCTCGCTGTTCTCGGCCTGTACCTCCTATATCAAGCTGGTGGCCGATCCCACCAACCAGCTGCCCCAGATCACCTACTGGCTCATGGGCAGTCTCTCCGGCACCCGTATGCACACCGTCGCCTTTGCCGCCGTCTGTATGGCGGCAGGGCTGACGCCCCTGCTGCTGCTCCGCTGGCGCATGAACCTGCTGACCCTCTCGCCGGATGAAGCCCGCGCCATGGGCGTCCACACGGACCGCCTGCGTCTGGCGGTGATCCTCTGCGCCACGGTGCTGACGGCCTCCGCCGTCTCCGTCTCCGGCATGATCGGCTGGGTGGGTCTGGTGATCCCCCATCTCAGCCGCCGCCTCGTGGGTAACGACTGCCGCAGGCTCCTGCCCATGGCCTGCCTGTTCGGCGCGGCCTTTCTGCTGCTGGTGGACGACCTGGCCCGCACCCTTGCGGCGACGGAGATCCCCATCGGTATCCTGACGGCCTTCGTGGGCGCGCCGTTCTTTATCTACCTCATGGTGAAGGGAGGCGACCGCCTGTGACCCTCACGGTATCGCACCTGACCTTCGCTTATCCCAAGGCCCCGTCGGTGCTGGAGGACGTCTCCTTCACCGTGCCCGCCGGTGATTTCCTCTCCGTGCTGGGTGCCAACGGTGCCGGCAAGAGCACCCTCTTCCGCTGCCTGCTGGGCGGCCTGGAGGGCTACACCGGCGCCATCTCGCTGGACGGCCGCGACGTGCGGACCTTCTCCCGCCGGGAGCTGGCGGCCCGCATCGCCTACATCCCGCAGATACACCGTCCCACCTTCGGCTATTCCGTGCTGGACACCGCCCTCATGGGCCTGACCCGGCACTTGTCCCCGTTCCAGAGCCCCTCCAAGGCCCTGGAGCAGCAGGCTCTGACCGCCCTGGAGCAGCTGGGTGTGGCTCACCTGGCGCAGCGGAACTTCGCCGCCCTCTCCGGCGGCGAGCAGCAGCTGGTGCTCATTGCCCGCGCCCTGTGCCAGCAGTCGGAGCTCCTCATCATGGACGAGCCCACCGCCTCTCTGGATTACGGCAACCAGCTCCGTGTGCTGGAGAAGGTGCGTTCCCTGTCGGAGCAGGGCTACACCGTCCTGCTCTCCACCCACGATCCCCAGCACGCCCTGCGCTTTTCCCGCCGCGTCCTGGCCCTGCAAGGGGGCCGCGTGGCGGCGGAGGGCGATACCCGGAGCGTGCTGACGCCGGACCTGATCCGGCAGCTCTACGGTGTGGAGTCCGTGCTGCTGGATACGCCCGACGGCGCGGCCCTGCTGCCGGTGTGGGGAGGTGACCGCCATGTTTAGCTGGTCGGCGGACACTGTCCGCTTCATGGCCGATGCCTGCCGCCGCACCGACTTCCACGAAAAGCTGATGGCGCTGCTGCTGCCGTACCTGAAGCCCACGGATCATATCTGCGACGCCGGCTGCGGCCTGGGATACCTGTCTCTGGCCCTGTCGCCCCATGCGGCCCGTGTCACGGCGGCGGAGCGCGACGCTGCCGCCCTGGCGGTGCTGCGGCAGGAGCTGGACGCCCGGGGCATTACGAATGTGACGCCCCTGTGCACCGATGTGCTGGCCTATACGCCGCCGGAGCCCTTCGACGCCATGGTGTTCTGCTTTTTCGGCAGCATGGAGGAGATACTGGCCGCTGCCCTCCGCCAATGCCGTGGCACGGTGCTGGCCGTGGTGCGTGACGATGTGTGCCACCGCTTTTCCGGGGCACCCCGTGCGCCGAGCCGCCATAGCTTCGATGCCGCCTGCGGTGTGCTGGACGCCCACAGTATCCCCTATACGGCGCAGTGTGCGGCGCTGGACTTTCCCCAGCCCTTCCGCACCCTGGAGGATGCCCGGACATTCCTGACCCTCTACGGCGGGGGAGCGCCTGCGGAGGACGATCTCCGCGCCAAACTTATTTCCACCGGCGATCCGAACTTCCCGTGGCAGCTGCCCGGCGTCCGCCGCTTTGGAATAAGTGCATTTACAATGAAAGAAGGAGAACGCATATGAACAAGACAAAACGATTGCTGGCGCTGGTCCTGGCGCTGGTGATGAGCCTGACCCTGTTTGCCTGCGGCCGGAAGGCCCAGGACGACAAGACCGACGACAGCACCCGGACGGAGGACACCACCCGCGTGTTTACCGACTCCTGCGGCCGCGAGGTCACCGTCCCCACCGATATCCGGAAGGTCGCCGTCTCCGGCCCGCTGGCCCAGATGGTGGTCTTTGCCATCGCCCCGGACAAGATGGTGGGTGTGGCCAATGCCTGGGACGAGACCGCTGAGAACTACTTTGACCAGAAGTATCTGGACCTGCCCCTGCTGGGCCAGCTGTACGGCGGCAAGGGCGAACTGAACCTGGAGACGCTGCTGGCGGCCGATCCCGACGTGGTCATCGATGTGGGCGAGCCCAAGAGCACCATGGCGGAGGACCTGGACGGCCTGCAGGAACAGACCGGAATCCCCTTTGTCCACATTGACGCCTACCTGGCCTCCATGGACGATACCTATGCCATGCTCAGCGACCTGCTGGCTATGCCCAACGAGGGTCAGGCCCTGGCCGACTACTGCCGCAATGCCTATGACACCGTCAAGGCCATCGTGGACGGCGTGGAGAAGGCCGATGTCCTGTATATCACCGGTGAAGATGGCCTGAACGTCATCGCCAGGGACTCCTATCACGCCGAGGTCGTCGATATGCTGTGCAATAATCTGGCTGTGGTGGACGAGCCCTCCTCCAAGGGTACCGGCAACGAGGTGGACATGGAGCAGATCCTGAACTGGGACCCCTCTATCGTGTTCTTCGCCCCCGGCAGCATTTACAGCACCGTGGCCGATAACGAGAACTGGCAGACCATACCTGCCATCAAGGACGGCAAGTATTACGAGGTGCCCTTCGGCCCCTACAACTGGATGGGCTTCCCCCCCAGCGTCCAGCGCATCCTGGGTATGCAGTGGATGGCCAAGGTCCTGTACCCCGAGGCTGCCGATTACGATATGTATGAGGTCACCCAGACCTATTTCCAACTGTTCTACCACTGCGACCTGACCATCGACCAGTACAACGCGCTGGTGGCAAATTCTCTCCCCGCTGTGGAGGCCGCCGGCTGAATAAACGAACAGGGAGCGGCACCGCCGCTCCCTATGGCCCTTGAAAGGAGACGCATATGAACAACATCTTCCAGACCCTGCTCTACCAGCGGGAAAAGCAGAAGGACACCGTGCTGGCCACCATCGTGTGGGATGACGGCTCCGCCCCCCGCGGCGCGGGCAGCCAGATGCTGGTGGGGGCGGAGGGTCTGCTCTCCGGCACCATCGGCGGCGGCGCGGTGGAGCTGCGGTCCATTCAGCTGGCCCGGGCGCTGCTGGCCGGTCAGCACGTGGACGCCCTGTATGACTTCAAGCTCTCCCGTGACGGTGAGCTGGGCATGGCCTGCGGCGGCGATGTGACGGTGCTGTTCACTCCCGCCCGACTGTCCGAACCCGGCTGGGATGCGCTGGCGGCGGAGGTGCTGCGCTGTGTGCGTGACCGTGTGCCCGGCTGGCTGGTGCTGCCGCTGGACGGCGCCGCACCCCATATCGCCGAGACGGCGGAGACAGGCGAGGGCATGTTCTCCCTGCCGCTGCCGGTGGGGGAGCGCGCGGTCATCTTCGGCGCGGGACATATCGCTCGTGCGCTGACGCCTCTGCTGCGGACGATTGGCTTCCGTCCCGTGGTGGTGGTGGATGATCGGCCGGGCTTTGCCACGGCGGAGCATTTTCCCCAGGCGGACCGGACCATCTGCGGCGACTTTGACCGCATCAGCGACTACCTGACGCTGACGCCGGAGGACTATGTGGTCATCATGACCAACGGCCATGAGCACGACTTTCAGGCGGAGGTGCAGGTGCTGCGGGGCGAGACGGCCTATGTGGGCGTCATCGGCTCCCGGAAGAAAACGGCCTTTGTGAACCAGCGCCTGCGGGAGGCGGGCATTCCCGAGGAGAAGATCGCCTTTGTCCACACGCCGGTGGGCACACCCATCAAGGCCGTGACGCCGGAGGAGATCGCCGTGTCCATCGCCGGTGAGATGATCTGCGTCCGTGCCGCGCGGCGCGAAGCGGCAGGGGAGGTACACCATGGCTGCCCCATGCACTGACCATCTGTTCCTCACCGGTGACAAGGGCGTTGGCAAGTCCACGCTGGCGCGCTGCCTGCTGGCCGGGCATACACCCTGCGGCTTCCGCACGGTGCGGGTAACAGGCGTGCTGGACCGGCCCTCTGTGCATCTGCTGCCCGCGGCAGGCGGAACGCCCTCGGCGGAGAATCTGCTGTTTTACTGCGGCGCTTATTCCTGCGATAGGTTCGACACGCTGGGCACGGCGGCCCTGCGTGACCGTGACGGGGACGTCCTGCTGATGGACGAGCTGGGCCCGGCGGAGTCCGGTGCCAAAAAATTCTGCGAAGCGGTGCTCACGGCTCTGGACGGTGACCTTCCGGTTCTGGGTGTTCTGCAAAAAGCGGATACGGAATTTCTCCGGGCCGTGGCGGGTCATCCCCGGGTGCGTCTGGTGACCGTCACGGTGGAAAACCGGGACGAGCTGCGCCGTACCATGACCCTTTAACAAACGCTGCGCTATGGTGTACCACAGGTGACAAAAAGGTATAAATAAGAGCGCAGGAGAGCGCCAACAAGAGCAGCCTAAAGTAAACGAAAGTGACATGCACCGTCAAAGGGCGCGGGAAGATCCCGCGTCTTTTTTCGACTTTTACTTCCCATAAGGGACGGTTTGCGGTATACTATGTGGGAGAAAACAGGGGAGGTGACGCGGTGAAGCTGCGTATCATCACCGGCCGCGCCGGTGCGGGAAAAAGTAAGCTGGTGCTCGAAACCATTGCGGCACAACGGTTTCAGCACAAACAGATACTGCTGGTACCGGAGCACGCCACCCACGAGGCGGAGCTGGATCTCTGCCGCGCGCTGGGGGATACCGCCAGCCGTGACGGGGAGGTGCTGAGCTTCCAGAGCCTTGCCACCCGCGTACTGTCACAAACCGGAGGCATATCCGATATAACGTTAGATAATGGTGGTAAAATACTGATAATGCGCCGCGCCTTGCAGGAAGTTTCATCATATTTGACGGTGTTTTCCAAGCCGTCACAGCGCCCGGCCTTTCTGCGGGAGCTGGTGGCCCTGGCCGATGAGCTGTACGCCTATAAAATCGCGCCGTCCCTTCTGCTGCAACAGGTTCAGGACATTCCGGGCGCCGCCGGAGATAAGCTGCGCTCTACGGCGCTGCTGTTCGGCGCTTATGACGCGCGACTCCACGGCGGCGACTTTGATGCCCGGTCAAAAGTGCAGAAACTCTGCGATAAACTGCCAAATTCGGACTATTTATGCGGAAAAGATATCTACATTGATGGGTTTTCCTATTTCAACCGAACGGAGGAGGATATCATTGCCGCCGCGCTGAAGCAGGCCAACTCTGTTACAGTGACTCTACTGGGCGATGACAGCGACCCGCAGCTCTTCCGCAATGGCATACAGCAGCGGGAACGCCTGCGCAGACTGGCGAAGGACGCCGGTTGTAGTTGTGAAGTAGAAAACCTTGTCAGGAACAGCGACACAGCGTTTTCGCACCTGGAGCGATACTTCCTCGGCGCGGAAAAAGCGTGGACGGGCAGCACGCCGTCCATCACCTTGTACCAGGCCAATACCGCCTATTCCGAGGTGGAGTATGTGTCCGCGCAGCTGCGAGCGCTGGCACAAAAGGGCGTTCGCTGGCGTGAGATGGCCGTGGCGGCGCGGAACATGGAGGTATATGGCCCGTTGCTGGAGGCCGTGTTCCGCCGGGACGATGTTCCCGCCTATATCAGCCGCCGGAGCGACATTTTGCAGCAGCCGGTCCTGACGCTGCTGCTGTCCGCCGTCGACGCAGTGACAGGCGGCTTCGAGTATGAGGACGTGTTCCGGTGCCTGAAGACCGGCATGACGGCACTGACGGCGGCGGAATGCGATCTTCTGGAAAACTATGTGATCCGTTGGGAAATTCGGGGCAATATGTGGCTGCGGGACGCCGACTGGACGGCGGATCCGGATGGATACAGCGGAGAGATAACTGATTATCGCCGGGAACAGCTGGCCGAGATAAACGCGGTCAGAAGGAAAGTCAGAAAACTGTTTCTTACCCTGAGTGATGGAATAAAATCCAATAAAACGGTAAGCGGTAAAGCTGAAACGCTTTACAAATTTGCGGAGGACGCCGGTACACCGGCCGTGTTGGAACAGCGGGAGAAAGAATTGCTGGAGCAGGGGCAGATGCAGGCGGCAGAGGAGTATGCCCAGCTGTGGCGGATATTCTGTGATGTGCTGGATCAGTTCGTGGCGCTTTTGGGTGACACGGAGATGGATGGCGATGAGTTTGCGCAGTTGCTGCGGCTGACGCTGAGCCAGTATGCCGTGGCCACCATACCCGCTGCGCTGGACCAGGTAAAGGTAAGCCCCCTGACGCGAAATGACCGCCATACAGTGCGGCATCTTTTCCTGCTGGGCGCCAATGACCATGTGCTGCCCACGGTGGAGAAGGGCGGCGGTATATTGGACGAACAGGAGCGTGAGCTTTTGCAGCAGCAGGGAATCTTGCTGTCCGACGCCACGTTCGACCCGCTGAGCAATGAGCTGCAGAATATCTATGCCGCCCTGGCCCAGCCCACGGAGACACTGACCGTGTCTTGGTGCGCCGGCGATGAGTCGGGGGCGAAGCTGCTGCCGTCCTTTGTGGTAGAGCGTATCCGCAAGCTGTTCCCTCAAGTGGAAGTACAACGGGAAGACGGTGCGTACCGCCGCGGCCTGCCTGCGGCAGCGCTGGCACTGGCGGGACAGCGGCCCGGCGGTGCGCTGTGGCGTTATTTTGAGATGCATGGACAGGGCGGTACGCTGGAGAAGATGGCAGCGGCCCGGGCTATGGGCCGGGGAAGGCTGTCACCCGGGGCGGTACGCAGCCTGTACGGCAGTACGCTGGCCATGTCCGCCTCGCGGCTGGACCAGGTGAAGAGCTGTCACTTTGGCTATTTCATGGAGTACGGCCTGCGGGCCAGGGAACGGACAAAGGCGGATTTCCAGGCGCCGGAGGTGGGGACGTTTATCCACTATCTGCTGGAGAATGTCCTGCGGGAGGTGAAGCAGCAGGGGAAGCGGCCGGAAAGACCGGCGCTGGCGGCGTTGGTGCGGCGGTATACGGATGAGTATGTCCGGACGGTCATCGACGGCTATGGCGAGAAGAGCGCACGGTTCCGGTATCTGTTTTCCCGACTGCGGGAGACGGCATTGGTCATTGTGGAGAACGTGCTGGATGAGCTGGAGCATTCGGATTTCCGGCCTGTGGCCTTCGAATTGGGCTTCGGCGGCAAAAACGGACAGCTGCCTGCCGTCACGGTGACGGCGGGAGATACCATGCTGTCCGTGACCGGTAAGGTGGATCGGGTGGACGGCTGGCTGAAGAACGGGAAGCTATATCTGCGGGTAGTGGACTACAAAACCGGGAAAAAGGCTTTTGATCTGGCGGATGTGCGCTACGGCCTGGGTATTCAGATGCTGCTGTATCTTTTCGCACTGCAGCGGTACGGCGGGGACTATTTTGGGGTGGCGGTGGAGCCGGCGGGAGTGCTGTACCTGCCGGCGAGGGACGTCGTTAAAAAGGCGGATCGGGCCATCGCGCCGGACAAGCTGGCCGCGCTGCTGCGGGGCGAGCTGCGTCGGACGGGCATGGTGCTGTCCGACCCAGAGGTGCTGACAGCCATGGAGCACAGCGCGCTGGAGTCACCCTGCTATTTGCCAATTGCAGTGAAAAAGGACGGTTCGGTCAGCGGTTTGGCGGCCAGTGTGTTGGCGGATGCAGCTCAGATGGGCAAAATGGGTCGGTATGTGGACGAGCTGCTGCGGAAGGTAGCCCGGGAGCTGGGCGATGGCAATATTGACGCAGATCCATGCCGCAGGGGGCCTCAGGAAAGTGCCTGCGACTGGTGTCCCTTCGCGTCGGCCTGCTGGTTTGACGAGAAACGGGACAAGCCCCATTATCTGCAAAAGACCACGCCGGAAGAATTCTGGCAGCTGGTGGACGAGGAGGTGACGCGCCGTGGCTGACATCCAACTGACGGCACAGCAGCGTGGGGCAGTGGAGGACCGGGGCGGCAGCCTGCTGGTGTCCGCCGCCGCCGGATCCGGCAAGACGAAGGTGCTGGTAGAGCGTGTGTTCGCTTATCTAACGGAGGAACACTGCCACATAGACGATTTCCTTATTATCACATTTACCCGCGCCGCTGCCGCCGAACTGCGGACAAAGCTGGCCGCAGAGCTGGCGAAGCGGGTGGCACAGGACCCGGAGAACAGTCACCTGCGGCAGCAGATGTTCCGGGTGTATCAGGCGGACATCAAGACGGTGGACGGCTTCTGTGCAGGGCTGCTGCGGGAGCATATCCATCTGCTGGAGCCGGTGGATGGGCGGAGTCTGACGCCGGACTTCCGTATCCTGGATGAGACGGAGGCCGGCGTGCTGAAGCAGCGGGCACTGGAGGATGCACTGGAGGCGTTCTATCAGCGGATCGAGCAGGGGGACGAGGGCTGCCGGGCGTTGGCGGAGACGCTGGGCTTCGGCCGGGATGACCGGGCGTTGGCGGCGCTGGTGCCGGAGCTGCACGGAAAATTGCAGAGCCATCCCTACCCGGACAAGTGGCTGGAGAAGGCTGCGGAGAGCTGGGCGAACCTGCCGGAACGGCTGGGCGACAGCGTGTACGGCCGGACGATCATGGAGGACACGGTGCGCCGCGCCAGTTACTGGGCGGGGCGGCTGGAACGCGCCGTGAAGGATATGGAAGACTGCGAGAGTGTGTATAACGCCTATGGGGATCGGTTTTTGGAAACGGCGGCGCAGCTGCGGGAATACGCGGCCGCGGCCCGGGAAGGCTGGGATGCCATGGGCCGTGTGCAGCCGGCCTTCCGGCGGATGGGCGTGGTGAAGGGGGACGAGTGCGCCGGGGCGAAGGACGCGGCGCGGGCGGTGCTGGAAAAGTGCCGTGACGCATTGAAGAAGCTGTCCGCGCCGTATCAGACGGCGGAGACGGAGTTGCTGGGCGATCTGCAGGTCATCGCGCCCGCTATGCGGGCGCTGCTGGCACTGACAGGGGACTTCGACAAGCGGTTCCGGGCAGAGAAGGTGCGGCGGAACGCTATGGATTTCTCTGACCAGGAACACTACGCCGTGCAGATGCTGTGCCACCAGGACGGAACGCCCACGGAGCTTGGCGAGCAGGTGTCCCGGCGGTACCGGGAGATCATGGTGGACGAGTATCAGGACACTAATGAAGTGCAGAACTGTATCTTCCGGGCGGTATCGCGGCAGGGAGAGAATATCTTTGCCGTGGGCGATGTGAAGCAGAGTATCTACCGGTTCCGGCTGGCGGAACCGGGGATATTCCTGGAAAAATACAGGACCTATGCTGATGCGGACCACGCTGCGCCGGGTGCGCCGCGGCGGCGGGTACTGAGCCGTAACTTCCGGTCACGCCGGGAGGTGCTGGCGGCTGCGAACTTTGTGTTCGCGGCGCTGATGTCCCGGGAAATGGGCGAGCTGGATTATACAGAGGAGCAGCATCTTCACTTTGGGGCGGAATACTATCCGGAGGTGCTGCGGGAGACGGAGTTCCACTATCTGGCTGTGGAGGACACACCGGAGCAGCGGTTCGACCGGGCGGAGGCTGAGGCGCGGTTCGTGGCAAAGCGTATTCGCCGTATGCTGGACGAAGGGTTCACTGTCCGGGGTGAGGACGGCACCATGCGTCCGGCAGCACCGGAGGATATCGTGATACTGATGCGCTCACCCAGCGCCCGGCAGACGGTATTCGCCGCCGCCTTGGCACGGGAGGGGATCCCCTGCGACGGCGGGGAAAGTGAGGATTTCTTCTCGGCGATGGAAGTCGCAGTGGTATTGTCACTGCTGGAGGTGGTGGATAACCCACGGCAGGATGTGCCGCTGATCGCGGTGCTGCGTTCGCCACTGGTAGGCATGAGCGCCGACCGGTTGGCGGAGATACGGGCCGTACAGCGTGAGGGGGATTATTACGAGGCGCTGCGGCAGGATGAGGGTGAGGACGCGCAGGCGTTCCTGTCGCTGCTGCATGAGCTGCGGCAGGTGGCGAGGGAACTGTCCGCCGATAAGCTGCTGTGGTATATCTATGACCGCTGCCGGGTGCAGGCGATCTTCGGTGCCATGGAGGACGGTACAGCCCGTCAGGCGCGTCTGAGGGCACTGTATGACTATATACGGCGGCTTGTGCAGGGCGGCAGAACGAGTCTGTTCGACTGTGTACGGCAGGTACGGCAGCTACTGGAAAGCGGCGATGCGCCGGCCATTACCGCTGCAGGTGCGGCGGGCGGTGTGCGCTTGATGAGCGTGCATAAGTCCAAGGGACTGGAGTTTCCGGTGGTGTTCCTGGCTGACTTGAACAGGAGCTTCAACCGACAGGACCTGGATCGGCCGGTGCTGGTCCATCCCCAGCTGGGCGTTGGTGCGGAGCGCGTGGAGGTGGAACGCCGGCTGCGGTACGACACCGTCTCCAAAACGGCGCTGGCGCTGACGCTGGAACGGGAAGCCAAGGCGGAGGAGCTGCGGATACTGTATGTAGCCATGACCCGTGCACAGGAGAAGCTCATCATGGTATGTTCGCGGAAAAACCCGGAGAAGCACCTCAAGGAGCTGTGTGCACTGGCAGAACTGCCGGCGCCGCCGGAGGCGGTGGCCGCGGTAAACTGCCCAGGCGATTGGCTGCTGCTGGCGCTGCTGAGCACATATCAGGCAGGGGTGTTCCACGATTACACCGGGGTACGTCCCGCGGTACTGTACGACGGGCCGGAGGGCTTGGCGCTGCGGCTGCACCGCATCGGCGGTGAGGAGGACGGCGGTTCGGCGATGCCGGCGGAGGAGCCGGAAGCGCAGGCACCGGATCCGCAGCCGGACGAGGCGGCGCTGGCGTTCCGGTACAGTCACAGAGCGGCGACAGTGACGCCCTCCAAGGTGACGGCTACCCAGCTGAAGGGGCGGGCCATCGATCAGGAGATCGCCGAGGGGACACTGCCGGCGCGGCGGACCGCCGCACCGGAGAAGCCGCGGTTTTTGCAGGAAAAGCGCGGACTGACCGGGGCAGAGCGCGGCACAGCCATGCACCTGGCGATGCAGTTTCTGCCGCTGGATACTCCTGCGGCATCAGAGGCAGTGACGGCTTTTGCGGAGACGCTGACGGCCCGACGGCTGCTGACGCCGGAGCAGGCTGCGGCGCTGGATATCCCGGCGCTGGCGCGGTTTTTGGCGTCGTCGCTGGCAGAGAGGATACGGACTGCGCCGCAGGTGTGGCGGGAGTACCGCTTCGCGTTGCTCACCGATGCGGGTATTTATGACGTCGCGGCAACAGGGGAGGAGATACTCCTGCAGGGTGTGGCAGACTGCGTGTTCGAGACGGCGGCGGGTTTGACGGTGGTGGATTTCAAGACTGATCGGGTGACAGCGGCAGAGGTGTCCCAGCGGGCGGAGGCCTATCGACCGCAGCTGGACGCCTATGCCGGAGCGCTGTCGCGGATACTGGAAAAGCCGGTGACGGAGCGCATTCTGTATTTCTTCGCCTGCGGAGAAGAAATTTCTTTGTGAAAATAGCGAAAAATGCTTGCATTTGCGGGAAGAGTGTGCTATTATCACAGTTGCGTTTGCGGCGATGCCGCGGCGACGAGTGAACCAGAAAGGGGTGAACAAGAGCAATGAAGGAAGGAATCCATCCCAATTATCAGCAGACTACTATCAAATGCGCCTGCGGTAATGTGATTGAGACAGGTTCTACGAAGAAGGATATTCGCGTGGAAGTCTGCTCTAAGTGTCACCCCTTCTTCACCGGCAAGCAGAAGCTGGTGGATACCGGCGGACGCGTTGCCAAGTTCAACAAGCGTTTCGGCCTGGA
>ENA-UEQW01002197-UEQW01002197.1-human-gut-metagenome-genome-assembly--contig:-NODE-2197-length-15077-cov-5.845867_pt1 | contig 15077 bp, 21 predicted proteins | sample MGYA00242947_ERZ507947 | MGnify/ENA primary metagenome ERZ507947 (study PRJEB26167, sample SAMN06115421) | human gut metagenome | host: Homo sapiens | place: China:Guizhou | collected 2015-03-17... | reverse complement strand
ACGCGCTCGCTTCGCTTCGTTCACTCAGCTCTTCACTTCCCGTAGTACAAAGTGCTCCAAAAGGAGCAGATTGTAGTGCGCCAAGGGAGTCTGCTCTATAACGTAAGACACAATACCCAACCACTTACGGTGATTTCTGAAGCTCTCACACACGTCGCTCTTCTCTTGATCTATCTATGCCATGAAATCGCACCAGAACACGTACTTTGGGAATCACTAACACAAACCATCATGTTCACACTCTATCCCATAAGCCACAGAGAATACATCTCACCTGCAGTAACACTATCCCCGATGAGGCTACCCTAGAATTCATTCTCTACAACTTACTTCTGAACTCTTTCATCTCATCTGCTTGTCTTCTTATAGCTCAGGCTACTCATTACCCTCGAATAACGGCTGTTACTTAACCTCTTTCTCAATTTCAACATCACACATCGAATTTGCAGGTTTTGACCCCAGAAAACCCCCTAAATGGTTTTCGACCAGTCTTCAGTGGTATAGCCACCCTATCCCTCATCATTACCGCAATTCCGGTACCATTCACAATCACATCATGTTCACTCCCAGATGTCTTATCACACAATACAAAGACTAGCCACATGCACTGGATGCTCGGATTCATAGGATTGTTTCCAACCCAAAAAAGAAAATGAATGGTGACGGGTTATGCCCTCATTTCCACTCTATTCCCGTTCTTCCTTCCCCAGTTTCCCTCATTGTCGTTTCATCCTTACCGGCTTCCCGCGGTAATGTGAACGTGATTCTGTTTTGGCACAAGAGACGCAATAGATCTATAATCAGACAGTTATAATGAGAGGAAGAAGTAAGGATCCGGATGTTCAAGAGTTGTGGGACGCATACAATGAGTCTAGGGCAGTGATTAAAGCCGAAGCTGTGAAACTATTCGAGCTCTATCACAAGTTTTGTCTGAAGCATAAGGAGTACCCTAGGAAGGATAACGACTTCTTGGGTTTGTTATTGGTGCCGGCTGTCATGTGTAGCTATGGTGTATGAACAGTTTCAATCGCTAATGGACTTTGATTTGATCTGTAACATCCAGAGAAGACTAGTCACTCGAACTGATGCGTCTTTCCTGTCTAAGGGCAGTCTGCAAGCATGGAGAGATGCAGTAGAACTGCATATTAGTATGATCTTCGACATACTGTGACGGGATAGAGCATTGTGTGGTTCCCACTCCAGTAAAGGAGAAAGACGGTGATCTTTCAGTCCCGGAGACTCCTAGTTTTGACTACATTCCTATTGCAGAAAGGGTAAGGTTTTCTTCATTCCTATCCTGTTTTAGACCGCTATTGATGATCTGCTGGCTTCTATTAGTGATACTTTAAGTGGTATATCCGATAAGGACACGTTATACAAGCGATTGTGCAGGTCAGTTCTTATGGAAAAGGGAGTGAAGCCTGATAACAGTCCTGAGAGTGCTATATGCCAAAGAGCAGCAATTGCTCTTCACCAGCTACCAGGGTGGAATGAGCGGAAGACTGCGCTCTTTCAGTGCCTTCTGTCTGGTATTAAGCTCAAACTGTGTGTCGGGATGTATAGTGTTGGATAATTGCGTAGGATCTTGATGGGTATAAGATGCTCTTCGCTGATAATAAGTACTTTGAATCTCTTCATAAGGATAGTCTATCTAGTACTTCTATGCTTGTCTGCTCATCAGTAGTGTGCAATTGGTTACGCTGTATGAATGCGTATAGAGGAGACCTCAAGTCTTTGTATGACAATCCAAAGTTTGGTGGTTACAAGCCCGTTTTTAGGGGAGATGCTATTGAAGTGCCTGATAACTGGGAATTCCATTTCTATGACGAGAAACGATGTGTCTGTTATCCTCCGTATCCACATAATCATCCTACTTTTGAGCCTTTATTGGGATGCAAGGAGGGAGATCGAGTAACTATTGTGAAGCCCATGATGAACTCTCTTATGGGGCTGAAGAGCCGCGATATGGATACCGCAGTGTCTGAAGAAGAGAATACGGATATGGAATGTGGAAAGCGGATTAGGACTGGAGATGAGCTCTCTATGGATGTCGTGCAAGATGATGACAGGGAGAGTAACTGTGTTAAACGAAAGCCAATATGTAGACAATATTCTCCGTTCCTTTGATCCTTCATACTAGGGTCCTTAGTAGTCTTGTAAATCCACGTATTGATTCAGCTGAAAGATGCTTGTTTGTTCTGTCACAACAACCAGGAGATTCTCCCCCTTCTGTTTCATCTTCAGCCCTCCTACCAGTCTCCTCACCGATAAGAGCTCAACATAGGGAGTACGCTTCATTCCCTCTGCTGACAAATCCACTTGGCGGCAGGAAGTCGTATCACTATCCAACGATAGAGAGATAGTAGGTACTTCGTAACACCACGCTTGGTCATATCTCTTTCCACGGACGATTGAGGACTCGAACGCGACAATGCAATACAAGTGAATGATCTCATTGAAGTCCATCGCAAATGCAAATGCATGTTCATTGTTGCACATCATGTCTCCAGTCAGCTCCATTAGAGGCACCTGCAAGGAACCAAACGATACACCATTGCACGTGCACCTTTTGAAACAGGCCAGCCTTTCGTAATCCGTGTTGGAGACAATACTAATACCACAGGCCTCGGCAAGAAACAGAAGTGATCCAAGAGAAGAAACAGTTCTTGCTTCACCCACACCATTTGCATGCGTAGTAGCAGGGACACCGTCCATGAGTGAGAAGGAAGACTCATCACTATCCACCTTCGCACCTGCAACAAAAGAATCAATCGTGGTGCACTTCTCGATGTCCCACAAAGTAATCTGATTGAAAAGACCATTCCCCAACCACAATGCATCCGACTGATAGTTGAACAGAGTTCTGATTTGAATCTCTTCCTCCGACGTATCACCAATAAACTTGTACACCAACTGAAGCTCGCACGGCTCGTAAACACTGATGCTCTTCTCATTCTTCTCTATCAGCGCAGCAGGGATAGCAGTCACTTCTTTCATGAACAGAGACATGCTTGAATTCTTGGAGTTGATGAAGAGGCCTTTGCACACGAAGTAGCGTCCTTCTATTGCGTAGCAGTCGTTGTCACGAAGAGGCCCAAACGTCATAATCGACCAATCCAAGTGACCCAGCCCATGCGTAGAAGTCGTCATGATGGCGGGATGACTTCTGCTTTCGATCTCGTTCAGCGCAATGTCCAGCAGCTTCTGCTTCTCTTCCACACGCGCGATGGACTGTCTTGTGTTGTACAGACGCTGTGCCACAGTAGACAAGTCGACGAGAAAGCGGACCACCGGAATGTGGCTGTAATCGTAGAGAAGAACCGGTAAGTAGCAGAAGAACAGGACGTGGCGCGGGTGAGTCTTGAGGGAGTTGAGGCTCTCGAACGAATCCAGCGCGCCGTACAATGGACTGTCGTACGGGACAAAACACTGGAGGATGGCCTTCGCGTCTCTCATCAGCGTCTCGGGGAAAAACCAGTAGAACGAGGTGCCGCACCCCGCGACCCTCATCCCACTGCGCTTCATCCCATCGAAGGCGTCTCGTATGTAGTCTTCCTTCAGGGTTTCCTTCTCGAAGAATACCCAAAGGAGCGACGCAGCGACGTTGCCGATGGTGTGCATCATGTCGATACACACGCATCGCGAAGCTGGGAAGCCGAGGTGAGTCGGGAGCGAAACGAAGCCGTTGGAGAAGGCCATGTTTGTTGGTGGCCTGCACTCCTTCTGCTCCCGGAAGACAGGAGTGAAGGAAATCGTCGACGGCGTGTACGGGGTTGTGCCGTCCGCAGCTCCTCGGATGAAGTCCTCTAGAACAAGCAACTTGTTCCAGAGTTCCCCACCGATCTCCCTCTTCGTCAGCCGCTTGATCTCAGCCGCCAATGTTGACACGGCTGCTCCACGCGGGCTCGCGCTGCCGTCATGTCCAACGAGGTAGCTGAGATGGTTGTACCACCTCAGCTCGCTGGTCATCTCCTCGCCCGCAAACGCGCCGTGGAAACCTCGCAGTAATGCTCGATGCTTGTACTGCGTGTGGTTGATACTCCGGTACAGTGATACGGCGATCGGATCGAAGCAGTCGCGGGAGATGCCACACATGCGACAAGGAGAATTCGATGCGTGGTTACCGGCGGAATCCAGCATGTCGTCAGCAGCAGGAGTGTCAGCGCGCATACCAACCACAGCAAACCGAATGTGAAGCAGTTTGTCACCATACGCCACCACAATTCCTTTGTCTCCCTCCTTTCTGGTTTCCTCCAAAACGATGCCCATGATTTGACGCACGTAGCTGTTTGCAGCAGTCTGAGCGCTCTTCCGTTTTTCACCTTCATCAGGCAAAAGCGATGCACTACACTTCTCCATCGGACAGTCAGCGGGGTAAATCGTCTTCTTGGCCTCCCTCACAACAAACTTCTTGCACTTCTTCATACTGTTAACAAAAACGCCGTGCAACTCCGCTCTGAGAGCCTTCACCATGCTGTTCTTCGTCAACAAGCCGCGTGCGTAAACACCCAGATACTTGTCGACTATATCCGTTCTTTCTTTTGTGGCGCGAACAGCGTATTCTCTGATCTTGGCGACAATTGGATCATCCACCACGGTCTCGTCGTCCGGACAGTAGAGAGACGATGGAGAATTCTCGGGTACGATGAACGAAAAGAAGAGCTCCTTCTTTGTTCCCAACATGCACGGAACACCAACCACGTTGAAGGAGAAGAAATACCACGAGTTGTGTCTCTTGCTGCTCTTCGTCATGGCAACTCCATCGCCACTGCAGGTGAAGAACAGCACTCTATCCTCGATCGACCTCGCTCCTTTAAACGCTCGTGGAATGCTGGGCATGCCACGGAATACCGAAGGAAAACCACCACGACGCGGCTTCACGTAGGGCTCGTTATCTCTCTCTGGAAAGAGTAACGCCTTCACCGGATTGATCACGCACTTGGATCGTCCCAAATACTCGACCAGAAGCGTCTCCATCTCTCTCTGCGCGCCATTCACCATTTGACACAGACCGCTGCACTCGCTGTAACTCTTTACCAGGTTCAATACACGCACACAACCACATCCAATGACCTTCAGAACACACCGCAAGTAATAGTAGTACGACTCCTTGTGCTGGGCGGGGATAACGACTGCAGAACTCAACCACTTACAATAGTAGCGGATGACCATCAACAATCGTTCGAAGAGACTCTTCATGGAAGGCTGAAGAGAGTCGACAATGCGCCCATACTCGGTTATGCGCTTCAGCAGTTTTGGACTCTTCATTGAAGACTTCTTCCACTGCTCCTTCATATCTTCATACTCGATGGAGCACCAATCACGCCGAGGACGACTAAGAAGAGCCTCCAGAAGAACGCACAACGATTCGTGATGACCGAGAAGGGTACGCTCTTTTGAGAAATCGGAGTTCTCTTCAATGGTCACTCTGGTGTTGCTGTCATACCAATCCAAACACTCGCAAGCCAATCCACCAGCCAACACGAACTGCGTCTCCGGAAGAGGATTGTATCTCTTCGTCAATTCCAAACCAATGTTCATCAGAGTGACAGCCAAATGATCAATCTCTTGGTAACTGCGAAACTTGGTATTGATTCCATCCAGAAGGTCCCAGTTGCGCGTTGCATCCATCAATACTTGAATCGAGGGGAGAAACGAAGAGGGGAAATACGGAGATGACACTTGACTCAGCACATACAGACTGTTCAGATACCCGAGAGTGTACTCCATGGAACCAACTTGACTTATCATTTTGTAATCACTCTCCAGCTTCCTCTTGCTCACCTTCAAGTCGTCTGCCGTGAGTCCCATGTATCTGTCCAGAATAACGGTATTGTAAACAACATCCGGGTCGTTCTAATCCATTATTCACTCACAAATCTCCTGCATGTGATCCTGTGGTCATAGGCACAGTGTTGACAGGAGGACGAAAGGAGAATGGATACGTGTACTGCATGGCTAGCCGTCTGTCCTGTAATGTCTTCGACAAATCAAGAAGGATTCTATCTAATCCTCAATCCTGCAACCCAGTATTACCAAGTGCTTCCTTGCTCTGTTGAGGTAATGCAGAGATAAGTGCTGCGTCAGCAGTAGTCTCAGTGCGGAGCTGGTTCTCTGAAGCCTCCGGATGCTGAGTACACATAAAACCACCAACATTTGCTGAAGCAGCTTCAATAAGACTCTTCAACACCTCTGAATTGGACTTCTTTGCGCCGTTCTTCAATAAGTCGTTCATTCGACTCGCAATTGAAAAGAAGCCCCATCTCTCAAGCACATCCGCGATATTGCTGGAGACGAGCGGGGAAGTGCGGTTGTTTTCCGCTTCCTTGAGTGCGCTGACCAAGCCACTGGGAGATGTGTACGGAAGCAAGCTCCAAACTCTTGTACGGCACAGCTCGGCGATTATTGCAGCAGGCGGCAGGTAATACACGCACGAATAGAAGGGAACCCTCGCTGTATGCAGACACCATGTCTCGCGCGCTCTGGAAAGAGCCATTTCTCTCTTACCCTCTACTCCATACTGGTAGAGAATACTCTTCAAGTTCACCTCACTCAGACAGCCACGTGTTTTGCAGCAGAGCCACACAGGAGACAGGCACCCGCTCTGCTCACACTCGGGACAGAAAAGCGATGTTGTCTTGACGTACTTGTTGCATCTCATGCACAGCCCCAGCTTTCTCAGCATGTGAAAGACACACGAGTGATTCACAATGCACTTGACAAGTCCATCATAATCCCTTTGCTTCCACTTGAACGAAGCGTCATCCTTGCAGATCGAAGAAATGTACGTGTTGATACCCTTCATCATTCTCTTTCTCTTCTCAATCGACGGAATCAACGTAGACAGCAGAGTGAATAAACCACACATCGCTTCATACTCTTCTCCACCACCTATACCATCACATGAAGGCGGTAACACGTACAATACTGGATGATGTTGTTAATGCGAGCCCATTCTTTCGCAGAATACGGCATGCTGTCTCTGTCAAACTTCTCAAAGGAGAGTAACGACTGGATATCACAATTACACTCGTTCACGTGCTCCCTTCCATCAACAAAGTGCTACACGTTAAAAGAGGAAACGGCTAATACAGTGGACGACTCGGGTAATAGATCTTCGTTGTTCAATGGAATCAGATCAGGTTCGGAAGTGTCCCCATTCTGCTCAATCTCGTCCCTCATTTTATCAAGGTAGGCCAAGAGTTCTTCTGCATTTTCCGCGTGTTCTGATCTAAACATCACTTCCATTGTTAATGGCACACAATAGAGTGAATGACGCTATCAAAGAAGGCGAACAACACAGTTCCGGGACGGATAACGCTGCATTGTAAACGTCCTCCAACATCTCCGCTGATACATTCATTCGCTTAAAGAAGTTCAAATCAGCAATTGGAACGATCATCTTGTAGAATAGCTGTGCATATTGGTTGTTAGGCACAGAACTCGCATCATTGGTATTGCCTATTTCTAATTCACATCAATCATATCTACGTTCCAATAAGCGCTTAAAACTGTTAACGTCATACATACTCCTACAAATCACAAACTTGTTAACAACTCATGCATTATGGATTTCACCTCACTTTTCTGAGCTGGTGTACCATTGTAAACCTCATCTAGACATAACAAGTGCAGAATAAGGCAACTGTGCTGAGATTCATAGATCACGATAGCGGCTCGCTTCAGTCGCTCAGAAACAGACAGACCGGTGACAGGATTCATTATTCACGATGAAACAGTAAAGAGATACTCTTTAGTATCAACGGTTCTCTGCAGTCACTACTTCGGAGAATAACGGTGTGTGATACGAGATATAGAATGAAATCACAGGGAGAGAGAACCGATTGACAACAATTACTCCAGTCACTCGCAGAACAGAACCAAAACTAGATAAACGGATTACACACATCACCTAAGAGGGGAGAGACGAGTATGCTGGAGATAGATGGATGACGTCAGATAAGTGCTATACCCCCATCCATGTATCTATTACAAGTGTTACTGACAGTTAGTGAAAGGAGAACAGTGTCATCTAGTGATTGACTCACCCTGCGTAATTCACTCATGAACATTAGGAAACATGAGCAACACTACTAGAATACCACAAGAGATGTACATATATGTCATTGACAGTGTGACTAGTCCCATCGAGGCAAGGAACGGAAACAACGACGATTGTAAATTGGGATACATAAGTATGATCGATTTAGCAACTACTTCATGTGTAATCAATCATCAGATGCACGACACGCAAGAAGTGAAAGAAAAAGGTTAGTAATGGGTGCAACAAAGAAGGAGGGTCACAGATACACAGAAGAGCGCTTCCATAAGGAAGAAGCAGAAATACCTACCCTTCATCCACAACCGAATGGTATATACTATGAAAACCGGTAATAGCACTAGATTCCAATGCATACAAAGGAAATAACGCTGATTCAAGCAATCACGCATCAATTGCAGAAGAAGCAATAGTCTCATGGCAGTATAACAGTTACTTGTGTACATTATGCATACGCATCCTTCCTATAACGAAAAAACACTTGAAAGATGGAAATGGGTTAGTCTACACAACTAATCAACGATACACTAATCATTACCGATAGAAAGACATATTGAATTGTACAACAAGGACGGAACTGCACTGGAAAGCAGGGACCACATCAAATGAAGACAATCCAAGATATCACAGTAATCTTTGTCATTGTCAATATGCCCCAGTATTGAAAGAGAAATCTAATGGAGAAAACGATAAGGGATACACCTACGAGAAATCACATCATCACCAGTCAACACAGCAGCCTGTCTTACAGCAAATATGCATCTGCTATGTGGTAGAACTCAATACTGCTAGTTTGCGCACGAACATGAAGCAATCTATGTAAATCACAATTCATCATATCCCCAACGATAATATTACATACACTCCTATATAAGCAGTTATAGACCATAACAGGGATAAAGACTCGCTTATATGATTGGTATGTCATGAGTAATTGATCACAGATACTCATGCAGTATACAACTGCATACAACAGCTATCTCCTATATGGCTCACCATCTAATGATAACGGGTCCACGAGAAAAGGCCTACCGCAAGATCAATGATCACGACCACTCAGTAATCCACATATAAAGAGTACAGCACCAATCAGAAGACTTAGCCAATGTTGAGATAGCAATTCCATGCAGTAATATGTAGTAATGAACGAATGCGCATGATGCTAAAGCTATCCACAATTCTCTCACTGTTTAACTAGCACATACCTTAACGATCACAAACTACTCGCTTCAGTTACATGATATGGATGAATGACAGTGATAGACAGCACTAGAGAATAGGGACTAAAGACATCACTTACTACAGTAACAACAATACAATCACAATGTAACACATAACGACAGTGCAATGTATCACTTACTACTATCAAAGGGAGTAATGATGCGCAATTCATCACATCACTCTTATGAGCGGAGCAATACCATCGATGAGATGGATAATCTTATAGGCATCGCATATATCGACAGAAATTGTCCATTGGATCCCGTAGTAACCGTCTAGTCAATGGAAACTGTAGTTCCCTCTCTCCTCATCGTACAGCAGAAACGCGTATGCTCGTACCGATGTTGGGTCAGAACAAGTCACAACACAGAATATTACTCTCATGAAGGGAGGGACGTCAATTCACTCGCATTACTATAGTTGACACTAAACTAGTACCATGACGTTATTGTATATGCGCTAATACGATCATTGGCATAATAGATGGACAGGGTGATGACAACAATTACGATTTGCACAGGTATAGTGCATGCAATAGAACTCTCGCATATAATACTCGGCAGTAGAAAGCATGCACAGTAACCTCCAAAGCAATAAATGAAGGGAAGCACATCACGTGACGATTACCACATAGAGGCAACGAAACGCAAAAACTATCTAAATCTAATGCTTTCTGAGTAGTACTAAATACATGCGATTCAGTTTCGGGTCACGAAACCCTGCAATTACCAAATGACAGATCCATGAAGTGAACCACTAAATGACTATCATTCATCTGTAGCCAGAGCTGTGTATATGTCATAAATGCAACTGTTACCGTAGCCGGTAGTCATGGCGTCGCGCCATCTCGACCGAAAAGACGAAACCCCACTAATGATAAGCTCATGACACAACAAACAACTTTGCAAAAAATCAGATTTGAAAACGGATTAGCCGTTGCAAAATCAAAAATCGAATACGTGATGTGTAGAATAGAAGAGATCAGGCTCCAGTTACAGGGTTCGTGGTACTTGAAGAGGTACACTTCCGAATTCGTGGGCCCTCACCGCATCTTTGTTTCGGAAGTCATTCACGAGATGGGTTGCACGGTCAGCAAGAGCGAAAGTCAGCTTGGGAGAATCAGTCCGTGGGATTACACGGTGAACGGCCAAGTTACGCCAATCGACGAGGCCGAATGGAAGAGAATCCGGGAAGTAATCGTGCGTGCGACTGCCAACTCCTAGGACTTCTGGAAGAACAACGCTCAGGGAGATCCGGACGTGTGGAGCGCTCTTCACACCTGCTGCGATCTTTTCCTCGAAGGTACGCGTCTTTCCGCTGTTCGATTCTAGAAAAGCTGGAGAGAGCCAATAATCTTCTCCAGGAGCACGGAATCACCGTTGTCTCCGGAGACCTGTCGCTGGTGCGCGACCGGAACGGGACCGTGTACAAGATTGAAAAGTACTGCTACTCCAAACCCCGCAATCTGATTACGGAAGGGACTGAGGGAACGGCGGAAACGGGTACGTGTTTGAGCGCATCGTCACCTCCAGAAACGAAGGAAGAGAACAACAAGTTCCGCTTTCGCGTCGGCGCCGTTTGCTCTGCTCGTGGTGTCTGATTGTAGTCCTTCCTGGACGAGGAGCGGGAGGTGATTTACGTCTTCGACAAGGGCGACGAGAAGGAGGCGGACGACGTTCCGAAGGACCACAGCCCGGAGAAGCATCTCTACTTCCACACGTACCACTTCAAGGACGATTTGAAGACGGTGACGGAGCGGCAGATTCGCGATATGATGCTCAACACGATTATGAATGTGCATTCGCGCTCTCGCCCTCACCCGTAGTTCCCCGAAGTGCAGGGAAAGATCTCCATTTCGAGCGTTCGCTTGTTTTACATGGGTCGTGAGTTGAACCGTGACACGCCGTTCATCATGGTAGCATTCGCTCCCCCTCTTTAGCGTAGAACCACATTCCCTTCGACTGTATTATTGTTGTGTTAGTTCAGTGTGCGTTGTCTCTTTGTTGCACGCCACAACTCTGTGTTCCACAAACGTCACAAACCTGTGTTCTCTTTGTTACACGCCGCAACCCTGTGTTCCACAAACACCCCAACCATCATGCTCCAGCGCATGCTTGTCCAAGTAGTCCTTCCCCGTCATCTCGATCAGTCTCGACTGCGTCCGCTTGCACGAGAACACCAGCGAGGAGATGGCCGCCAGTCTGCCCTGCTGCATCAGGTCCGTCTCCTTCTACGCATCACGCCTCCTCCTCTCGCCTCACCGTCGCCAGCTCCTTCTGAATGCTCTTCTCCTTCTCGAACACCTTGTCGAAGAGATGGTCCACATCGGTCTCCGCCGTGATGATCACCCGTGTGCGGTGGTCGTAGAACTGGTCGATCATCTTCACAAAGCGACTCAGGATGTTGGGCTGGTTCACGTCGAACTGCGGTATCTACCCCTCACCCCCCACTTTTCGACTCTACGTCCGTGATAATCACCGTGTGGAAGTCCTTCGCCAGCTGCTCGTAGTCGTCCGTTCCTCGGTCCTAGTTGTGACCCCCCGCTCTCGACCTCACGTCCTCACAGATCAGCGAAAACGGCATGCGACACACGCCATCCGCCACCGCGGGAATCGTGATGTGTCGCGTGGCGGACAGGGCGAGGTCGTACGGCGTGCACGACGCGGGACTCAGCTGCGGGAACATGCCGTCTAACCGTGAAGTGGAAGGAAAACAAGGACACAACACGGCGTCCGCCGCGGGACCGTTCGGCGTCAATACGACATCTTCTACGCGATGGGCGAGCGAACGACGGTAATCCACGGCCGACGCGATGTCAATCACGCGAGAGTGCGATTTGATGAGCGAAATGAAGGGGAGGAAGAAGAAGCGATTCAGACCGTTCTGGTACAGATTCTCGGGTGCGTGGTTGCTCGTGGTGAACACGACGCTGCCCGCCTTGAAAAAGGTTTCGAAGATGTGGGAGAGGATCAACGCATCGGCGATGTCCGTCACCTAGTGATCACGACTACACAACAGCACTACATGGAACTCGTCAAAACAAATGAGGATGTTTGAAAGCGCGATTCGCTTCGCCACCTGCACAATGGCGTCCTTCTCGCTTGTGAGGTGCAGATGGCTCTCCCTCCCTCCGTGCGCAATCTGCTTCTCCTTGTAGTCGTGAATCTGGCGGTGGAAGTCCTGCATGAACTCGTGGAAGTGAACTCGACATTTCCCTCCGTTCACAGCGCAGGTCGAGTAGAAGAGGTCCATCAAGTAGCTCTTCCCCGTTCCCACGTCTCCGTACAGGTAGATGCCTCGAGGAACACGAGGAATGGGACTCATGACGCCTCTTCGATCCGGCAACGGGGAGTCCTTGGTCAACTCCAGCAAACGCTTGTAGGTGAGGTGGTTGTTCTGCTCCGCCTCCTCCTCCGTTTTGGGCTGATCGGCTGGAAGAGGCGCCGCTTTCGGCTGCTTCCACGTATTGTTAAACTGACTGTACGTGCGATACCGACTCACTTCCGTCGGGAGACGAGGGAAGTGGTTGATGCTCGAAGTGATCACCTTTCTCTTCTGGACGGAACTCGACAGCGTCGTCGGCTCCAGATAGGGTTTTATGTAGTAGTCGGTCGATTCCTTGTCGTTTTTCCCAAAGAACCACAAATCTTGCTTCGCCTCTTCTTCCTTGTCATACACACCACACGACAACGGTCTTCCGTCCACCATCTTTATAATTTCGTACTAGGAATGAGGAAGGAGGAGCGCCTTCTCACATTTGGAATCGGTCCGCGATGATAGGACTCCATGACGCGCTGAAAACGGTCGAGGTAGCGAACGACATTCAGCTGGCACGCGTCCTCCTTGATCAGCTGTTTGCTCACCGCATTCGCGTAGGCCGCAGAAAGGGTGGAGAATCTCCTTCCGCTCAGTCGCAGCATCGAGGTTAAACGCTAGGGAAACGAGCCAAACGCAGTGCGCCTTGGAGATGAAAAATGTGTTGTTGTGCCTCGCAACAAACAGGGTATGTTACACCTCTTTTCAATTCGGAGAAGCATATTCCATCCCCATTCAATCGAATACTCTCCATTCACAGAACACACTCTCGATTCAGCAGATCGCACTACACCTCCTCGTCGGACAACTCCTCTCTCTCAATCTGCTCCACACGCGCTCTCTTGTCTCCAAAACCATCGGTCCCCCGATGCTGCCTCCCTTCGTCGTACCCGCTCACGTCATCTCCCAGAATCACGTCCTTCTCGTACACCTGGTTGGACGGATCCGCGTTGGCTCGTATCCGCTGCAGCCGCCCTACGCCTCATCCACCGCCCGCTCTCCCACGCGTTCCCTCCGCTCGCGGCGTGTGCATCACTGGCACCTCGATCGTCTCCATGTGGGGCATGGTCAGGAAGAAGGGCACGGTCTGCGTCGCGCGCGTCTCGCGCATCTTCTTCACAATGTGGAAGTAGCTGTGCAGCCAGTAGTACTTCAGCGTCACGTCGTTGTAGAAGTAGAAGTACAGGCGCTGCAGCGTCTGCCACGTGACCGCGTGCGTCACCATCGTCGTGCAAATCTGGTAGTACACCGACGGGTCCCACTTCACGAACTCCGTGAGCATCGCGTAGTACTGCCGGATGATGTTCTGCCGGTGGTTGTTTCGCTGGTTCTTCGACCGGTTGCGCAGCTGCTTCTCGCTCTTCGTCACCAACAGCTCCCTCGCGATCATGCCGTAGTCGTCGCCCAGCAGCACGCTACACCTCACCCACACGCCTCGCCCGTACAGCCCCAGCGCCAGCAGTCGGTCCTCGTGTGGCGTGAACTGAAGACGTCCCGTGGAACCGTATCCACCGCCACTGTTGGTTCCGTGCAGCACGGGATTCAGCGCCGAGTCGAAGCTGCTGCCGAAGGTGCTCATCACGCTGGCGTACACGGGGTCGTCCAGCAGGTTGCTGTGGGTGAATCACACACAACGCGCTCACATCACGACCTTCGCCTTGGAGGTAGTTTTCTGCAGCAGAAGCGGCGGAATGGCGGTGGAGCTGTACATCGTGTCAATCGTGTTCAGCGTGGTCAGAATCGCGTCGTAGTTGACGAAGAGGGAGGGACGCGACGACTGTCCCCGCGGGAACGACGATTGGAAGAGGTGGAGGGTTTGCAGCGACTTCACGAGGTCCGCCGACGAGGAGGAGAGTCCCGCGGGGAGTGAGGACTCGACGTTGGCCGCGTTCTTCAGACGCGTCACCATGTCGCGGAGGCGTTTCAGAAGGGGTTTCGTTTGTCTGAGGATCATCCCCGCATGGCTTCGCTACTCCTGCCGTGAGCACAGCAAGTACAGCTGGATCACGAGCTGCGTGAAACACATGTACTGCGACTGCAGCTGCGGAATCTGCATCTACGCTCACACGGATGGACTGAAACTACGGGAGCCAGCTGGATGGGCTGCGGATCGATGTTGGGAACGATCGTCATCGACCGGGTTCGCGGCTTCAGCGGACGCGTCATCTCCGCCAGGGGGCGGACGGGCTGCTCGCTTATGGGTTCATGAAACGGAGGGGCAGGAGACAGCTACAATGAAGAGGGAAGGAGAAACGCACTCTCTTGGTGTCATTCTTCGGAGGCACGTAGTCCTCGTCGTCGTTGTCCTCTCCATCCGTCGTATTCGTCGCCACGTCCTGGTCGTTGAAAAAGACGCCCTCGACGAACTTGCGATACCTACGATCACACGAGAAAATAACCCACACTCCTCCTTTTCTCGCAGAGCCTGGTCCATCTTGCCCTTGTTTGAGAGCAGTGTGTCGAACGGGATCTCAGGCTCGAG
>ENA-UEQW01002194-UEQW01002194.1-human-gut-metagenome-genome-assembly--contig:-NODE-2194-length-15081-cov-4.098307_pt1 | contig 15081 bp, 19 predicted proteins | sample MGYA00242947_ERZ507947 | MGnify/ENA primary metagenome ERZ507947 (study PRJEB26167, sample SAMN06115421) | human gut metagenome | host: Homo sapiens | place: China:Guizhou | collected 2015-03-17... | reverse complement strand
TGATCGAACCAGGTCTTCACACGCTTATCCCAATCCTTCTTGAAGTGGGCATTAGGCAAAACGTTGTTGTGCTTCATTTAGAAAAGTCTATAACGCGATTAGATTCCAATTCAGCAATAACACGAACCAAACGACAGAACATACCAAGGACAGTTATTCTTGGAGAGAAGAGAACCACTCGTAGAATTCCACAAGGAGAGGCGAATTCTTGAAACCAGAGGGACCGAAATCGAGACTATTTCCTCTCCTCTTCAGATTTGATAGAAAGCACTTGAGTTTCCACCCTCTGCCGCGTAATCATGACAGAAGACAACCACAACCTGTCGATGGACTGCTTCAATCCATATATCCACAGCCTTCTCGCGCGTTCCTTCGAATCGTAGGATATCTAGATTCCCGCGTTGTTACGCTCGTAGGGAGAATTATTCAAACGCGGTGACGGCAAACCAGAACGGAGGTTCGCTCTCCTGCCCGATTGTGAGCTGTAGGGCTTCGTATCGAGTTCTCGAAAGAACGAGACCACGACTACGCCGATCTGCTGGTGCACGTGTACTGCTGGAAGGAAATCGAAGAGTGGTCTTGCATTCGCGCCGTCATGTGTAGCTGCAATGTGCAAGACTACATCACAGAAGAGTTGGGGAACATTCTGAGCGACGTGAGGGCAAACGGAGTGGATATTGCGTTGCGCGTCACGAAGGAGGACTTCGCCAAGGGCGGTGATGCCTATCTCCGCAAGGTGGCCTCGCTGCAGCAGTACATTCTCGGCGCCCCATTCCACAAGTACTTCCAGGCGCTGCTGTCGGGTAGTCTCGCGGGATTGCAGCCGAAGATCATGCACTTCTTTTCCAACGAAAGCATGTAGGCGCCGTCGCTCCCCACCATCTCTAGTGTGATCGTGCCCAAAGCCAGCAGCGTCTCGGTCGTGTTCACCATCGCGGAAGATGAGGACACGGACCGCTCTCTCATGCAGGTGTTCCTGCTCGAGTTCAGCGAGGCGAAGCGCACGGTCGCGGGGGGACCCTCCGTGAACTTCGCTCGCGAGGAGCCGGTGGAATTGAGGGGCTTAGGCGTCCCCAAGCCCTCCGTCGGTTATCTTGTTTTTTGTGGGCGTGGATGGGCGTGGTGATGGCTAGCGTTCAACCAGGAGCACGTTGCGAAGGGCCGCCTGGATGACGTGTGCCAGTTAATGACGTCGTTCCGCTTCCACCTCGACTACCACATCAAATCGTCGAAAACGTATCTGCACGGCAGAATGCGAAACCGCGCCGAGCAGTGGAAGAATTGTGGCGCGTGCTTCCGAGCTGTGATCTGTAGTGCTTCGCGAGGCGCACTTCGAGGAGGAGAACGTGGTGAAGACGACGGCGAGTGGAAAGACATTTGTGAAGTAGTGTGTACTAGTTGAGGGTTTGTTGCGTAACCGAAACGGAGAAACAGAGAAACGGCTCCAAACGAAACGAATCGAACCCCACAGACTTCATTCTTCCCAAGCGTATCCTCCTACATGGAAAGCGGACATGTCGTTTCATAAGCCCATTTCTCCTGTAGTGAAGGCGCGGTGGGGATCATGTCTAGGAATACAGTCGGCTTCTCGTCGAAGAAGAGCTCGACGTTGTGCGTGCATTGGAATGGAAACCTCATCGAATAGTGCCCGATCAACACAATCGCCGAAACGCAAATCGAATCCTTGGACGTTTGTCATGAAGTGGGTTGCAGTATCCTGTGTTGAACACGAAGACAACCAAATCGCTGGGAATCCAGTGTCACACGCCCATTTGCTGGGACAGCACAGGCAAAACGTGTTCCTTCCTGTCTCCTCTGACGCGTAGTTTCTTCTTTGTCAACATCGATCACGAGGTTTGCTCCTACGAGGAGCAGGGCTGCGGTTTTCGCCGGAAAGACGTTTTCAAAGGTCCCTCTCTCGAGGTTCGTCAGCTCTTGTATTCTACTGTGAAATCCGTTCTCTACGCCTGTGGTCACGATGGTCTCTTCTTGTGGGAGACGAAACCTGAAGGGAAGTGCGTGCACCTGTGCGTCATTCCAATGTGTATTACGTGTAGACTGGATTTTCCCGTTTCCTGCATGTGCAGCATTCTGGAGGACACCGTTTTGGTCGCCGGCACTCCAGATGGCGCACTCTACTTCTTCGACAGCACTGATCAGTACGCGCCGGTCTCTGCGTTCACTGTAGGTACATCCAAATGGACTGTCTCCACCTTCACAAGGCAGCCGTCACTGCATTGCAATTCGTCCCCGTATCCATTTCCATGCTTGCTCATTCCAAGTCCACGCATATCCTCGCATCAGCCAGCACCGACTCCTCCATCCAACTCATCGACGTCTCATTGCTCTCCTCCTCCTCTCTCTCCCTCTCCTCTCTACCCACATCAACACTCCAGGGTCACGAGGGCGAGATCACGTGTCTGACCTCCTCTCCCGACGGAACCCTTCTCGTTTCCGGCGGTCGCGACCACACCATCCGTCTCTGGAGCCTCCTCACCAACAAGTGTCTGCGCTTCGTGGAGGACTCCGGCAACGCCAACTCCAAACACAAGGGCAGCATCACCTCGCTGCACTTCCGCGGGGATGAGCTGATTTCCTCGGGGATGGATGGCTGCGTGAAGTGCTTCCGGGTGGGGGCCACCCAATCTCCACGCGACGAGGAGGCGTGTCTGTCGCTGGACGCCTTGCTAAACTGGGGCGCCGAGGACGCGAGCGAGCCGCGCGTGGAGGACAAGTTGGAGTGGAGTGTGACGCTCTTGCCCAGCAGTGGGATTGCGCAGTGCGCGTTCAGCGCCGTGACGGATCGAGTGCTTGTGAGCAGCGACGACCGCGAGGTGGCGGTGTTCGACGCCTCCTTCGCGCACTGCTTGCTCTCGCTGCAGAGTCCCAACGGTGGGATCACCTCGATTCGACTCGACCGTCAGTGCCACTTGCTCGTGGGCAGCGACGACCACACCATCCTCGTCTACGACACCGCCACCGACGCCCTGCTGGCGCGTCTGTCGCAGCCTACCGCCGTGAGCGCGATGGCGGCTTCAGGCAACTGGATCGTGACGCCGGGCGAGGCGTACCGCTTGCGTGTGCTGAACGAGCGTGGGGAAGAGAGCTATTCGCTGGTGGGACACACGGGGAGGGTGACGAGTGTGGCGATGAACGCGACGACCATCGTGAGTTGTGGGTACGACGTGCGTGTGGTGTGTGTGCGTGATGGATAGAGTCTCGTGACGATGCACTGCCTGCCCGCCGCCTCCGCCGAGGTGAAGCCGTCTTCGGCGCTCTCCTGCCACAAAGGCGTCGTCACCACCGTCGATCTGAGCGCCAACTGCAACGGACACTTCTTCGTCGCGTCGGGCGGCTCTGACTACTCCCTCGTCGTGTATTGCGTGTCGGGGAACGCGCTGAAGGTGCACTGGCGACAGGAGCACGCGCACGCTTCGGTGGTCACACGCGTGCTCTTCGGCGTGGGCATGGCGAACGGCGTGGTGTACTCGGGTGCTAAGGACCACATGATTCACCTGTGGTCGCTGAAGAACGGCGAGTGCGTGGGCTCGCTGGACTACCACCAGGAGAAGGTGGTCGATCTGTGCCAGACGCCGGACGGGCGTTTCTTTGTCTCCGCCTCCGCCGATCGAACGATCCTTGTGTACGATGTGAGCGCGGAATTCCGCGTGGTGATGCGCGTGGAGTGTGGGGAGGAGCCCGCGTGCGTCGCGGTGGTGAACAATACGATTTGCTGCGGGTTTTGCTCGGGAGCCCTGCGTTTTTGGAGCCTTCCCTCCCTCGGTATTCTGTGTGATTGTCGTGTTTGTGGAAAACAGAGGAAAAGACGGATTCGCAGAAGAAGTCGTGCGTCAGCACCACATTCTCACTCCCAAACGAGTCGACAGCAATCTTCTTCATTTCCTCCTCATCGCGTCGCGTGTAGCGAGACGAGATGTGATTCAGCAACAAGCGCTTCGCTCCGCACTCCTTCCCGAAGGCACATGCCATGGCAATCGTGGAGTGTCCGTTCTGGACCACTTCCTTTTCCGTGATGTGCTCGCTGGAGAGAGGGGCGATGGTCGATTCGTGTACGAGAACGTCACAGTCCTTCAGCAGCGTCTTCATACTCCTCGCATCGTTCGTGTCGCCTAGAATCGCCACTCTCTTGGGCACATCAGCCGATGCGCAGCAAAACGATGGATCCAGGGGATTTATATGTGTTCCATCGGGCAGCACAACTACCTCGTTGCGATACAGCCGTTTGAGCACGTCTGTCTCCGTGATTCCCAACTGCCGCCACTCCCCTCCCTTTTCTTTGTACAACGCACGGACCCGTTCTGCATCCAACTTCTGACTCACCGGAGAAGAATACACATAGCCAAAGCACTCCACACCGTGATGGAGCGGTCCCGCCCTTACACTCCCTATCGGAGACTACATATGACGGAAGACATGAAGGAGATACCGAAAAGAGATTCCAATAGCCGTCTTCTTCGGGCAAGAGAGGATGAACTGTAATCCGCTTGTCGCTGTACTCGATCCGATTTGGCGAGCTGCCCACGGATTGTAGACGGGGATCCTTTGCGTCCGCGTACAGTTCGTGCACGCGACACGGGAAACTGCACTTCACGTCGGTCAACTGAAACACCGCCTTCAGATACTGCGACAAGCCAGGCGGACCATACACATCGATGGGCTGCGACAGTCTGCCGCGATTCATACCGATGTCCGACAAAAGGGATGGCAATCCGTAGATGTGATCGCCGTGCATGTGCGTGATGAAGATCTTGGAGAGACGGGTGGTTTTCAGAGTTAGGGGACAATCGCTTCCTCCCTGCTTCGCTCTTCTCTGCAGCACTTGAATCTGGTGTGTTGTCACTACGCTTCATTCTTTGGAGGGATGATCACGATCACCACAGTCGAACAGCCATTCTCCCGTGTTGGCTCCATACTGGAGGAGGAGTGCGATGGACTGTGCTATGTGTGACGCAGAACTGGAGTGAATGACTTGCTCGGGCTAGCGTGGATCTCTGCGCTCCTGTTCCGAGGAATACAAGTGAGGCGGATCTCTGCATGCAGCAGAGAGGACAAGGGAGAACAAAGATGAAGAATGATGAACAAACACGGAACAGGAGGGAATAGAAGTGACTGTTCAGCAACCTCGGATTCAGCAGCACCTTGAACAGAACCAAGTAGCCGACAATACCGAAGGCATACGACGACAACAGCACTACGATGAACAGAAACGGGAACGAAAACCATTTCGGTGCGCATAGAGTGGCGACGAGGGGTTCATGAAGGAGAAGGAGGGGATGGAGAAGAAGTTGCAAATCGCGTGCACCGCAGCAGCAGCGAGGATACTGCCCGTTCGGACATACACGTAGGACACGAGAATGCCGAAGAGCGTCGTGTAGGTGAACATAAAGACTGGGGATGAGAGAGAGGGAAATGACGCACGACAACGGAAAAAGGCCACCTGCACGGGCAGTCCACTGCGAATCTGATCCACAATGTGGTGGAAGTGGCCTATTCTAAGAGAGGGATCCGGAATCGCACATGAACCAAAGGCTATGGAAGAGATGAGGATGCTCTGGAACAGCGAGTACCCGCTGTGGAGAAGGAAGGTCATGATGCTTCCGCGATACAGCAGCTCCTCAAGGAGAGGCGCCTGCGACATGAGGACGAGACACAGAACGTACTGCGAACAAGTTGCGCACGTCAATGAAGACATCAAAGCAGTAGTTGCACTCTCTCAGCAACGTGGAAAAGAAGGGCTGTTGCCTACAGTGAATTGGAAGTGCGAAAACACACCGAATCGCCGAAGAATAGTAGCAGTTCACGAGCGTGCCCGAGAAGAGAACGCAGATGTGAAACGAGGCCATGAGAATGGGCAACAACCAGTGCTTGTTGGTGAATCCCCACATTTCGAAGTTCGATATCTGCAGGTGATGGAATACACGCAGCACGACCGTTTTGAAGCGAAGGAAGAGGTGATGCACGCCAATCACGCCAAGAACGAACAGGAAGAGGACGACGGTTCGGATCACAATCTACGATAAGACGGACGTCGAAATGGTGGCTACAATGCCGTGGTCATTGCGATCTCCCTCCTTGATCCGGTTCGGCACAAGATGCAGCAGCAGGGACAGCAGCACCGTCTCTGTGAACACGAGCACAATTTGCCACATGAAGCAAGGATTGTCTAACAAACCAAACGAAAGAGAAGAGTGTGCTGACTGAAACGTGAGGGAGACTAAATCTTCGCTAGAAGTGAGTCGTGGAGGGAATGACTACCCTTTCTGTTCAAAATGCGCATTACCTTGTACTGCTTCACAATACGAGCGCTTCCCCTGTTCACAAGACTGTCGTTGTCCTTCACGTGGGTTCCCTAGACATAAGCGCCACTCGTCACCACCACCTTTGTTGAGCCGAAGGAGGAGAATCCCATGAGCTGCTGCATGTTGGCGCTCACGTCTTCACCTTCCTCGATTTCATACGCGTCATTCTGGACCGTGGGCTGCGTTTCTTTTGGTTCGGTTACGGGTTCTTCCTTTCTCTGCGTGGGCTCTTCCTTCTTCTTCTCCTTTTGCTGGGCAAGGTAATCGGAGTACTTGCTACACGATCAAGACATTTCTTGTAACAGTTACACTTCACGTCCAAACTCATCTCGAATGCTACAGATTAGGGGTTGAAACAGCACCCACTATCGCGTTTCCTCCTTTTCTCGTCGTTGGTCTCTCCTATGACTCCTATCTCTCCTGTCGTAACTGGAGCTTCGACTCCGGCTCCGGCTGTGATGTCTCCTTGATCGATCGCGACTATGACTTCTACAACGTGAGGAATGAATTGGGGTTGGACCGGTGGCTTCTCCGCGAGTAAGAGGACGGCATGATGGAAGGGAATGAGTGGAAGTGAATGAGGCTGTGAATGCAGAATAACCGCGATACATCGCTTCCGATTCAAATCGACACCTTTGTAGTCCTCCTTTGCATTGAAGTCTGCCTTTTTGCAAACCAGAGTAGGGTGGATCGCATGGGTGAAGGGATTGAGTTGACGGAATGGTACCAATGGAGAGGTCCTGATTGATGCATAGGAAGGAAGACGATGGGGAGAAACCGCATTACATCTCCTACATCGACTTGGGGCTGGATCGGATTTGTCCCACGCTTATCGAGATGGTTCAGCGCGGAGAGATAGAGTCAGTGTCTATGGACATGCTTATGCATATTGATACCAATCATTGCTGGTTTGTCTTCAATCCCGTTATTGACAAGAGGACGGGTGCTTATCATGGCCTTTTCGAACTGGCGCCATCCTTGCTGCTGTATATGTATAATTGGAGAGTCGTATTGGTGGATGTGAGTCAGAGGAAGACGCTGTTTGTGAAGGGTATTGACTTAAGTGAAGTAAAGCACAACGAGATTGCTGATCTGAACGTGAATGGGGATCGTTGGGAAGGCGATGTGGTGAATGGAAAGCCGTGTGGCTGGGGTGTCTTCTACGATAGGGACAATCATATGACCTATGAGGGATTCCGAATAGACGGGACGAACGTGTGCTATGGTCGCTCGTTCTTTGGGGATGTGGGTGGTGTCGAGTACGAGGGCGAGTGGTGTGAAGGAAGGCGGTGGTGGCGAGGCACTCAGTACGATCGAAAAGGCGGAGTGTTGTTTGACGGCAAGTGGCTGGATGACATTAGTCTAATTGGCAACGCCAGAATAGTCGGCAACAATTTTGTCTGTAATCGGATTGAGCGATTGTTTGTGAGTGAAAACTCGGGGAATCAGTTGGAAGGAGGAATACTGGATTTGAGCTGTTTGACAGAACTGAAAGAGTTGGTTGTGAGCAATCGCTCCTTCTTCTTCGTGGAGGAAGTGAGACTGATAGGGCTGGAACGAATAGAGAGCATTCGTATTGGGGATGAGTGCTTTATGCAACCGGAGGGTCGTTTCTATCTGAAGAACTGTCCTTCGCTGAAAGAGCTTCGCATTTTCGGGCAATCGTTCAACCCCTATTGTGTCTGCGAGATTGAGGATATGGAGGCGTTGGAGATAATCCAGATTGGTGAGCAGGATGAAAGGACATACAACTTCCAGAACGCTTCATTTGTGTTGAAGAGTGTTTGATGAACGAATGTGTGACGACTAGACATGCCTTCCCTCGCAATATTCATTGCTGGAGTGTGTGCATTCAGTTTTTGTACTCACGTTGTGTTTGAGAGTTACTTGTCTTCATTCGCCTGATTGGATAGATCTGCCTGTGTTAGAGAAGCTATATTTGGGATGGAGCGCCTTCAAGTTCAAAGATGATGATGATTCAACGCTGATCATGCGGAGTATTGAAATGCATGTGGGTTGAAGTACAGACTTGCCTAAACTCAATACACTCGTTGCGCTTTCTCGAAAGGAGAATGGTGAGGAAATGCGTAGTTTATCCTTCGCCTCCCCTCGAACTGTCGTTCTCGAAGGTGATTCTCCTCCTGTATCATGTGAGAATCAGATATACCTAAACTCAGTTTTGTGGTTGCTCCCTTTGCATTCAGCAGCGTTAAGAAGAAAACTGCTCACAGTTCAGTCCTCTTTCCCATTATCACGCTTAGATATTTCTAGACCTCTTAGGCGCATTCTTCATTCTGGGAGGAAAATGCGACTGTTTCAATCTTTCCTTGATTGTTGTCCCTGTTGCCCAAAAGATGAAGACGAACCTGCCGGATTGACTGTTTCTTCAACACAGTCGTTCATCCAAGACTCGCTCCAAAACTCCCCAAATCCCTCCACTCCAATCCCCCATTCCCATCGCACTCCCAAACACGAATCACCCTCCTTCCATCACACAAACCCTAAATCAGCCCCATTTCGTCTCCAGAATTCCCGACAAAATCAGGAATGCACCCATTTCCTCGAAACTCTGGAATGGCAAGATTCCTTCTTTCCATCCGTTTTCACGCACAAAGAAGAACTGGAATGCCCTCCATTGCGGATTTGCCCAAAAACGAACAAGGTGGCGAGTGGAACCCCGTTTCTGACGAATAGATGACTTGATGTCTTTGGACATCAACCCCATGTCTCCGCTGAAGATGAAGTATATCAACATGCTGCGAGAGCGCGCCAAGGATCTTCTCAGCGCCTACAACTACCCGGACTACATTGTCAACGACATCAACTTGCTGCGTTTTGTACGTGGACACATGGTAGGTTCTGCGCGAACTATTCATCGTAGTACGATATGGATGAAGCGTACGACGCCTTTAGCAAGATGCTGGTTTGGAGAAAGGAGAACAACATTGACGAATACTTTAAGAAGGTGGAGGAAGTCAACTTCGACGTGCACAAGGTCCCCTACGCGGAAGTGTTTGAACCGTTCGTCTTCCCAGCCTGTCTCACCCGTAGCATCTTCCACACGAACTACCATCACAAGAAGGATTTCGAGGGCCACATCATCGATATCCGTCTTCTGGGCTGTGTCGATGTGAAGGGTCTTCTTTCGCACTCCCTGAAGGAGTGGCTGGACTACAACATATACGTTCTGGTAGTTGCCGCGGTTTCGACTCACGCGCAGGAGTGGAGAATCTACACGCTCAACAAGTACAGCGCGGAAACGGGCGTGCTGCAGCGTTTGTGCTGCATCCAGGACCTGAAGGGCGTCGGCATGCACATGATCAGCCCGTAATGGCGCGTCATGTTCCTCATCCCTAGCTCGCTGATCACCTACCTGAAGGACATGACGAACATCACCTCCCACAACTACCCCGAGACGATGAACCGCTCGTTTGTCGTGAACGTTCCCGCGATCTTCTCGTCGCTGTGGTCTCTCGCGAAGCCCGTGATGCACCCGCGTACCGTGAAGAAGGTGGTGATTTGCAAGGGCAACTACCACAGCAGTCTCTACAAGGAGATCCCGATCCAGAGTCTGCCCGTGATTGCTGATGAGCCGGTGTGACGTGTAGACCTATCTTGGCGGTATTTGCCAGTGCGAGGAAGGCTGTCTGAGCTGTTTGAAGAACGAAGACGTGTTTAGAGTGAGGGTTGAGACGATGTTGTCAATGTAGATTCCCGTGTCGTCCAAGCTGACGATTCCGGCGCATCTGAAGAAGGGGGAGAAGATCGAGTGGGACTGGAAGCTGGAGAGTGGCACCATTGACATTGTGGTGGGCTTCAAGGGCAAGGAGGTGTACAAGGGCGACCGCGTCACGTCGCACAAGTCGGAGTTCACGGCGGAGGAGGATGGCGTGCTGGAGTTCAACTTCGACAACAGCTTCTCGTGGGTGTCGGGAAAGACGGTGATTGGTTTGATGAAGATATCTGTTTAATGTTGCGGTGCCGTGTTTGTTGGGAGAGCAAGGCGGGAAATGGCGCTTCTAAACAACTCTTTGGAGCGCGATGAATTATCCTCGAGAAGAAGTCTCAGAGCCGGTCAGTCGCTTTAAAGAGCTCCCGCCGATGCCAGCGAACTGCTGCCAGTATTGCGGCAATGGTCCAAGCGTTTGCCTCGCCAGATGTCTCACGTGCGGAAAGTTCTTTTGCAACGGCACGGGGCTGAAAGAAGGGTCCCATCTCTCTGTCCATATGCGCGTCTCGAAGCACAAGTCGTTTCAAGTGTATTCAAACACGCTGACTCCTGGAATGATCCCGAAGTGCAGAGTGTGCGGCTGCACTAACGTGTTTGACCTTCGTTTGCTGAAGGATGCGCAGGGGACGATTCTCGGACTGGTATGTCTGGAGAAGTGCATCTCGTCCATGAAGCTGACCAACCCCGCCTACGCCAACCTGACCTACTCTCCCGTGATCACAAAGGAGGGCATTTGCCCCGAAATCATTCCCCTGGCTGGGCCCAATCCCAACGCGCCCGTCATCGTGTCCTTCCCTCTGATCCGCAAGATCGAGCGAATGTGGGCGAAGCACAGCACGCTCACGATCACGCAGGTGCACCTGCCCAAGGGCATCGTGCTCACGCCGATGGCGGACTTCTACCGCTCCACTCTGGAGTACTACAAGGTGATGGAGCCGCTACTCCGCCGCGAGGAGTACGAGCAGAAGGAGAACGCCTCGCAGGACGGCACAAAGCACGTATATGTCACATTCCAACGCCAAATGCAAACCGTCATGAATGACTTCCATTCCAATCGCGGTGGTCGCGGCGGTCGTGGCGGCAGAGGCGGGCGCGGACGCGGTGGCCGTGGAGGCCGTGGAGGTCGCGATGGTCGTGACGGTCGCAGCGGTCGCGACGTGGAGGAGAAGGTGATCCAGATCCTGGCGACGTTCGACATTCACCTGGACGACTACCATCGCCGCATCCACCGCTTCGACAGCATGAGCCTGCTGCTGTGCGAGGTGCAGGACACGGACGACCTGGAGTACACAGAGCGCAAGCCGCACACGCGCAAGAACGGGTTCGAGGGCATGACGAGCGGTCGCGTGAAGAACATCGACCTGGACGACTACGACGACGGCGCGGACCTGGGACAGTTCTCACTGGACTACAGCAAGCGTGTGGAGTACACGGGCACGATCACGAGCCTGCACGGCGGGCACGTGGTGCTGAAGGTGGTGACGAACCAACTGCCCGAGGGCATGGCGCGCTTCCAGAACGGCTACTACGACATCCGTCTGATGGACAGTCAGGCGGTGCTGGGCCGCCGACTGGACGCGATCAAGCGCATGGACGAGGAGACGTCGGTGACGCAGTACCTGTACAACAAGTGGATGGGCGACAAGCGCAACGCCAACTTCGACGCCTTCCAGTACCGCCGTGGCGAGCTGAGCAACCAGGGTCGTCTGATGGTGCCGAATCTGGGCGTGTTGAACAGCTCGCAGGTGATCGCTGTGGAGACGGCGATTCGGCGTCGCCTGTCGCTGATCCAGGGACCGCCGGGCACGGGCAAGACGCGTGAGAGCAGGAGAGTGAGTTGATGTGTAGTTACGGCGGCAGCGATCGTGTATTTCCTGATCATGCGTCATCGCAGCGGTGTGAAGGACTATCCACTCGACGGGTCGAAGCCGACGCTGCCGGGGCGCATTCTGGTGTGTACGCCGAGCAACGTGAGCGCGGACGAGATCTGTGTGCGCATCGCCGCGACGGGCGTGAAGGTGGTGCGCCTGATGGCGGCGTCGCGCGAGGACATGAAGAGTCCGATCGACGAGTTGTGCGTGCACGTGCGGGCGAAGAACATGCTGATGGAACGCGACGCGGAGTTCCGTCGTATTCAGAACATGTGGGAGAACGACGACTCGATGCTGACGGAGCGCGAGGATCGCATGCGTTATCGCGCGATGAAGCAGAAGAAGGAGGAGGTGCTGGAGGGCGCGGAGGTGGTGGTGTGCACGTGCGACACCTCGGGCTGCTCGCTGCTGATGGACAAAGTCTTCAACACGGTGCTGATCGACGAGGTGTCACAGACCACCGAGCCAGAGTCGCTGGTGCCGCTGGTGCACGGTGTCGAGCGTGTGGTGTTGGTGGGCGACCACAAGCAGCTGGCGCCTGTGATCATCTCGCTGCCTGTGAAGAAGGCGGGCATGGAGCGCTCGGTGTTCGAGCGCCTGGTGCGTCAGGGCGAAACGCCCGTGCTGCTGGACACGCAATACCGCATGCACCCCGCGATCAGTTACTACCCGTCGGAGACGTTCTACGACGGGAAGATTCGCGACGGCATCACGGCGGCGAAGCGCCCGATCCTGCAGAACCTTCGCTACAGCAACCCGTCGCGTCCGGTGCAGTTTATCAAGGTGATGGGTCACGAGGAAACGAGCAGTGAGGGCACGTCGTACCTGAACCTGGACGAGGCTCTGTACACGGTGAAGCTGGTGCAGTACCTGATGAAGCTGGGCGTGAAGGCGAAGCAGATCGGCGTGTTGTCGTCGTACAAGGGACAGAAGAAGCTGATCGCGAAGAGCTTGGCGAAGGTGGAGTTGGGCGACGTGGAGTGCGAGAGCGTGAACACGTTCCAGGGCAGAGAGAAGGACTACATCGTGTATTCGTGCGTGCGCAGCAACAGCCAGAACGCCATCGGCTTCTCGAGCGACATGAAGCGTCTGAACGTGGTGCTGACGCGAGCGAAGTACGGATTGTTTTTGATCGGCAACCCGGTGTGCATGTGCGGCGACGTGAACTGGATGAACTACATCAAGTACAACTTCGAGAACGCGCAGGTGGTGGAGGGGCAGCCGGGACAGTGGTCGTTAGTGAAAGAGTTGTGTTGTGTTTGTGGAACAAAGCCGTTACAAGTACGCCACTTCGTTCTCGTTCTCCGAGGACTCGCTGTCCTCACTCTCGCTCTTCTTCGCGGGTTTCTCATCAGATTCGGAGTTGGATTCTGAGTCGGATTCCACCTTGTTCGCTCTTCGCAGTTTCTTCTTTTCGTCACCCTTCTTCTTCTCGTCACCCTTCTTCTTCTCGCCACTCTTCATCTTGCTCTGCACCTGATCACTCACTTCCTTCGTCATCGAAACCACCTTCGACTTGGTGCTCTGCGCAAAACGACTCAGCATGGGCAAACCCTTCTTCTTCATCAAATCCCATCCCTTCTTCATCTGATCACCCACTTCGCCCGCCAACTCCACACCTGCCTTCATCATCGCTATCCCTCAACAAATCCCTCCACTTTTACCCTTGCTTCGACTCGTCTCCTCCACCTCGTTGCCCTTCAACACGCGATTGCGCACGCGGTTCGCTTCGTGGATCACGCCCTCCACGTCGTCGCACTCGTAGTTCTGCAAACAATGCATGATTCCCGCGAAGTCGCTCGCCAACAGAAATTCCTCCTTTTTCTGGATCATGCTGGTGCCGATGCAGTACATCAGCTGGAAGCGATCCGGGTCCGCCAGCAGCGCGTCCCACACCCGGAAGGTGTTTTGGAGGGAAAACTCTCTGGCGAAGAGCGTGGTGAGCCAGCGTACGGCGTAGAATTGTGGGTCGATTTCGAGCGCATCCTATAAATCACACCTCCAGCGCAGCGCGACGAAGTGAGCGGCCACGGGGGGCAGGGAGATGGCGATGTACTCGCGAAGCTTCTCCAGAACGCCTCGACTACGCGTGACGACACACACCCACACTCACAGTCCGCTAGTGGAGGAGTCGCAGTCGCGGATGAAGAGATCGCGCGTCTCCGCCATGAGGTTGGTGAAGGTGAAGAACACGTCCGCCTCCGTCGCCTCGCTCACCTCGCGCTCCAGCTCGCCTTCCGCCTCCGCCATCACGTACAGAAGCGGCGCGAGTAACTCGTTCATTCCTTGGACGTAGCGCACGCCCGCGTTCAGCGTGCCGAACACGTACAGCATGCGAGCCAGCACCTGCTTGTTGTGCTGGGAGAAGAAGGCGATGTCGCTGTACGTGCGGTCCGTGTCCTTCCAGATGATCTCGCGCATTTCGGAATCGCCGAAGTCGCGCGACCACTTGCTCTCGTTGGTCTTTCCGTCGTCCTCGGCGGGGTTGTAGTCCGCGCTTCGCTTCCAGGAGCTGTCCAGAGGGTTGGGGATCAATTTGCAATTCTGCTTTCCCGCCGCGGCATTCTTGGCCACGACGAACTCGTTCACGAACGTGGTGTACTGCTCCACGTTCTGCTTCTGCGTCTCCTCCCACTTTGAAGGCTGGTAGGGATAGGAGCGGAGAAGCATCTTCCACACGTTCGAGCGCGTCTTCTGGTCCTTGATTCCGTTGAAGGCCGCCTCGCGCACCTCGCACTCGAAGAGCGGGCCGTTTCGATAAATGGGCGTGAGACTGAATTCCATGGGATCCTCCGCGTCTCGAAGGGTGATGAAGTTGCCGTTCATCCCGTTCAGGCAATACGAGCGAACGGGAAGGTACAGCTACGCATGAAGTCGCACACGAGAAGGAACATCGCCGTCGATCCACTTCTTCACTCTCTTCTCACCGGAGGGAGTCGTAACTGTGGAGAAATGGGATTCGGAGCACTGCCTCACAAAGCGCACCGTCATGGGACGAGAGGCGCTCTTCAGTTTGGCCTTCCCTTCTTTGGGCTCCATGAACACCACGGATTCGCCGTTTACAGCCATGATTATGTCGTTCTTGTGAATCGCGCCACAGCCCTACTCTTCAGAGAAAGATCCTGCACCGCACCTCTAAGGGAAGGCGTGTGCCCTCTTC
>ENA-UEQW01002189-UEQW01002189.1-human-gut-metagenome-genome-assembly--contig:-NODE-2189-length-15123-cov-5.274359_pt1 | contig 15123 bp, 6 predicted proteins | sample MGYA00242947_ERZ507947 | MGnify/ENA primary metagenome ERZ507947 (study PRJEB26167, sample SAMN06115421) | human gut metagenome | host: Homo sapiens | place: China:Guizhou | collected 2015-03-17... | reverse complement strand
GTCTGCTTATTCCACTAGGCCGTATTTGATCTTGATGCGGTCCAGCTTCTCCAGCATGGGCTCCGCCAGCACCAGCAGGAAGAAAACTGTGGCCGCGGCGTGGACGCAGTCCATGGGAAAGCCGGTGACATAGTAGGCGGCGATGACCTTCCACTCCAGCGTGCGGGCATAAAGCAGGGCGGAGACGGGGTTCATGATGCCGCCGTAGATGAGCACGGCGGAGATTGCACCGAACACGCACAGGGCGGCGCGGCTGCGGCGCAGCCAGCCGCGGCGGAACAATACCCCCGCCAGGAAGCCGATGATACCCATGGCGAACATCTGGAAGGGCGTCCAGGGACCCTGGGAGAACAGAACGTTGCTGGCCAGCATGGTCATGGCGCCCACCAGGAAGCCGGTCTCGCCGCCCAGGGCCACGCCGGAGATGATGGTCAGAGCCAGGACGGGCTTGAACTGAGGCAGCATGAAGAAGGCGGCGCGGCCCGCCACGCCCAGGGCGCAGAGGGAGGCCACCAGCACCAGCTCACGGGCCTGGGGCTTCCGTCCCTCGAACACCAGGAAGAAGGGCACCATGCATTCCAGCAGCACGGCGAAGGCGATGGGGTAGTAGGCAGTGTTGCCCAGGTAGAAAAAGCCCAGATACAGCGTGGCGGGGATGCACAGCAATATCAGCACCGCCGCCAGACGGGTACGGTGGGAGAGCTTCCGCTTCTGCACCGGGGTCTGGAGCAGCGTCAGGGGCTTGGAGCGCCGGCCGATGGCGGCGATGCAGCCGAAAAGCAGGGCGATGAACAGGCCGTAAAGGCCCAGGGCCTGCCAGCCGGCCTGGGAGAGCGTGCCACCGCCCACCAGGGCGGTGAGGTCGGTGTGCTTGGCCGCCAGCCAGAAGATCGCCAGCGCACCCGCGCCGCACACGGCGGCGATGGCTCTGCGCCACCAGGGAAGCTTTTTCGGCTTCCAGGCGGTGGACTCCTCCGCCACCGGAGGCAGAGGCTGCCAGGCGGCAGGCACCTCCGGCTGGGGCGGGACGGTCCCGCCGATGACCGCGATCACGTCCTCCGGCGTGACGGCACAGGGGCAGAAGTCCCGGGCCATACGGTTAGCGGAAGTGGTATAGAAGCTGTTGCCGGAGAAGAAGTCACGGGGTGTGCCCTCCGCGACGATGCTGCCGTCGAAAAACAGGGCGCAGCGGTGGGCATACCGGGCACAGAAGGCCACGTCGTGGCTGACCATCACCACTGTCGTGCCGGCGGCGGTCAGCGCGGAAAGAATAGCGGCAAAGGACTGCTTGAAGGCGGCGTCCAGGCCCTTGGTAGGCTCGTCCAGCAGCAGGATATCCGGCTGGTGCAGCAGCACCTTACCCAGGGCGGCCCGCTGCTGCTCGCCGCCGGAGAGGTCATAGGGATGACGGTCCAGCAGCTCGGTCAGGCGGCAAAGGGCCGTCACCTGCTCCACCCGGCGGTCACGCTGGTCTTTGGGGAGGTCCGTGCCGTCAAAGGACTCGTACAGGTCCTGACGGACCGTGTTTTTCACGAACAGGGCCTGCGGGTCCTGGGGCAGAACGCCGATGCGGCCCGTATGGGTCACGGTGCCCCGCTGGGGCGTCAGCGCACCGGACAGCAGGCCCAGGGTGGTGGACTTGCCCGCGCCGTTACCGCCCAGCAGGGCCAGCAGCTCACCCCGGCGGGCCTGAAGGTCCAGACCGCGGACCACGTCCGGCTGGTCCGGCTCATAGCGGAACCAGAGACCCGCGCCGGCAAGGGCGGTATCCCCGGCGGGATACACCGGCTCCGGCGGCAGCGGGCACAGGGGGTGTTCATCGCACCAGCCGGACAGGAAATCGCGGCCCTCGCGGACGGTGATGGGGCAGGGCGCGTCGCTGTCCACCCCGGCCCAGATACGGACGGCGGCGGGCATGGCCAGGAACATATCGTGGCCGCGGCCCCGCAGGGAACGGCACACCACCTCCGGCGCGCCGGCACAGAGGAGATGGCCGCCGTCCAGCACGGCGGCGTGGGTGGCCAGGGGCAACGCCTCCTCGAGACGGTGCTCCGTCATCAGAACGGTGATGCCCAGTTCGCGGTTCAGGCGGCCCACAGTCTGCAAAAAGTCGGCAGCGGCAATGGGGTCCAGCTGGCTGGTGGGCTCATCCAAAATCAGCAGACGGGGCTGGAGCACCATGACCGAGGCCAGGGCCAGCAGCTGCTTCTGGCCGCCGGAGAGCTCATCCACTTTCCTATGGAACCAGTCCTGGATGCCGAAGAAGGAGGCCATCTCCGCCACGCGGCGACGGATGGAGGGCGTGTCGCAGCCCAGGCTCTCCAGTCCGAAGGCCAGCTCGTGCCAGACCTTGTCGGTGACGGTCTGCTCCTCCGGGGACTGGAGGACGAAGCCGATATCGGCGGCCTGCCGATGGGGCGGCAGGTCATCCAGCGGCTGCCCGTCGAAGAGGATACGGCCCTCGGCCGCACCGTGGGGGCGCAGGGCGGGCTTCAGCTGGCGGAGAAGCGTGGTCTTGCCGCAGCCGGAGGCGCCGCAGAGGACCCAGAACTCGCCCTGACGGACCGTGAGGGACACATCCGCCAGCGCGGGGCAGGGCTGCTGGGGATAGGTGAAGCCAAAATGCTCCAAACGCAGCAGTTCAGGCACGGGGAGTCCCTCCTTTCCGGACGAGATAGCGGCGCCGGGACAGGGCGTCCAGCAGCACCGGCGTAAAGCAGAGCAGGCCGTAAACGGCGAAAAAGCTGACCGTCAGCGGTGTGACGGGGCCGCTGAGCAGCATGGGGTAATACTGAAAGCGCAGGCCGCCGGCCAGACCGCCGCCCAGCAGATACAGGCCGCAGAAGGCCAGCCAAAGGGCGACGGCACCGTCCCGCCGGTCAAACCGGTAGAGGGAGAAGGCGGTCCTCCCCGGCAGGCCATAGCCCCTGCAGCGCATACTATCGGCGGTAATGAGCCCGCTTTCCAGGCTCCAGGTAACAACGATGGAGAACACACGAAGGGCGCTTCTGACGCGCCGGGCCGGGGCGCCGGTCTGGGTATCACGGCCCAGATGACGCTGCGCCTGGGCCACGGCGCGGAGCCGCCGGACAAAGCGGGGCACAAAGCGGAGGATCATGCTCAGCAGCAGGGACAGCGCCGGGATGACGCGGCCAAAGAGGTACACCACCTTGTCCGAGGTGATGATCTCGGTGACGCAGACGAACCACAGCGCCACGGCGCTGAGCATGGCGCCGGCGGCCAGACCGTAGAGCAGGCTCTCCAGCGTCAAAGGATTGCCGGAGGGCAGGTAGGCCAGAATGGTGACGCCCTGGTGGACAAAGGCCGGATTCAGGGCCGCCGCCAGGAGGGCCATGGGCAGCAGCCACAGCAGGTGGCGGCGCAGGCCCTTGCCGCCCAGCAGACGGGCAACATACCACCCGCCGCCCAGCGTCGACAGAACCAGGCACACCGGGTGCATCAGCAGCATCGCGCAGGCGATGACCAGGGCGAAATAGGCAAAGCTCACCGCCGGATGGCAAGTGCGCAGCGTATCGTCCATGGGATCACCTCCTGAAAATCGTTGTCTTAACCTTTAGATTATATCCTGCCGCAGCGGGGTACGTCAATCCTGCGTGCGGAAAAAGGGCGGCAAAAGCCGCCCTTTTGTCAGCCCATGTAGGTATTGCCCACGTCTGCGCCCAAATTACAGGTGTAGAGCCACTGGATGTTCTCGCCGCCGGAGAGCGTATAGCTGTCCGCGCCATAGCTGGGGAAGGTTCCCCCCACGCAGTACATCCAGCCGGAGCTCCTGCCCACATTTTTTTCGAACAGGCCGTTGATGCCCCTGACATAGCTGCCGCTGGAGCTCACCGGGATACCCGCGTCACCGCAGGCCCGCTTCAGTACGGACATGACAGACTCACCCTCGGTGATGGTCACCGTGGTGGACAGGATCACGCCGTCGGCGGGAATGATATCCTTCACACCGTCGGAGCACTTGTCCATATTATTGAGCACCGTGGCACAGGAAATGTACAGCGATACGGACGCCGCCGGCACCGGGGCAGGATCGGGCGCGGGATCGGGGCCCGGCACAGCGGGCTGCTGCGCCTGTTCCTGCTGTTTCTTCTCTTCTTCCAGCCGCTTCTGCTCCTCCAGGCGCTTGGCTTCCTCCTGCTTTTTGGCGTCCTCCTCGGCCTTTTTGGCATCATCAGCCGACTTCTGCTTGTCAGGCTTCTTATCGTCCGCGGTCTTATCCTCAGTCTTTGCCGCGTCCTGCTTGCCGTCAGCCTTGGTGGTGCCCGTTTCAGCTGTGTCGTCCTTCCTGGTGTCCGCGGTCTGCTCCTGCGTTGCCGTGGGAATGTTGCCGGGGGCGTACGATACGGTCTTTTTTCCGCAGGCGGCGCAGGTCAGCAGCAGGGACAGCGCCAGCGCCAACAGCCAAAATCGGTGGTTTTTCTTCATATCTCTCATTCCTCATAAAAGCGCCATACGCAGAGGCGCTTTCGCGCCCCTGCGTCGGCTGTTTCGTTGTTACTTGGCGGCGCGCTTTTTCCGGCTCAGGACCACGACGCCGGCCATTGCCAGCACCGCGCTGCCCAGCCAGACTACCATCTGGCTGTCGTCCGCCGTGTTGGCGGAGTCGGTCTTGTCCGGCGTCGCGGTGGGGTTGTAGTAATAGTGGTTGGTGGACTCCGTCCAGCTGATGGCCACAGGAGACAGGCCGGTCAGCGTCACCAGCAGACCGCTGGGGGTTTTGGTGACAGCGGGGAATTCCACGGTGCCCACATCCAGGCCGCAGTCCGCCATAGTCACAAGGTGTGCCACGGTAAAGCTGTACTTGCTGTAATTGGCCGCAATAGCCTCAGGATAGGGCAGCAGCACGGTGATCCTGCCGTTTACCAAGTCCGCCTTGGTAGCGGGAGTCTTCACCTGCTTACCGTCCACGGTGGTGATGATCATCAGCCGCACATCAAACACCGCGGTGTTCTCCGCTGTGTTCCTGCTGCCCTTCCTGGAGATCTGCAGCTGCAGCTCGGCTTTGATCTTTCCCTCGCTGTTCAGCTTCTCGTTATTCTTCAGGGTATCGGGCACTGTAATCGTGTCAGATACCTCGATGCGCTTCAGCGTACCACCCTCGGACTTCACCGCACCGCAGACGCACTGGATGCCGTTCACATAGGTGTGCCCGGTCTTGTTCACCGCCGCATGGCAAACCTTGCAGACGTTCCAGTGGTCATTTTTGTCCACGAACACCTCTGTGCCGGGGGTGTGGCCCAACGCAGCGATGACGCGGGTCTCCTCCTTGGAGCAGACGGTGCAAATGCGCTTCTCCGTGCCGGTCTCGGTGCAGGTGGGTTTCTTGGCGGTCGTCCACGCGCCGAACGTGTGACCCAACGCGGGAACGGACTTTTCCTCCACGGCGCCGCAAATGGAGCAGATCCGGCGGCTGACGCCGTCCTTGGTGCAGGTGGCGGCCACGGTCACTTTCCACTCGCCGAAGCGATGGGCGCAGGCGGCGTCGGTCATGTCGTAGAGGGCGTTGGCCTTCTCGGTAAAGCGCGCATAGGCGGCCATGGCGCAAAGCGCCTGCTCCGTGGCCATCTCGTTGACGGCCTTGTCTGCGAACTGATGCTTAAAGCCGCCGTTCTTCGCCACGCGGTACTGCAGGAGGTTCCCCAGCACGCTCAGGGTCTTCCCCTCCACGGTCTTGGTAAAGCGCGCGTCCGTGTTGGCATCCAAATTCAGGGCAGAGAGGGCAATGACCACCTGCGCGCAGCTCTCCGCACTGGTATAGCCCGTGCCCTTGTACTTGTCGGACAGCCACTGCAGCGCTTTATTGACGGCGGTGTTCACGGTTTCATTGCCGCCGTCCTTATAGTAGGGTGCCAGCGCCTGCAGCGCCATGGCGGTCATGTCCACGTCGCCGACAGATTTTGTGTCGGCGCTGGCGCTCCAGCTGCCGTCTTCGTTCTGCTGTGCAAGAACCGCCTGCACCAGCCAGGAGGTGTCGGAGGTGTAATTGCGGCTGTTGAGCGCCAGCAGACCCATGACGAGGCCGTTGATATCCGTGTCACTGGTATCGGTGACCTTCATGATATCCTTGTCCTGCAGCGCTGCCAGCAGGTTTTTGCCGCCCACGTTGGCGGGGTCCTTGCCGATGGCGGTAAGGGCCAGGGCAATACGCTCATTGTCGGTGATGACGGGGTTATGGCTCTCGGGATCGCGAAGAACGCCGTCCGCGCCCATATTCTTCCGCACATAGGCCACAACCTTATCGTAGTAGGCCTGAATGTATGCATCGGACAGCTCCACGCCGGCGCGAGCCTGTCCCAGTACCGCCCATTCGCCGAAGAGATAGCTGACGACCGGGGTGCTCACCGCGCTTTGGATATACGCCTTGGCGCCGGCATACGCCTCATCGAAGCCGGGCACTTCCGTACCGGGCACCGTGGGATCCGTCGGGTCCAGCGGAATATAGGTGTCGGTAAAGAACAGGCGCAGGGTGTCGCCGTCCTTGAGATAGGTGTTATCCAGCGTGGTCTTGGGCAAGGTCTCGGTGCCGCCCTTGACGGCGAGGCCGAACATCCAGCCGGAGGACTTGCCGTCGCCCTTCTCCTTGAGGGTGTGGCCGCTTGCATCGGTGATGCTCTTGATGTAGGTGCCGCTGCCGGTATAGGTGTAGTTGGCACTGTCCAAGCACGCCTTCACAGCGTCCCAAGCGGTGGGATCCTCGTTGACCTTGCCGGTGAAGGTAAAGTCGGAGATTCCCGTGAAGGTATGGCCGTTCTTGTTGTATCCGTCCACCTTGACCTTCACGGTGAGGGTCTGATTTTCGTTGGGGTCAGCGGCGTTCTTCTCGCCGATCACCGTCAGATCGATGTGGATGGGCTGCTTGTAGAATTGGGCAAAGTCCTTGTAGCGTTCCTTGGTCTCCTCGGTGCCGTTGATGCCGAACTTTTCCCAATACTGGGCGTACTTGGTGTAGGTCAGAACGCTGTCCAGCGTAACTGTCGTATTGTACTCCGGCTGGTGCACACGCAGGAGCTCATTCTCGATGACGGAGGGTCGGGAGGATCGGAAGCAGCGGTACTTCTCCGTATCGAGCCAGCCGGGGATATCGTCGGCCTCGATGCCGTCGAAGGTCATATTCACCGTGCCGCGGACGTATTCCAGCGTGCCGTCCTTGTTTTTGCAGATCTCAGCGAAGGGGTACAGGTCGGAGGTGACCTTGGTCTTATCCGTATTCTTGTTCTTGATACCGTCCCAGTAGGCGTTCTCGGTCAGCGCCTTCGTCATAAAGGCGGCAGCGCCATCCAATTCCTGCTGGGTAAAAGGCTGAATGGTGAAGCTGAACTCCTGCCGGGCCAGCAGAAGGCCGGAGCTGCGGGTGGTGATGATCACCACATACTTCGCCTCCACCGGCTCCTCACCGGGCAGCGGGCGGTAGACCATGGCGTGATACCCGTTGAAGTCCAGCACATCCGGGGTGAGGCTCACCATCGTGACCTTCTGGTTATAACTGTCGCTCATGATGCCCGCTTTCTCCAGAAGAGCGGGTCTGGGCATCTGCATATCGTCGCTGACGGCAGTCGTGTCCACGGGCTTTGTCTTGTCCACAAAGTCACGCAGGAGCCCCTGATACTTCTCCGCCAGAGCGTTTTGCATCTCGCTGGTCACGCTGCTGTCGAAGGGCGCAACGGTGGCGTCAAAGAGCACATCGGCATAGACCTCCACGCCGTTGTCGCCGGTGATGTGCGCCAGCGTGTAGTCATCGAAGCCGTCATAGGTCACGCGGGCGATCAGCCGGAACTTGCCGGCCTTCTCGGGCAGCGCCGTGCCGTCGGCGGGCTGCAGGGGGCGGTTGACGGTGCCCACGCCGGTGCCGTTGGTGCCGTTGGTGCCGTTGGTGATGTAGAGCCACTCGGTGTTCCGGGTGCCCCACTGCACCTTCACATCATAGCGTCCCGCAATGCCGGAGGGAAGCGTGAGGTTGGAGGTGATGCGGTCGTTCACGGTGTAGAGCGTCCAGCCCGCCACCTCGCTTTGGGTGGCCCCGTTGGTATTCTCGCCGCGGATGAGTTCCCAGTTCAGGGACTCGGCGGCGCTCTCCACCAATTTCTGCACAGCATCGGCGCTGCGTCCCACGGTGCCTCGCAGGATGATCTCCTTGGTGACCCCGGCATAGGTGATGTTGAACTTCAATCCCGTGTACTGCACGGTCTGGCGGGCGGTGCCGTCACCGGTGAAGTAGGTGATGTCGCCGTTGTCGGCAATGTACTTTACCTTGGTATCGTCAAAGCCGTTTGCCTTGGCGCTGCCGTTGACATAGGTGATCTTGTCGGCCTTGTCCGCCACATCCGCGTAGCCCTGTTCCCTCAGCAGGCGGCGGAAGGCGTCGGTGATGTTGGTTTCATCATAGAGTCCCACACCTTGCAGGGGCTGCACGGCAATATTCTTGCGCGTGAACTCGGCGGCAATATCCTCCAGAGTCTGCACCTTTTCCGCATTCTCGGACCAGAGGCACAACTTGAAGGTCTTGACCTTCGTGGCCGCGCCGCTTTGGAGAGTGGCGGTGAGGGTCACCGTGACCTTATCCGCCGCAGGCACGGTGAGCGCGCCGGTGGCGGTGTTCACCAGAGCGTTATCCGCCGTCCATGTGAGGGAAACGGTCTTCTCTCCACTGCCGTCCACGGGAACGGTGACGCTCTTGGGCAGGGTCAGGAAGCCGTTATAGGTCTGCGCACTCTCGTCCTCCTTCGGGTCGCCGCTCACCGGGGTAAGGCCGCGGAGCTGATAGACGCCGGAGGCATCGGCCTTCAGAAGGTCTGCATTCTCGGCATCGAGTCCCAGTTCCTTATAGAAGTGCTTTTGCAGGGCGGTCAGGAAATAGTCGTGCGGGTTCGTGACCGCTTCGCCGGGCGCTTCGATGCCGTATTTCTCGCAGAGGTCGGCCTTATCGTTATAGTTCTCAAGGTTATAGAGTCCCAGCACATTCTCGGCGTACCAGTCGGCCTTGGCTTTCTTGGCGGCGTCGGCGGCGCTCATGCCGCGAAGCTGCAAGGCGTTGGTGGCAGCGGCAGCGGCCTTGAGGTCGTCGGCGGAGAGCACGGTGCCGCCCTGCCAGGGCAGAACGGGGAAACCGCCGTTGAGGGTACCCTCATCCTGATTCATGCCCATGTCCACGGCGAACTCCGCGGAGCGCATATAGTCCGCGGTATGGGCGGTCATGCCGCTGGTGGTGCCATCCGCCGCGGCCTGTGGTGCGATGGTGTCCAGATAAGCGCAGTTGGTGATGGTGGCGCCGGAGTTCACCTTGCCTACCACCGCACCGAACTTACTCTCATCTGCTATTGCGAACTCTCCTGCCACATAGGAACCCTTGAGCTCTGCATTAGCGTTCAGTTCGCCTACAAGGCCGCCGCGTTTTTGCTGGATAATCTTATTCGGCTGCGTCTTTTTTACCGCGAGAGTACCGGTAAAATAGCAGTTCTCGACAACACCGTATGCATATCCGGCAATGCCTCCCAAAGGTGCGGATGTACCATATGTACTATTATCGTAAGCATCCTTGACGACAGCCCTACTAACGCAACCACTAATCACACCGTTACCGGTAGTCCGTCCAGCAATGCCGCCGATTGCCGATGCACCATTATGGCCCTCGCTGGAGAACATGATACTACCACTGACCATGCAGTTCCGTATCGTTCCTGCACTGGAATTGGCAACACCTCCCAAAAGCGACGAGGTACTGACAATCGCGCAATTCACACGCAGATTTTCAACTACGCCGCCCTCTGCAAGTTCCCCCACAAGGCCGGTTGTAACGAGTCCACTAACGGTGTAATTATCGCCGTCCAGGGTGCCGGCGAACTTATTGCTGCTGGTGCCGATGGCCGTCCATGCCTTGCCGTTGAGGTTGATGTTGGCGGTGAGTTTGCCGTTGATGGCTTTCTGCCCGCCGTTGACCGCATCGGCAAACCAGGCCAGCTTCGCGGCGGTATCGATCAGGTAGACACCGCTCTCGTCCTGCGTAGGCGCGGACTTGGTCGTGCCGTCCCAGCCCGCACCGGCATAGGTCAGTGTTACCGTGATGGTGTCGTTTTTGACAGCGGTAAAGCTGCCGCTGACCGTGATATAGTCCGCCTTGGTGACGGTATAGGCATACGTCTCGCCGAGGTAGAGTTTGTAGCCGCCGTCGGCCTCGGGCTTGATGGTGTCGCCCACGGGGTGGGTCACGGTCACCGTGGCGTCCGCCGGAGTTACGGCAAAGGTCAGGGTGCGGGTGGCAAGTTCGGTCAGCGTGACGGTCTCGGTCACATCGGCACTCACGGTGATGTTCCCCGTCTTGGTCTCGTAGCCGAACTTGCTGACGGTATAGGTATAGGTACCGGCGGCAACGGTGTATGCGCCGTTTTTGCCGGTGATCTCCGCGCCGCTACGGTCCCTCAGCACCACCGTTGCACCGTCGGGAGTTTTAAGGGTGAGGGTATGGGCTGCGGCGGCGACAAAATCCTTGAGCCGGACATAGTAGTTGCTGCCACTTTCGCTGAAAGACAAGGTGAGTTTTTCATCCTTATTCAACACCGTGCTAAAGGTTTTCCAACCGTTCTCCTCATAGGCTGTCAGCAAAGTGCTTGTACCTTTTTTCACGGTAAAGAAGGCGGAGTTATCCTCATCCCAATTGTCTTCATATCCCTTTGCAAGATACCGGAAGGACACCAAGCGGGACTCTGTCGCCGTCAGGGTCAAGGAAGTCGTACCGTAACTCCTTCTATTGCTCTCCAAGTAGTTTCCGGCAGCGTCCTTGACGGGCTTAAACCCGCTGGTGCCATTGGCGGCGGTGATGCCCTCGATGCCTTGGAACATATCCGCAAAGGTCAGTTTCTTTGCAAAGGGCAAGTTCACGGTGACAGCGGCAGCGGCAACGGTGAAGCTGCCGGACAGGTCATCGCAGCCATCCAACTTGGCCGTGTAGGTATAGTCCCCGGCGGGGAGAGTGCAGTTCGCGCCGCTGCCCTCGTACACCTTGGTACCGTTGTACTTCACGGTGACGACAGGCTCGGCGCTCACGCCCTTCGGCTTGGTGATGTTGAAGGTCACCGTCTGCTTTGTCTGTTCGGTCAGCGTGACGGTCTTGTTCACATCGCCGGTCGCAACATTGATCGTGCCGGTGGCCGTCTCATAGCCGAACTTGCTGACGGTGTAGGTGTACTCGCCCGGCTTTACCGCGTACACGCCTTTGCTGCCGGAGACGGTTTTGCCTTCCTTATCTTTCAGAGTGACCGTCGCGTCCGTCTGGTCCGGCGCTATGGTCAGCGTGTACAGCGGGGAAACGGTAAAGTTTTTGAGCTTGAGTCCGCTTGAGGAACCATAACTCAGCGTCAGTGTCTCCCCAATTCTCAGATCAGCAGAAAAATTCTTCCACTCGGAGCTATAATAGGAGGCTAACAGTTGACTACTGCCTTTTTTGACATAGAAGTCCGTATAACCTGTACCGCCGCAATAGTCAAAAGATACAGTTACATTCTTGATAGCCGCAATCGTTATCGTTGAGGGGGAATAGGAACTCGCGTTACTTGCCGGTTGTAGGCATCCCTCAGATTGTACCGGCTCAAATGGACGGGACGTACTATTCGTTGCCGTGACGCTGTCACTGATGGCACTAAAGAAATCGGAGAATTGCAGCTTGTCCTTGACCTCGATCGCAAAGCTCGCGGTCTTGCCTCTATAGCTGACGGTAATACTTTTCGATTCCGCCGGCTCGCTGGTGTCAAACCCTTCAAACGTCACACCGGCGGCGGCATAGTCGCCTTCAATGGTGCGGGTTTCATTGGTGCCATCATAGTTCACCGTGAGGACCATGCCGGTCAGGTCAAGTTCGGCATCGCCCTTGTAGTACTCCGTCTTTGTGGGAGCCTTGGTCACCGCAATGCTCTGCACCTTTTTCAGCGCCACGGTTTGGGTGCCGTCTGCGGTGGGAGTCACTTCGCCGGAGGCGGGCTCATAGCCCTCCTCGGTCGTCTCGGCGGTGTAAGCATAGGTGTGATCCTTCAGCAGCTGATAGGTCGTTCCCTCGGTGGGCGCAACCTGCGTCTCGCCGTCCTTGAGGGTGAGCGTGGCATTCTCCGGGGTCACGCTGAAGATCACGGTGACCCACTTTGCAGCATCCTCCGCCAGCGTAACAGTAACACTGGCAGGAGCAGCCACAGGGTTATCCTTATCGGTCACGGTCACGCTGCCGGTCTGCTGCGTGTAGCCGGGGCAGGACACGGTGTAGGAATACGGTGCATCGGCGGCAGGCAGCGCCACGGTGGTCGAACCGGTATAAGTGCCGCCGTTTATCGTAAGCACAGCATTCTCGGGCTGAATGGTAAAGGGTACCGCCGCGGTGGGGGTCTCCCAGCTGAGGGCGGGATAGTCGCCGGTCTTGGCCATGAAGGCGCTGCCTAACAAGGCTGCAAACGCGGGGGATTTCATCTCGGTTTCAGTTTTGAAGCTAGAAGCGCTATCAACCGTAACATTATCAGCGGGTACTAACAAACTAGCAGAGCCCTTCAAAGCATAGCAATTCTTGACCTCAATCGGATTTCCTTGTTTGTAAGCAAAGGCAAGTATTGCATTTCCATTGCTGATATTCTCCAGATTGTAGCAATTCTCAATTAAAACTCCCTTGGCACCTCTTCCGAGAATACCGCCGATGTTGGAACCTGTTACCGCACCGGAATTATAACAGTTTTTGATAAAATGGGCGTTCTCCAAAGTGCCGCAGATGCCGCCCGAATTTCGTGTGCCGCTTATTGTTCCTGTATTCGCGCAGCCTGTGATCGTAACACTATGGGCACTGCCCGAACAATAGCCAAAAATGCCGCCTACACCATTACCACCTTGTACGGCAGCCGTGTTCTTGCAGTTTTCGATGGTCACATCGCCGCTATATGTGTTCGCAAACCCTGCGATACCACCCACATATTTCTCTGTACTGGAAATACTGCCTGCGGTAATCACATTCTTCACCACGGCGCCGCCCGCCAGTTTGCTGAACAGGCCGACATTGGGCGTGGAAGCGGTGATATTCAGCGTCACGGTGTGGCCGTTGCCGTCAAAGGTGCCGGAAAAGTCGTAGGCATACGGCTCAGTGACCGTGATATCCGCTGTCAGCTTATAGCTGCCGCTGGCGTCCATGTCCACAAACTCCTTCGCGGTGCTGACAGTTCCTTCCACCAGCGCCAGCGCCGCGCCGCCGCTGCGGGTCATCTGGGGCGCAGGCGTTTCCACAGCAGGCTCCTGCTGCTCCTGCGTCTCCTCATTCCCGGCAGGGACGGTGTTCTCCGTGTCCACCGGAGCTATCTGTTCCTGCTGGGTCTGCTGCTCCTGATCCGCGGCCAGCGTGTCGGCCAACACGGAGGTGGGCAGCATGCTGACGACCATCACGACGGTCAGCAGCCAGCTTATGACTCTCTTCCTCATATCTCTTTCTCCTTTATGTAAATTTTTTGTCGACGTGAGGGGGTGGGCGGGGATGCGGCAACATCCCCGCCCCACTTATGGAAAAGCACGCGGCCAATGGCCGCCTCAGCTTGACAAAGGGGACTCGTCTGCACAGTTTCACGGTCAGATGGAAAGCGCACGGCGCCTCAGCTTGACAGTCGAGTTTTCCGCACCGCTTCGCTGCATACGGCAGCACTGCAGCCTGGCAAGGGAAATGTTTTTCATGCAGGGCATGAAAAACGGGACAGAGTGCACTCTGTCCCGCGAAAATGAAACGCTGCCCGGCGCAAGGCCGGACAGCGAACGCAATAGATACGACCCCTGCACCACGGAAAGACGTCGCCGCCCCCGCCGCCCGCCCAAAAGGGCCGGCCGCGAAAAAGGCGGTGCAAAAAACACCGACCTCCCGTTCAGGAGATCAGCGTGGTACATCTACATGGTGGTACAAGATTCCCGCACACGGAGAGCGCGCCCGCTGCAACTTTGTCCTACACAATGCAATTCTCCTGGCTCGCGCCGCGGGGGACAGCCATCCCACCTCGTTTGCAGCCTACCTTCTCATGGGCTTACCCACAATGGCGGACTTTCGTCCCGGCGGCTCTCGCCGCTTCGGTGCATCCTTGCGCTCACAGTACCGGTCGTGCGGGGTTTGGCTACCCCTTTCCTTCTATGCCGACGCCTGGCCCGTGGTGGGCTGTACGGCCGCCGGCGACATTGGATCAACAGACTGTTTATTTACTTGTCAGCGACATTATATTACAGGAATTGGCCGTTGTCAACCCTCCTCCCTACCCCAATGCCACGTCCAGGATCATCATTACGGTAAAGCCCGCGGCAAAGGCCAGCGCCCCCGGGCCGGGGTCGCCGCGCGTGGGCAGCAGCTCGGCGGCCACCACATAGAGCATAGCCCCGGCGGCAAAGCCAAGCAGCCAGGGCAGCGCCGGAACGATGAGCGCCGCCGCCAGCACCGTCACGCCAGCGGCCAGGGGCTCCACTGCGCCGGAGAGTACACCGCCCAGAAAGGCTCTTCCCTTTCCTGCACCGGCGGTACGCAGGGGCAGCGCCACGATGGCACCCTCCGGCACATTCTGGATGGCGATGGCCAGCGCCAGCGTAAACGCCGCAGCGGGCGTGGCGGCTCCTGCCGCCACACATCCGGCATAGGCCGCACCCACCGCCATCCCCTCCGGGATGTTGTGCAGCGTCACCGCCAGAAGGGTCATGGTGGTGGAACGGTCGGTAACAGCCTCCGGCAGCAGTCGCTCCAGCAACCGCAGGAACAGCACCCCCAGCCAGAAACCGCCCGCCGCCGGAAGGAAGGACCAGCGGCCCATGTCCGCCCAGTCGATAGCGGGCAGCAGCAGGCTCCACACCGAGGCGGCGGTCATCACCCCGGCAGCGAATCCCTCCAGCACGCGGCGCAGAACGGCGGAGGGCGCTCTTTGCAGGCAGAATACGCACGCCGCACCCAGCGACGTGCCCCAGAAGGGGAGCAATATCCCCTGAAGGACAGATGATTGCATAGACACTCCCTTTTCCGTATCCGTAGTATGCGGAGCCGGGCGGCTCCGTACAGTCTATCCTACGCGGCACGCCCGTCCGGGGTGCCAATGCCCGGTTTTTTTGCATATCCACAAAGCATCGGAA
>ENA-UEQW01002183-UEQW01002183.1-human-gut-metagenome-genome-assembly--contig:-NODE-2183-length-15142-cov-259.739794_pt1 | contig 15142 bp, 8 predicted proteins | sample MGYA00242947_ERZ507947 | MGnify/ENA primary metagenome ERZ507947 (study PRJEB26167, sample SAMN06115421) | human gut metagenome | host: Homo sapiens | place: China:Guizhou | collected 2015-03-17... | reverse complement strand
TCTCGGGAAAAGTCTTGGTTGATTATAGGATAAAATGTTCTTTAACCCTATTGAAATCTCCGTTCATAGACGTTGAATCGCGGTTCAGCGTCTATGAATGGCGGTTCATCGACGTTGAACGGACATTCAACGTCTATGAACGGAGATTTTATCTAAGTATAAATGTTTCTTTTCTTAGTTGAAAGAACTGTTTTAGTAGGTTAAAATAGGCTAGGATACCATATGAGTGCAAAGGAACAAAATCAAATCGAATACACAACTTCTAGAGCATAAAATATTGGATATTAATAACTTATATAATAATCGTCCAGACTAAACGGGACAGCAGAGAATGATTCTGCGAGTTCCATCCGGCATTTACATCGTGAAGGCATCTACCCACTCCTGTGCTCAGGCTAAGGGTCAGAAGATTGCCGTAAGATAGTATCCTGAACTTGCGAATCTTGAATAAATTATATAGAAAAAATTCTAAAAGCTTGGTAGTTATTTTGTTTTTTCGTACCTTTGCACCATGATTAGAAATGAAATATACGTATGGCAAGTACCTGATATGCAAGGGGCATATATAGGTGAACTTAGCAAGTCACGATAATTTTGTTTTTTGTAATTAGACAAGCAATTATAGTAGATATGAACGATAGAAAATTACCAGTAGGCATCCAGTCTTTTGAAAAAATCAGAAAGGGTGGATATCTTTATGTTGACAAGACAGATATTATCTGGCAACTTGCCAATAGAAATAAAACGTATAATTACCTGAGCCGCCCACGCCGCTTTGGTAAATCTCTGTTGGTAGATACGCTCGAAGCCTACTTTCTGGGTAAGAAGGAACTCTTCGAAGGGTTGAAGATTATGCAGATGGAGAAGGAATGGGTGAAGCGACCTGTCATCAGGCTCGATATGAGTCGTGCTGGCGCAGAGCCGGAAACTTTACGCTCTTATCTCGACATCACTTTCGACAGATTAGAGAAGGAATATGACATTACACCTAAGCCAACCGCCAAACTTGCCGACCGTTTTGACGGCATTATCCAAACTTCATATGAGCAAACTGGGCAACAGGTTGCCATCCTCATCGATGAATACGACTCTCCATTGCAGCATTCCTGGAAGACTCCACATCATGAAGCATGTACGGATATCTATAGAGAGGTTTTTGCCATTCTCAAAGCTGATGATAAATACGAGAAATTTGTTTTCATTACCGGTATTACCAAGTTTACGCAGATTTCTCTTTTCTCTGTACTCAACAATTTGAGTAATATCAGCTTTGATTCTGAGTATGCAGCTCTTTGCGGTATCACGAAAGATGAACTCCTCTCAGATTTTAAATCGGAGATTAACAGGTTGGCTACAAAGAAAGGATGGACTTTTGATGAAGCCGTGGTACAGTTGACGGCATTCTACGATGGTTATCATTTCAGTCATGAAAATATGGTTGATATATTCAATCCATTCAGTCTTATCAATGCCCTCGCTGACTCCAGTCTAAAGAATTACTGGGCTTCATCTGGAGCAACCTCTTTGCTTCCTAAGTTTGTAGATGATATGGAAATTAGATTGAAGGATTTCGAGAAATGTCCGATAGACAGCGATACCTTGGAGACTTCTGATGTGACAGGTGGTGGAGCTGAACTTTTCCTCTATCAGTCTGGTTATCTCACGATAAAGGGATATATGGAAGGAATTTATTTGCTGGGCATTCCAAACTATGAAGTACGCAAGGCTCTATACAAGATAGTCTTGCCAGCCTTGACGCTGAAATCAAATGCGATAGTGATATCTACACAGAATATGTTGCTGTATTCTCTAAAAATTGGCGATTTGCCTGAAGCCATGAAATGTCTGAAGGCGCTTATTGCGGATGTACCATACAGCAATAAGAAACTTGCCAGCATGGATATGGAAGAGAGGTACCGTCTTATCTTGAGTACCATCTTCAATGCTATCGGCTGCAGGGTGGAAGTTGAGAAGATGATTTCTACTGGTAGGATAGATATGGTGTTGGAAACCAATAACTTCATCTACGTTCTGGAACTGAAGCTGAGCAACAATGGAGGCATTGATGCGGCAGCGGAGCAAATTAAGGCTAGACAATATGCCGAACCATTCAAGGCGGATAAACGCAAGGTAATAGCTATTGCTATAGAACTGGATGATTCTGGTAAAGGACTGGTTGATTGGAAGGAAGTTTACTGAACTATCAAGAGCAGCGTGGCTGTAGGATGAATATAAAAGGAAAAAGCGTGCAAGCCACATCATAGTCGCCTGCACGCTTTTTTGTCATCTAAATTTCTGATGATTTCCAATCGAACACGATGGTGTTGTCTTCTTTGATATTGAAGCTCATACCTACCTTGATAATTTCCTTGCCGCTCATGGCAAAGGCATCGGCATAATGCTTGCTTTCTATCTGCTCAAGAGCCTCCTGGGCAGTCTTTCCAAACTTCAGCTCCATTACATAGATAGTATCGTCCGTCTCCATGGTTATATCAATTCTCCCCTTTGACGTATGTTGCTCCACTATAATCCTGAAATTCGTGAGCAAGGCAAAGATGATATACATCGTTTGCTGGTAATGACCTTCGTAATGGGTGTTGTTGCAATAAGGCACAGTCTCCCAAAACGATTTCAGTAACTGTAATGCTTCGTCTATCTTGCCCTGTTTAATAAGCACCGACATCTTGGCGATGGTGGTATTGCACATTGCAGTCTTTGAGGTCAGATAATGAGGCAACAAACTTCTGTACAATCCAACTCTTATTTCCTTGTTAGGAATGGCTAGGGTATAGAGCTCCGTTTCTTCATCATAATCCTTGATGGTGATGTAGCCACTCTGATAGAGCAGCGGCATGATGGTGGTCATGGTTTCCGTGGCAGCATCAAAGTCATCCTTTCCGGCTTCCATGCTCTCGCCCAGGTTCGCTGGCAGAAAGTTGAAATTGCGCATCATATTGATCAGATAAGTAGGAGTGCCTGATCCAAACCAGTAGGAATCAATCTTCTGCTTGGCAAAGCAGGTTAATAAGCTGAACGGATTATAAACGTCTGGAGAAGGCCATGTAAAATGATAGCCGTCATAATTATCCTTTAACTTAGCTAACGTCTGCTCATACGATAAGTTTAATTTTTCAGCAAGTGCATCTATGTCATTCCGCATTCCGTTCACCAGTTCATCTTCCGTAATTCCGCAAATGCCGGCATACGGCTCGTCCATACTGATATTGGTGATGTTGTTCAATTCGCTGAAGATGCTGAGCTGAGAGAATTTGGTGATGCCTGTGAGGAATACGAAGCGGAGCAATTTCTCGCATCCTTTTAGCGGACTGTAGAAATTGCGCATGGCGTTGCGAAGTTCTTCCAGTTTTTCATCCTCGTGCACCACATCAAGCAAAGGGGCATCATATTCGTCAATCAGTATTACCACTTGCTTGCCCGTTTCCCTATAGGCAGTCTGGATAAGTGAGATGAGGCGGACGTTGGCATCAACAGCCGGATTCGTAATGCCCCATTTCTGCTCTTGTTCTGCAAGTTGCTGGTCGAAATATCTTTCCAGCTGGGCTATCTCCATGTGTTTGCCCATGCTCATATCGAAATGCAGCACCGGATAGCTTATCCAATCCTTTTCTAGCTTTTCGATGGCGAGTCCTTTGAAAAGCTCCTTCTTTCCTTCAAAATAGCTCTTCATGGTAGTCAGCAACAGCGACTTTCCGAAACGGCGTGGACGGCTCAGGAAGAAATAAGTACCATCAGTATGTGCCATACGATATACATATTCCGTCTTGTCAATGTAGAACTTATCCTCTACTCGGATTCGTTCGAAAGTTTGTAATCCTATCGGATATAGTTTTCTTGCCATAATTGCTCGCCTTTCTTTTAAGTGATATTCTCTTTGTTGGCAAAGATACGAATAAATGGTGAAACCACCAAATTAAAAACATCTTTTCTTCATTTATGCCCCTTATCTCATTTCCTTATACCTTTTATTTCTTTTCTCCCTTCTCTTATTTCTTTTCTCTCCTCCTTTTATTTCTTTTCAGGCTTCCTCTTATCTCCTTTCTTCCTTCTTGCTGTATTAATAATGGGTTAATCTCGGGAAAAGTCTTGGTTGATTATAGGATAAAATGTTCTTTAACCCTATTGAAATCTCCGTTCATCGACGTTGAACCGCGGTTCAGCGTCGATGAATGGCGGTTCAGCGACGTTGAACGGACATTCAACGTCGATGAACGGAGATTTTATCTAGGTATAAATGTTTCTTTTCTCAGTTGAAAGAACTGTTTTAGTAGGTTAAAATCCTTCTTTTACCCCTCTTCTTACTCTCATTCATTCGTATTTTTGCTCTCATTCACCCTCAATAAGCGATGGAAGCGCCTTTACCACGTCAGTACTAGCATAATAACCTCTCAGTGACGTCTTGACCCCTTGTCAGGAGTATCCTGACAAAAAGAAGGGCTGGACTTTCTCACGAAAATCCAACCCTTCTTTGTAAAACAGCTGTTTTTTATACTTTAATTATATAAGTAAAAGATGTTATAATATTTATCACTTATCTTATGTTTATTACAGGACATGTACCAGGCGGATTGGCATGGCCCTGTAAGTCCCGGTGTTTTTACCTGCATTACCGCTGACGAAGCGGAGATTCGACATGGTGCAAATCTTACCATACACATCTAAATAGCGATACCAGAAGCCATACTCAGGACTGGTGGTGTCGAAACCCTGATTTCCTGAGAGTAGCGTGCGGGTCCATAGGCTGACATGGGTGACATTTCTGAAAGCCTCACCCTCCACATATCCTGTGGCTGGCAAATAGATTACGGGCAGCTCCGAATTGTCTGTTGTTATCTCAACACTGTTGTACGCCTCGCCCGACAAGGTGTAGCGGGTCTCCTCTTTCAGATTACCGCCGTCTATGATGTCTTGGAACACACTATTCTCGGGAATAGTGAAACCTTGAGGCAGATTGCCGATAAGATTACCTGCATTTGCCTGATCCTGTTTCGCTTTAGCAATATGGAAGTATCCGCCAATAGCACCCTTGTTAGCTTCCAACGCCTTGGTGCCCGGAGCATAGCATCTGTCGCTGGAGGCTCCGAGGTTGCGGTCGAGCATGACGTATGTTTTACTATTTCCTTTCACCTTCACTACACCGTAGTAGAAACGGCCGCTGACATGAGATTGATCAACAGGCGGTTGTTGGTTGTCGGTGGCATCTATCTTGTGGAAGAGTCCACAATGATAAACGGGATACGTGATAGCAATGTCGTGTCCATTCTCCTGATAGGTGATGGTGAAGTCGCCGATCCAGATGTCATAGTTGTCAGCACCGCTGTTCAGCGTCACTTTCCAGTTGCCGTCACTATTATCCGTTACCTTAAACAAGTTGCTGTTTGCGCCATAAGTCACATCATCACCTTTTTTCATTGGAATCAGATAGCTGAACTCGTTAGTTCCCACCCCGAAGTGCAGACCATCGTTTCTGACAATATCGTTCTGCATATCCTTCGGGCTGATACCTTGAGTACCTGGCAGGAATTTGTTGAAATAGTCATTATATTCTTCCGATGTGCCCACATTGCTTGATGTCACAAGCTTTACGATTCTGTCAAAACGCTTGAAGTCCTTACCTTTCTGGGTCACGGTTATGGTGCGGGTCAAGTCGCCCGACTTCACGATTACCTTTCCTGTGCGTGGTTTCTCAGAGTATTCATTTTTTTCTACCGCAATCGAAATCTTATATTTCGTACCTGTAGTAGAGTTTGAACCGTCAGTATCCGGCACAGTGCCAATCTTCGTGATCGTCGTAACATCTTCTTTTATCCAGCCATCGGACGTAGAGCAAGTCGGCGTCTCGCCGTTTTGGATAGTTGTAACGACAGTGGCGATAATATTCTCATCATCCCATGCGCCGCTTACTTGGTCGCTTACTCCCAGATGGTAGTCCTTGCAGGCTATCATATCGTTAACCAAAGGATTATCATCTTTCACGTCCACCTTCATTCGGTTCTCGGGATATGGGTCTGCAATAGCCCCATCCACTGTGGGCCATCCGTAGGTATTGACGTGCTTGATAGTCACCGTATAAGCATGGTTGCGCAGCAGTGCCATCGGTTTTGTCATGTCGTTGTCGGTAAGGAAGGATACTTTATAGTAAGACTCCACACTATTATATTTACCCTTCACGATGAGATAGGCTTGACCGGCGGCAGTCTCATAGAAAGGTGTTTCGCCTGTCTGCCATCCGCTATTAGCTTTGCTTGCATCATCTGGCACATTGACTGCTGCTGCATTATAGTCAAAATCCTTGGGAGCTATGGTTCCCTTGTTTGCAGCTTTATACAACTGGAAGCTTTCCAATTCAAACGTATTGTCGTCTTTGAAATCACTGGATGTAGTCTTCTCATACTTGACGTTTACCTTGGCAAACTGGCGCAGCAGACTGATTTCCGGATTTTCCTTCATCAAGTCTGACACGCTGATCTTTCCCCAGCAGACAGGATTCTCTGTGTTGATTGTTCCCGAAATGGCAGCCTTGTCCAAACCACTCTGACATTGAGTATCTGACAAATCGCCGGCATTGGCAACCAGATGAATCATTGTAGCCTTGTCCGTGACTGGCACTTTCACTTTATAACCATCAGAAACAACCTTCCAGCTTGTGATTTTTTGGTTGGAAAGGAAGTTCTTGTCATTATCGTAAGCCACGACGTTCAGACTTGTCAATCCCTTCTCGCCAGCTCTTGTCAGCTCTTCTTTTGTAAAGTCGGGAAGGTTGATGGTGAGCGTGATGCCCCCATCTTCCACCCCATTCTTGTTGCTTGGGTTGGAACCTTCGTTCAAAGTGTCGCTACATGCTGCCAATGTCAGCAGTGCCACTAAAAGAGATATTATCTTTTTCATTTCCTTACTTACTTTACTTGTTTATACACCTGATGGTTTACCAGGATGCCAGCTACCATTGTCATAATATCCTGTATCGTTATGCTTCTCATAACTTCTACCTCCGAAAAGGGTATATTTCTCATCATAGACATCCTTTTCAAACTGAAGGACTATACCCTTCTCATGATAGCCGTCAACCGCTTTTAACCTTATCGTTGTCTTCCACCAGCCTCCTTCTTGTACGCTTTTAAAACTCTTGGCACTGTGACCATCCCAAGTGTTGTCCCAATGTTCATATTGTTTATTATCTCCTGAGGATGTCGGATTGTCTGTTGCGACACCGAACTTAAACGCCCAGCCTAATACTTCTTTCTTGGTATAGACAACATAATTGATATCCTTAACTATCGGCTTCTCATCGAAAATACGATAATAGGGGTCTGTTGTCGGGTCGTAAAGTATCCAACCTTCTCTATCCTCATAGTTAAAAAGGGGGATACCAGGCGCCATGTGCTGAGGGCAGCGGTGAAGGTCCGCACCATCGTTGTTGAAGCTGTAGAATATCATCAATGTCTCGCCAGGCTTGATCGGTGTAGTTTCTTGACCGTCGCCTTTATCCAATCTATATCCTTTAGCATTAAAATCCATGTCCTTGTAGTACCATCCTGGATTATTCGTGTCCCCAGTCATACCGTTTAGATCTTTATATCTATTATTAAAGTACCACACATCTTCTTTAGGTATTGCTGTTCCTGTCGTTTCACCCTTTTGAGAATAAATATATACATTATGTCTACTTGTTTGTATCTTATTGTCCCAACCTTCTCCTCTCCAAGAATCGTTCCAGTTGTTATTGTTATCACCAGTTCCATAGTATTCTTCCAAAATACCTTGGAATTGGTTAGTATTAAACTTGTCTTTATTTGACGACCTGTCATTAATGGCACGGAAATAGATACGGTAATTGTCAACCGGAGGTCTTACTGTCACCTTAATGTCTCTGTACTTATTGTTTCTATTATACAAGTCTTTCGAGTGTACTCGGAATGTATGCACTGTAGTTGTTCCAGGGTCGGTTGTAGCCTCCACCTGGAATGTTCCCTTGGGAGCGTTTTCATCGGATGGCTTCGATATTTTGATAGTTGAGCTACCAATGATGGAAGTCAGATTGTCCGGAAGCACGATACCTCCCAAGTTTGTAACCCAAGTGAATACCTTTGTGTTGGTTTCTGCTTTTGCCTCATAATAGATGATTACCTCCAATGGATCAACCTCAAACAGAGGTTCTACATTGTAGTCTACATCCAGATATTTCTTCAGGTTGTTAGCCTTCAGCCATATCTTGGTCTTTCCTTTCGGAGGAAATTTACCTTCCCCATCTCCATAAGCACTCATGGGAATCTCGGGATTAATCCTAAAGGTGATAATATGATTGACCTCATCTCTTTTATCTACAACGACGAGGGGCTTACCATCAACAGTCGCATCGCAACCAAACTCCACATTCACCCAATTTGACTTGTAGGAAATAGAGTCTTCCTCTATGGAGGTTATTTGAGCGCTTGTCTTGTTTACCCACAGTGTGGTATGGCTGAAGTCTGCATCTATCGTTACAGGTTTCCAGTCCTTTACGCTCACATTACAGTTGAGAGTCATGTTTCCCAGACTCTTGATCTTGCCGATAATCTCATAATAGGTGCCACGAGGGAAAGTTGGGACTTCTTTGGAAGTTGAACTCTCGTCCTGACGATGTCCCAGCTTAATCCTATAGTAGTTCTCAATGTTACCATTCACAAAGCCATTAACTTTGAGGGTAGACTGCTGAGAGGCATTGGCGATATAACGCTCAGGCAGATAGTAAGTGCCTTGGAAAAGCCACTTAGCGGCGGTATTCTGTGGAGCAGCTTTAGGAGTTGCACCAGGAACAAGGGTGATGATGTCCTTATTATTCACATTGGCATTGGCAGCATCCTCTGTCCAGTTTTCATAATAACCACCCTTATTGCTTGCCTCAGAAGAAGTAGCATAAACTTTATTTTCAAAACCATTGGCATAATCTTGGCTAACACTAGAGGCTGGCTTGCTAAATGCTCCATCCCAACTCAGCGTGGTGCTAGGAGAAAGCTTTTGAGCCAGAATATCCTTGATGATATAGCTATTACCATTGAATGCAGAACCTTCAGCAGTAGGATCGAAGATAAGATTCAGCTTAACCTTTACGCATGTAAACTTCAGGTTAGCTGCCACCTCGGTATATTTCTTACCACCTTTTTCTATTTTTGTATTGATGATATTACCGTTTACATCCTTTGGCTCATAAATCATCGGGATGTTTGTAGAAACCGGCATTCCCGGTTCTGTTCCAACGCCATAACCCAGTACTATTTTTTTGAGTTCATCTTCAGTTTGGATATTCTTACCACTCAACACCTTGTTCATGTTGGCAACCACATAGATATGGTAAGTGCCCGGCTCGATATTGAGCTGATAGTTAGCAACATTCGGCTCTGCCATCATTGTAGCCAGTGGGGCAGGGAGCGTCTCTACCAGGAGCTTGCCTTCATTTCCTGTAGGGAAAGCATAGAGGGTCAGGTCGTTGATCTGGCATTCATCTACCGTAGCATTATAGGTAGGAAGGCCGGAAGCATCGTCGGTACGGGTGCCGCGGCTGCTGAGCACGGTTGGTACGAGTACATGCAAGTTGCTTTCTGACGAAATGGGAGCGCGCTCGCCTCCAAGTTCGTCAGAGCAACTTACTGTAACCAACAATATAAACCAACTAACTAAACTTAAAATGAAATCTCGTATTTTCATTGTTTCCAATTTTTAAAGTCAAATACTCTTATGAGCTAAATGCCCGGAAGGGGCTCTGACACCTGAAACGGTTAGAAATCGACACGCTGGATGCGCTTGCTCCAATCCAGGATGGAAATGCTGAGCTGCATATACTTCCACTGGTTGCCCTGGAGGAAGAAGTCGAGCTTGTAGTCGTACTCACGGTCCAGGAATTCCTGTGCTGAATAATGGCGGGCTTCGAAGGCGCCACGGCCTTGAGCCAGGCAGTCAGCAAGATTGATGCGTGCCACCTCTTCGCCTGTAGTCTTGTTCGTGATAGTGAGGATGGCGTTCTTGTCGTTTTCTTCTACCGGATGCCAGATGAGTCGGGAGAACATGAGGGCGGCATGAGCGGTGCGCTCCTTTACATTGCCCTCGGTATCCTTAAACTCAGTGGTCCAGGTGTAGTATGGGGTATATGTCAACTCCTCGTCGGGGAGGAGAGAGTTGTCGTAACTGATATCGCCGTTGGCATTGGTTATCTGATAACTGAAGTCATCGGCATTGATGTTGGCAGGCTCGTCGGTCTGATGCAGGCTGATGGTGAGCTGCTTGGTATCACGAACCAGACCGATGGTATGGCGTGTAACCTGCAGGTCTTTTACTTCAACCAGTTCGTTGCTGAGCCCTTGCCAGAGTGTATCGAGCGGTTGGCTCTGGTTGTTCACCTTGCCCTGTTCGCGGTCGAGTCGTGCATGGAGGGCTGTGATGTTGTCACCCTGCTGTGGCAGAGCTATCTGGAATTTGGCACCTGGCTGCGCGAGTGCATCTTCGTATTTCTTTTGGAAGGCGAAGGTTGCGAATCGGTATTTGCCCGGTTCCAGATTGATTCGCATGGCATAGTTAGGGTCCTTGAGCGGCTGTGATGTCGCATCGTTATAGGCATCATGGCGAGCAATGAAGTTGCCCTGCTCGTCGTATACGAATACGCTGAGGCCGCCCACATGATCATTGAACATGTCGGCACGCTGCACGTTGTAGTCGTACTTGAACTGCAAGTCAACACCCATGTCACAAGGAGGCAGGTCGTCGTGCATCAAGTCGTTGCAGCTGCTGAGCAAACTGCCCGCCATGATGAATCCCCATCCCATGCATATATTCTTGATCCAACTGTTAAACTTCTTGTTTGCCATGATGCTTATCTGTTTTATGAAAAAGTAAAGTGTATAAATTGATTCTTATTCTTCCGATATAGCCAGCCGCTCCTTAGCGCTAGAGCGGCTGAGCTATATATAATAATGTGAAATGGATTACAAATCAACGCTCTGAGAACGCTTAGCCCAGTCGAGGATCTTCACGCTGACGTTGATGTACTTGGTATCCTCATCGTCTGAGGTATCAGGCTTAACCTCTGGAACGTCAGGATAACCAGGACCGCTGATGCTGTTGACAGTAAGGTCGTACCAGTTGTTGCGGAGCACACCATAACGGCCAAGCCACTCCAGGTTCTTTCCATCATATGTTGCATCACCTGCTTCCCAAGGAGTTAATTCGTCACCGAAGTGCTTGATACGAGCAATATAATAAGATTCACCTGAAGCATAAGTTGCAATACCTACGATAGGGTCTGTAGCTGTTTTATCTTTTAAACCAAGCTTTTCATTGATAGCCTTAATCTCTTCTGCTGATACTTTAGCACCATCATATAGTACGTTATCTTCTGTCAAAATCTTGGTGCCAGCGGTTTCCTCGATATTGTTGTCTGCCGCATTAAGGGCAACTGTTACCTTAGTTGGATCTTTAGTTGGATCTTTTCCAACCAGAACTTCTTGAGCTTTTGTCTTAATCTGCGCCTCCAAATTTGTTTTATTCCAAATATCTGTATTATTACCTATCTTATAGAATGTATTGCCGGCAGTGAAGCCATGAGGAGTATATGTGGCCTTGAATACAACACGAGTGGTCTGGCCCTGCTTCATATGATCGATGTCGAAGGTGTTCTCCAAGCAATACAAAGGCTCTGTTGAAGTCGTCCAAGCTGCATCTGAACCATCAGCCTTTACTAATGTGAATTCCTTTCCACATGCATCTTTGTCTTTCAAGTCTTTGCTGTAGTTAGGGTCGATTCCCCAATATACACGCTTGAAAGCAGCTGCATGACTAACGAAGCGAGATGTTGCTGGAATTGTACCTGTAGTACCAGTTTCATCTTTCCAAATATCAGCATAAGCAGGAACTGCTGGAACTGCTGGATCTGTCGATGGTATACCAGCCTTCAAACCGGAAGTTACATGTACTGGGAATGATTTCATGTTAGTAACATCCAATGCCCATTTTGTGATTTGTACGTCATCTTTACTATAATTAGTTCCTGAAGCCTTGGCTCCTGTAAAGTAATCATCTCCAGTACCTTTACCTACAGTAACTTTAGCCAAACCACGCTCTACATGAATCGTTGTTGCAGCTTTACTCTGAGCCTCTTCCTTTGTTCTATAGATACCTTGTATTGCTACGAGGGTTGTTGGCTCAACATCTTTTGCAGTAAATTGAGGAGCATTAGCCATATAGAAACCTTTAGTATTATCCAAAAGATTTTCCACATTTACTTTTACTGCAACATTCCAAGTTCCATATGTCTCTGTTGTTGCAGAAGGAGGTGTAACCTTGTTGCCTGTTGCAGCCTCGTTATTAAGGATGACCAATGCATAATACTTACCACCAACCTCATCTACTTTTGCGCTATTAAGCTTTGCTGTGATAGTTGCTTCTGTTGTAATACCATTGGTACTTTCATTGTCTTTTTTCCAAGGCTCCAAATTTCCGAGTGGTACAGCTTCAACAAATTTGAATTTGTTTTCAGAAGTTTCTGTTCCCTTCTCAAAGATAACGAGTGTAGCATCGTTTACAGCATACTCTTTTGCTGTGCCTTCTGCAAAATCATCATTTGCGACACGTGTACCCCTTGTTGTAGGCAAATCGATAGTGATAGATGCATAGCTTACACCTGCTTCATTAGTACCAGTACCTGGACCTGCGGTTCCCAGGTCCTCATTGCTTGAACAGCTTGCTGTCATAGCTGCGATGACAGCCAAGCCAAAATAATGTTTAATCTTCATAATTTTTGAAAGTTAAACTTGTTTATAATCGTTATTCTCTAATTTTCTGTTATTCCAATTCCTTTATCTGCTTGAAGACATCTCTTACACGCTCTGCCTCTTTCGAGTTTCCTGCCTTGGCAAGATGCTTTTCGGCAGAAGTAAGATCACCTTTCTGCAAATCGGTGCAGGCGGCATTGAGATTCGCTGTCTCATCATCTGGGAAGAGGCGGACGGCTATATCAAATACCTCGTTAAACTTTGGAGAACCAGGTTCATAAGTCTGTGCCACCAGGAACATCTCCTGCAGAGAAAGCTGCTGTGGTTTGGTCTTCAATATCTCCTTTGCCTCTTCGATGCTGAACGGACGAACCGTGTAGGTTACCGTATAGTCGCTATGACGGAGACGAGGATAGATATAATCCAGAATGTAGCGGTAACTTGCCGGATGGAGCTTTCTGATCTTCAGGTCCTTATCGTCGGGAGCCAGCGAGGAGTTAGCTATCTCGAGAATTGCTTCCTTATCAGCCAGATGACTAGCCTGAATCTTCTTCTTGAATCCTTCCCAGTCTTCCGGTGTAGCCTGATAGGTAAAGAGCTTGCTGTTTAAGGTGTAGAGGCTGCTCACATAGTTGCGGAGAGCAGCTGCACGCTCGTTGGCAAGGCGCTTGTTGTTGGCATACGAACCATCAGGCGAAGCAAAACCGTGGATATCAATATCTGTGATTTCAACGTTCTTATCGTTCTTCACCAGGTCGATGGTGGAAGTAATCTTCTTCAGCTCAGTAGCATTCTCACGGAAGTTGGCAAGAATATTACTCTTGTTGAGCTTGAAGCTGAGATAAGCTTCACCCTTTTCGGCTCTCACCTTCTTGGCTTCCGCCTTCGGCTGCACGAAGAAATCCTTCGTAATCTTAGGTGTACGGTCGATATCCGCAATCGGCGTATTGTCCTGTTCTATCAGGTTGCCGCATCCGCAGAGATCTTCTTTCACCGAGAGTTTGAACTTCTTCATCCATTTCTGATAAGGAACAGACTGGGCGAAGTAAACCTGCTGACTGGTCTTGTTCTTGCGGGTAAGAACCTGTGCCTGCGGATTCTTCTTGCTGTCGGCAAGTCGGCGGTATCTTACAGCCTGGTTTCTACCCTGGATGATGATAGGGTTGAGAGCGATAGAATCAGTTCCTACCATTACCGGTGTGAAAACCATCTGCTGCTCTGATTTCATCTTCAAATCGTTCAGGTTCATACGGAAGGCAACGTCCATCCGGTTGCCGTTCTTGCGTGCCAAGACGCTGTCTACCTGAATCTTACCCCCTGCCAGCTGTTGAGCCTGAGCAGGCATGATGCCCTGAGAAAAGAGTATGCAGAGGGGCGAAATGACCGCATAAAGCTTCATTTTATCCATATTATGATTTCCCTAAATTTTTTGTATTCTGTCTAGTTATTACGTGTTTATATTGTCAGTTTAAAACTACTGTTAAGTTATATTCTTAGAACACGTATATGAGAGATAGTGCGGCTTTTGTAGGGCCCACATAGTTGCGGTGGTCTTTGTCGAGACATTTTTCGCATCGTCCGTAAAGCTTGTAAGGACTGTAGGCATATCCCAAACCGATAGAGCCTTCGAAATTGAGGTGCTTATTGAGTAACCACTGATAGCCGTAGGTGAGACCACCACCAACATACCAGCCTTCATAGTGCCTGCCCTCCAGAGTTTTCGGCAGGATGCCGAAGGGCATGTCAATGTTTTTAATGTTGTATTCACCGCCTAGGGCATGGATTCCGAAGAAATGGCCTCCAAACTTCTGGCAGGTGTACCATCTGTATTCTGGCATAACATTCCAGAATCTCATCTTCTTGTCGCCCGAGAACTTCCAGGGGTTCAGGGTGCCGAAGAGTTGGAAGGTTGTTTTCTTGCCCGTGCCGACTTCGATGCCGGCGTTGGCAGATGTGGAAGCCCATCCCAGTAAGTTGGTCTTCAGAGCGACCTCCTGCGCTCGCGTCGTTGCCGTTGAAAGGATCAGCAGCAGCAACATCGCTGATTTTATGAATGTTTGCTTCATCATATCTTTACTTTTATATTTGGTTCCGTTTATATTAAACTTAGCCTTCGTTCGCTAGTTGGTATCTTTTTTCGGCTGCAAATATATGAGGATTTTCTATAGTAAGCAAGAAAATTTCTCAAAAAGGTTCTATTTATTTGTGCAAACGTTTGCACATTCATGCAATCTGTTTGCGCACACACATCATAAAGCACATGATTATAAGTGTAATTTGCACAAATATGCGTAAGGGCAATAAGTATTTTCTAAAATCACCCCGTCCCTCTTTACCATTAAAGAGGGCTCCACCTCTCACCCCGACCCTCTCACCCTCAGGGA
>ENA-UEQW01002182-UEQW01002182.1-human-gut-metagenome-genome-assembly--contig:-NODE-2182-length-15151-cov-3.865331_pt1 | contig 15151 bp, 33 predicted proteins | sample MGYA00242947_ERZ507947 | MGnify/ENA primary metagenome ERZ507947 (study PRJEB26167, sample SAMN06115421) | human gut metagenome | host: Homo sapiens | place: China:Guizhou | collected 2015-03-17... | reverse complement strand
GGAGGAGAGGGGTATCGATCCCCTTACCTCTCGCATGCTAAGCGAGCGCTCTACCATCTGAGCTACACCCCCGTTCATTTACAATTCAAACCTGCCTTACATAAGGAAACACAATCCATCCAGTACAAATCCCAGAAATGAACGGACTCAAGATCGCATTCCTGCACCCCGATTTGGGCATTGGCGGGGCGGAACGACTCGTTGTAGATGCAGCAGTTGGCCTGCAACAGAAGGGTCATGATGTGACCATGTCCGTTTCCTCGTCTTTCTTTACCATTAGCTTCACCTCTCATCACGGAGCCAAGGCATTTGACGAAACCAAGGATGGTTCAAACGGCTGCCGTTTTTGACGAATAGGCACATTGAAGGTGATCACCTGCGGCGATTTCTTGCCGCGAACGCTCTTTGACCGCTTTTACATTTTCTTCGCGATTATCAGAGCCATGTATCTCGCATTCGTTGTGGCGTGGAAGTACCCTTTCTTCGACGTGATCATCTGTGACCAGAACGCTGCCTACATTCCAGTACTGCGCCTCTTTTGCAAATCAAAGATCCTGTTCTATTGCCACCACCCCGACTACGTGCAAACGCCTCACAATTCCATTTTGAAGATTCTGTGCATTGTGGTTGTCTGCGCTCAGGATTAGATACCGCCTTCCTTTCGATTTGTTCGAGGAGTACTGCATTTCGATGGCGGACTCCGTCCTCGTGAATTCGTACTACACGCAGAGCGTGTACAAGCGATCCTTCCGCTTCATCTCGTTCTTCTCCTCCTATCTCCCAACCGTCCTCTATCCCTGCGTTGACTACACGTCGATTCGTCAGCTTGCAGAGTTTTGTGTGGAGAGACAGTGTGAATCGTAGTAAGGGCACGCTTCCCACGGAATTGAAGAACTGCCGCTATTTCGTCTCTGTGAATCGTTACGAGCACAAGAAGGAGGTGGAGAAGGCGATTCTCGGCTTCTCGCAGCTGCGCAACAAGTACGGACAGGATGTCTACGAGAAGGAGAAACTGCGCCTCGTGATCGTGGGAGGCTACGATCCGCGTCTTTCCGAGAACGTGTCCTACTACGAAGAGCTGAACGAGCTGGCTCTTGTAGCTACTCGCGTGATCGCTGATTTGTAGAAGGAGGGCATTCTCGACTACGTTGTGTTCATTCGCAACTGCTCGCAGGAGGTGAAGGCGGCGATAATCAAGGGAAGCATCGCCCTTGTCTACACGCCGAAGAATGAGCATTTCGGAATCGTTCCGCTGGAAGGCATGGCGCTGGGACGACCGATTATTGCTGATAACAGCGGTGGTCCGACGGAATCGATTCTCCCCGGCGTGAATGGATTCTTGTGCGATCACTGGGAGGACTACGGCTCTGCCATGGGAGAGTTGATAGAGAAGAAGGAGCTGGGTGCGAAGTTGGGAGCTGCGGGAAAGGAGCGCGTCGAGAAGATGTTCTCTTTTGCGACGTTCAGCGACCAATTCGATAAGGAAGTGAGGAATCTTCAGAAGAAGGCGCACCCCCAGCTGCTCGCAATTGCGCTGCTGCTGTTCGTGCCGATATATGCCATCATTAACCTCTTCTCCCGTGTTTGTTGCAACAAGCGCTCTCCGTAAATGGACTTATTCTTTTCTTATCAGCTTCTCGATATCGATAGCGCTCTGCTTTCTCTTCTCCAACTCCGCCATTGCCTTCGCCTTCTTCACTGGATCGGCTTCCACCGCCTTGTCCGTCTCCATCTTCAGCTTCTCCAGTTCGGCGAAGAGCGCGTCTTCCTTCTTCTTCTCCTCCGGATGAGCCTACGCGTAATGCGGCGAAGGAGCGCGAACATGTAAGTAGAGGTTGTGGAGCTTTGTGAAATCGATGTTGTAGGGATCCTTGTAATCCTTGGCGTAGTTGTTCCAGTCCAGCAGCACACGACCCCAGTCTTCGGGAATCTCGCGCACCGGCTCCGAAAGGAGAGCGTCGTCACTGCGCGGCTCTCTCGCGAAGCGCAAATGCCAAATGTCCCAGTCTCCCTCACGGACTTGAGGAGCATGCTTGTGCTCTTCGTCCATAAAGATGCGCAGTCTCTTGATCCGCTCCTCGCGCAGCTATTCAGTGACCGCACCCATTCAACTCTACGTGGTTCTTTGGAAGCATGCCGTAAACTGCCTTCCAGAGAATCATCTCGGGGTTTCTCTTCTCCATTTCCTATCCGTGACGCAGAACGGGCGAGAACAACCTTCAAAGTGCGTTCTTTCAAACCGCCAGGCCAACCGGTGTACCAACGATATACTTTCTTTTCATATGTCTTTTTAGAATACACTATATCACCCGCGTTAATCACCACCACATAGTCGCCGCATTCAGGATCGCTGGGATTATATGTGGGCTTATGCTTGCCCATGAGTACAGCCGACACCTGGGTGGCCAGACGACCGAGCACCTACGACTCACTCTCCCTCCAGACAAAGAACCTGTCCCTTGGCATCCACGACATGCCACACTCGCTCTCCGTTTCGCTCCAGCAATCTTCCCGTTCCAGACATATCCAATACGAAGAGAGAAGGATGATTGGCGACTTCTCTTGTGGAGTGGAGGACTGCAATTCGGGGGACCCCACTGCTCGTTTCACCCGTGATTGGGGAGTTGCTGTTTTCACGGGGATTTGCGATTCACATCCGCTCTGCCTGCAAATCCATGGCAAGTGCATTTGAATCCAATCGGACACACTGCGACTCGAAAACTCCAAATCTGCCCACTCATTTCATCTTCCAGCATCGTCACTTTACCATGCTTTCTGTGTGCAGAGCGATTCGAAGAGGCATACAGACTCGGATGGTCTCGTTCGCACAGCTCGGCGTGAATCCCGCTCTCGCGAGTCGTCTCGCCAGTTTGAACATCACTCAAGCGACGCAAATACAGGAGAAGGAACGAAACGTTGAGTGCCACTCATGAATAGGCGATTCCACTGGGACTGAAAGAAGTCTCGCCTCTTGCCATTTCATCCGAAACCGGAAGCGGCAAGACGCTGTCCTATCTCGTTCCCTTCCTAAACGGCTTGTATTCCAATCCCAATCGGCGTCTTCTGGTCATCCTGCCGCGGAAAGAGCTTGCCTACCAGTTGGACACCGTGTTGCATAAAGTGGAACCGACGATCAAGTCCTTCCTCGCCATCAGCAAGAAGGAGGAAATGGGCCGAGGGGAGTATCCGAGTGTGTTTATTGGCACTCCAAAGCCTGTGTATGCAGTGAGAAGTGCTTCTCTGTGCTCATTCGTAGTTGGTTCGGAAGATGTTCACCAAATGTGACGTGGAAAGGCTTGTGTCCGAGCAGCGTCTGATATCAACCATTGTTCTCGACGAGGCCGACGTGATTCTGAACGACCCCTTCCAACGCGATGTGCTCGAGTGCATTCGCATTCTCACCAAACTGAACAAGGGTATCCAGGTGGTTGCTGCGGGAGCGACAATTCCCCGTAATGGTGATTCTCTTCATCACGTTTCATGGATAGGAAAGTGCACTCCCGGGGGCGTTTTGGAGCGCAAGTACCCCAAGCTCGTGTGGTGCGAGAGCGAGAGCAAGAACGCCGTTCCCTCCTCCGTTCAAGTCGATTTCGTGGAAACGGCAGACGAGGCTGCCAAAGTGGCTGCGTTCAAGGAAGAAATGCCGCGCTGGCGTGATGCGTAGAGCGCACTTCCTTCCCTCCAAAACCACTGTTCGATCGTGTTCGTGCAGAACGCGCAGCGCGGAAAGGACGTGGTGGAAATGCTTCGCCAAGCGGGCGTGAAGGCCCAGCTGCTCTGCCAAGTATGGGTGGGTGATGTTCTGAAGGAGTAGGACCTGACCGACGAGGAGCGCGAGAAGGCGGTGCGTCGCGTGCTGGACGGCGATGCGATGTGCACGGTGTGTACGGATATCGTTGGGCGCGGACTGGACACGACGAAAGTGGACCGAGTGGTCCAGTACGACTTCGCAAGGGATGTGTCGTCGTTCCTTCACCGCTGTGGGAGAACGGGAAGAAGAGGAACGGGAGGCGAGGGTGCGATGGAGAGAGTGTGGGTGATGTGTAGTGCTGTGCTTGGTGAGTCCTGAAAACGCATTGCTGTATAAGCAGATACAGGTAGGGCGAAAAGAGGAGAGTGAAGACTAGGAATTGGGAGTTCATTCCGATTTGAGTTCGCTGTACTCCCGGAAACGCAATTTGCGGAAGAAAGAGAAGAAGGCGCTGAAGAATGCGTCTGCCAGTCCTTTATCGAGTGTTTGTACCCAAACACAACAACAATGTCCAAGAACTATTCCACACTTATTCCTCAGGAACCTCAATCTCGCCGTTGTCAATCTGCTCCATAATGGCAGTAGGATGAGCACCGTTGACAGTGCAACCCACGGAGCTAGCTCTTAACAGATATAACTGAACTTACTGGCAAGTACCGAGCACCTCCTTCACAGTTCCGGCAAGCTTGTTGGCATAGGAGCGCTCACGGAGGATCTTGGCGATCTTGATCACCTGATCGAGAGTGAGGTTGCCGCTGTGCTTGACTACGCGTAATCTACTATCGGAGAGGAATACTGTTCTTGTCCTTCTTTCTATCTCTGGGGGGCTCGTTGAGCTCGCGGATGATGAGGGAAGAAGCGCTAGGAACGACCTCCACCTATTTCATGACGAAACCAGCCTCGCACGTTACAGTAGCCTGGCGGTTCACGACAGTGAGCTTGACCGTGATCTTCAGACCCTTCCAGTCCATGGTGGCCTTCTGGATGTCGTCACCGACCTTCTTGGGGGCCTATCCGATAAACAGGCAGGAAGAAAACCCTCACCATACCGAGAGGACCAACCTTGGGGGCAAGAGTAGCGGGAGAAGCACTTTCACCACCGACAGCACGGAGATAAACTAAAGGCAAATTAGTAATCCTATGGTTCCTCTATTCGGCGGAAATGCTCGCAACGCAGTTCAAAGGCACAAGAAACGTACTAATGGTAGCAGGACCAGCAGGAGCGGGAGGAGCCATGATAGTACTGATACAATACTTGGACAAAATGAGAAAACAAGAGGAAAAGGGAGGAACAACGAGGGGCTTGGTCGCGGAACCGAGGCGTGGCTCAAGCGGCTCGAATTGGGAACCCCATCACCCTCGTCTCCTATTCGATTCTTGACGATTTCTCTGCCATTGCGCCGAATTTGAATGGTATCGAAGTTGGAGATCGAGCAATACTGCAACCGCTACGAGGAGTTGTTCGCCTTGGTTCATGCCTTGGAGACAAACAGTATCGGCGAAGAGGAATTCAAGAGGTTGGACACGGAGTGTCACAATTTGTGCGGCTATTTGGAGAAGGCGAGTAGCTTGAAAACGGATTGCAAATCGCTGGAGTACGGACCGTTCCACGGGGTAGCTTACATATAGGGTTGCAGAAAGAGAAGCATTCGGAGTGCTCGAGAGGGAGATTGAGGAAATGAAGTCTCTCGCGCCGAAGATGCAGGCGAATGCGGACGAGCTCGTCTATTTCCTCGTGTGTGCCAAGATGCCCTATTACATATCGAAGGTGGACAAGTCGTTGAAGCGTTCTTTCGTGGAGGCCGCTGTGTCTCTCTACTATTTGGAGCGCTACTATCTGGCTGCGTGCATATCGAGATTGTTTGAAGTGGCTCCGTTAGCCGGTACTCATGTGTAGCTGTACAGTCGTATTGGAGCAGCCGATAGCGTCACGTCGGAGCACGACAAGCTGATCCGTTCCATCGTTCCTTTTCTCCGCAATCAGTCCGTCGTTGCGAAGATCGCCAGATTGCTGAAGAACGACGCCTGCTACCTGTCGACGTGTTCCTACCAAGCAGTGAAGGTCATCGTTGACGAATCGCTCATGCTCCTTCGTTCCCTCCTGTTCCTCTTCTCATTCACAATCGTGATTGCTCCCTCCTCCCCTCACCTCCAGATCAGCCCATCCGAAATGGACGCCCTTCTCGACTTCTGCAGCACGGCGGCGTCGCAGTACCAGTTCGTGTACCGCACCCACAAGGAGGAGTTGTTCCGCGTGGACGCCATCGCCTCGCTGCAAGCGCACTCCGACATCGTCATCATCGCCTCGCTCCTTCGCCAGCCCGTCGTAGCGGCGCTGTCCGCCTCATCGAGCCCGTCGAGCTCAGCGAACCCATCAAGCGCAGCGAACAGCGAGAGAGTGTGGGACGCGTCGACGCTCCTCGGCTACGTGAACAAGCTGAAGGAGTTGAAGGAGGGCGTGTACGGCGTGGTGGCTTGTTTCGCTCTCTCCGTGTCCGCGCTGACACGCAAAGACGTCAAGCGTGACGACTCGCGCGAGTTCCGAGGCATGTTGCGACACGTACGCGCTTGCAGCGTCACTCACTCCATAGTGCATGAAACGCGGCGTCTTCTCGAAGCTCTACCGAGACGCGGTGCTGCTGGTGACTCACAGCAACGACCAGGACTACGAGCGCATCCTCTTCCTCCTCCTCTACGAGCTCCTCCAGCAGTACCTCCTCCTCCAGTCCTCGCAGTGGCACACCATCGTCTCAAAGCAGTTCTACCTCTACGAGGAGACGGGCAAGGAGCCCAGCGACAAGGCGGACGGCGTGGAGACGATCGTGTACCTGCTGCAGTTCGTGCTGTTCCACCTGCCCGGTCTGGAGGTCACGCTGTCGGGTAACACTGTGGAGGAGAACATCCTCGCGTACTTCTGCACGATGCTGAGCGACCGACTGCGTGCGGAGCCCTACCTCTTCAACACCTACATCTACCTGCTCGCGGCGATCGCTAGCACCTCCAGCACCAGCGCCGACGCCGTGTACGCGTTCATCGACAAGGCGCCCTCCGAGCACGTCAGCTGGCCCATCATGGTGAACGCGCTGAACGAGGCGGAGAAGCTCCTGCAGAGCGAGGGCGCGCAGCGAGGACTGCTGGACCCCGATCTGACGGGCTTCATCGCGATTCTCACATTGTTGAAGAGCATTATTCTGAACACCACGTCCTGCCCGACCATCCGCTCGTCGCTCCAGGCGAACACCATCCAGGTGTGTCTGAAGCTCCTCCACCAGCCCATCCACGTGGTGCTGAAGGCGAAGCTGTGCGAGGTGCTGGCCGCCATCGCGCGCGAGGAGTCCTACACGAAGACGATTCTGAAGCAGCTCGAGTACGGAAGGATCCTCACTGCCGACAGCAACACGGGCATCGCGTGGGAGCTCGAGTCCGTCGAGACGGCCGCGCAGGCGTACCCGCTGACGACCAGCTTTCTGGAGCTGCTGCTGGCGCTGCTGCGCACACTCGGGGCGAAGACGATTCTGAAGAGCGACGTGTTTCCCTCCATCCTTCGCTACACGCTGCGCTGCGTGTTCCTGAAGAGCGAGGAGCGCCACTACTCGACGGTGCGCAGCGGCGAGCGCTGGCGCATGGACAGTCTGTGCTGCGAGATCATGAACGCGTGCGTGCGGATGGTCCACGAGGCGAGCGGCGACGCGGTCATCGAGGAGCGCGCGTGGACACTTGTTTCTGAGCTGCTGAGCGGCGGCGAGGCGATGAAGAAGCTGCTGCAGATCCCGCAGATGGCGCTAAACCACACGGTGGTGTCCACGACGCACATGGCGACGGACTGCATCGCGGAGAGCTCGGTGCTGGTGGAGTTCCGTCTGCTGGACATGTACCCGTGCCAGATCGACCTGGTGCACCAGACGCTGCTCCTGCTGCGCCACCTGCTGACCATCACGCCCGAGACCATCAGCCAGATCGGTCTGCGCTACCAAGTGCCGTCCTCGTCGATGCTCGTGACCTCGCTGGCGTCGCACCTGCTGACGGAGACGCGCGCCACCATCGCCATTCTGTTGCACATCACCAACACCAAGGAGCCCGTGCTGCAGCTGCTGGCGATGCAGATTCTGCGGCTGCTGGCGGACCAGGTGAAGACGGATCTCTTCCTCGCCATATTCGACTCCTACCCCTGCGAGACGCAGGCGATTTGCGCAGCGTGCAACGATCTCGTCATCGCCTCGCTCTTCACCACCACGCAGGACGCCTTCTCACTGTCCGCGCAGCTCGACTCCGATCCTTCTACAATGATGTCAACGATGCTGTCAGCGCCTTCGACGGCTCCGTTAATGGACACTTCGCGCCTGCACGCGGAGACGTGTCGCGTCTTCCTCGATCTCCTCGTCACGCACGCGTCTTGCGAGTTCCCCTCCGTCGTGACGCTGCTGCTCTCGCTGCCGCGCGCACTCTCCACCGCGCGTCAAGAGAACTCCCTGCAGTCCGTGATCGCCACGCTCATCTCGTTCCTGCACTACCCCTCGCTGATCCCCTACCACCCCGTTCTGGCGTCGAAGGTCTGCTATCTCTTCTACCTCCTCTGCTCGCACCAAGAGGTCCCATCGCGGATTCCTCATCATGTCTAGAACACCATCCTCCCCGATCTCTGCCTCACGCTCATCACAAAGCAGACCTTCGTCCACTTCGTCACCGCCGCTCCCTTCCTGCTGGCGACGCAGAAGGACCGCTCCGTTTCCGACCGCCTCGGCGTGTACCGCTGCGTCGCCTTCGCCTTCAAGACGCTCGCGATCCTCCTCTTCCAGCAGAAGCGACTCGGGCTGTCGCTGCAGCTTCTGGGAGAGCAGCTTCAAAGCATTCTCGAATACGATGACAGAATCTGGGGCTATTTCGCCGACCCTGGCTCCCCGAAACCGACGTCGTCGCCTCTGCTGGACGCCCTGTCGCTGATCGACCAGACGTACGCGGAGCCGGCGAACATGCCCGTGTACTTGAACGTAGGCGTGGGCGAAGGAGGTGAGGCGTAGGAGTGCACGGAGGGCTGCTGGATCCAGCGCGAGATCGGCGACGCGAAGTTCGTGCAGGTGGACCTGCTGAAGCTGGCGAAGGCGATCGAGCGTTTGGCGCTGGCGAACGGGGGCAACTACGAGCAGTGCGTGTTCGTGGTGAACGAGGGCACGGCGTGGGCGCGTCAGGTGAGTGTGGCGTGCGGTGCTGACGGCTAGTGGAACGAGGCGATGGAGATCGAGGCGATCAAGTGCTTCACCTTCGAGGGCGTGTGCGACCTGCTCCACCTCTTCCTCATCGAGAACAAGGAGTCGATCGTGCTGGTGGCGCGCTACTCCACGTCGCCCTGCGACCTCCACATCGCCGTCATCCAGGCACTGCTCACACTCATGAACCGGTCGCAGGCGCAGGAGCGTCCCTACCTCCGCTCGCTCACCAACCTCATTCTCGATATTATCGCCGTGTTGGCGCGCTCCGCCGCCGTCATCACGCCCTTCACACTCGAGTCGATCTTCACGCAAATGGTTCAGGTGATACTCTCGCCGCACACGCAGCAGAAGTTCGACGAGGCGAGCTGCGAGCTGCGCGGGCTGCTCTCGCTGTGTCTCCTTGCCTTCCTCACCTTCGTCGTCCAGGCCAATCTCCAGTCCTTCCTGATCCAGCCGATAACCGCGGTTCTGCCTCTCCTGGTCCCCTCGCTGCTAGAGGATACGGGACTGAACAACCTGCAGGGACGGTCCTCCGCGCTCGCGCTGTTGTGTTTGCTGTACCGCAGCGAGGTGGGGAAGGAGGTGGAGCGACTGGTGCTGAGTCGCGAGGACGTGTTGAAGTGCCTGGTTCGGGTGTTGGAGTACGTCGATGTGCCGATTCTGAACGACGATGCGACGTCTCGCCAGCAGCGCGATGTGTATGTCGTCACGCCTGGGCATGACCCGTAGTGTCTTCCACACAATCGACTTCCTGACCATCGTCGCCTCCAACGCGGCGGGCGCCTCCACGCTGCTGGGTCTCTCGCTCTTCCACACCATCGCGCACTGCCCCCTGCTGCTGCTGGGCAGTCCTCCGAACTTCGCCGTGTATCCGAGCAAGCTGCCTCCGGCGCAGAGAAACGTGTTGCGGCTGGTGCTGCGAAGCGTGCTGCGACTGGTGCTGACGGTGTACGACAGCGTGGGGCGGTTCCGCAGTCTCGACGAGGAGCTTCTTCTGTTCGTACGGTCGACGGTCAATGTTTCGCTGGTGATTCTGGAGGACCGAGAGCCCGATGAAGCATTAGCGAAGGAGGTGTTCGTTTTGTACGAGGCCGTGTTCCTGCTGGTGATGAACGAGCGCGGAGAGGTGAGCGACGATCTGAAGGGGCTGAAGCAAGCCATGTTCTCCAAGATGGACGAGTGGAAGAAGTGGAAGGAGGAGCGGTCGCAGAAGGAGCAATGTTGATTTATATAGTATATTTGCCGTGTTTCCTGCCACATTCTTCCTTCGAGGCGAGCAACCATGGAGTTTGATCCCTATTTGAGCAAGCTGCCTGACTACGACTTCGCTATCACGTACGGCTCTGGCGTCTTCCACCAAGTGGGGTATTCCATGAAGGAGCACAAGAACGCCATGCTGGATGTCATCATTGGCGTGAACGATCCCGTGTCGTGGCACAGGACGAACATGCAGCTGAACCCGGACCACTACTCGTTCGTTCGTCACTGCAGCGCGAACTGCGTTTCAAAGATTGAGGTACTGCTGCACTCATTCGATTTCATCGCTAGGACTGTGGGTATGGTCACGTTTACTACAATCGCTGTGTTGGCTGCGTTGAGTGGGGGTGAAATGTAGGTGATGGGTCCGAAGGGGAGCGAGCGACTTATCAAGTATGGAATCATCAGCATGGAGCAGCTGAAGCGCGACTTGCTGGACTGGGACTCGCTTTACGTTGCGGGTCGTCTTCAGAAACCCGTTCCCTGATACCTATTTCTCCTCACCCACAGGTTCGTGTTCTGCGCGCCGATGCCTCCACCATCGAGGACATGAATCTGAATCTGAAGAGCGCCGTTAACGCCGTGCTGCCTCTGCTGCCTAGCTGCTTCTCCGACCGTGAGCTGTTCCTGGTCGTTCTTTCCTGTTCCTTTGACTCGTAGGCAATCACGGGTCTGAGCTATAACGGCGACATCCGCACTTGGTTTGCCGAGAATCCGCACAAGGTGGAGAACATCGTGAATGGCAATTACGAGAACTTCAAGTCCCTGTACAAGAGTGTGATTTCCAGCTGTCCGTATGTCCATCCTGTGGACAGCAAGCCCGGCTTCTACACGCAGGTCGTTGTGTTGGAATGAAGTGAGGAGTAGGACCTGTCGATTCGCAATCTGGCTGCAATCACCGCAGCCCTTCCGTCTTCTCTCCACCCGTTTGTTCGCAACTACCTCGGGTATTCCCCGAAGCAGGGCAATGCGAGCCAGGTGGGCAAGGACTTGCTGTGCGAAATGTACTACAACCGTTTGACGAGCATGTACGACCGGAACAGACTCAATGAGAACATCATCGAGGCAAAGAGCGCCATTGCCAAGGGTATTGAGGACGGTATTCGCCACGCCGTGTTCCGTAGCAGCGTTGATCAGGCACTGCGCGGAAACGTGTCCTTCGGTGTTCTGAACAGCCTGAAGTATGTGACCAAGAAGATCAAGAAGTTCGTGAAGTAGAGCACCATCCTTGCCTGCAGTGAAACGACGTCCTTTATTTCGTCCTTTACATGGTTTCTGGTTTGTTGTACTCGCGTTTGTGTTCCTATTGTTTCTTTAGACCACATGGGTTCTTGTGTTTCTGCCCCGTGTAAGCATGCAGGAGAGGTGGGGAATCACTTCGTAGTGGTAGAACCGATGGGTAACGCGGAACATGAGAATGATACAGTGTGCGTTATTTGCCTTTCGTTCTGATTCTAAGCAGTGTGTCAAATCATTCTGCACATCATCCAACTCCGACTCCTTCAACCCCTCAAGCACGTGACAGATGAACCGGATTTGTTGTTATGACTAGACGGCATGAATTTGCACAGTGAGCCCATTCTTCCACAAGGATCGAGTCGTGTGAATTCCCCACATTTCCTGGCTCGACAAACCTCGTCAAAGGAGCTGGATTTTTCGATTCCAATCTCCATGAGTGTCAGAGACAGCGAATTGGGCGACGCTTCCGACTCAACCAGTTCGTTTTGGAATGGGCGTTGTGAATTCTAGGCTATATGTCTCCCGAAGTGGATTACAACGAGCTGACGAAGGACGAATTGATCGACGTCGTGTGTGAATCCACAGCCTCTCCGAACGACACGCCGTCCTTTGTCACCGAAAAGAGAGCCTTTGTCCGAACTGTTCGGGTTGAGAATTGGCTTGATTTGAAGGTGGTCATGTGTTACAAGAGCCAGCAGGACGATATCTCACGTGTTTTAGCAGTCTTGCAACTTGAACCAAGTGTATTCGAGCCGTTAGTGAAGAAATATGTGAAAGAAGGTACGGATGGCATTCCGGCTTGTCCACATAGATGAATGGAACAAGCTTCTTATTGGAATGTTTGATGCGTGCAAGACCGGCCTGGAGGAGCGGGAACTGCCTCTTCAGTTCATCGGCAAGTGTATCGATTTCGTGGACAAGTGCAAGTATTTCAACCTCCTGCACTCCTTTACGACCGAGTCCAATAAGAATCTGAGAGTAAGACACTCCTTATATCCTCAAGACGAGATCAACGTCAATTCCGTCGTTCTGTGCTCGTTGGAGTGTCGGTCCATCAAACTCATCGTCTATCCTTTTCCGTCCCTTCACTGCTAGTTGATCGCCGTCGCCGGCTTCAAAACACGCTATCCCAACATGGACTTCGCAACCCTCGAAAGCGGCGAACTGGCTCTGTTCTCGCCCGAGCCCGTCATCGACTACCACGACCTCACAGCGCAGGAGCGGGAAGAAGCGCTCCTCCACTGGCGGCAAGTGGAGATGGTGGTAAGAGAGAAACGGGCGTTTCAGCGGTAGAGTCGCGCCATCTATCGGTTGGCGGGAGAAGAAGACGTGCACTCGATCGACGACGCGGAGACGGTGGAGAAGGAGATATCCTTGCGGCGCCTGTCTCGTCTTCCTTGACGTGGAGGTGAGGGAGTACCAGCCTCCTCTGATGACGTTCACGGAGACGCTCGGAAGTGGGCGGAGGTGTTGGTGGTGATCGCGTAGTCACGGCATATGCGAAGAAGAAGCAGGAGGACATCCGGAACCAGGCGATGTGGAACGAGACGCTGGAGGAAATGCAGCGCGAGCAGGCGTGGTTCAGAGCCGTGCAGAGCGGGACGGAGGCGGATGTGTCCGTGATGACCAACCTGATCTACGAGGACCCGAACCGCTTCTACCAGGACTGGGACCCGCGCAAGCTGATCAACAGTGGTGAGGGCTGTGGCGAGGGCTGAGGAGTAGTGGACAGTCACGGGCGCACGGCGCTGTACTTGGCGTGCGTCGACTGCAACCTCCGGGTGGTTCGCTTCCTGATCGAGCGGAACGCGGACCCTCGCATCGCGTGCGTGATGGACGAGAAGACGGTGGAGACTCCGCTGAGATGCGCCGTTCGCTGGGGCTACGTGGAGCTGGTGAGTAGGGGAGAGGAGGAGGAGTGAGGAGCAGAACTGCTGCTGGGGAACGAGGAGTACTGCAAGGCGGAGATCAAGACGATCGCGAAGCTGAGGAAGAGAGGGAAGAACAAGGAAATCGAGGCGGTGTTGAGAGAGAAGTACAATCAGTTCAAGGAAGTGAGTCAATAACGTGTTGCTTTAGTGGTTGTGTGTGTTGGAAACAAGAGAATCCTTGACATATGTGTTGTGCAACGCGGCGATGAACGTCTTCGAGTAGTCTATTCTTATGAATGACGTCAAACACCTACCCGTGCCCCGATGAATCATGTTCACGAAGTTGAACGAGGACTTGCTCAGTAACACCTTCTTCGGGTCCTTCAGCCTGGGCATGTCTACTGTAAACTCCTCTTTCGCTACGCTACTCAAAACGGTCAAATCCATGAAGTTGTAAAACGACTTCGGAAAGGCGACAAGCTCCGTCAGCTCGGGCAGGTCTACGCCTCAATCGTCCTTCCTTCCCGCACTCCAGAATTCAACGTGATTCACTGTCGGACGGTCCGAGTCGTCGCCGTAGCAGCACCACGCTCCGAAGCGGAGGGAGCGCAAGGAGAGCAGGTCTATTCTTCAGTCCACTCGAGATGGATCACTCCGAAAGCGCGCTTGAGAGATGGAGAAGAAAGAGGCAGAACCGAGCTCAACAACTCGCAATCGCGGCAGACTGTCGAGGACCAGCGACGAGGCGTAGAAGAATGAAAATGAATTCGACTCCTCTGCCTCGTTCTTTGTCGCCTTTCCGATTTGAAGAATCTCCAACGAGGGACAATCTGGAGATGATCAGACAGAATTGTTCTTTACGACCCAATTCAAACGCCACATAATCGGAGAATGAGTTCTCTTCGATAACGATGCTCCGCAGAAGAGGGTTGTCGCGGATTGTCAACTTGCTCTGACTCTCCTTGATGAGGTGCGAGTGGGAGCGTTTCGACTCCCACGTTTGTTGAGAGGTGGAAAACGAACTCTTTCCGATGTGAAGAGAGAGCAGTGAGCGAAGTCCCACGAGGGAGAAGGACTCAACGTTGATGCAGCAGCCATCGCCCATGTGGATCGTCTGAATGCGCTCCAGCTTGCTGAGATCCAGGGTACTCGGGAGAGTGAGCGAAGCATTATCGACGACAAGGTCCTCCAGGTAGGTGAACAAACGCAACGGAGAGGGGTTTCCCTGGATGACGGTGGTAGGGTCGTATTTCTCACCATTACACCACATGCCACTCCAAACCGTCTTCCCGTTCCGATCAAACAGCGTTCCATGGCCATGCCTCAGCCCCGCTTTCCATTCGCCCACATACTCTTTCACGCGGGTATCGCCCCTCTCCAAGTCGGGATAGTACGTGGTCCCGAATCCCTCGTATTTGTAGTTCACTTGCATTCCCTTATACAGTAACTCATTGTCAACGGTATACTCTTCTCCCTGACCGCTTGACCGATCGAAGCACAGCTCGCCTTCCCACCGCGACCCGTCGTCAAAGCGCATGATTGTGCGTTCAACGGGAAAGGAAGCCAGGTTCTGGACATCGACGATCGCGTCCTTATCAAACACAACGAAGTCCTGCAGGCGGCCCGTCTTTTCCAGATAGGAATAGGAGAGTCCGCACTTCTTCCCCTTCTCAAAGTGGACGATCATGCAAACGGGCTCGCAATCACCGGTAATCTTCACTCTGTAGAGTCCTTCACGAAGGCCATCCTCCAAAAACCCATCGTAGGAGGTGATGAGATGAGGCTTCTTCTGCTTCTTTCTCCGTGGTGTAGAATCATCTCCTCGT
>ENA-UEQW01002181-UEQW01002181.1-human-gut-metagenome-genome-assembly--contig:-NODE-2181-length-15155-cov-5.831145_pt1 | contig 15155 bp, 14 predicted proteins | sample MGYA00242947_ERZ507947 | MGnify/ENA primary metagenome ERZ507947 (study PRJEB26167, sample SAMN06115421) | human gut metagenome | host: Homo sapiens | place: China:Guizhou | collected 2015-03-17... | reverse complement strand
TGACTGCATTGGTGGTGAAGGGTGGTACCATGTGGGCTATCTCGGAGTTTACTTCACGGAATAGGAGCGTTGTTCCAAGAACTTTCTGATAGAAATCATCCGGCGCATCTTCTCCGATACGCCACCCTTGGCAGTTCCCTTCCGAGAAGATTCGTCGATTCGGTTAGCGAATGAGCAGAAGCTGCGTTTGCCGGAGCAGGAGAGGAGGGAGTGTAGGGACACACAAAAGAGAGACTGAGTGCGTAGACTACGACGCAATTAAAACATTCATGCTCCGCGCGAGTGCAGGTGTTGTGAAGCAGAAGCATGACAGCAAATACGAACTCTCTTCATTTCAAGTCGTCGTTCCTCCCGCGTATCAGTTGTAGGAACTCTCAATGCTCGTCCACGTGTCCACAAACTACGAAGAAGCCTTCATTCGGCGGAACGCTGTGCTGAAGTTCATTCAACGGTTTCTCTACGCAAATCGATTGACGGCGTAGCATACTGCGGTCCGCGCAAACGAATCATGCTTCCCTGAAGCCAGCCTATCCCGGAAGTCTCACTGCCTGCACATGCGGGTTCATGTCCCTCTCCCGCTCTCACTCCTAGAAACGTATCGCACCTCGAATACTGTCCGCTTCACGACATCTACGACAACGAGAAGGAATGTACCCTCTCCTTCCTTCGCTCATCTCTAGTTCTCTACCCTCTGCTGGAGCCGGGGGACCGCGTGATTCGAGGCCCCGACTGGCAGTGGGGCGACCAGGGCGGCGGCGGCGAGGGCACGGTGGTGCGTCGGAAGGAGTGGAAGGGGCAGCAGAACAAGGGCGTGGGCGAGAGAGCGAAGAGTGAGGCCTAGATTTGCATCCACTGGGACAATGGAGACGATAATGTGTACCGATATGGGGCCGAGTACTGTTACGACGTGGTGGAGTGGAGTTTCATTGAGGATGTAACGCGCAGATGCAACCCCATGGAGAAGCAGAGCTTCGTTCCTTCGGGCGGTTACGTGGACTGCGCTGAGAGTGTTTGCCTCGTGCTCGACTCACGAATAGCCTTCTGGAGTCGGTACGTTCCCCACTACATCGTGCGCGGCGAGCTGATCGCGCGCAGAAGAGCCACCGCCATTCTGACGACGGAGGAGCTGATCGGACTGCTCCCCGACTACGAAGTCGAGGCAGTGTTGGATCGTAGCCGTGCGTTGGGCGAGTCACGTCGTAGGTACCTTCGCGGGACAGTCGTTGGTGTCCATCGAGCGTGTGCTGCAGTACTTGGAGAAGGAATTCACGCAGTATCTCTGCAAGCCCTCGCACGCCACCTGCTTTCTGCCTTCCAAGGTGTATGCGCTGTACTTGCACGACGTGCTCTTTCCGTTCCAACTGTACCTTCTCTCCCAGGCGGAGGGCGACACCACCTGTCAGCGCACGGAGTCGGTGATTCTGGAGGGCTATCTGATGATCCTTCTCAGCATATCGATTCGCATCATCAACAAGGTGATCGGCTGTCTCCAGCAGCGGCCCGATGACGAGGCGATTCTCTTCACCTCCTTGAGCGAGTCGGTGGTCGGCGTGCTTCTCTCCTACTTGCTGTCCTTTCTCTACGTTGGCACCTTCTCACACCACGTCGCGTCGACGCTCCGCAGTGACCTGAACGACCTGACGTGTCTCTGGTGCCGGCTTCTCTGTCTCGGGAACATCCAGTCTTCCATCCAGCAGAACAAGGAAGACATCCTCGCGACGGCGATCTACGTGCCCGAGTTCACCACCATCCCGTCCTCGCCCCCGTGGCACCTCACGCTCTTCTACCTGATGGTGACGGCGAACACGCGCTACCACTACTCCTGTTTACACTTCAACTACATCGAGACGCGCGAGGACATTCGCTGTCTCCTGGAGAGTTTCATTTTCAGTGGCGGTTTGAAGCTGTGGGCGTGGCTGTGCTGCGTGACGTGTAGAGAGAGCAAGGGAAGCCGCTTCATCCAGTCGGTGTACGAGAACGAGTGCAGCGAGTACGACCTCCTTCACCACTGGCTCGACTCGCACTTCCCCGAGCCGCTGTGGAAGCGCAAGAAACAGCCGATCCAGCCCGCGCTGGAGCTCAAGTTCTTCGCACTGCTCGTGTACCTGTGTCGCTATGAGGACCTGCTCGAAGACCGGTATTCTCGTCTCGTGGGTCGGCGCTGTGAGGCGGTATTGAGGGATAGAGTCGCCGGAGAAGATGCTGCCTATTCCCGAACCGCTCGTGGTGCTGTGGAGGAGTGTGATGGCGCTGCGCGAGCACGTGCGGAAGAAGAAGCAGGAGTTCGCGTCGCACTCGGGCTCGGGCATGAATCGAGCGCTGACGCAGTCCATGGTCGCCATCCGCCGTCTCAGCACCAACACGCTCACGCGGACGAACAGCAGTCACAGTCGCGTCGACCCCTTGTTAGAGGACGTGAACGCAGTGTCGATGCCTGCCGAGCGACGAGGCGAGTTACGCAGGCTGATGTCGAAGACGACGATGGAGGAGGACAGTCCGGACGTCGTTAGCGAAATGCGACCCGCCGCCTCGCAGCCGGCGCTGAAGCGCATGCTGTCGCAGACGCGGTCGGGCGCGCTGGAGGACAAGGACGAGAGCGAGCTGATGTTCACGACCAACTACGAGGACTACGTGGACCAGCTGCTGCAGAAGCTGGACCTGCTGATGGACCTGGACCACCCGTGGGACCTGAACGAGAACGAGGAGGAAAAGGAGAGCGACGCGGCGCTGGTAGAGGGACAACAGAAGATCATGACATCACTGAAGAAGAACAACGCGGTGATCGTGGAGGAGAAGGGCGTGATTCCCGAATCAAAGGAGGAGCTGATATGTACGTGTGTGATGAAGTACCTGCTGAAGAACAACACGGTATCGCCGGCGCATCTGCGCGAGAGTCTCCAGCACCGCACGGAGAACGCGAAGAACAAGCAACGCATCTTCGAGGAGGGCCTTCAGTTCCTCCGCATGATCCACGACTTCCCGCAAGCGTCGCGTCTCTTCCTGCTGGGCATGTTCCACGAAATGACCGTCTTCTCCAACCTCTACATCGGCGGCTTCCACAACTCCAAGCGCCACCGTGAGGGCTCGTACGGCATCGACTACCTGGAGAACTGCGAGGGCGCGTCGCAGTCGGTGATGAAGCAGCTGATTCATTCGCTGGTGGACTTCTGCAACTACCTCAAGGTCGAGTTCACGCACTGCGTCGACACGCTGCACTGGCGACTCGGCGGCGCCATCATGTGGTTCATCACCACCGTCGCCTCGCCCAAGTTCCCGTACTTCGCCAGACACCTCGACCTCCTGCCCTTCCTGGAGGACTGTAGCACCCGGCTGAGCAAGGCGTACGAGATGCGCAACGACTACTCGAAGGACATCCTGATCTCGCCGGGCATCTTCTGGGACTCGCTCTCGCAGAAGCCCATCTCCTTCTCCGCCTCGCACTTCCATCGCATGTTCAAGGAGATGAGAGAAGAAGGCTGCTACGTCAATACCAACACGACCAAAATCCCCGGCATTTTCCCCGTGTCGGTGATGGCGCTGGCGAACTGCATGCGCCTCGCGTACTCGATCACGCTCATCCAGCAGTTCTCGGACTACGTGTCGCACTCGCACGTGTCGCCGGCGCAGAACAACGACACGCTGTACAACTGGACGCTCACCGACGTGTCGAACCTGTTCGTGCGGCAGAGCACCGTCTATCTGCAGTACACGCAGCAACTCTTCGACCGATTCATGGGCTATTTCAGGCACATGCAGCGCGTGCTGCACGACCGCTGCAAGGGCTGGCGCCCGTTCGCGTACATCAGCTACCGCAGCGACGACACCACGGTGAACATGTACACGTGCGTGAAGGTGGTGGACGAGAAGAACATCATGCGCGGCATGATCGCCACCGACATGCTCATCTCGGCGGCGGAGGGCGTGCTCTCCTCGTACTTGGCACTCATTCTGTTCATCATCAAAACCCGAACCGCGCTGGTCCTGCCGTGGAAGAAGTACGCGACGGTGTTCTGGAACATGCTGTTCTTCTCGCCGCGGCACCAGAAGCTGGCGGCGATGATCCTTCAGTACATCATCCCCAACACCGACTACATTCCGCCCGTGTTCGAGGAGAACGAGCGGCGGTTCGAGGGCATGGAGGGCAGTCCCGAAGCCGAGTCCATCCTGAAGAACCCGCTGCTGAACCACCCCGTGTTCCCCGCGGACCAGCCCACGACGGAGGCGAAGCGAGAGGCGTTCATCTACTACCTACTCCACCTGGCGTCGCACGGCGATGCGTGTCCGGGCGCGCTGGTGGGCGAGCGTTCGTCGTGCGCGCTGTGCTGCAACTTCTTCCCGTTCATCTACAACACGATCAGCCACGCGTCGCCGTGCTTCCGCCTCCCGAACAAGGAGGCGTTCATCGAGGAGCTGCTGACGACGCACCAGAAGGTGTTCATCTCCACGTGCAAGATGCACATCCGTCCCGACGGGCACACGGCTGCCTTCTGCTCGCTGGTGTTCGCCGAGGAGATGGTGTACCTGCTGCGTCTGATGATGGGCAAGCCCGCCTGGCACGACCTGATGAACCGCGTCTTCTCCGACATCTTCCAGTACGCCGTCTCCGCGCTGGAGAAGGAGTGGAACATCACCGCGCTGGAGAACTCCGACAATGACGGCTTCCACGTGGTGTTGCGGCAGCGCTCGCCGTGGTTCTGTCTCCTCACAGCAGTGCTGAAGGTGTTGGGCGCGATCACGCCACGTATGTACGCCGGGTGTCGCATTCGTATCCACGAGTTCCTGATGGAGGGCGAGAACGAGGTGTCGACGCTGATTCGCACCGCCTACCAGAGTCACGGCACCGGTTCCATCATCAAATACCATCGGTCGATGGGCGAGGCGCTGGTGCTGCTGGACAAGATCGACACGCCGCGGTACATCAACAACTACGTGTTCGACGTGGTGGACCGAATCGAGCCGCCCGACGACGACGACGCGACGTTCGGCGTGTTCCTGGACTCCATCGTGAAGATCGTGCTGTCGCTGTCGCTGCGCGAGGAGCTGTTCACGCTGCCGTCGAGCGACATGCCCTTCTTCAACACGTCGGACCTCACGCTGACGCCGTCGGAGCTGCAGAACATTATCCTGTACCTGTACTGCGTGCGCTGCATCAACCACATGATGATTCGGAACGACTCGCTCACGCACGCGCTGTCGCCGGTGCTGCTCCAACAGCTCATTCGCACAGCGATGCGTCCGCTGCCGTGCAACGTCTCCTTCAACACGCTGATCATCCGACAGTACTACAACTGGTTCATCGAGTACCTGATCGACACGTACGCGGGAGCGGCACGACTGCTCCCCATGGAGCTGCAGAGGGAGGAGGAGGGCGACCAGCACCACGGACACGACCGAATCACGTCCTCGTTCGGTCTGGGGAAGGAGGAGGAGGAAGACGTTCCGTACGAGGACGACGTGTCCCAGCTGAAGATCGTGCGGAACGAGAAGCGAATGAAGATGGCGAAGGGACTGAGTAGCATCTGCTCGATCGACGTCTCCACCATGTACACGGTCCTCCAAGCCTTCAACGACAACGAGAGCGAAGCGCTGAACTATCTGGTGGAGCAGCCGCCGGACGTGATCGCGGCGCTGTCCTCGCCGATCCAGATCGACGCTCATCTCTCCACCTGCAGCGACTCTTCCGTGCTCGCAGACATGGAGCTGGGCATCCGCCAGCTGCAGATCCTTCCAAGCGCGACGGAGCAGGCGATCACAGAGGAGTCGCTATCGCTGGTCATCCCACCGTTCACGCGTCTGCAGAAGCTCACGGCGGAGAACATGAAGCACATGAACAGCATCTACGGCGTCGTCGCCTCCGTCACCGACAAGAGCGTGATCTACGCCCCCATTCCAGAAACCGGGGTGATTACTGCCGTGTCGAGCTCGGGTGTGACGCTGTCGATGCTGAACGCGGACAGCGGCATTCTGGAGGAGAACGTGTACCCGCCGTCGTCGATCTCGCTGCACAAGTACCGTCTGCTGTATTACCTCAGCAACGTGCCGCTGTTCCGCGGCGTGACGGGGCGGATTTGCTGCACGCTGGCGATGAAGTACGTGCGCGAGCTGCTGATCTGTCTGCTGTACTACTCGCACAAGAACCACATCGACGTGATGACGGCGTGGCCGATGGAGCCGTGGGAGGTGGTGCGTCTGACGCAGTACACCTACACCACCTATCTGAACAACCTGATTCTGAACCCGTCCAAGCAGAACCACGTGACGCTGGTGAGCTGTCTGTTCCGCATCCTGAAGGGCTCCATCAAGAGCATGGTGATCGATTCCCCGCGGGGAAGCGAGCTTCTCGGCGCGCTGCTGGACGGCGTGTGGAGTGGAATGGAGAAGCCGAACGAGGTGTTCCACAACCGCGTGTTCTCCCGACCGCTGCTGTACCACGAGGCAGAGCACTCGCTGCACTCGCTCCACCCGTGTCTGCCGCGCACCAAGTACAGCGACTCCATCACGATCGCGGGAGCCGCGGGACTGCGGGTGGTGTTCGACGAGCGTTGCTGCTTGGACCCCGAGCTGGCGTCGCTGACGTTCTACCGCAACGAGGAGCTGACGGACGTGATCGCGCGGTTCACGGGCGACCACACGCAGTTCTGCGCGTTCACAGTGCGCGGCAACACGCTGCGGTTCGTGTATGAGAGCGGAATCAAGGCGCAGTCGACGTGGGGCTACGCGTTCATCATCCAACCGTTCGAGAACATCCAGTGGGCGGGCGACATCGACATCATGAACGGACTGTGCTTCGACTGGAACTGCTTCGTGCTGGACCTGGTGATCGACATCTGCAAGAAGAAGAACGTGATGACGTCCGCGTGCTACGAGAAGCTGCTGCGCAACCTGCTCCAGTACCTCCGCATCTCGGGCATGCCCTTCAAGAGCATGGTCGTGCGGCTGCTGATCAAGCTGATGAGTGTTCGCCAGGAGACGCAAGCGCTGCCCGACGTGACGTAACGCTCTGCTGGCGGGCTCATGACTAGGGGACTGTACTCGATCGTGATGGACTACTGCGAGTCCATCGACAACCACGCGCTCGTGCCCGCGCAGCTGCCGCTCCTCGTCGAGTTCCTGTCGGCGTACCGTCTGGCGGACCAGCTGAAGGCGCTCTCCGTGCGCGACGCGAAGCAGGCGGTCCCGCCCTTCCCGGCGGAGGTGGAGGACGTGGACGCGAGTCTGCGGTCGACGATCGACACGGTGTACCTGCTGACGCGCTGCCTGTACTACCAGTCGCTGCCGCCGCCACGCTACCTCAAATTGATTCTGCGCAAGTGCAGCCAGGAGTGGACGGAAGGTAACTACAACGCCATCGTCGCGTGCTACCGACGCTTCACGCGCCGCATCGACCAGTCCGTCATCGCGTGTCTGACCCACCGCTGTCGCGCGAACACGGCGCTGATGGTTGACTACGACATCGCCTCCTTCGCGCTGACGGAGGAGGACCGCGCGCGGTACTACGCGCTGAGCTCCTTCTCCAGCGCGGAGATCCGCCTGCGCCTGTACCTGATCCAGTACTACAACGCGCAGCTGAAGAAGGTGGTGCACCTGGTGGACCTGGGCGGGTCGAAGGAGAGCGACGCGAACACGCTGGGCAGCTACATATCGCTGCTGACGGGGTATATCTTCCCGTCGGTGAAGGAGAACTTCCTGGAGCTGTCGATCGTGCAGACGGTGTACCAGGGCAAGGACAGCTGCCCCGTGGTGGAGCTGGACAACCGATGCGTGTTCACGGACATGGAGCGGAGCGAGTACGACGAGGAGGACAAGAACGCCATGACGAGCCAGTGCACGTTCGCGCAGCTGTACCGACAGATGCAGAAGTACCCCGTGGACGTGCTGCGCGCCAACCTGGACGCGCGCGACCGTCTGCTGGCGGTGAAGAACAAGGGCGAGCAGGGTCTGGACTGGGGCGGGCTGTACCACGACGCCATCGAGCGCTGGTGAGTGTTATTGAAGGGTGTGAGGCGTAGTGTGGAGGACCTGTTCTCGGACCATATTGATTTGTTCCTGCCGTGTCCCAACTCGCGTGCAGAGGAGCAGAGCGATGAGGCGATCTACGTGCCGAACCCGAAGTACCGCGAGAGCGGCGACGCGCTGTCGATGTGGCGAATACTGTTCAGACTGACACGCAGGTACACCTTCGTTGGCAACCTGATCGGGATCTCGCTGCGCACGAAGCAGCTCATGTCGATCGAGCTGTGCAGCGCCATTTGGAAGACCATCGTGGGCGACGTGATCACGGTGGACGACGTGGAGCGCGTGGACTCGGGGTTCATGAACTCGCTGCGGCAGGTGAAGGAGTACCAGGAGAGCGACGGCGACGAGGAGTTCGAGTACATCTTCGGCCTGACGTTCGCCGTGCAGGACTCGGCGGGCAACGAGGTGGAGCTGCTGCCGTCGGGCAGTCAGGTGCCGGTGACGCTGGAGAACCGGACGAAGTTCTACGACCTGGCGCTGGAGTACCGCATGAGCGAGTGGAAGCAGGCGGCGGAGGCGATCGCGGCGGGCGTGTACGCGCTGGTGCCGCAGAAGGCGCTGTCGCTGTTCACGTGGGAGCAGTTGGAGCGCGCGGTGAAGGGCGTGCCCGAGGTTAGCGTTGTGGTCGGTGCTTATGGCTAGATATCGGTGGAGGTGTTGAAGATGCACACGGTGTATGTGGGCTGGTCGGAGACGCATCCCGTGGTGCAGCGGTTCTGGAGAGTGATGAGCGAGCTGAGCAACAAGGATCGGAGCCAGTTCCTGCGGTTTGCCTGGGGCCGGTCGCGATTGCCGAAGACGAACAACTGGCCGCGGCCGTTCAAGCTGAATTACTCCAAAGCGGGAGACGAGCTGCTGCCCGTGTCGCACACGTGTTTCTTCCAGCTGGATTTGCCGCAGTATTCCACGGACGCGATTATGAAGGAGCGGTTGCTTGTTGCGATTCATTTTGGTTCGGGAGAGTTTATGTTACGATAGTTGGCGTGTTTGTTTGTGAGAAGTTGAGAATGGTGTGAGGAGAGGAGGAGAGTGGTATAAGGAGAAGAAGCGCTCAGAAAAGGAATGAGAAGGGCTCAAAGAAGAATAAGAAACTGTTCAACAAACAGAGCAGGATAGTAGTGGTAACAACGCACGAATCACCTTGCTGTTGGACTGGGTTCTGCGGATAGACTTTACATGGTTTAGCAACTGATACGATGCAGCGAATTCCCTGCAGTTCGGCATCACCTTGCATCTACTCCTGATTCTCCTCTCCACGACTCACATCGCATACAAAAGAACCAGCACACTGTCCTGGTTCATCGCGCTCGATCGAATGTTCGCCAGCAGCCGCTCCATAAAAGACGAATTCTGTCCGAGCAGAATCAGCACCCTGGGGATCTTCTGAATGAACTCCACCAGACGAATGACATTGTTGTCGTTCTTCCGCTGCGAGTTGAGCGCGTAGCAGTTGATGATGGCTTGGAGGTTGGCGTCAGTGCAGCTCAGCTTCGCGACGTACTCGTGGTCCTTCTTCGCGAAGCAGCTCAGCAGCGCCAGGATGTCTGCCTAGACGTGAGACGGGGGCGAAGCGCCAACGCAGAGGGTTTCGTTGTCGAGGTTGTTGAAGAGATATTCACAGCACAATGCCTTCTTGTACAGGTCGATCATCGCCTGGTTGGCGGAGCGCAGACAGCAGTTGCCGATGAGAATGAGGAGTTGCAGGAACGACTACGCGTTACGGCGCGAGAGCGAACGCACCTCGTAGGTGGGCAGAGAGGGGTCGGTGAGTTTGGTCTGGATGGTGGCAATGATGTTGTTGTTCACGGCGGCGATCAGAATGCGGTTGGAGTGGTCGTTCTCGATGAGAGAGGAACTGGAGGTGAACGAGGAGACCAAACCGTACATCAGATCGATATCGTAGGTGACAAGCTCGGCTTGAGGCGAGTGGAGGAGCGGGAGAAGGTATCCCAGAATGCTGGACTTGAACAGGTTCTGTCGGGTCAGCTGCAGGTTCTTCATGAACTTCAACACTCCCAACTAGGGGTGATCTCGGCGTGTGTGACTCACCTTGTAGTTCACCAGCGCCGACGACTCCACAACGCTTGAAGAAGGGTTGAGTTGCGCCTCGTCGGTCTGGAGCGCGTACACGATCGTGTCGAGTCCGTTGTTGTTGGTGATGGAGCTTACATACTCGCTCTTGCCCTGTTCCGTGTAGAGCGTCAAAAACGTGAGGATTTTGGACGCCGTGTAGAAGCTCTAGTCCTGACTCAGACAGCCATCCAGCACGTTCATCGAATTGAGTGAGATGCAGAAGACGAGGCCGCTGATCAGGAACTTGGTGAGGCTGAGCCGGTAGAGCACGTCGATCAGCGTCTCGGACGGGATCGCCGTCATGTTGTTGTACTCGTTGATCAGGCAGTTGATGCCGCAGTCGACGAGGTACCTACCCCTCAGCTCGCGCCGCGAGGACTACAGCTTGTTCGCGTCGAGCAGCTGCACCACCAGCGCTCGGCAGCCGCTCGTGAACACCATGTCGAGGGTGGGTCCCGTGGCGGAGCAGAGAAGCGTGAGGATGTTCACACACACGACAGCCAGAGGGTCTTCTTGGTCTGTGCTGGCGTGGGGCGTGGGGGGCTTGGCCTTGCCCTGCTGGCTGTTGAGAATGGCGGAGGACGATTGATAGAAGGAGTTGATGAAGTACGTCAGGACGGAGGGCAGTCCCATGAGGAGAAGAGAGGAATACGTGGAGGAGTCGAAGTCCATGATCTCCTTGAGAATCTACGCGTCAGCGCGGACGTGAGGGACGACCTGGAGGCAGTACACGCAGATGGAGTAGTTGGTTTTGTATTTGATGCACGTGCTCACCAGAGGGTAGAGACCGTTGTTGTTGATGAGAAACGCGCGAGTGAACGAGTGCGAGGAGATGGCCTCCAGAATGGCCTTCAGCGCGCCCAGCACCACCGGCTCGGACTGCTTGTTCTCGTCGAGACTCGCTTCGGAGATGATTTGGATGTTCATAATGATCTCCGACTCCACCTGGAACTCGTCGTTCACGCGCTCGTCGTTGCACACCGAACTCCGCTTCTGAAGCGGCGGGGCGGAGACGCGCGTGTTGGCTGGTCTGGTGGTCGGAGGCGCGGAGGGCTGAGGAAGAGAAGGATTGGAGAGCCCAATGCCGGCTTCGTCGATCATCTTGTCAATGTCGAGCTCCTCCATTTCCTTCATCAGAGAAGAGGAGCTGGCGGAGGAGGAGCGCGAGTGGAAAGGTGAGGGGCTTCTGCACGTCATGCTCTCTCGACAACACTGCCTGGAAGGGAGACGGGTTCCTCTGCGAACACCCACAGGGGCTACACGTGAGGGCAGAGAGAAGGTATGACCTGAACGTGTCGGCTGTGGCTTCGCGGCGGTGTTCAGCGGCACGGGGATCATGCGCTCGGTGCGGATTCCGTGCTGCTTGAACCAGGAGTGGTTGAGGAGCTCTGCGGCGGACTTGCGGCGTGTCGGGTCGCGCTGGAAGCACTCCAGGATGAACTCCATGCACTCCTGTGTGATGTTGTGTGACGGGTCTTCGATGGGCACGACGGAATCCGAGCAGATGTGGAACAGTGCCGACATGGGAGTGAGGTTGTAGTAGGGAGGCTTTCCCGTGAGCAGCTCGAGACACAGACAGCCCACCGACCAAATGTCGGACTTGGAGGTTGGGGGTTTCAGCGCAATGACTTCGGGAGCCATCCAGTACGGAGAGCCTAGAGTGAACAGAGTGGAAAAAGGGTACCGAAGTCGGTGATGTCATCTGCATCCTTGGAACTGCCATTCACCATGGAGATGCCGAAATCGGCGATTTTGATGTTGTTGCCCCTGTCGATGAGGATGTTGTCCGCCTTGATATCGCTACACCTGAGAGGAAGGCTCAGAAGGAAACCGATGAATAATGCCCATCTGATGAATATAGTTCAACCCCAGCAGCACCTCTCGCATAATGCGCCTAGCGGCATCTGGGGTAAAGGTCCCAGACTTGAGAACCTTGTAAAGAGATCCTCGCTCGATATATCTATGCAATCATGCGACAATCCAAAGGAAACTCGTAGACGATGTAAAAGAAGGCTCCAGACTGGAAGCTGTCCAGCAAATGAATAACGAAGGGATGGTTCAGGCCTTTGATTATCTCCACTTCACTCTGATGCGTCAGCAACTAGGATTAGCAATACCTTCATCTGTTTCAGCGTGTTTTCATCAAAAGAGGAGAGGGGAATCTCCTTGATCGCGACATTGTCCTCTTTGTTTCTGTATCTCCCTTTGTATACTGTAGCTTGTGCTCCCTTCCCGATAATCTCCTCAATGATCTGAATCGTTAGGGAACAAGAGCAAAGCGAACCCAGTTACCGATGACGCGGTAGGATGAGGAGGGGCCGGAAGGATTCATTGCTGTACTAATGATTCACTCGAACAGTTGACGACCCGTGGAGTGGAATTGTTGGGATTTGAGGGGTCACAGCAAGAGTTGTATTTGGGGGAAATGCGAAGTGAAATGGTATTGGAGGAATGTGGAATAGCAGATGAGCAAGAAGAGTGGGATTGAGACTTGAAGGGCTGATTTGGCATTCCTGTTCCTTCCAAATAGTATATTCAGATGAGACCATTCCGCCACCCACTTGATTGCATAACGGGTCCCAGTCATCATTTGTCTCGCACCCCATGGAAACGGACTGCGTTCGATCCCTCGTTCACAGTGTTCTTGCTACGGTGATGAATAGAGCTCTGTGGACGGAGTCGTTGGAGCGGCACTCATTCTGGCTGACGGCACCGTTTTAAACGCAACAGGCACGCTTCAACACAACGACTGTAGCATCCGGAGTTGATACTACCCATTAGTGAAGCAGTGTTGTCACGTTGTGGATAATAGCAGCATTGGAGTTGTATACAGAGTCGTAGAATTCAACAGTAGACACTCCGAGTCGAAGATACAGTGTATCGCGTGATTCAAAGGGATGAGTATCACATGTACCTATTCTCAGCGTTTGTCATGACTAGAATTGCGGTGTCATCACCGGTGGGTAAGCAGCGATGCCTAGCCGTGTATGTGACCGTGTTTGGTCTGTTTATCGTGGATTTCTATTGGTTTGAAGACGAGTTGACGTGGCAATCCATAGGAATCCTCCCCAGCGCTCCTCGCAAATATTTCGGCACATCCAAACCCTCCTGTAACATAGAGCTGTTTGTTTAAGAAAAGAGCAATGCACACGTGGCTAGGGAGGAATAAACGAGTCAAACGCTCTCCTTCGCCTTTGAGTTTCTTTGGCACATCATCAGTGCCTTAGAACAGATGTCGAAATCTGCATATCTTTCCTTCGCGATTACGCTTACAGTAGCCAAGATTGACAAAATCAAAGCATAGTTTCTCTTTAGGGTTTGAAAACGGATTCATCTCGTTCTTCGGGCAACGCGTAAGGCCCCACGCCGCGATGTCTCTCTCCGAAAGCCGGTTGTGGAAAAAGAATAAGGCAATGCACTCTGGGTGACACCAGAAGAGGTGGCGACGCCTGCACTGAACCCCCTGCGCCTCCAGGGGGCACCGTCCTGTGAGACAGTACTCCACGCACACGTCGGACTCGACAGTCGAGTGCGCGTTGAGTTCTCCGGGGAAGTCGGGAGAGTAGCCCGGCATGTCGGCGACGATGAAGCGTCCATCACAGTGTTTAATGAGTCCAACACGTATCTACCGCTCAGCTCCCCGCCCGACGCCTACCTTCCCACTCTGCATGCGGTCGACCACGGCATCGATGTGGTTGTTGGGCACATGGCGGTAGTTGCAGATGCCGGTGAGGTACTCGTGCTTACAGTATCCAAAGTTGAGATAATCATAACACAAGGAGGCGCCGAGGTCCGCGTGGGGGTTGAGCTCGCAATTCGAGCATACTACAGTAATATGCAGAGAATTGAAGTCGAGCGAGGAGGAGAGGGAAAGGAGACGGGCCAGAAAGAGGCTGTGTTGAGAGGCGTGGGACTCGTTTCGGTCCTCCGGGTGAGATTGCGCACTGCGTGGGATGTGAGGCGCTTGTGGTGGAGGTGGAGAGGGTTGTGTTGGAGGCATTGGAGAGGATAATGATGGAGGTATTGGAGAGGATTGTGTTGGGAGTGGAGACGACAGTGATGATGGAGGCATGAAAGGCGCTTGTGAAGCAGGAGTTGGAGATGTCTGCGACGGAAGAACTGGCGACGCTTCGGACTGAGTCGCGTTGGGTGGAACAGAGAATTCGGTCCAGTTCTCATCATAATGGTACAGCGGAGAATAAGAAGCGGCGCCGAAGAGAGACGGCGCCACGTCCGTTTGTTCGATTGAGTCCTCGGAGAGGGACGATGGTTGGAGAGAAGTGGGCGTTCCGAGAGAGCTCGATCCACTGAGAGAAGTCGGCAAATGGAGAGAGCCAGGCACTCGGGGCGAAAGCCCACCGCTGGATGAAGAATTATGAGGAGCGACACTCGAGAAGAAGGAAGGAACGGAGGGGGACAGAATGCCTACGCAATGAGAGGGAGGAGAAAACGCGACGTGAGGAAATGGACTGTGTCGCCGTGGGGGAGAGGGAAACGGAAGGATCACGAGGCGGTTCGTGCGAATCCAGTAAGGGAGCGGGTGAAATACTCGGAGCTAGAAGTGAGACAGCGCGAAAAGGCAAACCCAATCTCCATTCCTCGTTACTTAAAAGAGAAATGAAATCGGCCGAGTGCAAAAACGAAGACTCATCCGTTGTCCCTTCGGAGTGGTACCGAGCTCGTCTTTCGTGTTGCAAACCCAATTCGTCAGAGGGACGCGGAGAGTCGGTAGGACTATGGAAGCCGGGGTCACTTCGACGAATCGAATCCAAAAACGGTGGGTTTCCACAAGAACCATCATCGAGTCCTAAAACGAAGGGGGAAGCAGTACGGAGAGAGCACACGAGATTACCGTTAGGATGCAGCAACGACGTATCGTTTTCGACATCACTCCAAAACTGAGAGTCGTGGCGAGTCGATACGACATCGTTCGGTGTCTTTCGATGTACAGTAGTACCAGGAAGATACGTTCCGTCGCAACAGGGATCGCTCACACTTCTCTCATATCGGATCTCTTGTCCATTGACATGGAAACTATGGGTTCTTTGTTCCGAAATGTTCTCCGG
>ENA-UEQW01002170-UEQW01002170.1-human-gut-metagenome-genome-assembly--contig:-NODE-2170-length-15227-cov-5.976370_pt1 | contig 15227 bp, 23 predicted proteins | sample MGYA00242947_ERZ507947 | MGnify/ENA primary metagenome ERZ507947 (study PRJEB26167, sample SAMN06115421) | human gut metagenome | host: Homo sapiens | place: China:Guizhou | collected 2015-03-17... | reverse complement strand
CTCCTCCTCACCCTCTCCAAACACCTCTCGAAACGATCCGAGAATCTGCACAGTCAGGCGAGGCGAGTCACGCTGCGGAGTCCTTACGAACGTCTTGTTAATCACCATCTACATAAGAAGAGGGGGAAACGAATACCAAATCACAATCGTTAAACAATTGAATGCACTCCGATACGGGATACGTAGAGAGCGACGTCCCCAAAACCAGAAGCAAATCACACGTCTTCGCCTCTTTCGACAATTCCGTCAGATACTCCTCATTCACGCATTCCTTGTAAAAGACGATATCAGGCTTCACTACACTTCCACAGGAACAGTAGCACACAGTCCCCGATTCGTAGTGCTGCTGCAACAGAGAGGGGTCAACGGCACGCCTACGTGGAGATGAAACGCAATGCAATACTGGCAACGAATGCAGTGGCCCTGTCGGAGAACACCGTGAAGATAGGTGATGGGACAGTCGATACAGCGTTCAAGACTATCAATGTTCTGCGTGAAAATGTGCTGAATGTTGTGTCGCTCGCTCTGCATCCTCCGCAGCCACTCATGAGTCAACGAGGGTTGATACGACTCTACGATCAACTTCAATACACGGTCTCAACTCGTTGCAATGACTTGAATGGAGCGGTAGAACAGGGACGGGTCCTCCTTGAAGACGTCCAAATCGAATACGTCCTCGGGTGAATAGCACGACGGAATTGTGCCTTTCACTTGCTGAAAGAAGCCGTTCTACTGCGTTATCAGGATAACAAGCGACAACCCTGGAACGGAAGTCCGCAATCCCCGAATCCACGCTCACTCCCGCTCCCATGAGTACAACGATGTGCTTCTTTGAGCGCAGATACTGGAGAACCTAATCATCACACGCACACCACTCTCCTCACAGAATGAACGATGGCCTTGTTCTTTGTTTGTTGTTCCAATTTGGCTTGCTTTGCTTCACTACAGTCGCCAAAACACAAGCAAGTGATACTCCACACTTCCTTCAACTCCTCTTCTCTCTAGCTCTGATTTGAAATGCAAAGGACGTTACGACGCTTCATTCTCTGTCATACCGATGTCAGATTATGACTCTGCTAGCGCATTCTCTCTTCCTTCTGTGCTTGTTGTGCATACCCTCTCTCGCACTTCCAGCTGAAGACATGCAGCGACGCCGAAACCACGGCAGACCACGATCTCGCCTCCATCCCGTCCAGTGCTCGGAAGCGCCCGTGCCGGTGAAGAGTGTGCTTTTGGAAGTGGATTCATCGTAGTTCCAGAAGCGCTGTCAAAGCTGGGGAGAGAACCCCACGAGTACAGTAACGGAAAGCACACATACTACATCGATCTCTTCAAGACCGTGGCAAGAGTCCAGCAGGGTCCGCGCGAGATAACGGAGTGTGTTGGGTAATGCCAGAGGCGTATCATGAGCCGCAGATCCCTGTATCGGTATGACTCGCCGAACAACAAGCAGGTTACGTTCCAGTATGGCGGGGAGCGTTGCGGCGCAGCCAGTTTAACCACCGTATCCGTGGTGTGCATTTGCGTTCCGTCATGTGTAGCTGACGATTCGCTGCAGTCAGGCCAGCCGTTCTCCGCTGACTATCACGTCCCTCTCCGAATTGGGTCCCTGCAAGGTTGTGATCGATGCCATATCGCCGGAGGTGTGTCTATTGGAGGATCCGAAAAGGGGTGCAGTGATAAACGCAATCCGGAACAAACTGAATCGGATCCAGAACCGTGTGAATACGATTGCGCAGCTAGTTGACAAATTAGAAGTGTGTTGTGTTTGTGGGAAACAGAGGCATGGTACAGCTCAAGAGCTCTCTAGGCGCAGTAAAAACATGGCATATCCGTCCTTATCCTCCTCCTTCATATCGTACGCTGTCACCGTGCAAGGAAAACCAGCAGCAACCATAACACCGCGAATAATGCCACCCACGAAGGAACAGCAACTAAACTCTCCCAGCTCCTACGCAATGAGTGAGGACTGGAGTGGATACCGCTGGAACAGAAATGAACTTGCTACACAGGGGTTTGTAGTCCGTCAGAATGTACTCGTTGTCGTTGTCCGTCCCCTTCTCCAACGAATCGACGGTCCGACCGAACAGCAGTTTCCAGCAGGACGAGCTGATGAACTGGAGCACTTCCAGCAGCTTGGTCGGTCTTTTCCCCGCCTTCACTTTCGGGTACAGGTACTCCAGCACCTTGAATCCAACCTCAAATCCCGCTTGATCCATCCTACCTCCTTAGGAAAGTCACAAGCCAACGCACTTCTGCTCCAGGTCGGTGCTGCTCACCACTCTCCGCTTTTCGTAGCTTATGAATTCTGAAAAGAGAAAAGAGAACACGCTCTCGTTTATCTATTCGATAACCCTAGCCCCAACCGAGTCGGTCCTACGCCCAAATCGGAGTCCACTATCGGCAGAACAGGTTTCGCACGACCCTCTGTCTCGTAGTAGTGAAATTCCATTCTTTTCTGGGCGAGAACAGTGAGCGAAACGCCCGACTTCGTTCAAACTCGCCGCCAAAACCCGGTGCCGTTTCATAATCCGTCTTCCGCATGCACATAAAGAAGGTCATTATCCAGGGATTCGGCAGTTACAGCAAAGCGGAGAATCCTGACCTCTTTGAGCCGGGAATCAACGCGATTTGTCGGTCTGTTGGGAGACTGTCACACGTAGTGGGAGTGAATGGCTCGGGCAAGTCCAACTTTTTTAAGGGTACGGAATGGGTCGTGGTGTTGATGGTAGCCATCCAGTTCGTGTTGAGTCCCAAGTTCCTGAAAATCGACGAGGAGCACATGAAGGATCTGTTTTACGTTGGAACGCGGTCGTGTGCTTACGGCTAGAAAGGGCGTCACGAAGCGGTCTCCACGGCGCGCGTGGATATCGTCTTCGACAACTCCGACGAGCGTTTTGCAGTAAGCGTTTCTGCGAGGGCGTCTCCTCTAGATTGAGTCCGACGAGGTGGTGATTCGCCGCACTATCAGCGGCTCGAACGACTCCTTCTACGTCAACAACAAACTCTACACCAAGGTTTCCTTCGTTTTCGCGCTTGACGGGTAGAACGAGATGGAGAGCTTTTTGGAGACTGCCGGCTTCTCGCGCGACAACCCGTACTATATGGTGGAGCAGGGAAGCGTCAAGCAGCTGTGCGAGCTGTCCGATGAGGGTCGTCTCCGCCTGCTGAAGGAAGTGGCGGGAACGCGTGTGTACGAGGAGCGGCGCCACGAGTCCAACGCCATTCTGGACGACACCAACCTGAAAGTGGATCAGGTGCGCGATCTCATCGGCGAGATGAACAGCAGTCTGAAGGTGAGGAAGCGCGCGTCGAGTGAGGCGTAGGAGCTGGAGACCGAGAAGGACGCGCTGGAGGAGTACGAGCAGTACGACCGCGAGCGCCGCATCTGCGTGTACTTCCTCGCCTCGGCGGACATTCGCGAGAAGGAGGAGGAGGTGGCGCTGAACCCCACGCCTCACGCGTAGATCAATCGGTGCAACGTGAATCGCAAGTCGCTGGCGGACACGCTGGCGGACCTCCACGCGCAGTACGACCAGGCACGCGACTCGCTGGAGCAGGCACGCGACTCGGAGTCCACGCTGGAGGCGGAGTGCGCGTCGATCACCACCACGCTCGCCCAAATGGAGACGGACCGCCGCGCGCTGCTGCGCGACGTCACCTCGCTGGAGCTGGATCTGACCGAGATGAAGGGCGGCTTCAGGGCGCAGGAGGAGAAGCGCAAGCAGGCGGTGGAAGAGAAGCGCCGGCTGGAGGTGGAGCGCGACGAGTGCGAGGGTCGACTGAATCGCGCGGTGCTGCCCGAGTTGAACGTGCGTGCTGTGAGCGTGATTGACGGATAGTCGCTAGTCGCCGCGTCCACTGCGCTCGACACCAAGTACTCCACGCTAACCACGCAGCTCGCGGCGAAGACCCGCATTCAGCGGTGGCAAGGATTTGCGTCGGAGGCGGAGAGACGCTCGGCGATGGAACGCGAGATCGAGCCGCTGCGCGTGGACGTGGAGAAGAAGAAGGCGATCGTGGCGTCGCTGCAGCGTCAGGCGGGGCAGCAGGAGCAGGAGCAGGCGGCGCTGGAGAAGTCGACGCGGGAGCGCGAGGCGAAGAAGCAGGAGCTGAACGAGCGCAAGAGTGCCCTGCAGAGCCAACTGCAGGCGATCCGCGACTCGCTGGAGAGCGTGGTGAACGAGCGCAAGCGCGTGTGGCGCGACAACGAGGAGCGCTCGCAGGAGATCGAGGCGGAGAGCGCGGCGATGGACAAGGAGAAGAAGGACCTGAGTCGTCTGGTAAAGTGAATGTGGCGCGATGACGGGTAGATCGCCAGCGACCTGCGCAGCGGGCTGGAGGCGCTGCCCTCTCTCGCGCTAAGCGACCCGTCGGCGGTGCTGGGGCCCGTCGCCAGCCTGTTCACGCCGAAGCAGGAGAAGTTCGTCACGGCGCTGGAGAACACGGCGGGCGCGCGCCTCTTCCAGGTGGTGGTGCGCGACGACGCGGTGGCCTCCGAGGTGATCGCGCAGTACCGCGCGCACAAGTGGGGCAGGATCACGCTGCTGCCGCTGGAGCAGCTGCGCGAGCTGACGGAGGCGCCGACCTACCCCGACGACAGTCGGTGCTTCCCGCTGCTGCGCTGCATCGAGTACGAGGCGGCGCTGAAGCCGGTGATGGAGTACCTGTTCGGACGCACGCTGCTGTGTCAGGACCTGGAGACGGCGACGGAGGTGGCTCGCCAGTACAACATGAACTGCGTGACGATCGCCGGCGAGAAGGTGGGCAAGCGCGGCGCCATGCGCGGTGGCTACTTCGACAGCCGGAGCAGTCGTCTGCGGGCGTGGCGGAGCGTTCGGGAGAAGGAGGAGCGGATCCGGCGCAAGCAGGACGAGCAGAAGGAGAACGAGCAGAAGCTGGAGACGATCCATCGCGTAGAAATCGCCCCGATTTTTGACGCGTAGCAAGAACTGGACCTGCTGACCCAGGAGACGCAGATCACCTCCGCGCTGCGACTGATCACCACAACGATGGCGTCGACGCTCGCCGAGGACCGCGAGGTGGTGGACCGTATTCAGCGCGGCGCCGAGCGGCGCGACCAGCTGGCGGCGAGCGTGAAGGCGGCGGAGACGGCGCTGCAGACGGCGACGGAGACGCTGAAGCAGTTGGAGAAGGAGCGAGACGAGCCGCTGGAGAGCGTGTCGAGCGAGTCGCTGGCGGCGCTGGAGAAGGAGGTGGGCGAGGTGGGCGCGGAGCTGGCGGAGAAGAGCAAGAGGAGCGAGGAGCTGCGCGTGGAGAAGGTGAAGACGGAGACGCGTCTGATGATGATTCGGAAGTCACTGGTGCGCACGAGTTTTGGCAGTGACGCGTAGATCGACATCGAGCAGACGGCGTCGGCGCAGACCACGCCAGCGTTGGACGTGACGGTGTACGCAGCGAACTCCAGCGAGTCGCTCGAGAAGCAGGAGGCGCTGCTGGCGAAGAAGAAGGAGGAGCTGGCGAGGGCGCAGGAGGAGGCGGAGCGCTTGGAGCAGCACTTGGCGACGGTTCGTCAGCAGAAGGAGAGCGAGGCGGCGAACGAGGAGAAGGCGAGGAAGAAGGAGGAGGAGCTGGAGGGCCAGATCAGCACGCTGCGCAACCGGATGCAGGAGCTGCTGCAGAAGCGCAACAACCTGCTCGGCCTGCTGGAGGAGAAGCGTCGCGACATCAGCGCGATCAGCAGCATCCCCGCGGGAGCCGAGCGGTATCGCGACTACAGTCAGAGTCGTCTGAAGAGCCTGCTGAACAAGGCGAACGACCACCTGCTGAAGTTCGACAAGGTGAACCGCAAGGCGATGAACCAGTACCTACTCTTCAGCGAGCGTGTGAGTGCCGGCGTGCTGCGTCACCCCTAGCGAGACGAGTTCCAGAAGCGTCTGAGCGAGCTGGAGAAGGGCATTGAGAGCATTCGCGGTCTGATCGACGTATGCGTGCGTGGAGGGGTGAAGGGTAGACGCTGGACGAGCGCAAGAACGAGGCGATTCTCAGGACCTTCAAGCAGGTGGGGTTCCACTTTAAGGAGACGTTTCAGGAGATGGTGAACGGCGGAAACGCAGAGTTGGTCATGAAGAAGGAAACGCCCGAGAGCGACGCGTACAGCGGTATTGGGGTTCGCGTGAGCTTCGAGAACGGCGAGGAGAAGAAGATGGGTCAGTTGTCGGGCGGGCAGAAGGCTGTGGTGGCGCTGGCGCTGATCTTCGCCATTCAGGTAGCGTCGTGGGGCGGGTTGAAGGAGTAGCGAACCGACCCGGCGCCGTTCTATTTGCTGGACGAGGTGGACGCGGAGCTGGACACGCAGTACCGCGAGATGGTGGCGAAGCTGATAAAGAAGCAGAACGAGCAGCAGGGGGAGAGGTGTCAGATCTTCTGCACGACGTTCAAGCCGGAGATTCTGCGCGTGGCGACGCACTTCTATCGGATAACGGTGAAGAACGAGGCGTCGCGAATCGAGAAGACGACGCAGGAGCAGGCGTTGGAGTTTGTACAAACAAAGCAAGCGACAGCGAAGGAGAACCCATCTTCAAAAGAACAATACTCGTCTTTGTTACAAAACAGATGAATCATTTCTTGCGGATAGTGCGTTGTAGAGCAACATCGACCTTGATGAGGGCACGAATCACTTCCGGCTTCCCCATCAACCGAATCCTCTCGGGTTTCAGGAACTCGTCCAGCAGCTCGGGCTTGCTGGCGGCGATTCGCTTGTAGATCGGAGTCTTCTTCATGAACTACGCGTCATCCACGGATGTCGGGCGTACGGCGCGAACGATATCAGGACGATTCGCAATCAGCTGACACAGGAGTGCAATGTGGTCTACCGTTGAGGGCAGGCGAGGCATCATTACCATCGCGACAGTCGCGATTCTTCTCTTGCTTTCCGTTCCACAAATTCGGCGCTGTGATAGGAGAGGGCGGCTCTTCCTTGGGAGAAGACGGTTCTACGCGATGAGCGAAGGAGAGCGCGATTACCCTCGGAGGGCGGGGGCGCGGCATTCTGACTCTACGGGTAAGGAGGAACACATATAAATACGGAACTCTGGTCGAACTGCAGCTGGTTTCCAATGGAGTGCTCCACTTTCTGGACAATCATCTGTTGGAGGTGCTTGAAGTCGCAGAAGTTCGTGGTGTCCGATATGGCGCTCGTCAGCTCTCGCAGCTTGTCGTCGCGGTCGATGAACTCCTTCAGACCCGGGTTGCTCACGATCAGTTCGGCGATCGTGGAATTTGAAAGCAGCAGCTGCCTCACGAACGAAATGTCGCTGAGGATGTCCTGAAGCAACGGCGTTTGCAGAGCGGTCTTCACAACAGAGGGCTCCGCGGCGAGAAAATCGGTGATACTCTTTGTATCCACGACGATCGTTTCATTCCGCTTGGCAGAATCGATCATGTCGCCAAAGACATGGGAAATGATGGACGAAATCATAGTTTCTCCATATTCGTCCCCGTCCGTTGACGGCGAATCAGCAGCTTTCCGCCGGTCAACAGAACGGGCCGAAGAAGGAGAGTGAACACCATCGTCCTGTTTTCTGGGAGATGGGATAGGATTGGACCCAGCCTTCTCTCTGCTCACCACCACGTGAATCAGCGAATCAATGGACACGCCTATTCTATGAACACAACCAGTCAGTGGCACCATAGTCCTTTAACCGTTTTCCGTTATGCAGAACGCTTCCTTTGCAGATGAGATGTATATGATGGGGATCAACACCCTCCTTTTGGGATACGAACCATTTCAGACTATCCACAGAGTCCTCTGGCGTGATCTCGGCTCTCTCTTCACAAGAGCACGAAAAACAGAGTCTCATTCGCACGGCCGTTACGACTTTGTACGTGTACGGAAAAGTGTCAAACCGCGGTTATTGGGCATGTGCTCCTATCAAACATATCCCTATGGAATTCCGTACATTCGGATTCTTTATTGTACGGTGGATAAGAAACACCCGGAACCACTAGGTTACATCACAGAAACAATTGTGACGTATTGATGACTATGTAGGAGAGTATTCAGCTGCGGATGGCTGCTCATGAATGATTCCATCGAGCAGACGCTCCAGTTCGGCGATTGTTCTCGTTTCAGCCACTTAAAGTCCATCACTTCGCCAAACGCGTTCTAGAATTGAGTATGATACATTCGATTACTCTGCTAACGGGCGCGGCGCAATCGCGGACCCACACAGAGCGATCCTCCGCAAACGACACAGAAGAACAGTCCTCGATGATCGGATGATTGGGAATCCTGAGGGCAAACAGAGCGTTCTTGGAATTGTGAATGCGGATTTGCTCACAGCGGGCAGTCACCATGCAACTTTCCAGGTCGTTGATGAGGACGCTGCCTCTCACATCGCATATCAGAATGATGGAGTCCCGGACATTCTTCATTTGAACGCTCTTCTTTGCCTCCTCACTATGGGTTGGATAAAGTCACGAGAACTACATAATGACGAGGCAGGAGCTGAGATTGGAGAGCGAGACCACGTCTTCCTCACACTTCACCTCCAAATACTGGTTCGACAGATCCGTCACCGCATATGACGGCTTCACGATGGGTGCAGGCTCCGCGATTGCCTCTTTTGGCACAGACGCCTTGACTTCCACCTTACGGTTGCGTGCAGAAAAGAGCACCTTCCGTTCTTTCTGCGTGCGATGCTTTACTGCCATTTGGAGACCCTTCATATCCTATTCCTGAACCACGCTCAGAACACAAACAGCTAACACTCTCTTCGTGTCGTAGGGGAGGAGACACTTCCGATTCTCGTCAATTTGCTGCTGTGCTGTCATCATCTTCTCATTGATGGTCGCGTTTCCTTCTTTTACTGCCTGAACCGCGTCTACTCGTCATTGGTAATTGAGAATCTCACCTTTCAGAGACCGATACACCGCGAGCAAGTAGGGGTTGGCGTCGCTGCCCTGCTTCTCGAGCGAGTCACATGTGTCGCAAATGAACGTCAAAACACCATCGTCCTTCTCCATTCTTGCAGCGGAAATGAATAACAAACAAATGACAGAATTCCCCTCCATTTTCGCTTTCGACGGCGGATTCAAAAGTGGGCTGATTCTCCGAAATGGTTTCAAAAGAGTCATCCTCCAAGCAAGAGAACGGCAAGAACCAGAAGGGTTCGGGTCTTGTTGCTTTCTTGTCATCACTAGTCATCAAAACAAACACAGAGAAGAACTACAGGTACAGGGGCACAGTACGAGTAGGATGTTCAGCCCTGCGTCTCCAACGCGTAGATACCGGCTTACTATACGTGGCCTCCGAATTGCATAAAGAAGCACGAAGTGGTGAAGCGCGTCCTTGTTCGGTAGCGCGTTTGGACGGTCGTTGACGAGTAGCTGGAATTACTGCATGAAATGGCCGGATGACAGCAAGCTTCCTGCCAATTTGAAGGAGCAGCGCGAAAAGCTGATGGTTCGTGACATGGTGGATCGTGAGTGTGTAGGCTGACAAGCATTACATGGAGCTGCCTGGTTTCCCGGGGATGTTCATTTGCATTCACGGAGGCGACATCGGCCAGATCATAGATACGCGTGACTTGAGAAATGCGCCCACCGTGAACAACCTGATGAAGTACAACTGCCACCAGTTGAAGAGCCTGTGGATCACTGCGCTGAAGGAGCAGTTGAAGGCGTTAAAGGAGGCGGAGGGGAAAGATGCGTGCACGGTCCCCTACCTCGAGCACGAGCTGCGCGTAGCGGAAGAGTTCAACCCCACGAAGGGAGAGGAGGAATATAAAAGCAATAAGAAGGCGCCCTTCTCGTAATGCGAAAGCGCTGTTTGTTAACAAAGCCAACAGAAAAGGACAACTCCACTAGTGTCTTCTGCGCATGATGAGGTACGCGCCGCTCGCCATCACCATACCCACCACGAACCAGAACATGGGCTTCTTCACCACCTTCGTCACACAGCACTCCTGCGCACCCTCGTCCACCTCCTCCGCACTCATCACGCGCGCTCCCTGCTCGGGCTTCGTGATGAAGGCGTCGCACTGAATGCCCGTCTTCTTCTTGTACTCCTCCTCCATCGTCTTCATCACCGCCTCCGCCTTCTCGCTCTTCACGAAGCACACCACACATCCACCGAAGCCGCCGCCCGTGATTCGCGCGCCGTACACGCCCTCCTGCTCCAGCGCGATCTCCACCAGAATGTCGATCTCGGGCGTGCTCACCTCGAAGTTGTCGCGCAGCGAGGCGTGGCTCTCGATCAGCAGCTGACCCACCTTCTCGTAGTCTTTCTTCTCCAGCGCCTCCTTGCACTCCAAACAGCGCTGGCACTCCGACACCACGTGCAGCGCGCGGCGGTACACCACGTCGCCCATCGCCTCCTTCAGCGCCTCCACCTGCTCCACCGTGGCGTCGCGCAGCGCACGCACCTCGGGGTAGCGCGTCTGCAACAGCGCCACCGCCTCCTTGCACTGCTTCACGCGGTCGGGGTACTCGCTGCCCGTCAGCTGGTGCTTCTTGTTGCTGTTGCACACGATGATCGACACCGACGGGTCGTCCATCGGCACCAGCTCGCCCTTGTTCGCGCGACAGTCGATCAGCAGCAGACTGCCCTTCACCGCGCACGAGGAGATGAACTGGTCCATCACGCCGCACGGCATGCGGGGGAAGTTGTGCTCCGCCGCCTGGCACAACAGCGCGCGGTCCTCGGGAGACAGCGCCACGTTCAGAATCTGCTCCAGGAACACCGACACCGACACCTCCAGCGCGGCCGAGCTGCTCAGACCGCTGCCGATGGGAACGTCGGAGGCGATCGCCATATCGAAGCCCACCTCCTTCTTGTCGAAGCGCGTGATGAATTCATACACCACGCCCTGTGCATAATTGAATGAGAATGAAACTACAGCAACATAATTCACCCAACTGCCCGATTCGTCACGCGTCAGCGAACTGTCGCCCTTGAACTCGCTGATGCCCTCCACATTGGCGGACACCACACGGCACGTCTATCGCCTAAGATACTGCACTCCGTCGCTACATTGCCGGGAACGAGTCTTCCGACCACCGCCGTTCCGTAGTGAATGGCCAGAGGGCAGACAAAGCCCTCGCAGTAGTCCGTGTGCTCGCCGATGAAGTTCACGCGACCGGGAGCGTACGCGTACACGGAGGGTCTCTCGTTGAAGCTCTCCTTGAAGAGCTCGATCGCCTTATCACGCAGTTTGCAAGCCATGGGAGTCAAAAGAATAGTGAGCGTGGTTTGCGATCGTGAGGGATGGATTGGAAAGGAGAGCGTGCGTTCTATGCGAACGGAGGGTGAGTGGGAGCAAATACCGCCATGGGGGAAGGGGGTGATTTCTTCAAATGGCTGTGTGGATGGACTATTCAACTCACACTCTGAAGGATACGCTCAAAACAATGAACACTTCTCCTCCATCCCCACATAACACCACCACACACCACGGATCCATCTCCCCCACCCATTCCCATCCTCCCTTCCCTCCCTTCTCTCTCCATTCTCCCAAAGCATATGAAAAGGGGTAATGAAACCCCCATGGTTCCCCAATTCCACGCTTCAACAAAAGCGAAGGCACAATTCTTTATTGCTTGTTAGCGAATCCAACAAATGTTCCCACTGCTTTCTCAGTACGATGCTGATATGAATTCTTCTGCGCTTAAGGAAGTCGTACGGGATGCGTTCTCCGCCTGACGCCTAGCTTGAAGCCAAGGAGTTCCGTGTTGAGTCCGACCTGCTCGGCGAGATCAAGGTGCCCAAGGACGCGTACTACGGTGTTCAGTCGCTCCGTGGTTTGTACAACTACAACATCACCGGCGTGCGTCTGTCGAGCTACCGCAACTTCATCAAGGCGTTCGGTATGATCAAGAAGGCGTGCATCATCGCCAACGGCCGCCTGGGCTTGATCAACAAGGAGATCGTGGACGCCGTGTCTCAGGCTTGCGACGAGGTGATCGAGGGCAAGCTGGACAAGTACTTCATCGTGGATATGATCCAGGGAGGCGCCGGCACGTCCACGAACATGAACGCGAACGAGGTGATCGCGAACCGCGCTCTGGAGATCATGGGCAAGAACAAGGGCGAGTACACGATCGTGAGCCCGAACGACCACATCAACAAGTGCCAGTCGACGAACGACACGTACCCGAGCTCGGGCAAGCTGGGCATGTACCTGGACCACTTCGAGCTGCTGTCGGAGCTGGAGAAGCTGATCGAGGCGTTCGAGAAGAAGGCGGTGGAGTTCAAGGACGTGCTGAAGATGGGCCGCACGCAGCTGCAGGACGCCGTGCCGATGACGCTGGGCCAGGAGTTCCACGCGTACGCGTCGACGCTGCGCGAGTCGCTGGAGATCATCAAGGTGGCTGCGGAGGCGCTGAAGGTGCAGAACCTGGGCGGCACGGCCATCGGCACGGGCGCGGCGGCGCACCCGCAGTTCCCCGCGGAGGCGTGCAAGGCGCTGTGCGAGGTGACGGGCTTCGACATGAAGATCGCGCCGGACATGATCAGCGCGTCGTCGAACACGTACGGCATGCTGAACTTCCACGCGGCACTGAAGGTGACGGCGGCGCGTCTGTCGCAGATCTGCAACGACCTGCGTCTGATGGGCTCGGGTCCTCGCTGCGGTCTGCACGAGATCAACCTGCCCCCTCGCGCTCCGGGCAGCTCGATCATGCCCGGCAAGGTGAACCCCGTCATTCCCGAGGTGGTGAACCAGACGTGCTTCCAGATCATCGGCGCGGACACGGCGTGCACGATGGCGTCGGAGGCGGGCCAGCTGGAGCTGAACGTGATGGAGCCGACGATCATCTACAACTGCTTCAACAGCATCCACTACTTCACGCGCGCGATGCGCATCCTGCGCGAGCTGTGCGTGGACATGATCACGGCGAACCCCGAGCACACGAAGAACATGGTGCACAACTCGATCGGCATCGTGACGGGCCTGCTGCCGTACATCGGCTACAAGAACTGCACGAAGGCCGCGAAGATGGCGCTGGAGAGCGGCAAGTCGGTGGGCGCGGTGCTGGTGGAGCTGGGACTGTGCACGGAGGAGGAGGTGCAGAAGCTGCTGGTGCCCGAGGACATGATCCATCCCAAGTACAATAGCAAGAATTAGAGCTCTTCAGGGGTTCTGTTGTTTACCGGGGTGTTTGTTTTGAGATGGGAGTGAGTTATTGTGTTATGTGATTCGAGGAGGTTGTGATTGAGATTTGAGGAGGATTGTCTTTTAGTGTTGTAATTCCTTCAGAGAATGAAGCACTCTTAAACGTGAAGATGTTCCACAAGAGATCGGCAATGATGTCGAAGAAACAGGAAATGAACAATATGATCGCAACGACCATCAAAACATCGTTCACATAACAGATTCGGGCTTGTTCATGGTGTCAGACATGAGAACAGGCTGAGATAGGAAATCGATTTCGGGAGGGTTCGCGACGGGCTGTTCTTCCACAGGCTCGCTCACGGGAATGTCCACCGGCTGCTGAGGAGCAATATCCACGGGTTGCTGAGGAGCCGCCGCGGGCGCGAAGCCAGCCAAGAGAGAGTCCAGAGGGTCTTCCGTTGCCGGAGCCTGAGGAGCCTGAGGAGCCTGAGGAGCCTGAACCTGAGGAGCCTGAGGAGCCGCCTCGGGCTGAAGGAGGTCAATAGGCTTCTCCACCTGAATGGGCTCGGCGGGCTGAGCGGGGGCAGGCGGTGCCACGAACGGAGCAGGCTCCTGAACGTCGACCGGCTTCTGCGTCTCCTTCGCCTCGTCAGCGACCGGCGCAGTGTTCGCCGTCGCCTGGTTCTGGCGCTGGATCGCCATCTTCACTTCGTCGATGTCGCCGCGATGTCCGTGATTCAGAATCAGGGGGAGCGCGGGGGCGGCATCCGCACCCACAGCAGGCGGGAACGGAGCCATGGCGGTGGAGCACTCGAAGAAGAACTGCTTTTGAGCGGCGACGTAGACATTGAAGATGTAGGAGAAGATCGCGTCATGACGACTCTCGAAGTCCTGCAGACGCAGCAACAGAGGAGCCTCGATCATCTGCAGCTGCGTTTCCGACTTGCTCTGCTTCTCCAGATTCTAATGATGAGACTGCCGAGTGACAAGCACTCTCTTGATCTGCTCGCCGTTCGTGGCAGTCTGCGGAAGGGCGCTCAGCTTCTCCATCTTCTGGTAGTAGTGATCTCGCTCAATCTTGTAGGCCGAGCGCTCGTCGCACAGCTTCTACGCCATCAGCGCAGAACAGAGCCGCGTACAAACAAAAACTCCATCTCCTTCTCGTACTCCTCCATAAGAGGGACAATCTCCGTGGAAAGGCGGCTCAGCTATTCAATTACTGAACACCAGCAGGACTACGGTAGACAGCAACTCCTTCTGATTGTCGGGTGCCACAATCGACGCATACTGCTCACGGAGGTTCTTGTTCTCGACAGCGTCGTTCTCAATGGAAAGCTTCACAAACATCTTTCCAGTGTTGTCCATCACCTTCAACAGATCTACGATGAACTCTCCTTCACACCCCTACTCTCGGCAGTGCGGATGAAATTCGAAATGTCATGGTACTAGCAGTGAGATATGTGAGAAATCCACCTACCAAAAGCGATATTTGCTCATAGTTGGTCTTCAGCTTTGAAATGTGACCATCCCACCTAGACATGAGCGGTATCCTCCTCCGAGCGCCTACAGCTGGTCGGGGATGTCAACAAGGTTGCCCTTGTGTTTCATGGCAGACCTAGTCTTGTTTGCCATTTCCTTGGCTCCGGAGGTGAACTTTGTAAATGTGCTTCTCAAAGATTTGCCGAACATCGCTAGAATTGAAAAAGAATGTGTACCGTTGAAAAGGATTGAGTCCGCGGGAATCCGCACCGATTCGAGCACGCGAAAGTCCAGTCTGGAACCTTTTCCGGATTCTACACTCCACACTCTTCTTCACTAATTGACGTGATTCCATTGACGTGGGAGTAATGGTTGTCATCGATTCACTCTTGGAGAGTCTGGTGAAGCGTAGCTAACCTCTCAGTGAAGTGAACAATGAGCGGAATCCACGCTCAGCCACATCCGTGGAAGAGCCAATCCACCTCCACGGACGCCTTGTCAAAGAATTGGAAATGGGATGAAATAGGTAATCGGAGTAACACCCTATCACCCTCGTACGCGAATTGACAACTCCCAGAAAGCAAACGGGGGTAATCTTCCTGCCAGGTGCAGTCAGCATTATATCAATCGCACTGCAAGTGAAATGAGGTGGAGTGTCATCGTTTTGATTTG
>ENA-UEQW01002164-UEQW01002164.1-human-gut-metagenome-genome-assembly--contig:-NODE-2164-length-15262-cov-4.970695_pt1 | contig 15262 bp, 29 predicted proteins | sample MGYA00242947_ERZ507947 | MGnify/ENA primary metagenome ERZ507947 (study PRJEB26167, sample SAMN06115421) | human gut metagenome | host: Homo sapiens | place: China:Guizhou | collected 2015-03-17... | reverse complement strand
AGCAGGAATGAAACCACAGCCTTCATTTCTTCAACCCTTGATAGAATCGGTATTACGCGGTGCCATTCCATGAAGCATCCCCTGCTCGTATCGTACTATGAACCATCCTTCTATCTATTTCGTCGTTCGCACAGAAATCCTTCCGCTATCATCGACGAAACGCCCGTGCGTTCCCATCGTTTTGGGGTAATCGCCAATCCCGATTTCAATGCTCTCAGTTAGCAGCTACTTGAACAGGCACAAAGAAATCAAGAAGGGGGAGCAGCGGGAGGTGTTTCGGAAAGCGGCAGATACGATTCTGACGGAGCAGAATTGTATGCAATTTGTTTCCGTTTGTCGCATCGAGTCACTTCTAGGGAAACGAAATTCTGAGCAATCTTTATGAACTGCTGTGCAACAACAAGATCTGCCTGTACGACGCCTGCTACGGTTTGGATTCATTGCTGCAGTTGACATTAGGTGGAGTTACGAATCGATTCAGCAAAATGCTCATTCTCACTCTCTCTGTCATTTGCGAGAAGGACGGCGAAACCTATTCCATTCCTTTGAAGATCCGGATTAGCACCATGGATACAAGGATTACGATATGTCCCGACGTTTATCTCTTCTACGATCAGAGTAGGTAAAGAAGAAGTGTGGTGTTGTATAGCGGTTTTCATCAACCCTGAGTTCAAGTACATTGACAGGAGCAACAACCGGATTGTGACGCCGTTGATGCAATCGTGGTCCTCGAATCTCGTTCCTTCTTTGTTCTTCATTGAGAGATAGCAACGCGGATTGAAGCTGCTCATCGAGGACTTCATCACAGTGTTCTCCGAATGTTCTCCTCTTCTTCACTCGTTCCTCTTTCATCCTTCCACTTATGTCTAGAAAGGAAAGTCGCCGATTCAGAACACTCGTGAGCTGTAGATTGCACACACTACATCCCCGAGAAGAATTACACTCGGAAGCGACTCCTGGGAGAGGGAGCGTGCGGAAAGGTGTATTTGGGGTATTTGAAATGCATTGAGAGTGACGCGTAGCATCTACATCGACCCCGAGGTGGCGATTAAGGAATGCTCTCCCAACCCAAAGGTCGAGCGAAGCCAGATCCTCGTGGAATTGGATGTGCTGTCGCGCCTGAACCACGAGAGCATCATTCACAACTACGGGTACAACATTCACAGCAATCCGACCGATCCTTCCAAAGAGATCATCGTGTTCATCATGGAGCGAGCCGACGGCGATCTCGAGTCCGTGATCGGCAAGCTGAACACGAACGGAGAGCCGCGCGAGGATCGCAACGCTGTTCCTCTGAAGTTCAAGAAGCTCTACATTCTCCAGATTGCGATTGGTCTCATGTACATATACAAGAATGGCGTCTATCACGCCGACCTGAAAATCGATAACATCCTGATGGTCAACGGGAATTGCAAGATTGCCGACTTTGGCGTTTCAAAGATTTTGGGTGACAGTGGCGTGCATGTAATATCGGTCATGTGTAGAAGTGGATCTTTCGGTCAGCAAAGTGGGTCCCATTGGCAACATTCTCCAGTAAAGGAGGGATGGGTGTGTGACGCGTAGTCGCGCTCCCGAATTACTCCGAGTGGACATCGGGGAGAGAATCAAGCCAAAGGAGCTGAAGCGCATCCTCATTCACGCTGATGTCTACGCTTTCGGTCTCCTGATCTCTGAGATCCTCACGGGCTGCTCGGAATGCTACGCCTACAAAGGAGAAAAGAGGAGGCTCCTCACGAAAAGCACTGTTCGTGTTTTGACACTGGATTCACTGTAGTGGGGGGCGGCGATGCAGGACGGCTTCCGAATTCGACCCAACGAGCTGCTGAAGAAGGATCCGGGTAGGACATGGCATGACGCTTCACTCTAGAAATCTACGGTATTGTGAACGACTGTCTAAAGGACGAGGTACGCGCTGGCGATATCGTTCACCCGTAGCACGAACGACCTCCCATCACCGAGGTGTATAAGCGACTGAATGCCTGGTCGAACCACGACACTCCCGAACTGTAAGTTATATCTGTACTGCTCCTCTTTGTTGCGTAATCATCGAAAACGGGAATTCTTCCTTTCCTTTTTCCCTCAAAAACTCGACGAATAATGACTTTCTCTCATTCATTCTTAGCAATTCTCCTGTGCATCGCCATCGGCGTGCAGTCGGAAGGAGTTCCGGGCTGTGGGGGAAGTATCAAGGTTTCTCCTGAAATCATGAAGTAACGATCACACCTACACTTTCATCGTAGAGTCCTCGGAGCGGTTCCCAATTTCGCTGGAGTCACCGTGTCCCTGGTCAACTCTTATGGTTTTGTCCAGGAACAAACGGAGTGCAGTCCCCAGGGCTACTTCTTCATTCCGATGTACGACATTGTAGCACACTCGTTTCTCGTATTCCAGTGTAGGGCGAGTATTCGCTCACTGTTGCCGCGAAGGAGGGCTGGTACGTCACGCCTCAGTCCTTCACTGTAGCTCGCGCAGCCAAGCATGTTAACGACTAGGTCTCTCTTTCCGAAGAGAATACGGTGCAGGGCTGCGAGAATGGCGACGCCTTTGAAATCACCGGCTTCCGCCTCTCGGGCCACACGCACCACGCGACTTCGAAGACGGCGACGCAGGGCATTCAGGTGAATCTCCTTTCCGCGGACAACCACGTGCTGAAGTCGGTCGTGACGGACGCCAACGGAGACTACGTGTTCGAGAACGTTGTGAGCGGCGACTACTCGATCCAGGCGGTTCATCCTTCCTGGGTGCTGGCCGAGCCTTCCACGCAGATGATTTCGGTAATCAATCTAGCCTGAATTAACTTCCAGGTCCGTTTCGGCAGCGTCGAGGTGAGCACCGATTTCGTGGTGACGGGCTTCAAGATCACCGGATCGGTCGAGAACCAGAGCGGCTCGCACGCCGTGGAGGGCGTCGAGATGCAGCTGCTCGCGGAAGAAGGCAGTGGGCGTTCTCTCCCTCTCTCACCCCCAGCGCCGTCTCCCTGCCCCGAGGGCTGCGTCGTGTCCGTGGATGCCAGCGGCAAGTTCGCCTTCACCAACGTGCAGAGCGGCGTGTACAAGCTGGTAGGCGTTGTGGTGCGATGTCACCCCAGGTGCCTCGTCTGACCGCCACGGCGCCCGAGTGGAGCGTGGAGCCGTCGCACATCCGCGTGTCGGTGAAGGAGGACTCCGTGGAGCTGGGCGCGCCGTTCGCCATCACGGGCTTCACGCTGCACGGTCGCGTGGTGGACGAGGAGGGTGCGTGCAGGTTGTGTCCGTGAGTCGTAGGCGCCCCTATGGCTGGCGTGTGCATCGGAGTGAACTCTCACGTGACGGAGTCGTGCACGGACGCGAAGGGCGAGTACGCGCTGCCCGACATGAAGGAGAAGCTGTACATGATCGACGTAGCGGCGGGTGCGAGGCGTGAGGGCTAGGCGACGCTCGAGCACTTCCAGTTCTCCTTCGTGAAGATCGCAGCGCAGCCTGGACTGCGCATTCCCGATCTGACCATCGACTGGTACATCGTGTGCGGCAAGGTGGAGACGGCGCTGATTCGAAACATTGTGGTCGTGGGGGCGAGGCGTGACACGTAGCCGTCGCTGCCGTCGACCTACACGGTGGAGGTGAGCCAGCAGCAGAACGTGGTGAAGGAGTACAAGACGCCGGAGCAGTTCTGTGTGATGGTGGGCGTGTCCGAGGGGCGTGACGGGTAGCTGAAGAGCGGTGAGTACGACTTCTCGGTGAAGCCCGTGCCCGCGACCGCCAACACGCCGTCGCTGTCCTTCTCGCAGGTGAACAAGGTGGTGTGCGCGCACCACGTGCCCGTGGGAGACATCACGCTGCACCCCGTCGCCAAGCGCATCGGTGGTGTGGTGAACGTGGGCGAGCGTGGGCTGTGTGAGGCGTAGATGGTGACCCAGGACCCCGTGACGGTGGACTTGTTCTTCCACTCCGTGAAGGTGGCGTCCACGAAGACGGACATGGCGCACCGCTTCGTGTTCGAGGGCGTGCTGAGCGGCGAGTACACGGTGCGTGTGAGTGACGCGGTAAGCGCTGGTGGGCGTGGTGACGGTCAGAAGGGCTGCTGGGGCGCCTTCGAGGACGCCTCGCCGTTCACTGGCGCGGCGGCGGAGGAGACGGTGGTGGTGAAGGGTGACGACGTGATGAACGTGGTGCTGCACCAGCGCGGTTACGTGATGTCGATCCACGCGCTGATCGACACGGAGGCGGAGCTGGTGTCGAAGGACGGTCTGAAGCAGCTGATGCTGAAGAAGGGCGTGAACCGCTTCTGCGTGGCGAAGAAGCACTACCGTCTGATCCCCCACGGCTGCTACAAGTGCGTGTACGACGAGCTCACCATCACGGCGGAACATTCTGCGGTGGAGCTGGTGCCGAGTCTGTACCGCATCGAGGGCGAGATCGAGCTGGAGGGCGGCAAGGGCGAGAGCGTAGGTGTGTCTCGGTCGACTGAGGTATAGGTGGTGGTGGTCGCCAAACACCTGGGCGAGATCATTCAGGAGGTGCCCGCCGTCAAGAGGGGCCCCCACTATTTCTACTCCATGGTAGGGGCGCCAGACACGATTCAGTCGTAGTTCGTGCCGAGAGGCGAGATCACGCTCTCCTACCTGGCGCCCGCCTCCTCGATCCTCTTCCACCCGCGCGCGCAGACGGTGATGGTGGTGGAGAACCGCTGCCAGGCGCCGGTGCCGGTGGTGCGCGGTCACACGGGTCGCGTGGTGACGGGTCAGATCATCCCCGCGCTAGAGGATGTGCGTGTGGTGATGGAGGTGATCGAGGACGGCGTGACCAGCATGCTGGAGGCGCTCAGCGACGAGAAGGGCTTCTACGTGTTCTCCGCCATCGAACCGAGCGCGTCTTTCATATCCTTTGCGTGCTGGGAGTGGGGTCTTAACGACACTCGCTGGAGGCGCTGCGCGAGGGTCACGTGTTCCACAAGTCGTCGGACGGTCTGAACTTCTCGCACCAGAAGCTGTCGTCGCTCACAGTGCGCGTGGTGGACGCTGTAGTCGCACTGGCGTGTGTTGACGCGTAGGCGAACCAGCCGGTGGCGGGCGTGCTTCTCTCGCTCAGCAGCACGGGCTACAACAGCAACGAGGTGTCGCGCGCCGACGGCAGCTTCGTGTTCGGTCAGCTGTTCCCCGGCGAGTACTACCTGCACGCGCAGCTGAAGGAGTACGCCTTCCAGCCCGCGACGCAGATCATCCCCATTACCGAGGGCTCCGCCGTGACGTTCGAGGTGCGCTGCACGCGCGTGGCGTGGAGCGTGTTCGGTCGCGTGAGCACCATCACGGGTCAGCCGCTGCCAAAGCAGCGTGTGATGGCGGTGAGCGCGGAGGGTCACAAGGAGAACGCGGTGAGCGACGCGCAGGGCGAGTACCGCATCCGCGGACTGCGCGAGGGCATGGTGTACGAGGTGAAGTTCATGAGTGGCGACCACGTGATCCCCGCGATGCACACCGTCGCGATGAAGCGCGAGGACGTGAAGGACGTCAACTTCGTGGTGCTGAGCGAGTCGTCGACGCCCGTAGGCGAGCGGAGGGCGGCTGAGGCGTAGACGGTGTACGGCGTGATCGATTCCAACGTGGTGCTGATGGAGGACCTGAAGGTGGAGGTGGCGGGAAAGGGCGCGAAGAAGACGGTGCCGGTGAGCGAGGGCGGCATGTTCGAGTTCCCCGCGGTGCTGGGCGAGGCGTACGAGCTGAGCGTGCGGAGTCCGAGCCACACGAAGATGAGCTGCGCGAAGCAGACGGTGACGGTGGAGAAGGACGCGGTGAACGAGGTCGTGGTGAAGTGCGAGGTGAAGACGACCGGGGAGATGGAGGTGGTGAATGGCGGTTCGTTCGCCCTGCTGGCTGTGGTGGTGGTCGCGATCTTCGTTTACGTCGAGAGGGAGAAGCTGCGAAAGGTATTTTAAGTTGATTTGGGTTTGGGGTGTTTATTGGGACGAGCGAGAGGTTAACAATTGGGTCCACTCGGGTTAACTGACTCAAATACTCTTCCAGCGATGAGCGGCGATTATTCAACTATCGGAATCGACTTCGGAACGTGTTTCTCGGGGTGCTACATCTTTTCCAGGGGAGAGCTGGAGAATGTAACGTTTGGGTCGTTTCGGAACGTGCCCAGCTGCGTGAGCCTTGTCGGAGAGAAGCCCATATACGGATGGAAGGCGAAAGAGGCTATGAAGACCCATCCCACCTGCACACTCTACGATCTGAAGCGCTTCTTTGGAAAGAACGCGTCTGAGGTTCGGAAGCTGGATTCGATATTCAATTATCCCTTTTCGTTTGAGGAGGACGGGAATGAGAACCTGTTTTTCATTCTATCGTATCCGAGCTCCAAGCCGAGGCGAATCTATTCCTGCTACGCTGTTTCTCTCTTGCTGAAGTACATGATCACGATCGCGAGCGAGCAGTTGGGTCGCCAAATCAAGTACGGAGTTATCACTGTGCCAGCGTATTTCACAGCAAGACAGCAGTATCTCTTAAGGATGACTGCCGAGCATGTTGGACTCACCGTGCTCGACATTATTCCGGAACCGACGGCTGCCGCAATTGCGTATACGATTCCCACAAAGGAAAGAGAGTCGTATCTGGTCATTTATGACCTTGGTGGTGGTACGTTCGATCTATGCGTGATGAAGGTGTCCCATGCGGACTACAAGGTGATTCGGTGTGGCGGAAACAGTGTTCTGGGGGGACGCGATTTCGATCAGTGTCTTTTGCAACTTATCAAGAAGAAGATTCGGGGGATTTGCAATGTAGACTACTTTAACGAGTATCAGAACGCGTTCCTCCTGGACAGCGCGGAGGAGGCGAAGAAGAGTTTATCAAAGGAGGATAGAACAGAGGTGTTTCTTGATGACTTGGGAGAGGCATTTCAAGGCGAATCTGTGCATGTTAAACGAACAGAGTTTGAGAACTGCATCATGTCGTTGATAACTACGACATGCGACATTGTTGAGGATTGCTTGGACGAAGAGGACATTGAGTTGTCTTCCAACGACTTCATCGCACTCGTGGGAGGCTCGTCGCGCATTCCGCTTGTGGAAAGGATGCTGAAGGAGCGCTTCCCCGAGCCAGAGATTCGGAAAGATGAAAACTGTGACACGATCGTCGCGAAGGGCGCGTGCTACAAAGCGATGGAGTTGTACTGCAAGAAGGAGGGCTTGGAGCTCACCAAGTGCTTGCCCTCGATGAACTCCATTGTGTTTCAAACCGTCTTCCTTCAGATCGGCGAGGACATGGAGCACCCGATCATCATGTCTGGCTCTCCGACGAACAAGGAGTACGTGATCCGATACAACCACAAGTCGGAGCGCAAGAAGACGCGAGTGACTGTGTATCGTGGACGCATGGAAGAGGGCAAGTTTGACATGGTCGTGACGCAGGGCGAGACGATGATTCTCACAACCATGGTGGAAAACAACGGAACGATTGTGGTGACGTACTATCCCGAGGGAGGCAAGACGAAGAAGAGCAAAGAGTTCCCGATGCGAGATAACGCCAACTCGCATCTGCGATCCTCTCTGACTGCGAACGTCGTTCTGGAACAAGCGTTGTCGTCCAAGGAAGAGGAGCTTCGCAGTCTTCGCACCGCCCTTGGTCTGTGGTTCCCGTCCTCGCTGAAGGTGTTCGACGAGAATAATCCATCGTCGATCCGGTACCATAGTGTACTGAGCAAGGTCGACTGCCTCGCGGAAAAGAAGTATGACGAAGAGGCGGCTCACAAATATGCTTATGATTTGTGTCTATGGCACCAGAGCTTCGGGAGCACGCAGGGAGTGGTGAACGAGTTGCGGAGGAAGGCGAACTTGCTGCGCGATAAAGCGAAGAAGAGTCAGTCGTCAAATAAGGACAAAGTATTGGAGTACTTGAACAAGGTGCTACACAAGTGCAATACGGGATACTTCTTCACGTGCGACAGAGAGAAGCTGGAGGATTATATGACCAAAATGACGAGATATGTAGAAGCATGCTTGAGGGAGTGCTAACTCCCGTCTGATGGCGTGCAGTGCTTTTGAGAGCGGTCCAACACCCTTTTGAATCCTGAGCTACAGTGTTGGGTGGTTTGTACTATGCCTTTTGAGTGCAATATAGCCTTGTTTCTTGTACCAAACACGCCCTCGAAGAAAGGATCCGGGGAGCCATTTCCCTCACAATACCCTTTTGTCCATGTCGACGCTGATTCCAAAGTACGACCCTCTGCAGGGAGCGATTTGGAAACAAGGAGAACCGTAGGGGCTTCTTCCAGGCGGCGATTTGTAGTGTTCCCTACAAAGCGGTTGCTTCCTTGCTCTCCGAGCTGGAGAAGATTACGGAAAGGTGTGGTTTTAATTGCGTGGAGTGAAACCAAGGAACCGCATGATCACGCTAACCGCCAATCTTTTCCGCAGTATCATTGCCACCACTCCCGAGGACCTGCTTCCTACGGTGTATTTGATATGCAATGAAGTCGCTCCCACATTCATGGGTGTGGAGCTCGGGATTGGAGACGGCCTGATCATCAAGGCGATACAGGAATCGACGGGAAAGTCTTCGTGCGCTGCGATTCGAAGGAAGTCATACCTAGAGCCAACATCAAGACGGAGTTGAAGAAGTGCGGCGATTTGGGCGACATTGCTGTGACGTGCAAGTCGAAGCAGAAGCTCATCTTCCCTCCGCCCCCGCTCACTGTCCGCAGCCTGTACAAGGATTTCCGCTCCATTGCCGAGATGGAGGTATTCCTTTGTTGTGCTGTTCACGAACAGGGCAGTAAGTCGCAGGACCGCAAGATGGGCGTGATCAAGCGACTGATGGTGGCGGCGCGTGGCGAGGAGATCAAATACATCATCCGGGGTCTGCAGGGAAAGCTCCGTGTGGGTCTGGCCGAGCAGTCCGTGATCAGCGCGCTGGCGCAAGCCGTGGTGCTCACGCCGCCCTCGCAGACGCTTCCTCCTCCCGTGCTGGACGCGGTGGTGAAGACGAACGCGGCGAAGCTGCAGTCGGACCTGCAGGAAGCGACGGAGACGATGAAGCAGGTGATGAGCGAGTGTCCGTCGTACGACCTGGTGATTCCCGCGCTGCTGCAGTACCCGCTGGCGCAGCTGCACGAGCACTGCCACCTCACGCCCGGCATCCCCGTGCAGCCGATGCTGGCGAAGCCGACGAAGGGAATTAGCGAGGTGTTGGACCGCCTGCAGGGTCGCGAGTTCACGTGCGAGTACAAGTACGACGGCGAGCGCGCGCAGGTGGGGGTGGTGGAGGCGTGTGAGGGTTAGGTGCACAAGCTGGAGGACGGGTCGATCAAGATTTTCAGTCGCAACAGCGAGGACAACACGAACAAGTACCCCGATCTGGTGAAGACGCTTCACGAGGTGAGTGAGACGGAGTGGTGTGAGGGACAGTGCATCCCGGACTCGGTGAAGACGTGCATTCTGGACAGCGAGTGCGTGGCGTGGGACCGCGAGCAGAACAAGATCCTGCCCTTCCAGGTGCTGAGCACGCGTGCGCGTAAAGTGGTCATGATGTGAGCCGATGACGAGTAGGACGTGAAGGAGGAAGACGTGAAGATCCACGTGGTGATCTTCATGTTCGACATCCTCTTCCTCAACGGAAAGGTTCTTTCTCCTTATCTTCTTCACTGTAGTCGGTGATCCAGCTGCCTCTGAAGGAGCGCCGCGTCCTCCTCCACTCCAACATCCACGAGGTGCAGGGCCGCATGCACTTCGCCACGAGTCGCGAGGTGAGTGTGTGTGGGTGAGGTCACAGTCAGTTGTCCGACACGGAGGAGATCCAGGAGTTCTTGATGGAGTCCGTGAACCACGGGTGCGAAGGACTCATGGTGAAGACGCTGGTGGAGGACGCGACGTACGAGCCGTCGAAGCGGTCGCTGAACTGGCTGAAGCTGAAAAAGGACTATTTGCAGGATTTGGGGGATTCGCTCGATCTGGTCCCGATCGGCGGATACTACGGGAAGGGGAAGCGCACGGGCACGTTTGGCGCCTTTTTGCTGGCGTGCTACGATGCGGATTCGGAGGAGTACCAGTCGGTGTGCAAAGTACGTGATGGACGATGATGCGTGATGGGTAGCTGGGTACGGGCTTTAGCGACGAGGCGTTGAAGACCCACTCTGAGTTCTTCAATAATGGCAATATAGTGGAGAAGAAGCCCGTGTTCTACAAGTTTGGAAGGGCGGTGGCGTGTGACGGTGTAGTGTCGTTCCCTCGATGGAGCCCGACGTGTGGTTCAATCCGGTGCAGGTGTGGGAGGTGAGAGCGGCTGACCTGTCGATCTCGCCCGTGCACACGGCGGCCATCGGAATTGTTGATGCGGAGAAGGGAATCGCGCTCCGCTTCCCTCGATTTGTGCGTATTCGAGAAGACAAGTCGCCTGAAGAGGCAACAACGTCAGAGCAGGTGGCTGACTTCTACAACAGTCAGAAGATTGTAAATTTGTACGCGTGTTTGTTGGCACTCGGCCACTGTTCTCTCGACGACTCTTGGGAGCAGAAATGAATCCAGAGGAGGAGTTAGTTTCCTTAAACTGCGTCCACAGCGGCTGTGAGTGCAAACGCATTTTTCTCAGGCAGCACGGCGCGGCGTTACCCGAGTATGTGTGTATAAAGCATCGAAGGCTGTACGACCGACCGGAAGGATTGAAACATAGTCACCGATCCCTTCCCGTATTCGAGGACGTGGTAATCAAGAGCGGACTGTTGTTGAAGAAGGGAGCGAGATCCAACAGTTTTGCGAAGCGTTGCGTGGTGCTTCTTCCGGACCGACTCGTTGTGTATCAAGATATGGGCGATTCGGTTCCCTTGGTGATGGTTAGCTGTATCTCGTTATGAATTAGGCATGCATCAATCTGAACGACTGTATCATCGATCGTGACAAGCAGATTAAGAAGCGTTTCTGCGTGTATAGCCAGAGCGAGAATCGCGAGTTCTATTTTGAGGCCGTGCTCGACATGGATTTTGGGGACTGGTTTGCTGCTATTGCCAACAACATTGAGGTGTTTTATCGCACTCACTGTGAGTCGTAGAAGTTGGGCGAGAACGGAGAGGACTTCCGTTGTTGGGACGAGGACGACTACCTGATTCCAGGAGCGCCAATCGATAAGAACGTGAAGCGAGTGCTCTCTTCATCCAGCGATCACGTGTAGCCAAGCGATCTGAAGAAACATAACTGCGCCGTGATACACTATCTGAAACGCAAAATCGAGACGTCGCTACTAAATGGAATGAAAGGGGACAAGGAAGAGACTCTGGTGTGTTTCTACTCTCTGAATGATGCGTAGTCCCTCAACATTTGGACGGGAACGTGGAACATGGGGGAGTGTGACCCTCCGTTCAATCTCGAGGAGTGGATTCCGAGCAACTTCGACATTATCGCCATTGGAGTGGAGGAGTGCATGAGTGGACTGTGTAGCGTGTATGTGATCAACAGAGTACCAGGATCTTGAAATGCGCGCAACCGGCGTAATCGGGAGCGATTTCGTGTGCTACACGGAGAAGATCGGCAGCACGCGGAAGGAAGTGGGATTCCACGGATACATCGTCATTATGGTCTGGTTTCGTCGCATCGCGTAATGCGCAGGTGTTCATCCGAATCGATCTCATTCAGTGCGGCGTCATCCCCGTGTCCTCCATCCGCACGAACAGCATCGCTCTGGGCAAGAATCTCCTCGTCACGCGCGTGAGCAACAAGGGAGGCGTTTCGCTTCACATGGCACTCAACACCTCCGTACTCTCTCCCGACGCCCCGATCGAAACCGCGCTGTCTTTCGTGGGCTGCCACCTCGCGGCGGACCAGAACGGCGAGTCCAAGCTGGACCGTCGTAACCGCGACGCTGTGTGCGTGACCCTTCTCTCCCTCACGTCCTAGCGAGTTGGTGAACGCGCTGGTGAAGCCAGAGAACCCGGGCTTCGTCTTCCTCCTCGGCGACCTGAACTACCGCGTGAACCTGGATCCGAACACTGTACCGCCTGTCACCGCGCATGATTCCTAGTGTGTGGAACTCATCACGCAGGGCGTGGGCGCGGGCGACCAGGAGGCGCTGCAGATGCTGTACGACAACGACCAGTTGATTCCCTGCTTGGCCACCGCCGCCGCCTTCCCGGGGTTCCAGGAGGTTGCGATGCCGCTCTTCGCGCCGACGTACAAGAAGAAGGTGAGCGAGGAGAGCGCGGGTGAGGCGTAGCGCTTTGAGAACGCGTTCCGCGGTTATGCGGACGAGAAGGCGGTGGCGTCTCTCTACGACGTGACGAAAGACGGGAGCAAGCGAACGCCGTCGTAGCAGCGTGGGAGTGGTGTGAGGGGTAGGTACACGGACCGTATTCTTTTTGGGTCCTTCGAGCCGCATTATCCCTCAATGCTCTTTGTCTTGAGGTGACACAATTCGGGGGTATTTTAGTCACAGATACGACGCGATGGAGTCGCTGCGGGATTCGGACCACACTCCCGTGTATGGAGCCGTTTCGCTGCGTGTAGGTCCCAATTGTGTTAGGGGCCCATCGCAGCAGCATGTCCCATTTCTTCCTCTCCTTCACCGTAGACAATTCCCGCCGTCTCGCAGACGGAAGCGCTCGACGCGGTGGCGCGCTCGCTCTTCTTCCGAATGATGGTGAATAACCGCGGGATTCTGCAGCCGCTGTCCTCGGAGCTGCTCTCGCAAGTGATGCCGTTCTTCGGGTTCTCCTACGTTCGTCGCAACACCATCATGATCAAACCCGGCGACAGCGCGAGCTGCTCGCTGCTGTTCGTGGTGAAGGGGAGCGTGAAGCTGGTGACGGGCAAGTACGAGCTGGTGACGGTGGGCGCGGGCGAGTGGTTCGGCGGCGAGGCGCTGATCGAGGACGTGAGCGGGTACACGGCGATCGCGGAGGAGGATACGGTGTGTCTGAGTCTGAACGCGAGTGGTGGGTGATGCCGTGTGCTGTGAGGCGTAGCCATCGACACGCTGGTGAAGAAGGGATTCAGCGAGTACGCGCTGTCGGTCAAGCGGATGGTGAAGGGCCAGTCGATGAGCGAGCTGCTGCTGCTGCTGGACGGGCTGATCAACGACTACGACGAGGACACGGTAGGCGCGACCGTCCGTCTTGACCGTAGCTGAACCTGCTGCGCTACCAGCTGAGCACGGTGTGCAAGAAGAAGGGCAAGGTGCTGTGCGAGGAAGGACAGGACTTCGCGGCGGCGATGGTGGTGATCGCGGGTCAGGTGGTGGTGTCGGTGCAAGACATGGGTGTGGCATGGCGTGTGAAGTGAGATATAGATCAGAACGACCGTATTGTTGCCGTGTTGGGACCGGGTGCGGTGATCGGTACGGAAATGCTAGCGGAGGGCGTGGTGAGCAACTACACGATCAAGACAGCTTCGGACTCGCTGCTGTGGATCCTGCCTCGCGAGTCGTACCAGCAGTACCTCACGGTAGGCGTGGAGTGTGGGAGTGAGGGGCAGCTGGACCCGGTGCAGGTGGAGTCGGCGAAGCAGTACGACCAGACGATGTACCACTGGGTGAACCAGAGCCAGCTGCCGATGAAGGAGATGCGCAGTGGGCTGCTGTCGCTGATCGCGGAGATGTTTGATGGCGTTGTGTACGACGAGGACCAGGTGGTGTGGGACCCGGATAAGCGCGGGAAGCTCTTCCGCGTGCTGGTGAGCGGCAAGGCGGTGGTGGGCGGCGAGAAGAGGAAGACGGAAGTGACAGATAACGCGTTCGACGTGGACGTGCTGGGTGGGGGAGAGAGCGAGGCGTGAGGCGTAGCGCTGGTGTCGACGCTGGACCGAACGGTGGTGGGGAGCGGATGCATTCTGAACCAATTTGCCGAGAAGGTGCGTTGCGCGACGGAGTGCACGGTGATCGACGTGGACAAGAAGCAGTTGAAGAAGCTGTGCATGCTGCTCCGCTGGAAGTGCTTCGGGCAGGGCGTGAGTTCGAGTGCGTTCGTTCCGCGTTCTTCATCCGTAGAGACGATCACGTCGAAGCGCGTGGACGTGCAGGGCTTCGCCGGTCTGCAGGTATGCGTGAACGACTTTGAGGGCGTGAAGCCGTTGGGGTAGGGTGTGTTGTTCTCGTGCGACCTAGACCCGTGCACGTGTGCGTTCGCGGCGTGGACAACTACGACCAGCCCGTGGAGGGCGAGGACTTCCGCACGCGCGACCTCCGCTCCACGGTGCTGAACTGGGGCGAGAGCTTCCGCGTGGGAGGCGGTCCGATGGGCTTCTCGGTGGTGATGGGCGTGCACGTGAGCGTGGAGCAGCCGAACGGCGTGGTGGTCAGCGAGGGCGTGGTGGGTCTGGACGTGGTGTTCGACGCGATGAAGGAGGGCAGAGGCTCGTACACGGTGAACATGAAGGCGAACAGCGGAGCGAGTTGCGTAGTGCGTGGTGTGTGAGGTCACGAATAGAGTTTGTTTTTGTCCTTCAAGGGACTGTCGGTCGACGAGATGAGCGTTCCGCTGCAGGGTGGAGGTGGTGTGTGGTGATGACGTGTAGACATGGTGTTCGAGAACATCGCGTGCATTCGCTCCGCACGGTTCTCGTCTTCTCTGCCGCGTGTGAGTAAGAAGCAAGAGAGCGACGACTTGCTTTCGCTTCCTCCTCAGAAGCCAGTGAAGCCGCAGCACGTTGCGAAGGCGCTCCCGCCCGTGCCCTCGAAGCCGAGACGACCCGCGCCTCCTCTTCCTTCCCTCCCGACGAAGCCGATGAAGCCAGAGGGCGGCGAATTGCCTGTGAAGCCCGTGAAGCCGGCAAAACCTGTGAAGCCAGCAAAACCACAGACTGGACCCTCTCCGAATGATTTCCTATGGTAGTGAAGCAGCGTTTTTCTATTGTTGCTTTGTGTGGTTTGATTGGAAACGAGAGTGATGAGTGTTTGATGGAAAGTGAATGCTCTGAATGGAAATGAGAGCACTTGATTAGAAATGAAAGCACCTGGTAAGCAACGAAAGCGCTGAACATTCAACGGAAGCGAAATCTCAAAAAACAAGACTACTAAAGCGGTTGCAACACTAATCAGAATCAGAATCATTCAAAGAGCTATGCACAATGGCTCTAGACGTGAAAGGAAGCGAGAACAAAGTACCTTCCAATAGCGCCAATCCAGTCGTCCTTTTCCTTCTCAGTATCCGCAAACATGTAGTACGTAGCGTCCGCAGTCACGATCTCCAAGCTATGTCTACGAAGATCAGCTGGGACGCGCTTCTGTTACTTCTTATGTGTTACATCGTCGGCAGACTTAATAGTTTGACACTTTGACAAGTCGATCACGCCGTGAGGGTCCGACTACGCC
>ENA-UEQW01002162-UEQW01002162.1-human-gut-metagenome-genome-assembly--contig:-NODE-2162-length-15268-cov-30.934501_pt1 | contig 15268 bp, 9 predicted proteins | sample MGYA00242947_ERZ507947 | MGnify/ENA primary metagenome ERZ507947 (study PRJEB26167, sample SAMN06115421) | human gut metagenome | host: Homo sapiens | place: China:Guizhou | collected 2015-03-17... | reverse complement strand
AACTTTATAAATACAGTATTGGCATAAAATGACCTAAGAAATCAGCTTTTTGAGGTCAATATAATAGCGATCATCGCAATTCTGGCCGCCATGCTGCTGCCCGCATTGAACCAGGCGCGGGAATCGGTGCGAAGAACCTCCTGCACCAACATTCTGAAACAATACGGAGTTGCAGGAACTCTCTATGCTTCAAACTACAGCGACTACTGGGTTCCGGTCAAACCCTCCTGGTATAACGTCAACGAATTCCGCCGCCTGCTCGGAACGTTTCTGCTGACGGAAGGCATGACCTCGTCGGTGGTGTTCGGCCAGGGGCTGGTCTGCCCCTCCTCCAAGGGCTACATGACGCCGGGCACTCTGAACGAGCAGTCCGGATGCCGGGTCGACTGGAGTTACGGCGTCTCCTACAAGGATTTTGAAGCGGAGTGGAGCAACGGCGACAAAGCGTTCAAGATGAGCAAACTGGCGCGGCCGAGCTCCTCGGCGGCATTCGCGGATGCGCTCGATTTTCTGCTGTACAAATTCGATCCGTTCAACACGGGCGACTACGGGTACCTGGTCTCCGGCCGCGAAGAGACTCCCACCGGTAAGGGGGTGCTGGCCTACCGCCATAAGGAGACCACCAATCTGCTCTTTTTCGACGGTCATGTCGACTCTATGAACGGCCATCAGGTCAAAGAGAAACTAACCTCCGAACGGACCAATCCATTCCTTCATTTTGATAAAAAGTAGGAGAGACGCCATGAACGCCCGATATCTTTTCGCCGCCCTGTGCCTCAGTACGGCCGTTGCCGGGCTGGCGGAGCTGCCGCCTTTCTACCCGGAACTTGCACCGGAACACGCCTTCGACAGCGCGTTGACACCGCCGAATGAGATCGCGGTCAACGGAGTGAAACCGGCAACCTTCACTCGCCTCCGTTCGCTGAATGGCAGGGAGTGGAAAATCCTGCCGCCGGTGAACTCCGCGGTCCCCTTCCCCGATTCCATTGACCTCGACAAGGGATATCTGGCTCCGGATTTCGACGATTCCGCCTGGGATTCGATCCCGGTTCCCCTCGACTGGAACAGACAGTATCCCGGCGTCTATTCGCAGAAACAGCCCTATGTCAAGGGGTTTTACCGCCGCAGTTTCGAGCTCACCCCCGCGGAACTCTCCGGGCGGCGGGTCCTTCTCCGCTTCGGAGTCATCGGCTATGACGGAACTGTCTTCGTCAACGGCCGTAAGATCGGCCGCCACAAGGGGGACTTCACCCCCTGCGAATTCGATGTTACCGACGCGGTCAGACCGGGACGCAATGTGCTGGCGATCCGGGTGCTTTCGGATTTCGGAACGGTCCACGGCAACATTCCGGCAGCCGGTCATGTGTACGGCTCCCAGTGGGGCTGGGGAAACATCAAAGCCGGGCTCTGGCAGAGCGTCGAACTCGCCTTTGTCCCGGAGATTTATCTGGAATCCCTGCGGATTTCGCCGCTTCTCGCAGAAAAGTCCATCCGGATTGACTACACGCTCAACAACCGCAGCGGGAAAGAATTTCACGGCACTCTCGCCTTCGCCGCGCTTCCGGCCCGCAAGGGGGAATCCGGGCGGGCGATCGGGGAAATTTCTCTGCCGCTTTCCCTGAAAACGGGAGCCGGTTCCGGCAGTGTCAAACTGAAGCTCCGCAATCCGGTTGAGTGGTCCCCGGAACATCCCTGTCTCTACTATCTGGCGGCAACCGTGTCGGCCGGCGGGAAAGCGGTTTCCGGAGCGGTGGAGCGGTTCGGCTTCCGGGAGTTTAAAATCATCGACGGCAAGTTTCATCTGAACGGGAAACGCATCTACCTTTTCGGCGAAAACATCCGTTCGGTCGATTTCGGCGGCCGCGGCACCACGCCGGAGGAGGATCGGAAGAACCTTCATCACTACCTGGTCGGATTCAAGCGGCAGGGGGTGAACATCGTCCGCAACGCGCACCTGCCGATTCTGCCCGCGGCCCTCGAAATCGCCGATGAAATCGGCCTCATGATCTACAACGAGTGGGGGTGGAGCTTCACCAACACGATCGACGAACCGCTCTTTCAGCGCAACAACGACCTTTCCGGCCGACCGGTCGGATCTTTTTCCGGCTCCGCCTCCTGGTCGAGTTACGGCACGGAAGCGTTGAACACCGATTTTCTCGATCTGCACAGCTATTTCGGGCTCTCCGCCGGGTCCTGGACCATCTGGAACCGCACCATCGACCGCATGTATGAGGAGTCCCTGAAACATTACGGTGCCACCGGCAACACACTCCCCCTTCCCCTACATCATCTGGGAATGCGTCGGCTTCACCTGGGGGGCAAAATATGATAAAAATTTCCGTCTGAACGATATGCAGAGCTATGCGAAGTACGCCCGGGGTGAAACCTCTTGGGCGCAGGGCAACGGAATCGGCTATGCGGCGACAATCGGCCTTGCCGCCGCGCTGGATCCCCGGCGCGGCATGGATTACGGGAAGGCACTGTTCGGCCACCGGCTGTTGGAGCAGGTGCGTCAGAATCCCCGGATAGACGGCTTCGCTCCGTGGCAGCACGCAACCCATTTCCGCCCGGCGACGCTCTGGAATCAGCCGGTGCTGGCCGGAATCCGGAACGCCGCCGGTCTGCCGCCCTCGAATTTGTTCGCCGGCGGAGAGGAGAGCCGGGAGTTTTTCGTCGTGAACAGCACCAATCTCCCGGTGAAAAACGCAACCGCCGCAATCCGGCTCCTGACGGAGGATCGCAAGGAACTTCCGCTGGCGGAAATCACCGGACTCTCGCTTCCGCCCTGGGAGACAACCGTCCGGCCGCTCCGGCTCAAACTGCCGGATATTGCGCCGGGGCACGCACAGCTCCGGGTGGTTCTGAAAGGCGCCGACGGCCGGGAGCTCTCCCGCAACTTCTACAACGTCTATCTCGGCGACAGGAGCCTTCTGCACCGGCCGATTCAATCCAGAGAGAAGCTGGCGCTGATCGATTTCGGTCGCGTGCAGGAGCTCCGGAACATTCTGAAGCAACTCTCCGTCCCGTTCACCGTGATACCGGTGGAAAAACTCGACCGCACCTGTTCTGCGGCGATCATTCCGTCGGGAATCGAGGGGCAAAGCCACCGCTTCAAAACCGGCGAGCTGGAGCGCTGGATGAAAGACGGCGGGAAACTGCTTGTATTGGAACAGCCGACCGGCGTTTCCGGCATTCTGCCCGGAGTCCGTCTGGTCAATTCGCCGCTGCCGTTTGCAGATCTGGTGTTTCCGGCCCACCCGGTTTTCTCCGGTCTCGACCAGCGCAATTTCGACCTGTGGGAGAATCCCCGGGAGGGAAGAGTCATTTCCACCGCGCTCTCGCCGTTCACCACCAATGCGTTCGCTGTCCGGGGGCCGCTGCTCGGCAGCCGGAACGTGGAAAACGCCGTCACCGAAGCGCGGATCGGCCGGGGCCGCATCTTCTGGAGCCAGCTCGACGCGGTCGCCCTCTGGGGGCGCGACAGCTCCGCGACGCGCTATCTCCGGAACGTTCTTGAATACATGCTCTCCGGCAGCAAACCCTATGAGAAAATTACGGAGCTGGAACGCGACAGTACCGCCACCTATTCCATCCCCGGCGGCAGAGAGAAATTCATCGCGCTGGAGCCCTACGCCAACCGCGGCTTCCGCGACGATGGCGACGGGACAGGGTGGACCGGACAGGGAATCAACGATTTCCGCAATGTTCCCCTGGGCGTGCAGAGTGTCAATGGAGTCCGATTCCGGATCATCGACCCGGCGGCCAACCATGGCAGATCCTGCCTGATACTCCGCGGCAGCGACAAACCGGAATTTCCGGCCCGGATCGAAGGGATCTCCATCGACGCAAAAGTCTCCCGGCTCTTCTTCCTGCACACCTCCGCCTGGAAGGGGAACGAGGCCGGATACTACCGGATCCACTATGAAAACGGCGAGACGCTGGACTATCCGCTGATTCAGGGGAAAAACATCGGCGACTGGTGGAACGTCGGGAAACTCTCCGACGCACTGCCGGGGCTCACATGTTCCAACGCGCTGACCGAAACAGTCGGCACCTACATGGCCGTGTGGGAGAATCCGTATCCGGAGAAGAAGATCACGAAACTGGATTTCCTCGCCGCCGGTCAGAACCGGGCAATCGACTACCTGCCGGGGCGGGCGCCGGTACCGATTCTGCTTGCAATCACTGCGGAACGGACGGCGGACTCTCCGCTGCCCGTCGCCGCGGAGTGGCGCGGCAGCGGTCGCGGCGGCATCGCGGCGCCGGAGATCACCCGGGCGGCCGGCGTCACCCGAATCGCCTTCCCGGCGGTTGACAAGCCGGAAAAGGAGGCGTTCAGTTTCGCCATGGCCAAATTTGACGCGACCCGGTTCGATCCGGCCCGGCATCACCGCCTCGTTCTGACGATAAAGCACGACCAACCCGGAGCTCTGGATCTCTCGATTCCGGAACGGAACTGGAACGGCACATTGCGCTATCAGCTTGAACTGGACGATCGTACGGGAGAATTCCGGCGCTACCGAATCGACCTTCTCCCCCAGCTGACCTCCCTGCTGAAAGGAAAGGCGCTGCGCGGCGAACTCTTTCTCTACAATGGAGAGGACAAACACGCCTTTTTCCCACGTCCCGCCGTCACGGTGGAGTTGAAAGAGGTTTGGTTTGAATAACGTCCTCCCCTGCCCGAAACAAACACGGAAAAGAAAACTGCCGCGGAACCGACATTTCACCGGCTCCGCGACAGCAGAGGGGGCTCTTGAGAACAGTCTGCCGCCGGACCAGCTCGCAGGCGAGCGTGGTGCCGTGCGGCCCGAACACCTTCGCAGGGAACCACCTTTTTTCAATTTTTACCGTCGCCCTTTTGACTCCCTTCGCATACCGTACTGAAACAGATTTTCACGCCACGCAAAGCGGAGGCGATATTCTCTCCACACGCCAATGTGACATACCCGCCAGAGACACTCTCGATTCAGATTGTTTCAACTCGGCCTTGCTTCATCTGTTAATGCACAATAACTTGCGTTTTAAAAGACAGTTTCGTAAGCGTTGGGTCGGTGGGGGGGCGATCAGCGGAAGCGGAGGATTGTCGGGAAACGGCCAAGTGCTTTTTCTTCCGTATTTCCCGGGGCGATCCATATCGCGTTATCCCTTCCCTCGCCGTCATTGTCGTTGATGAGCAGATTGAACAGGAAGCCGCGTCTGCCGATGCGTTCGGAAAGACCGATCGACTCGAACGGAATTTCCGCCTGATAGAAGGTGGTTTTTCTCGTCTCATCCCGGGCTGTGGTCAGTTTGATTTTTGCGGCGGTTTTCTCGCGGGAAAATCCGTTTGGAGCCATCCAGACCCACACTTCCGGTTTCCCGTCCGCAAGCCGGGTAAGACCGATCTCCCAGCGGCTCGACTGCCCCGGTATCGACAGCGCACATTGAACGTTGTCCCCGCGCCAGCTTTCTGCCGCTTTGTGAGGCTGACAATGAACGTCGTCCGTCGCCTCAATCCGCAGCAGCAATGCGTTCTGCTTTACGGCCAGCCTGACTGTGGCGCTGAGATCGTCAGGCCCCTTCCAGTAGCGCGGTTCGTTTTCCGGAGCGGAAGGGATTAGCCGGGCGACCTGGCCAGGGTGATTCAGGATGAAATTGGGCTGGACGGAAAATTTATTGCGCGGCAAATCAGTCACGGTCCGGACCTCTTTCTGCATCAGGCCGCTCCAAAGCACCTTTTTCCCGGCGCTAAGACGCAGTTCCACCCCGATCTTCTGCGGGCAATCCGGCAGGGAACAAAAATTGCGCTCTGCCCACAGCGGCAGAACAAGACGGCACTGCCCCGCTGGAGGCACCCGCTGTTCCACCGTTGTGCGGGATCCGGAAAGCCCTTTGGGCAAATGGAGCTTTATCTGAAAGAGAAGCTCCGATTTCGCGGGATTGCTCAGATCCAGTTCCAAGTTGCGCAACTCGCCGGGGAACAGATTGAATACTCCGTCCGTGGAAAGGAATTTGCCTCGGATTTTCGGCTTCGTTCCGGTTTCGCTGTTGTATAAGGCAGCCGGAAGACCTCCGACGGCATATGCCGTAATTCCATCGAGCGCGGTCTGCGGCGTCTGGTTGCCGAAAAGATCGATCCTGGAAAACTTTCCGTCACCGGCAATCGCCAGAAGTGTTTCTCCCGATTCATCACTCCAGGCCGGCAGCAGATAGCCGTTTCCCCGCGAGCGGAACCAGTATGCCTGAAACGGCCGGCCCGGTTCGGCATCTTCAAGGAACTCCGCTTCGCGAAAGGTTCCGGCGAGCATGTTGTATGTTGCATAGACCGGTTTGGGGTAGAAGTCCTGCGTCAGCATTCCGTAGTTATGCTCGGCATTGTTCGGATCCACTCCATCATTGCGCAGATCGTACCAGTTGTAGCCGATTGATCCCCGGGCCCAGCTGACCAGCAGTTTTTTGAAAAGCGTCACCGCCTGTCCCGCTTCACTCGACCAGGTGGTGGGCTCCGCAGTTTCGTTGGCGTACCACGGAGCGGTTATTCCGAACTCTTTTCGTGCCGCCAGAAAAGGGTTGATGTGCGTCAGGTAACTCGGAAGATTGCCATGCCCGTGAAATGCGATGATGTCATAATAATTTTTTCCGTCCCGGAGCATTTGACGCACAAATGCGGTCTGCTGTTTCGTGGACACCATGCCGGAAACGCCTCCAGTCATCACGAGCATTTCAGGGGCGTGCTTTTTTACCTCCCGGTACGCGATACGGAGCAGTTTGAGGTACTTTTCCGGATTCCCTTTGAAGGTATTGAGATCCGGCTCGTTCCACACCTCCATATACCGGACGCGTCCGCGATAGCGTGTGGCGAAACGACGGATGAACTCCCCCCACTCCTCCGGGCACCCGGTCCGGTCAAATTCTTTCAGGACCCATCTGGGCAGCCAGGCGCAAAGGGCCTGCAGCTCAATGCCCTGTTTCCCATAGAGAGCAACCAGGTGATCAAATCGGGACCAGTTCCATTTTCCCTGTTCCAGTTCGGCTGTCCACCAGCTGATGTCTTCGCGGAACACTTTTGCTCCGCACCAGGCTGCCGCCATGGCCTCGCGTTCCTGGTCCGCCAGCGGAAATCTCTGGCTGTGGACACAGATGCCGAAGAGAAACCCTTTCGCCCGTCCCGCCGTCGGGCCGGATGGTTTCATGTAACAATAGCTGAGGCGCTTTGAAATGGTTCCGCTGACGTTGCCGGCAAGAGTTGCCTTGATGAAACGGACTCCGAACTGTTCCGGCTTCGGCAGCGAAATGACGCGTTTTGCTCCGGGTTTGAGGAAAAAACAGGTTTCTCCCCCGTCATGAAGTCTGCTGCCGTCGTAATTGTCTACCACATATTTCAGGGTGAACTGTTCTTCTCTTTTTCCGTCGTTCACAATCCGCAGCCCAAGGCGGTTTTCCTCGCCGGGGATCAGGACATGTATCGGCGATCCACGACCGGTTTTCACCTCGATTTTCGCGGCAGAAAGCAAACTTGCCACGGCAAGTTGCAACAGACAGACAGACAAGGCTCTCATCAATTGTTTTTCCTTTTGTAGTTGGAGATTCAGACGGCTTTGAATTTCATCGGAAACGCGGTCAGCTCTCCCCGGCATCCCCCCCCGGGCGTGCTCATTGCCGACCGCGACGTGGCAGCGGTTGTTGTAAGCCGTTCAACTCGCGCCCGGTCGCCATCCGAATCAACCCGGCAGCTCTCTATCCGGTTCCTCCGGGCAAACTGCTGTTTTACCCGAGTCCCCGGCTGATACGCGAACAGATGCCGCAAAGCTCCTCCCCTCCCGGACGGAGAACTCCGAACATGACAGCTTCCGTACCGGCAGCCATTTCGCGCCATTTCAGATTCCTATGATCTACGGGATCGTCCCGTTTTCTCAAAATCCGCCGGTAGTTACCACCACGGTACCTTCAAAGAAGAAATAGGGCTGCGAAGGATCTTTCAATTCTCCCGGAGTACGCGAGGCAGTATGTCCGTCCGCATAGGCGATGACAGAGGTACGGCCGTTATGCGCCATGTACACCGCCGCCCCTTCGCCGAGGTCCCATCCGTAGGAGAAGCGTGTAAAGGTAGTGTTGTATTTCGTGCAATGCGTGTCGGCGAAGATGGGGCTCTGCGACGGCTGCCGCATCCTCGGCAGGTAGAATGTGCCGTGCTCCGGTTGCCCCTTTGCATTCCAGACAATGTAGTCGCCCAACTGCCGCCTGCGACTCTCGTCGGTGGCGAAATTGCTCCAGTCAATGCCGAATGTGCTGCGCCAGAAGAAATCGTTGTCGTTATTTTCCGGTCCGACCCGGTTCACCGAAGAGGGGCATTGCAGGCTCTTCTTGCCGATATACCCGCCGCCGGGGACAGTGTAACTGCCGTTCTCATCGGGGGAATTGCACAGTATCGCCGACCAGAGACCGAAAGTGGTGGAGCCAGTCGGGTCTGACCGATAGGCGATGAAGTACTCCTTGTAATCTCCGGCGTACTGGACCTGTGCAAGAATCGCCTGTTTTTTATTGTTGGAGCACTGCGACTCCCGCGCCCGCTCCCGCGCCTGATTCAATGCCGGAAGAAGCAGAGCGGCAAGGATGGCGATGATCGCAATTACAATCAGAAGTTCAATCAATGTAAATGAACGGCGATGACTCCACAACAGAACGGTGTCTCCGGAACTTTTCCGATGAATGATGGACATGATGGTACCTCCTGTTTGTTTATATTACGGAAACGGGAAACTCCCGGGTTCTTCATACAGTGCGACATGCCGGCAGCGGGCAGAGCGAACGCCGATCCACCAGTTCCGGCATGATGGTGATCTGGGTTTCAAACCCGCTCTTCCCGGAGAGGATATTGGCGGCCATTTCCATAACCGCCTCAGCGATCTTGCGCTTGGAAATATCGATGGTGGCAAGCTCCTCTATGCCGGGCATCTCAACATTGCCGAAGCCGAGAATACTCAGGTCTCCCGGCACATCAACCTGCAACGCTCGAAGCGCCTGGAGCATCTTCAACGCACCGTAGTCGGAAATGGCGAACAGCGCGGAGAAATCGTACTCGCCCGCCCGGAAGGCACGGGCAAACCGGGAGATCATCGGCTCCGGAACGTCGCCGGGATGCATGCCGCAGTCGAGCATCGTGACACTGCAGCCGCAGGAGGAGGCAGTGAATTGAAAACTCCGCACCGCCGACTCCACTGTCAGCATATGCGGTTCACAGTAGAGCAGCCCGATGCGGCGGTGCCCCAGTTGCGCGAGATGACGTGCCGCCAACGCTCCGCCGGCGACGTCATCTCCGCAAACATAACGTATCTCCTTAAATGGCACGGCATTCGAACAGAGGATCACCGGTGCTGCCGCGCGGCTGATCTGAAAGATCTGAAGTGGTGAAAGCTGGTCATTGGTAATTGAGTCGATCACGATAAGATCTGCATTGTAGTTGTTGAGCGTAGCACAGATATCTTCGCGATAATCAAAGAGAATGATCTCCAGGTTGAAATGGTGCTTTTTCGCCGCCCATTCCAGCTCACGCTGGATTTGCCGCAGATAGGGGCTGTCCCAGTCCGGGTGAAACATCAGAATCTTCGGAGCATTTCCGGAACGGTCCCGGCGGACGAACATCCCCTGCCGCGGCACCGACTCGAGCAGTCCGCGCTCTTTCAGCAGGGCTATTGCCGGACTCACCGTCGCCTGGCTGACCTGATATTCCGCCATCAGCTGCCGCACGGTTGGAAAAGGTGTTCCATCCCGCATCGCCGCAATCTTACGGCAGAGCTGCTGGTAGAGCACCTCACTTTTGCTGGCGATTTCCATCTCTGACTGCCTGTCTTGTGTATCGTTTCTCAATACAGAATATTCAAAGAAAAAACGGTGCCGCCACCGTGTATCTTTATTCGATACAGATTAATATATCGGGAGAATTTCCGAAAATCAAGGAGATTTGAAAAAAAAATGAAAAAAAGACGGCTCTGTTCCATCCGGTCTTTCACCGGAGAGAGCAGAGCCGTCCCGGCGGGTTACCGCCGGACCAGCTCGTAGGCGAGCGTGGTGCCGTGCGGCCCGAACACCTTCGCCGAGAACCGGATGGTCCGCGCGTCGATCCGGGTGAACGGGATCTCCCCGGTGCGGCGGCCCGCAGTGTCGAGCGTATAGAGTGCATAACTGCTGCCGGGAGCGGTTTGCAGCGTCACCTCCGCCTCCCCGCGGGCGGCGAGGAACGGCACCTTCCCCCACGCCTCCAGCTGCTTCATCGCCGGACCGGCGTACTTGGTCTTGCTCGCCTGGGTATCGGTCAAATGGAACAGCAGAACCCGTTTCGAGTTCGGCAGCGCCTCCCGGTCCAGCGCGATGGCGGAGAACACCCCGCGGCCGACCCGGTTGTTCACCGAGAGGAAATTCCCCTTGAGCTGTTTCCCCGCCGGAAGAATCAATGCTTCACAGGAGGGCGTCACCGCCCGGAAGGTCGCATTCTCCGCATCGAGGCTGATCTGTCCGCCGGGAGCGTTGAACGTTTTGGCGGCACCATTGTACCACTCCTTTTTCAGCACGCCGCTCTTCTGCATCTCTTCGAGCAGTTTGTCGTTCGCGGGCGAGGCGTCGAACACCGGCGTCTTCCCGGTGTCGGCCGGGAAATTGAAGCCGGGATTCAGAAGTCCGGCAAGATCGGCCGGCAGTTTCCCTTCGGCCGCCTTCCCGTCGGGCAGAATCACGGTTCCGACCCGGGCGATCAGACCGAGCCGGGCAATCTGACCGGAAAGTTCCTTGGAGAAGTCCAGCCCTTCCCCGCCGGTCAATGCGACGGCAAAGGAGAGCGGCGACGGTTTCAGCTGACGGTCCAGAAAGAGCGCAAGCCCGATCTTCTGCGACAGCATCTTGACAATGTCCGTGACGAGGTCGAAGTGACCGGTCGGCCCGCGGTTCTCCTTGACGATGCCCTCGTTGTGCGCATAGGCGAACTGGAACAGCGCATCCCAGTCCTGAAGCGCCGCATAACTGCCCATCAGCACCGCCCCTTCGGCCCGGTACACATTCGGGGCCGCATAGTCGAACTCCGTAATCATCATCGGCTTGCCGAAGAGGCGCGACGACATCAGCGACGCAGGCACGTTCGCTTCGCGGCTGATCGCGGAGAGATTCTGATGCGCCGAAGGCAGCTGCCAGTCCTTGTTCGGGAACTGGGGATGCTCCCAGTAGATGTGATTGTCCACGTAGTCGTACTGGTCGCGCAGAACCGAAAGCAGCGCTTCTGAACGCATGTTCTGGTCGGAGATGGGGCAGGCTAGTCCGAGATCGCGCACGAACCGTTTCATCTCGGCGAAGCCGGGATTGTACACCGCCGCCAGAAATTGCGAGAACATCACGTCGTAGGAGGTTCCCGCCGGGAACTTCGCCTCGTTCTTCTTCCGCCATTCGGCGAACCGCTCCTTGTAGAGGTCCGCGACAAAGGGAGCCCCCTGCCAGGTGTTGTTGAGGTTGCCCTCGTTGATGAGGCAGACCGAGATCAGCGCGGGATCATCCTTCAGCGCCATGCCGGTATAGGGGTTGACATGGGTGAGCCAGTTGCGCGCAAAACTCTTCCAGTTCTCCATCGCCGAATCGAGCAGATAGGGAAGCGCCTTGAAGGAGGGACGCGCCAGCCACTGGTCCGGGAACTCCGGAATCTCCCCCTTGGCAAAGGGACGCGACACATAGAGATCGGTGGTCACGTAGATGCCGCGCTTCTTGCAGCAGGCGATCAGATAGTCGAGCTGGTCGAGCTTGACCGGGTTGAGTCCGGTCGAGCTGGTGCGGGTGCGCTGCGACAGCCCGCCGTCATGATGGTGCAGCCGTATCGCATTGAATCCGGCGGCGGCCATGCGGTCGGCGAGCCGTTCGGCCCACTTCTTGTCAAGGTACTGGGCGGAGTTGCAGAAGTTGGTGCCGTAGAAACGGACCGCCACGCCGGGACGATCCCGGAACTCCAGTCTGCCGTTGCGGACGACGACCGGCCCGTATTTTCCGGCGGGAGCGTCGAGGCGGTTTGAAAAGTCCATCGCCGACCCGGGCTGAACGTCCTTGTGGTAGACGATCTCCTGCCAGTCGCGTCCGGGCAGGATGTAGACCGGCGCCGTGTTCAGCCGCGGAATCTTCCCCGAACCGACCGACGCGGCGACGATTCCCCAGACCGAACGGCCGGTGGAGGTGAATTCCACCCGCTGAATCGGCTTGTCCTCAATCGGGTAAACCGAACGGTACAGCCCGACGTAGGCACTGCGGTTCTCCCCGGTCCAGACCAGCTCGCCGTTGCGACGCGGCGCCGGAATCCACCAGTTGCCGACGTCGACGTTGCCGGTGACCGGAATCGTCGTGCTGCTTCCGTCGCGGTAGTACACCTTGACCGTGCCGATCTCCTTCAGGTTCGACGGCCAGGCCAGCGCGTGAAGCAGGTAGAGGAAGTTGCCGCGCTCGCCGTTCTGCTCCGCCGAGACGCTCTTCGGGAAATAGTCGCGCGACGGCCCGGAGAGCACGATGCAGGATTTCCCCCGATTCCGGGCCGGGTCGATGATGTCGAACTCCACCCCCTGCCAGCGCTGTCTGCCGACCGGGAGCATCCGCAGATCGTTTTCCGCCCCCTGATCGGTCCAGCCGCCCGCCCGGTCCCCCGCCTTGTCGTCGGCGAAGGCCATGTTGGCCGCGGAACGGAGATTCAGCGTGGTGGAGGTGTACGGCTTCTCTTCGATCTCCAGCTTCAGCGAACTTTCGCGGATGGAGCCGCTCGACGGCGTGAATCCGATGCGCACCACATAGCGGTCGATTTTGTAGGCGCGGTCGTCCTGCAGCACAAGATCGAATTTGCCGCGCAGAGTGATGGTCCGCTCCATGGTCGGAATCACCAGCGTGGAAACCCGTCCGGAAAAAATGGAACCGCTGCGACTGCCGGCATACTCTTTCGGCAGCACCACCGGCTTGCCGTCGGCCAGCAGTTCGCGGCCGCAGAACGCCTCGATCGGCAGCATGGCCGTAAGACCGATGAACTTCAGCTCGGCCGGGGCGGAAAAACGCGCTTCCGCCGAATAACTCCAACGGTGCGGCGCCGTCTGCCGGATGGAGGCGAGGAGCGTTCCCCCGGGCAGCTTGCCGCACTTCAGCTCCGCCTCGACCCTGCCGTCGGAGGCGTTCCCCGTCACGTTCACAATCGTGAAGCCGTGATACCCCTGCGTGTAACTGCGCCAGGAGCCGTCGAAAAGGCGGAGCGTAAAGGGGATGCGCTCCATAACCGGCTCTCCGGTGCGGGAGAGGGTCATGCTCTCCGCGGCGGAGAGCGCAAAGGCCAGAACGGCCAGGAGAATCGGAACGGTTCGTTTCAGCATACAGATCATGTCGAGCTCCTTCACTTTATTTTTCCACGAATAAAATAGGATTCTGATTGTAATAGTATTCATACAATTCCGCACTTGCCGACATGGCCACATGGCCGTCCGCCCAGCCGGTCGGCAGGGTATTGCGGCTGTGTCCGAGGTACGGGAGGGAGGCCCAGTCCACCGGCGTCCTCGGCCAGAGCTTGCTGTGACTGTTGTTGCGGTCGTAACGCTTGCCGTCGGTGATGAACAGGAAACGGGCCGGCGAACGGAGCCGGTTGAAACTCATCCCCCGGGAACCGTCGGCGGCGGTACTGCGGTCCAGCTCCTTCTGCTGCAGATTCTCCACATAATACCCGCCGTAGTTGTTGGCGTAGGCGAAATAGACGGCGATATCCTCGCCCCGGGCCGGACTCTTCTCCTGACTGGGACAGATGAATTCCCCGGGACGCTGCCAGCTGATGTAGCCGCCCCGCTGGAGCGAGCCGGACCAGGTGGCGTTGACGCCGCCCTCCGTGACAATCTGGTCACGGGCGTCATTCATGTAAAGCTGTACATAGGTCATCAACTGCTTCATGTTGTTGAGGCAGGCAGTACCCTGCGCTTTTTCCCGCGCCTGATTCAACGCCGGCAGCAGCATGGAGGCGAGGATGGCGATGATCGCGATTACGATAAGAAGTTCAATCAAGGTAAATGTTTTTTTCATATAAAATCTCCTAGAATAGATATTTGCAGCGATTAACGACTAACGAAGCATTCATGGTAAGCTGGAGCGTCTCAAGATTCGGACAGGTCAGACGGCGGACCAGATATTCGACAGCGCGCGCCCCCATCGCCTGCAACGGCATCTTGATGTACGAGATCGGCGTATTGACGGTCTCGCAGAGGCGTTCGATATCATCAAAACAGAGCACATCAAGATCGTCCGGCAACTGCATGCCGACCCGGGCCAGCGCCGTCAGCACCGGCGGCAGCTGGTAACCGGCGGTTACGAACGCCACATCGACCCGGTTGCGGCGGAAAAACTCCGGCAGAATGTCATCGTCGTGGCGGAAATCCTGAAAATCGACGGCCAGATGCTGCGGCACCGGCAGGCCGTTCGCCTTATAGGCCTCCTCCCATCCGCGGGTACGTCCGGCCGAAGTGACGCTGCCGGTCTGGCGGCCGATCAGGGCGATGTTGCGCGCGCCGTTCTTCAACATCCGGCTGATGACGAGGAAGGTCTCATATTGAAAGTCGACGGAGATGTAGGCGAGCTCCGGCTGCTGGGGATAGCGGTTCAGCAGCACCAACGGAATGCCGTTGCGCTGAAGGAGCGCCGCGTTTTCAAAATCGTCGCGATCCACCCGGGTGGCGATGAAGGCGTCGACTTTCCGGAACGGACTGTTCAGCAGTTCCGGCAGGTCGGTCAGGCAGAGCATGACACCGGCGGCCTCCGCGGCGGCGCGCGCCCCCTGGCTGATCCGGGTGTAATACTGGTACTCGTCGTGGAAGTCCACACCGTCGATCCCGATGATGAGCCGGTTGACCGGCTGTACCGGAGCGTCGGACTGGCCGGAGGTCACGTACGACCCCAGCCCCGGCCGGCTCTGGACATAGCCGCCTTCGCAGAGCCGGGCAATCGCCTTGCGCACCGTCGGCCGGCTCACGTAGAACTGGCGGCAGAGGGTGTTCTCCGACGGCAGCTGCCCGCCCGGAAGAAGCCGGTGCTCCCGAATCTCCGCGATCAGATAATCGTAAATCTCATTGGCGAGATTTTTCTTCATGGACAACCTGTAATTTTTACATGTTTGTTTGCATGTAAATATTATGGATGAAAAACAGCAAAATTGCAAGCGGAAAATTGAAAAAAACACAGTGCCGTCCCATAATTCTTTGAAATCGTCATTCTAACCACCCTATTTGAGCCTGAGTTGATTGTTTTTTAAAAT
>ENA-UEQW01002160-UEQW01002160.1-human-gut-metagenome-genome-assembly--contig:-NODE-2160-length-15276-cov-4.487927_pt1 | contig 15276 bp, 15 predicted proteins | sample MGYA00242947_ERZ507947 | MGnify/ENA primary metagenome ERZ507947 (study PRJEB26167, sample SAMN06115421) | human gut metagenome | host: Homo sapiens | place: China:Guizhou | collected 2015-03-17... | reverse complement strand
GTGTTCAGCTCAGCGTAGATGATGTGGTCGTAGATGAACTTCATGACCTCCAGCACCGCGTCCAGATTGTTCTGCATATCCGGCACCTCCACGTAGCTGATGGCTCCGCCGGGGGACAGGTGCTGGAACTGTGCCTCGAACTCCAGCTTCTTGAACGCGTCGATCGGCTCGGTGACGTGCACATGATAGCTGTTGGTGATATATCCCTTGTCCGTGATGCCCTCGATGACGCCAAAGCGCTTCTGCAGACACTTGGCGAACTTATAGGTGGTGGACTCCAGCGGTGTGCCGTACAGGGAGAAATCGATGTTGTGCTGCGCCTTCCAGGTCTTGCAGGCGGCGTTCAGCTTGTGCATGATCTCCAGTGCGAAGGGCGTGGCGCTGGGGTCGGTATGGCTCTTGCCGGTCATGTACTTCACACACTCATACAGTCCCGCGTAGCCCAGGGAAATGGTGGAGTACCCGCCGTACAGCAGCTTGTCGATGGGCTCGCCCTTCTTCAGCCGCGCACAGGCGCCGTACTGCCACAGGATGGGTGCCGCGTCGGACAGCGTGCCCTTCAGGCGCTCGTGGCGGCACAGCAGCGCCCGGTGACACAGCTCCATGCGCTCGTCGAAGATGCGCCAGAACTTCTCGATATTCCCGCCGGAGCTCAGGGCGATGTCCGGCAGGTTTACGGTCACGACGCCCTGGTTGAACCGCCCGTAGTACTTGGGGTTCCCATTCTCGTCCACATAGGGGGTCAGGAAGCTGCGGCAGCCCATGCAGGGATAGCAGTGGCCGTTGCCGTTCTTGTCCACCTTCAGCTCCAACATCTTCTTCTCGCTGATATAGTCCGGCACCATCCGCTTGGCGGTGCACTTGGCGGCCAGCTTCGTCAGCTCCCAGTATTTGCTGCCTTCGCGGATGTTGTCCTCCTCCAGCACATAGATCAGCTTGGGGAACGCAGGCGTGACCCACACGCCCTTTTCGTTCTTTACGCCCTGGTACCGCTGCAGCAGCGTCTCCTCGATGATCAGGGCCAGGTCGTCCTTTTCCTGCTGGTTCTTGGCCTCGCCCAGATACATGAACACCGTCACGAAGGGGGCCTGTCCGTTGGTGGTCAGCAGCGTGACCACCTGATACTGTATGGTCTGCACGCCGCGGCGGATCTCCTCCCGCAGCCGCTTTTCCGCGATGGAGTTGATCTTGTCCTCGGTGACAGCCACGCCCACGGCGTCGAACTCGTCCCGCACGCTGGCGCGGATCTTTTCCCGGCTGATCTGCACGAAAGGTGCCAGATGAGTCAGAGAGATGGACTGGCCGCCGTACTGGTTGCTGGCTACCTGCGCCACGATCTGGGTGGCGATGTTGCAGGCGGTGGCGAAGCTGTGGGGCTTCTCGATCAGCGTTCCGGTGATGACGGTGCCGTTCTGCAGCATATCCTCCAGATTGACCAGGTCGCAGTTGTGCATATGCTGGGCGTAATAATCCGTGTCATGGAAGTGGATGATGCCCTCATTGTGGGCCTCCACGATGTCCTTGGGCAGCAGAATGCGGTTGGTGATGTCCCGGCTGACTTCGCCGGCCATATAGTCCCGCTGGGTGGAGTTCACCACCGGGTTCTTGTTGGAGTTCTCCTGCTTGGCCTCCTCGTTGTTGCACTCGATGAGGCTGAGGATCTTGTCGTCGGTGGTATTGGACTTACGCACCAGAGAACGGGTGTAGCGGTAGGTGATATAGTGCTTGGCCACCTCGAAAGCGCCGTGGGCCATGATATAGTGCTCCACCATATCCTGTATCTCCTCCACGGTAGGTGCGCGGTTCATCTTCTGACACTGCAGGTCCACGGACTCTGCGATGCGCTGGATCTGCACCGGCGTCATCCGATCTACTTCCTCCACGGACTCGTTGGCCTTGGTGATGGCGATAATGATCTTGGTGATGTCAAAGCCCACCTCGGCGCCGTTTCTCTTGATGATCTTCATGGTACGTCCTCCTATCTCATCTATCTCTCCCTGCCGTCCCGGCGGCACACAGCTCTAAGCCTGCACCCGCAGCGATGCGTGTGTTGATATAATACACTACATCTTGTGCTGTTTCAAGAGCAAAAAACAAAATATAGGAAAATAACCTGCCAAAAAGTACACCCTATTTTTGTGCACTTTGTCAAAGTTACACAAGATATAGTGATTTGTACACCGCGCAAACACACTAAATATAGTGCCGGTATGCTGCGAAGTTGTCAGAAGCACCATCTCTGGCCGTTAAAGCACGGCACAGTATGAAATATCCCATTGCGCGGATATGCATAATATGGTATACTGACTCAAATACGTTATTCTGTCGAAAGGAGGGCCGGCTATGCGTGGCGATACCCGTTCCCTGATCCACGGCATCATCAACCTGATCGTTCCGTTCTTTATCTACGACCTGGCCTCGCTGTTGGTGGGCGCCATCACTGCGGCCAACTATAATCCCTGGCTGGCCTTCTGGCCCATGACCATTCTGCTGTGGCTGCCCTTTGTGTCTGACGCGGTCTGCGTCGTGGTGGCTGCCGTGCGCTTCCAGCGTCGGGGCCGTACCCGCGCGCTGCTGGGACTGATCTTCTCCGTGGGCGCAGCGGCGCTGTACTATATGCTGCGCTTCCAGCTGCATTTCACGCTGTCCCAGCTGAAAGATATGTTCTGACAGGGAGGAGGACCCCCATGCGTCCCGATTTCATTCCCGTCGGCGCTGTTGTCAACGCCCACGGTATCCGCGGCGAGGTCAAGGTGAACCCCACCGGCTTCGACCCGGAGTTCATCGCCTTGTTCAAGACCCTCTATATCGGCGGTCAGCCCGTGAAGGTCATCTCCGCCCGGGTCCATAAATCCACCGTCCTGCTGGCCTTGCCCGGCGTCGCCACTATGGACGATGCCCTGGCGCTGAAGGGCAAAACGGTCTCCATCCGCCGCACCGACGCCAAGCTGCCCAAGGGCCAGTACTTCGATGCCGAGCTGGAGGGCTGTACCGTTCTGGACGATGCCACCGGCGAAGAACTGGGCAAGCTGGACAAGGTGCTCCACTATCCCGCCCACAAGGTCTACCAGGTCCGTGGCGGTGCCCACGAGTACCTGATCCCCGCCGTGCCGGAGGTCTTTATCGCTTCCGCGGACCCAGATGCCGGGATCATTCGCGTACACATGATGAAAGGACTGGCCACCGATGAGAATTGACATCATGACCCTGTTCCCTGACGCGGTGGAAGCGATGATGGGTTCGTCCATCATCGGTCGTGCCCGGGAACGGGGCTTTGTCACCATACAGACCCACCAGATACGGGACTACACCACCAACAAGCAGATGCAGGTGGATGACTATCCCTACGGCGGCGGCCGCGGCGCGGTCATGCAGGCAGATCCTCTGTACCGCTGCTGGCAGCATATCTGCGATGAAGCGGGGGAGAGGGTCCACACCATCTATATGTCCCCCTGCGGCCGGGTGCTGACCCAGCAGGTGGCCCGTGAACTGAAGGCACAGTATGACCATCTTATCCTGGTCTGCGGCCACTACGAGGGCGTGGATCAGCGCTTCCTGGACGAGTGCGTGGACGAGGAGATATCCACAGGCGACTTTGTCCTCACCGGCGGCGAGATACCCGCCATGGCTCTGGCGGACTGCCTGTGCCGCATGGTCCCCGGCGTCCTGCCGGAGGAGAGCTGTTACACCGACGAGAGCCACTGGAACGGCCTTTTGGAGTATCCCCAGTACTCCCGCCCGGAGGAATGGCACGGCCGCAGGGTGCCCGAGGTCCTGCTCAGCGGCCATCACGGCAATGTGGCTGACTGGCGCACGAAGGAGAGCTACAAGCGCACCATGGCCCACCGCCCGGATATGTGGGCGCGGTTCGACCTGACCCAGGTACACAGCCGCCACGACAAGAAAGTCCTGGCCCAGGCCCTGGAGGAATACGCCCGGGAGCAGGGCGGTGCCCCAGAAACCGAATAAGCCGAAAGCGGCAGGGAGGTCCCTGCCGCTTTTTCCCGGTTATTTTCCCGGATTTGCCAGAAAAACGACACTTATTCCAATTTCGCTGTTGTACTTCGCCCAAAAATCCGCTATAATAAGGAAGCAAAATCCGGCAGTATGCTGAAAATATGAGGAGGAACACCGAATGAACGAGAAATACAGCGCTCTGTTTACCCCCTGGAAGATCGGCAACGTGGAGATCAAGAACCGTATCGTGCAGCCCTCTATGGGCGGTACGTCCCTGTTCGCCTGGCTGGAGCCCTGTCACTTCGACAAGGAAGCGGCCTACCACATCCTGAACCGCGCCCAGAACAACGTGGGCCTGGTGCTGCCGGGTATGCAGTGTGTCCGCGACACCATGGGCGGCCGCTGGCTGTACCAGAACAAAAAGATGTTCAAGGACCTGGCCGAGTGGCTGCCTGAGTTCCACAAGACCGGCTCCAAGCTGTTTGTCCAGCTGTCCGCCGGTATGGGCCGTTCCATGGCCATCAACGAGATCATGGTCAAGATGCTCCAGAACAAGGCCTTCGGCGCCGTGGGCAAGCCCTTCCTGAACGTGGACTACATCACCGCCTCCGCCTCCGCCACCCCCAACCGCTGGTATCCCGAGTGCAAGTCCCGCCCTCTGACCGTGGAGGAGATCCACGAGATGGTGGACGCCTTTGCCAAGACCGCCAAGCTCCTGCAGGATGCCGGCGTTGACGGTGTCGAGATCCACGCGGTGCATGAGGGCTATCTGCTGGACCAGTTCACCATTGCCAACATGAACTACCGTACCGACGAGTACGGCGGCTCCTTCGAAAACCGCTACCGCTTCGCTGTGGAGATCGTCCAGGCCATCAAGGCCGTCTGCGGCAAGGACTTCCCCGTGGCCCTGCGTTACTCCGTGGTGTCCAAGACCAAGGGCTTCGGCCAGGGCGCCGTTCCCGGCGAGGAGTTCGTGGAGTTCGGCCGCGATATGGCCGAGTCCGAGAAGGCCATCAAGTACCTGGAGGATGCCGGCTACGATATGTTCGACTGCGACAACGGCACCTACGATGCCTGGTACTGGGCCCATCCCCCGGTCTATATGCCCGAGAACTGCAACCTCTCCGAGGTGGAACACATCAAGAACTTCACCACCAAGCCCGTGGTCTGCGCCGGTAAGATGGACCCCGCCAAGGCCGCCGAGGAGATCGCCGCCGGCCGTCTGGACGCCGTGGGCATCGCCCGCCAGAACCTGGTGGACCCCGAGTGGGTCAACAAGATCCTGGAGGACCGCGTAGAGGACATCAAGCCCTGCATCAACTGTCACAACGCCTGCTTCAGCTTCAACAAGTCCAAGAGTACACCCAATATGCAGCCCATGGACGACTCGCTGCACCTGGCCCGCTGCGCCCTGACGCCCAGCACCATGCAGCACAACAAGTACAAGATCGTTCCCACCCGCAAGCCAAAGAAGGTCGCCATCATCGGCGGCGGCATCGGCGGCATGGAGTGCGCCCTGGTGCTCAAGCAGCGCGGCCACACCCCCGTCATCTTCGAAAAGACCAGCGAGCTGGGCGGCCTGTACATCACCGCCTCCGCCATGAGCTTCAAGGAGGCCGACAAGGCCCTGCTGCGCTGGTACGAGCGTGAGCTGAAGAAGAACGACATCGAGGTCCGCTTCAACATGGAGATCAACGCCCCCGCCACCCTGCGCCGCGAGTTCGACGAGATCATCGTCTGCACCGGCTCCCATCCCAAGACCCTGCCGGTCAAGGGCTTCAACAAGACCATCAACTTCACCCAGCTGCTGTTGAACCAGGTGGACGCCGGCGACCGCATCGTCTTCTTCGGCGGCGGCCAGTCCTCCTGCGAGGCCGCCTATGAGATGGTCCTCCAGGGCAAGCACCCCATCATCGTGGAGTACGCCGACGACCTGATCGCCACCCCCGGCACCTGCCTGGCCAATGCCTCCTTCCTCCGCGAGATGCTGGCGTTCAAGAAGGTCCCCGTCTACCTGAACGCCACTATCACCGAGATCGGCGACGGCTTCGTCATGGTCAAGCAGCAGGACGGCACCGAGATCCGCATCGAGTGTGACAGTGTAGTCAACGGCATCGGCTTCGTGCCCGCGCCCATCGCCGCCGATGACCACAAGGTCTACCGTGTGGGCACCTGCGAGAAGTGGGGCAACCTCCGCAACGTCATCTGGGGCGCCTGGGACGTCTGTATGCACATCTGAGAATACGCAAAAAAAGAAAGCCCGCAAGGGCTTTCTTTTTTTGCTCAATGCCGTTTCCGGCCGATCCATGCCGTTCCCGTCAGCGATAGTGCCGCGCTCACGGCGTAGATGCCCACGCCCGGGTCGAAGGTCTTGGGGGAGCCCTTCTTGTCCTCGTCGGCATTGTCGGTATCGGTGGTGGTGCCGCTGTTGTAGTAGTACCGGGGCGCCGCCTCCCACTTGGCGTACAGGGTGATGTTGTCCGTCACGGGCTTGGTAAAGTCGTAGGCCGCGGTGCACGCCTCGTCTGTGTACCAGCCTACAAGGGTATACCCGGCTTTGCGGCTGTCAGGCTTGGTGGCCGCCGCGTTGGCCCGTATCTGCTCCGGTACGTCGCTTCCGCCGTTACTGTTGAACGTTACGGTGTGCAGCGTTATGCCGTTTGGCTGTCCGGGATCAAATGTCCCGCCGGTGACGGCGACCATCCCAGTGCAATAGGGTGAGGCATAAATGTTGCCGCGGAAGGTCCCGCCCTCGATCACAGCACGGTCAGCAGGATTGCTTGGATTTAAGTACATTGCGGAGGATTTATCCTGACTGGCCGTACAGTCTCTCACGAACGCGTCCCCGCATATGGTGATGTTGCGAAGGCTGGATATGCCGCCGCCATATCCATAAGCGGCGGTGCAGTTACGGATGGTGCCGCCGTTCATGGTAAAGCTGCCAAGCGCATAGTCTCCGTCACGGTCAGCCACGTACACGCCGCCGCCCCGCGCTGCGGTGCAGCCTGCGATTTTTCCGGCCTTCATCACAAAGCTGGCGCTTCGTGCCACGAGTACGCCTCCCGCGGTGTTGTGTTCGCCAACCGCAGAGCAGCCCACGATGTTGCCGCCCTCCATCACGAAGCTGGCGTCCTGATTGATAAACACACCGCCGCCGCCGTTCTCACTAATGCTGCCATACACACTACTGAAAGAATGTTCGCGGCCGATCCCGCCGGTGATGACCCCGCCCTTAACGATCTCGGTGCCCGCGTTTTCGTTCAGCGTCCAAAGGCCGGTGGCCTCCTTGACGAATTTGTGTATGGCGTCGGGGTTACTGTCCACCAGCGTCAGCGTGCCGCTGTCCATCTGGATAACGCTGTCGTTTGCGTCTCTGTTTTCATGTTGCAGCACAAATCCGTTCAGGTCCAGCGTCACATCCCCCTGAATGACCAGTGCCTGCGTCAGCTTCACATTGTTGCACAGATAGTACGTGCCGCTATTCAGCGTCTTTTCGCTGATCGTGACCGGCGCACCTATTGTGCTGCCCGACATATTTTCTTCTGTCAGCTTTTCTCCGGCGGGTGTACCCTTGATTTTTGTCGTCAGCAGCAGCGTGCTGCCCTTTTGAATGTTGTAGTTTGCTAATGTGCGGCCATCTACTAACAATTTTCCGCCGTAATAGAGATGCTGCTCCCCGGCAGCGATTTTGGTTTTCGTTTCCAATTTTCCTTTTATGTTGTCGATGCTGTCCCCAGACTCCGCATCAAGCGCGATCGTCTTGCCGCTTGGCAGTTCCACATTAAGATAAAAGCCCGTGGGCGACATCGCCCACGCTGCGGTGCTCAGCACCGCAGCCAGACAGCCTGCCAGTACCAGCGCCAGAAATCGTCTCTTCATCCGTTTGCTCCTTTCTCTCCCGTGCGCGCCGAAGCGCGCGCCTCGTATCCTCTCTCCCTCAGTATACCGGATTTTCCAGTTTCCACAACCCGTATCTGCAAATAGGATAACGGTAAAAAATATCCCCCGGCCAAAAGCCGGGGGATGCGTATCTATTTCTCTTCTTCGTGGTACACGGACGGGAACATGGCCTTCAGCAGCGCATACGTCCGGTTGTGGCTGTCCGCCCACTCCCGGTGCTCCGCCTCCAGCTTCTCCTTGTCGCCGTACACCTCCAGCGCGTGGCAGGTGTCCACATAGGCCTTCTGCATCTGCCGCATCCGCGCGCTCATGTGCTGCAAAAGACTCATGATCTTCGCCGGCTTCTCCCGGAAGTACGCGCTGAAATTGTCATAGGTGATCTCGCTGACGATGGTGTTCTCCAGCGCCACCGCCGTGGTGTTCCGGGGCCGCGACTCCAGAAAGCTGATGACGTTGAAGAAGTCGCCCTCCTGCAGGGTCACCACCTCCACCTGTTCCGGCATCCCATAGTCGAAGTACACCCCCACGCTGCCGTAGAGGATGTTGTACATACTCATCACCATCTCCTTGGGTCGGCAGATGATCTCGCCCTTCTTATAGCGTTTTTCCGTATGCGGCATAAAAAACCTCCTGAAATGCGCCTGTTGACGCAGCTTTGTGTGCGCCTTGCGCAGAAAATGTGGTAAGGTATCAACAAAGTACAAAAAAGGGAACATAAAAGTAAAGCATCGCTGCCTAAATTGTATCATATACGTGCCCGCTTGTCGACACTTTTTCTTGCCAAAACAAACCAAATGTGTCATACTGAGGGGGTAAAGGAAGTGGAATATTTTGAACTATTTTGCCCCAAAACTATCCCCTGATGAGCTGCGTAAAATGAGCGCCATCGCCCTGGCCCATATGGGGGATGCGGTCTATGAAACGCTGGTCCGCACCTGGCTTTGTGTCCACGGTACAGCGACAGGCAAGGATCTGCACCGCGCCACCATCGCTCTGGTCTGCGCCCCCGCCCAGGCGGAAAAAATGCAGAAGGTGCTCCCGCTGCTCACGGACGAGGAGCAGGCGGTCTACAAGCGCGGCCGCAACGCCAACGTCCACACCATGTCCCGCAGCGCCACCCCGGCCCAGTACCATTCCGCCACCGGTTTGGAGTGTTTAATGGGCTATTTATACTTAAAAGGTGATAAAAACCGCGCGGAGGAGCTGTTCCGCGCCATGATGGAGGAGACCTGATATGCCCCTGGATGCCGTATGCCTGCAAGCTGTGGTGGCGGAGCTTTCGTCCCTGGTCGCCGGCAGCCGTATCGAGAAAATACAGCAGCCTGCCCGCGACCAGGTGGTGCTGCTGCTCCGCGGCAGCCGTCGCCTGCTGCTGTCCGCCGGTGGCGGACAGCCCCGCCTGCACCTGACGGAGCAGCCCCGGGACAATCCCGCCCAGCCCCCCATGTTCTGTATGCTTTTGCGAAAGTATCTGTCAGGCGGAATTATTGAAAAAATTGAACAAATACCGCTGGAACGTGTGGTAAACATACACATTTCCGCCGCCGATGAGCTGGGCGAACGCAGCCGTTTTTCCCTCATTTTAGAGGCATTTCCTCGCCGCGCCAACCTCATTTTAGCCGATAAGGACGGCCGTATCCTGGACTGCCTGCGCCGCATCGACTTCGAGATGAACCCGGACCGTCAGGTGCTTCCAGGCCTGTTTTATCGTTTCCCCGCAGCGCCTGACAAGGTTGACCCCTTCACAGTGGAGAGGGAGATGTTTTCCCGTCTTGCCGCCGTGGCAGGGGAGGATATGCCTGCGGATAAGTGGTTGGTGGACACCTTCAACGGTATCTCACCGCTGGTGGCCCGTGAGATCGCGTTTCGTGCCTGCGGTGCCGTGGATGCCCCTGCGCTGCGGACAGCCGAGACACTTTGGGCCGCGTTCTCCGTATGGCGCGACACTGTGAATGCTAACAACTTTACACCCGTTATGTTGAAACGCTCCGGCGCGCCTATGGACTTCACCTACCTGCCTGTTTGTCAGTACGGCAGCGCGGCAGCGGCAGAGGAGTACGGCAGCTTTTCCGCCCTGTTGGATGACTTCTACGCCAAGCGCGAGCAGGCGGACCGTGTCAAGCAGAAGGGGCAGGACCTGCTGAAAACGGCCAATAACGCCGCCGCCCGTCTGCGCCGCAAGATCACCATGCAGGAAAAGGAGCTTTTGGACAGCAAAGACCGGGATAAGTGGCGCATTTATGGCGAATTGATCACGGCAAATCTGTATCGGATGGAGCGCGGCATGAGCCGCCTCACGGCGCAGAACTACTATGATCCGGCGTGCAAAGACATAGATATTCCGTTGGATGTCCGCCTTTCACCCCAGGAAAATGCCGCTAAATACTTCAAAAAATATACAAAAGCCAAGACCGCGGAAAAATACCTCACAGAGCAGCTGACCAGAGCCGGTGCTGAACTGGAGTACCTGGAGAGTGTTCTGCAGGAGCTGGCGCAGGCCGAGTCCGAGCAGGATTTCAATGACATCCGCGCCGAACTGACCGACGGCGGCTATCTCCGCGCCAAGGGTGGGAAAAAGCAGCCCTTCCAGCGCCCCAGCAAGCCCCGGGAGTTCCGTTCCTCCGCCGGATTGCCGATTTTTGTGGGCCGCAGCAACCGGCAGAACGACCGCCTGACCACCAGGACGGCGGAGAAGTGGGACCTGTGGTTCCACACCCAGAAGATCCACGGCTCCCACGTCATACTGTCCACCGGTGGCGGACGACCCGATGCACAGAGCATCGCGGAGGCCGCCTCTCTGGCCGCCTATTTTTCCCAGGCGCAAAGCAGCACAAAAGTACCCGTTGACTTCACCCAGGTAAAGTTCGTAAAGAAGCCCGCCGCCGCTAAGCCCGGAATGGTAGTTTATACCAATTATCAGACCGTTTTAGCTGACCCGAACGAGGAATTGGTAAAACATTTATTGGTAAAATAGAGCAGAAAATATGTAGAAGTTATGCAACAAATTGTGGAGGATACGTCTATGATTGCCTATGCTGTTCTTATGTGGGCCATCGCAGCCCTTTTTCTGCTGCTCGGACTCCTGATCTACCACGGAAAAACGGGGTTGATCCATGAATATCACAGGGAGAGAGTCAGACCGGAGGATATGGCAGCCTATGGCCGGGCCTTTTCCACCGGACTTTTCGCCCTTGCGGGAACACTGGTACTTAGTGGGATTGTCCCTCTGCTGTGGACACTTCCCGGAGCGGTCACCGCTTCGCTGGTGGTGCTGTTCGTCGGTCTTGCGGCGTCGTTCGCCATTCTTTGGCGCGTCCAGCGCCGCTATAACGGCGGTATGCTTTGACTGTCAGCAAAAAGGCTTTATCAGGTTGATGGAAAGGCGGCACCATGAAACGCAAGGCGGAAAAAGCGGATATTGTAAAGCGAAAAGTGCTTCACGAGCACATCATCCTACTGACCGAGGGGCGTTTTCTCATGTTGGCGGTACTGGCTGTTATGGTGTGGCTCCCGTATCTCTTTGTGCGGGACAGAATGGCCGGAATGATGCTGGCATGGTGGGAGATACCCTTTCTCCTGCTGGTAGAGGTGTCGTTGTACTACGCACTGATTCGTCAGTTCTGGTACAGATGCTTTGGGTGCCTTGTGGTCACGGAGGACGAGATCGTTTGGAAGTGTCCCTTTATGCGGACAGTGCGGCTGAGAAAGACGGAGATTCGATATACCGGCATCGACTACCGCTGGCCGGGTTCGGCGCGAAAAGCGGTTACGCCTGTAGATATGGCGTATTTTTCCACAAAGTCTTATCCGCAGGAGTGCCGGAATAAGAGCTATCTGCTGCGCAACAAAAGGGATTTATTAAATTCCCGGCCGGTGAGAAGCTTTGCCGCTATATGAGTGAGTGGCTGCCGGAGCCGTATGAGAGGGTGTTTGCCGCAGCCAGCGATGACTATGAAGCGCGGCGCAGAAAGAAGGAACGCAAGCGCATAGAAAAGAAAATGAAAATGATGAAATAATCCGGGAGATATGGAAAGACCGCCAAGAGGCGGTCTTTCCATATCTCATATCTCTACGCTTCAGTGGGCGTGTTACGGAACAGCAGGGTGATGCACCATAGCCCGGAGATGCCCACCAGTGCGTAGATAACACGGCTGATGGCCACGGCCTGGCCGCCGAAAATGGCTGCCACGCAGTCGAAGCGGAACAGCCCCACCGCGCCCCAGTTCAGGGCACCGATGATGACCAGCGCCAGCGCGATGCGATCGAGTACTTTCATATATACATGACCTCCATTCGTTTGAGACTGCTGCTTACCGTAGCATTTCCCGGGGAAGTGGAGGATATGCACAAAAAATTTTTGAGATTACCTGAATAAAATTGGAAAAGCGATTGCAAATCCCGCGTCAATTTGGTATTATCAGCACAGAACAATTTGTACACGACCATGTACACACACTAAGGAGGAGACTATGAACAAGAAGTTTGACAAGCTGGGCTTTTATCCCGCCGACATCCTGCTGCCCAAGGGCCAGGACATGACCAAGTGGGCGGTGGTCGCCTGCGATCAGTTCACCTCTGAGCCGGAGTACTGGCAGGCGGTGGAGGAGAAGGTGGGCGACGCGCCCTCCACCCTGCGTCTGATCCTGCCGGAGGCCAACCTGAAGGCTCCCAACGTGGACGAGTACATCGAGAATATCAACGACTCCATGAAGAAGTACCTGGCCGACGGCGTGTTCGAGACGCTGCCCGACTCCCTGATCTACATCGAGCGCCAGCAGTCCGACGGCAAGATCCGCCACGGCCTGATCGGTATGGTGGATCTGGATGCCTATGATTTCACCCCCGGCTCCGGTGCCCTGATCCGCGCCACCGAGGGCACCGTGCTGGATCGCATCCCGCCCCGCGCCAAGGTGCGCCGCAACGCGCCCATCGAGCTGCCCCACGTCATGCTGCTGATCGACGATCCCGACAAGACCGTTATCGAGCCGCTGACCGCCGCAGCCGACACCATGGAAAAGATCTACGACTTCGACCTGATGCAGAACGGCGGCCACATCCGCGGCTTCAAGCTGTCCGACAAGCAGATCGACGCCGTGGCCAACGCGCTGGAGGGTCTGACCACCGACGCGGCTATGGAGAAGAAGTACAACGTCTCCGGCGTGGCGCCCCTGCTGTTCGCCGTGGGCGACGGCAACCACTCTCTGGCCACCGCCAAGGCCTGCTATGAGGAGCAGAAGAAGGGCAAGACCCCCGAGGAGTATCTGGCGCTGCCCGCCCGCTACGCGCTGGTAGAGGTGGTCAACAACCACGACGATGCCCTGCAGTTCGAGCCCATCCACCGCGTGCTGTTCGGCGTGGATCACCAGAAGTTCATGGACGCCTTCCGCGCCGCCTATCCCAACGCCTACGAGGGCAAGGGCGACGGTCACACCATCGAGTTCGTGTGGAACGGCGAGAGCCACTTCATCACTGTGCCTGATCCCAAGGTGCAGCTGGCTGTGGGCACGCTCCAGAGCGTCATCGACCAGTACCTGAAGGACAACGGCGGCGAGGTGGACTACATCCACGTCGACGTCGTGACCCGCGTGCTTGGCAGCAAGCCCGGCAACATGGGCTTCCTGCTGCCCGCCATGGGCAAGGAGCAGCTGTTCAAGACCGTTATGGCTGACGGCGTGCTGCCCCGCAAGACCTTCTCCATGGGTCACGCTCAGGACAAGCGCTACTACATCGAGGCGCGCAAGATCGTCAAGTAAGACTGGCGCAGTCTGCGCCGGTATGCTATAATAGTGCTGCGGCATTGCCGCAGCACTATTTTTTGCGAGGAACGGCCATGAGATGCACGGAACGGGCGTATGCCAAGATAAATCTGACGCTGGACGTGGGCGCGAAGCGGGCGGACGGGTATCATGAGATCACCTCCGTTATACAGCGCATCAGCCTGTGGGATACCGTGACGGTGGAGTGCGGTACGGGGTGTGATTCCCTGCTTTGCAGCGTACCGGTGACGGAGGACGTCAATGACAACCTATGTATGAAGGCGCTGCGGGTGTTCTTTACGGAGACGGCGATGGAAAGCGGCGGTGTGTCCATTACGCTGGAGAAGCATATCCCCACACAGGCGGGACTGGGCGGCGGCAGCAGCGACGCGGCGGCGGCGCTGCTGGCGCTGCGGACGTTGTACGCGCCGCGTATGACAGACATGCGGCTGGAGAGACTGGCGGAAAAGCTGGGCAGCGATGTGCCCTTCTTTATCCGCGGCGGAACGCAGCTGGCCATCGGGCGGGGGGAGATCGTCACGCCGCTGCTGCCGCTGACAGCGGGCTGGTTTGTGGTGGTGAAGCCGGAGGAGAGCTATTCCACGGCGGAGATGTACCGGCGGCTGGACGCCTGCGGCGGGATGACCGCAGAGGACAGCCGCATGGAGGACGCCGTGGCCGGGAACAACGTCCACGCGATAGCGGCAGAGCTGCGCAACAGCTTTGAGCGTGCTGTGCCGGAGGACAGCCGCCTCTGGGATATCAAAGCGGCGCTGCGGGCGCAGGGGGCGCTGGGTACGCTGCTCAGCGGCAGCGGCAGCGCTGTGTTCGGAGTGTTCGATGACCGGAAGGAGGCGGCGGCGGCCGCGATGACGCTGCGGCGGACGTGGCCGCAGGTTTTTTTGACCCAGCCGGTATAAAACAGAAAAGCACCGTCCACAATGTAGGAAAATCAGCAAGGGACGGTGCTTTTTATGTGTACATATATAAAAAAGTGGAAGCCGGTGGAGCTGGCGCTGCTGGCGGCGCTGGCGCTGGCTCTTGTCAGCGGCGCGGCGTCACTGGGACGGCAGGACGCTCTGCAGGAGAAGATGATCCGCCTGCATGTGATCGCCAACTCGGACAGCGCCTCGGATCAGGCCATGAAGCTGCGGGCGCGGGACGCCGTGCTCTCCCGCGCCGAGGATATACTGCGGCAGGCGGCGGACAGGCCGGACGCACAGGCGCGGCTGCGCACAGCCCTGCCGGAGCTGGAGCAGGCGGCCTTCGACGCCTGCGGCGGGTCATACCCCGTACGGGCGGAGCTGACCATGACGGAATTCCCACTGAAGGAGTACGACGGCTTCGCACTGCCGGCGGGGGAGTATCTGGCGCTGCAGGTCGTCATCGGCGAGGGCGCCGGGCGGAACTGGTGGTGCGTGGTGTATCCGCCGCTGTGTACGGCGGCCTGCACCGACCTGGAGGACGTGGCAGTGCAGGCCGGTATGGATGAATCGGACATGAAGCTCATCACCGGGCAGGAGGGCTATGTGCTGAAATTCCGTGCGGTGGAGCTGTGGGAGCGCCTGCGCCAGTGGCTGGGGAAATAAAACTTTGAAAAGTCTGGCGAAAAAACTGTTGACAAATGCGGGAAAACATGTATAATAGTACCAGTTTGGAGCCT
>ENA-UEQW01002156-UEQW01002156.1-human-gut-metagenome-genome-assembly--contig:-NODE-2156-length-15297-cov-3.535480_pt1 | contig 15297 bp, 20 predicted proteins | sample MGYA00242947_ERZ507947 | MGnify/ENA primary metagenome ERZ507947 (study PRJEB26167, sample SAMN06115421) | human gut metagenome | host: Homo sapiens | place: China:Guizhou | collected 2015-03-17... | reverse complement strand
AGGGAGGGTTGATGGAGCCGATTCACGTGAAGCAAACAGACAATGATCCCACACATATATTCGTATGTACTCCCGTTTCCGTTGACGCTTCCGCCCATTATTGTGTATTCCAAGAATGATGGGTGTGCCGGGGAAGAAGAAGCCACGCATAAGTGAACGAGGGAGGCAGGAGTGATGGATAGCGCTGTTCCGATTGCTGCTGTTTACCTTCGTGCTGCTTATCGTGTTCGAACTCCGAAAAGAGCCGTTCTACGTTGTCCATGTCACCCCAGTCGCGCATTTGGGCAGGAGTGCCTTATTCGTAGATATGATTCGTCGAATCGATTCTACATCCCGTCCAAAGCGTCGTCTCCTGTAAAGGGGGATCCGATTGTGCCCGGGTATGGTTATCGGGCAGTTCTCATCGATAGTCCCTTCTCTGGCATTCAGTTGAATGGAAAGGATGGCTATAACACCGCGCTGTCCTTCGATCACCCGTCCGTTTCCGTTGTGTAAGCGGTGCTGTGTTCCCTGTAGATTTCCTTTTGGTTCCGCGTCGATCCGGATCAGGCCGGCAAGTCTGTTGTGCTGGGGAATCGCGAGATCGATTGCACGCCCGGACGACAGAACGTGGGCATTTCCATCGTGTTCAACCACAGCAAACGGTACGTCGTTTCCTTGGTGTGCTGATGTTAGAGAGCTCGTGGCGCTCTGGAGATCGAAGAAGAACTACTGTGAGTCGGTGGTGATTTCTTCATCGATCGCAGACAACACGTGGACGCACATCGCCGTCGTGTTCAAGCAGATGGAGAGAAGCGAGATCGAAGCCATGGGGTATTCTGGTGATCGCTCTTCCCTCCCTTCATTGTAGATGACAACCTCTACCCCACGCAAGCCTCCTTCTACGTGAACGGCGCTCTTGCAAACACGCTCACGTCCACGCGCTTCTTCTCCTACAACGACCACACCTTCTTCCTTGGCTCCACGCCTTCTGGAACCCATCTCTTCCGAGGTCGGTTATTCTACCTCATGGTGGTTTATTCTACCGCCAGTCAGACGTAGATTCTGAGCACGGCGCTCAATGACGCGGAGGTGCAGCGTCTGTTTGAGGGAGACGCGCTCACCGTGCGATCACTTTCGGACTACACGAAGATCCAGGTGGCGACCAAGATCGTGGACGAAGTCGCCGTGAGAAAGAGCCAGGACACCAACATCGAAGTCCAGGACGTTTCCGGAATGGTAGAAATCGGTTCTGTTTTGTCACATCGCAGATGGCGCACCTGACGGAGAACTACAGGGAGAAGCGCGTGTTCAAGCGCCCGTCGACCCACGCCAGCGCCTTCGCGTCCTCCAACCTTCCGCCGCTCCCCGAGTGGACGGACCACGTGGTGGAGAACCGCACGATCACACCAGTGCCGCAGCCTGAGGGCGAGTTGAAGAAGTTCGTCGACGCGCTGTTGGCGAAGGACGACGCGCAGGTGCGGTGTTGGGAGTGGGGATGATGTACAGGTGCGTAGCGGGAAGGCGTGGTTCACCGTGCCGGGCAGCGTGGTGGACGAGTACTACCTGCTGAACGAGCACCGCGCCAGCCACATTCGCGACTGCTTCGAGTTCGCGTGGTGGAAGTGAGAGCGAGGTCGCGCAGTGAGTTGTAGCTACAAGAAGTTCGCCTGGGGCCACGACGAGGTGCGTCCGCTGACGGGCGGCAGCAACGACAACTGGGGTGGTATTGCCATGACACTGATCGACGGACTGGACACGGCGTGGCTGCTGGGCTTCAGAAAGGAGGTGGAGGCAGCGAAGGACACGGTATGGACTCTTGGCTGTTGCGAGCGTAGATCAGCACCATCGGGTTCAAGAAGGACCACAAGTTCTCCGTGTTCGAGACGAACATCCGCGTGGTGGGCGGGTTCCTTTCTCTGTACGATTTGACCAAGGAGCCTCTGTACCTGAAGAAGGCGCAGGAGGTGGCGGACATGCTGTGCGAGGCGTTCAACACGGACAGTGGTTACCCGAAGGTCATGATGATCATGCCCCTTCACGTGTAGTCATTCATCAACCCCGTGCGAGGGGAGGTCTCCGCGTACTCGTGGGCGGCAGGTTACACGCTACTGGCGGAGGTGGGCACGATCAGCATGGAATTCATGTGATGAAAAATGGGGGGTGTGAGGGGCAGGTACTTGTCGAAGATGACGTGGAAGACGAAGTACGCGAAGATAGCGAATCGCATTTACGACTCGCTGGAGAGGGCGAAGACGTACGATGGACTGCTGCCGGTGTACCTGGACGTGTGGAAGGGTGAGCCGCGGGGCCACCAATATTCCATTGGCGGGATGAGCGACAGTTACTACGAGTACCTGTTGAAGGCGTGGATTCTTGGCGGGAAGAAGGACAAGGTGGAGGTGGTGTGTGGATGTGAGGGTGTAGAGGCTTCAGCGCATGTATAATAACGGAATCGACGGGATGATGAAGAACCTGCTGTGCACCACCAACGACGGATTCGAGTACCTAACGACGCTGCGCAGCGGAACGCGACAGCAGGAGATGGGGTTGTTGGAGTGTTTTGTTGGCGGCATGCTGGCGCTGGGCGTGTTGCACGACGTGAACCCCGCGATGAAGGAGCGTGATTTGGCGACGGCGAAGGCGCTGACGTACACCTGCATGCACTTCTACTTCGACTCGCCGACGGGCGTGGCGGGCGAAGTGAACGTGGCGACGGCGCAGGGCATCCACGCGTCGGCGCGCCACAACTTCTACATCTTCCGTCCCGAGGCGATCGAGTCGCTGTATTATCTGAACCAGATCACGGGCGACCCGATTTATCGGTAGGTGTGGCGTGGGGGCGTGAGGGGCAGAGAGTGGGGATGGAAGGCGTGGACGGCGATCGAGCGAGAGACGCGGACGAAGTACGGGTTTGGGAAGATGAGTGACGTGCGCGTGTCGGGGAGGTTGGAGGACAGCACGGAGAGCTTCCTGTTCGCGGAGACGTTCAAGTACTTCTACCTTTTGTTCAAGGACGAGCAGATCCTGGACCTGATGCACCAGGTGCTGAACACGGAAGCACACCCCTTCTCTGTGTATCCTCTTTGTTAAACAAGTTGAACAAACAGGCGTATATGCAGTCATTCGCCGAGTCCACGTCCGTGTCGTCGTCGTATTCCTCGTCGAAGAACGAGTCCCCGATCAGGAACTTCTTCTCACTTTCATAGGGTCGGAGAACGTTTAGTGTACATACTAAATCACTATCCACTATAAGAACGGCGCCCGAATTGTCGAGCTCGCCTCCGTAGTTCGGGGCCGAAAAGATGGTCAGCATTCCATAGTCCGCGAAGAACTCGTACCCGTCGTCCATCACCTGGTGCGCTCGACAGATCAGGTCGAGATCGAACTTCTCCAAAAAGTCCGTTACCACCTCCTCCGCGAACGTGTAGCTCACGCCCCGCTCGTTCGGGCACCAATCCACCTCCTGCCCTCGCTTCGGGTCGGACCAGAGAAGATCGCACACAAGTCCTACTCCTCACGCTCCCAATCCACACCTACCCTCATCCGGAATCTCGCAGGGCCTCTCTATGGAGGCCAGGTCCTCGAGCGAGGTGATCTCGGGGGAGAGACCGCCGTGCATGCACAGAATGCGTCCTCCGACCAGCGCGCTCAGCGGGAGATACTTGAAACACTCCGCGAAGCGAAGGTACAGGAGAGGGCTGTATCTGCGCGTGCACTCGTCGCAGAAGCCGTACAGCTGGTTCATCGCATCCGACTCGTGGTTCCCGCGCAGGAGGTATATGTTGTTGGGGTACTTCACTTTGTACGCGAAGAGAAGACACAGTATCTCTATGCTGTTGTCTCCCCTGTCCACGTAGTCTCTACACGTCACTGCGACCCAAAGCGGAAACCCTAGGAAGAGATAGTCCGATTCTGGAGGGAAACCGTTCCTGCCGAACATCCTCAGGAGGTCGAAGTACTGCCCGTGAACGTCTCCTACGGAATCAAGGGAGAGAGGCGCGCACAACCACATATCCGAATCGGGGCGTTCAAGTTCAGCAATACGGGCTGATTTGCGAATATATGTTGTGCTGCGTCTATCAAAAGCATAATCTGCTCCTCTGGGAGATTGACCTCCACTCCGGGCCCAGAGTACTGCACTTTCAGCAGCTCTTCAATTATGCCATCCACATTCAGTGTTGCCTGTGCCATCATTGCAGAAAGGCGGACTATGTGATACTCTGAACAGTTACAAAAGAACGGAACGGAATACAAAAGAGGGAAGAAACGAAAGAGAAGAAAAGAATAGACCGCTGTTTAGGTGGCAAAAGAAATATGGGAAAGTCTGAAAAATGCGAATGACCAAAATCGACTGGTTCGAGCCGTCCTGCGGAAATCCCACCGATTTCGCGACGCCATTCGTTCCGAAATAGATTCCGCTTTTGGCATTCTTCGTCCAGTCCTCCACCGCCTTTCAACCCTCCAATTTGATTCATTTTGCGCAAAAGGGTCGGAGAAGGAGGGCGGGAGAAACGCATTGGGGTTTGTAACAATCGCACACAGAGGGAGAGTTTTCGCTTTCCACTCCTTTTCCTGTTTAACACATGCCATTTCTCTTTCACCACATGCATAGGATGGTGTGTTGGGTATGAAAGGCTATTGTCGTCGATTCATGCTACACACGTCTTCTCTTTCTCTTCTCAACTCACACGCACCTTTCCACTCCTGTTAACCCCCGCAGGAACGCGTTCCACAATTTGGGACTTTTTCTCTCCAAATCGAAACACAGATAAGGAACTCTTTCCAAGTCCTAACAAACCCTTTCGGAATGAACAGTCAGCGAACATTCCTTCCATCCGGTATCAAGTCCTGTTTCATCATCAACAGACAGCTGAGTGGGGGAACTGCGCCTCCGATGAAGAGTAGGCTTGAACGACGAAAACGCAAAGGAAGAAGACATTTGCGACAAGATCCTGTTCTACATTCCAAACGATGCGCCTCTGACCGAGCAGGTCCGCGATTCAAATATAGTGGAGGCAATGATCGAGTTCACGAAGTCGTTTGAGAACGACACGGTCGTGCAGGCTGTCCACACGGAGCAACACTCGTAATCCAAGCCCTTTTCCCTGTTTACGCATAGCTACCACTTTTGCAAATGGGAGGAAGACACCTGGTTCGTGGTGGTGCTTGAGCGGGATGCGTACCTCGATGTTTTGTTTGTCTGGCTCTCCTGATGGCATAGCGCAACGGAAAGAAGCACACCGTGTCTTTCTCCACGAACACGGTGTCCACCGTTATGAAGGGACTCCACGACATGTATGTGACCTTCTTTGACCCGATCGAGCCTACTCTCTACAGTTTTGACTCTGGCAATGCGTGACGCGATAGAGAAGACGGAGGACGGCACGATGATCGCGAAGGAGGTTGTGAATCTCAAGCTGAAGCTGCGCAAGCTGAAGTACACCGAGGCGTGCATCCAGAGCGGGGAGATGAACAACCCCGGCAACGACGAGGAGCGTCTCGCCACTCTCACCCAACTCCAAGAGAAACTCCACCAGCTGGAGGAACAGTCTCCACTGCCCACCGTGCGCGACTGCCTCTTCCGCGTGCTGCGCAAGTGCCTCCTCTGCCACAACTGGGAGCACCTCCACTGTCTCTGCGTACCTCCCCCCACTCCCCCTCATTTTCAGGCTCTCGACGGTTTCATCCCCTTCGTGAGCGAGCCGTCGATCTGCTGCGACATCCACACGCTCATGTCGCAGCTGTACGTGCAGTTCCCGGCGATCCGGTACGCGTGCTTCCTCTACAACGACTTCTTCGTATGGGATGTGTGTTGCGTGTGAGGTAGATTTGGTCGGACCTTCCGGTGGAGAGTCAGGTCATCATTCGCGAATTCATGCGGATTAATCAGGGTAGTGGAGTAATTGTGGGGTGAGGGATAGACATTCATCCCGGCGACGGCGACCACGACTTGTTCTTGACGGACACGGTTCGGGTGTTGTGTTGGCGTGAGGTGTAGTTGAATCAGTACATGTCCGATTTGACGTTGGAGGTGGATTCCGAGAAGGCGGGAGATGTTTCTGTGGTGGAGGGGAATGATTTGAAGATGGAGGGAAATGTCTCTGAGAAGGCGGGAGAAACGCCTCGCACCCCATTCCGCCTCATGCGCTATCACGTACATATCACGACACACCATAACATGCAGGTGGGCGGAGTCACTATCGTGCTGCTGATGGACTCGGAGTTCGGCAAGGAGACGCTGGAGTTCACCAAGTTCATCGGCTCCTTCAAGGAGCGTTTCAGTGAGAAGTGCCGTGCGCTGAACAAGAGTCTGGCGACCAAGCAGAAACTGAAGTGGGGGAGTGTGGTGCGGGTGAGGTGTAGTCAGTCGAATGCGCGGAACGGGTTTGTGTACTTCCTCTATGACAAGAAGAACAAGACGCTCACCACCAACATTAATGTTCATTCCGAATTGGTCGGTCTGATTCGTGCTGTTTAGGGAATAGAGAAGCGCGCAGATCCTGTTGCCGATTACGCCAGCGGCTATGATCATGGCATTGCCGACATACAATGTGGTCCCACTGAATCACGTCTACGAGAAGCTGAAGAGGTAGAGGGTGTGAGATTTACCTCAAATCGTAGTTCAGAGGGTTTCGTTGAGACTGCGGAGAAGGTTACCGATTTGGACTGGGTATACGGGTGCAAGCAGCACGATTCGATTCTCTTCGTGCTCGTATCCACCACCGCGCGCTCTTCCTTGGAAGAACTTCTTTGTAGGCGAGGGAAGCGATGGTGATGCGTAGTGACCGTCCACAAGATGGTGAACGACCAGTTTGGATATGCTTTTACAATCGTTTAAGAACGGAGTGTGCCTGTTTGTTTCATTCGATTGCTTCTCTTTTGGCCCCGCCTCGAATCCCATGTTCGGACGAAGAAAGAGAGACGACAACGCGCTGTCGTTGGGCGCTATGGAGTATGGACGGAGTTTTCCGAATGATGGAACAGAAAGCTTGGAAGTCGGCTACAGAAGCTGCTGTCGAAGTCTGGGAGGAGTTTGGACCGTGTCTCAGTTCCAATGTGGGGGACCTTCCTCTCAGAACTGACCTCCATTCTGAAGCAGTTTGCCGAGATTCTCGTTCACGGAGAGAAGATCAGTGACGCCTATTTCGAGTAGGATTGCTTCATCAGCGTGACGGCTAGCTTCTTCCTGGAGGAGAAGCTGCTGGGAGATATCATTTCCATTATCTACCAGGACCGATCGAATGCGACAAAAGTGCAAGTGATCCAAACGATCAGCATTCTCGTTCAGAACATCCGGAATGAGAAGGCGCTCTGTCGTTCCTTCCTTTTTTCTTCACTCTGTAGTCTTTATTCTGTCTAACAACCACATCAACTCGATCATCACAGCTCCCCTGGACTTCCATGACGAGGATATTGTCTCTCAGTACATCTCGTTTATGAAGATGCTCTCCCTGACGATCAACGAGCGGACCATTCGCTTCTTCCACAACGAGGTACTACATCGCCTCCGTTCTGACGTAGAAAAACAAGGAGAACCCGTTCCCTCTCTTCTCCATTTGCTCCAAGTTCTTCGACCACCCCGAAGGCATGGTTCGCATCGCCATTCGCACCATCACGTTCAATTGTCTCCGCGGTTTGGCTCTTCGCGAACCCTCACGCGTAGTCAAGGACGACCACTGCTTTCAGTTTATGAGTCAGCCCGAGCCGCAACGCTACTTCCGCCAGCTCGTCTACTACATCATTTCGCTGATCATCACCATGAACAACCTGTGCAAAGACAAGTGGTTATGCAGTGAGTGGATGACAGCTAGCAACTACAAGGACGCGTACTCGCTCGCACAGACCGTCTGCGACGAGTTTTACATTCTTCACGACCTGATGAATTGCGGCGTGCCGTGCGTGACGACGTGTCTCCAGAACACTCTCACTCACAGTCTGTTGGAGAATGTCTGCTTCCCCGCGATTCTGAATCAGATCCACCGCATCTCTCCCATCTCAACACAGGTGCATTCTTCCATGAAGGATAACGTGCAGTACACCATCACCCACCAGATTTCGTTCTTCGTCCTCTCCATGATGCTCATCATCTTCCCATCCATATCCTTTCCCTATCCACTTCAACTCCTTCACCAACACAGCCCCATTCTCACCGTCATCGAGTCCTTCTTCCTCCAGAGCGTTGATCGCCTCCCCCAATCTCCCCCAGTTTCCCAGTCCTCGTCCCCCGCAAGCACCACTCAAACCATCATGGTGGGCTTGGAGGCGAAGCCCATCCCGCTGGTGTCCGTGAAGGTACGTGCAGTGGTCATGCTGTCACATAGTCCGCGAAGAACCACGCGTGGCAGGTGGTCAACTCGCAGGTCAACCGGGTTCAGAGCACGAAGGACGTGACGCGCATCGAGGAGAGCGCGCTGGAGACGCCCTCGTCGTGCCAGCCGCAGGACGGCGCGTGTGGCGACTATCACGCGAGTGTGCTGTACGCGCTGCTGCTGGAGCTGACGGACGTTGCGACGGCTGTGGTGCATGATGGGTAGCTGAACGCGCAGGGACAGTTGCTGTACTGCGTGCACTGTCTGACGAAGGCGTGCGAGACGGAGTCGTTCCGTGACTGCATGACGCAACTCCGACGGGACCTGGTGGTCGAGGTCACTCGTTTGCTCTCGTCCTCCTCCTGCTCGCCGCACCTCCTCCAGCGCTGCCTCCTCTTCCTCCTCTCGCTGCAGCGCTTCGGCCTGTCCGCGGACGAGCTAGCTTCTCTTCTTCGTTCCCTCCTTCTCGAACGCGTCTCCTCCCTCCACTCTCTCCTCGCCTCGCAGCCCGACGCGCTCGCCGCCAACCTTTCCGCCATTTCCACGCTCCTCTTCGTTCTCCGCAAGTTCCAGCCCTTCTTCTCCTCCACGCCCTCCCAAGGCGCTCACCAGAAGAGCCCCTTCGAGCTGAACCCGCAGGTGGAAATCATTCGCGTGTTCGCCGTGCGGGGCGACGCGGCGGTGAAGAACTCGCTGCGCGCGGAGGACGTGGAAACGATGGGCGTGTACGACGTCAACGCGGAGGGCGTGGAGAAAACGACCCTTCTACGCTGCCAGATTCACAGCGCGCTCTTCGTCATCTTCTCCTCTCCACCTCACACGTAGTCCATCCTGGTTGTTCTCCACGCACTCTTGCCCTTCGCGCGAGACACCACGCAACAGTGCTTCCAGACCTTGTGCGCGCTACTCCCCTCTCAGCCCATCCGTGTTGGCGAGTACGTGAAGCTGAATCCCTCGCTTCAGTACATCGCCTGCAACGTCATGCTCTCCGCGGCGACAAAAATACCCCCGAATTCGGGAGAGCTGGAGGCGTTGCAGCAGCGTCTCGGAAACCGGCTGTACAACCTGCCGTGCTACTTCTTCATCGGCGAGTCGCAGTGCGGGGTGGTGGAGATTGCCCGCGGGAACCTGTCGGTGGGTTGTGTGCGCGTGCTGGTGAAACTCCACGACGTGCGGGAGATTGCGATTGCGAAGGAGAGTAACCGCACGCTGACGATTACGGTGATAATTGGTTCGTTGCTGTGACGCAAAGGTGCAGTCGAGGGAGGATCGCGTGTTCTGCGTGAACAAGCAGATGCGAATGGAGGAGGTGGACCGGATGATAGACAGGCGATATTCGATCGAGTCGAGGCTCTTCTTGCGCTTCGTGTCTGCATCCGTGTGCAACAACACGTATGTGAAGCTGACGAACCAACGCGACCTGTACTATAAAGCGAAGAGAGCCGAAGTGCTGCAAACGCTAGACCAACTGTCGAGCAGTTTTTCTGTGTAACGGCTGTTTCTTGGACACAAATCGAAATGATTGTGCAACTGTATATCGGCTCTGAGCTGAATCCGCTGGACATCTCGAACTGTGCAACGGTGCGGGATATCAAGATCCAGATATCGAAAACGGTGAGAGGTGCGCGGTTGCTCCTGATTCATTAGTATTCGCTCCCGGTGAATGACCAGAAGCTGACTTTTCGCGAAACGGAGTTGAACAATGACGCGCTCGTAGTGATTCGTGTACTCTGCGATGAACTAGATTTCTTCACTGAATCTGCATGACAACGACATCATTGTCGTCTTGCTGAAATCGGATCGTTGGAGTCCGGAGTGACCCTTGACGAATAGAGCAAATGCTGGAGTATCAGCGTCTTCTTCTGGAGACGCCCGTGGAGAGGTACAACGAACTCTATAACCAGGACCCCACATTCAAAGAAGCCGTTTTCCTGGTTTGGTGGTGTGAAGAGTAGATACGCGCTCTCTCACCCGCTCTCGAACCATTCATACGTGAAAACAATATCGATAGAATGACAAGGTGAGTGCTATTCCACGGATTCACCCGTAGACTCGTCCTTGAATCTATGCTGCGTGGATATGATAGATACGATCGGGACCACGAGGTGGAGTTCAGCAGAATCCTTGAGGGATAGGAGCTTCCAGACCAAGTGAATGAAATGGAGGTGGAGTCCCCCGAAATGCAGCAGAAGATTCTCGACGTAGTTCTCGTGACATGCGTCAACTCTAGCAAATCCAGAGGCGCAACATCGGCATTACGAACAGCGTTCAGTACAACAGGGCGCGGAATCATATATACGTGGTGACAACGATCAACGGAGTATGACATGTGAGTTCTGTGTTATGCAGGTGCAAGTGAACTTTGTGGTGGACACCGGAGCGCAAGAGACGTGCATCGATTTGAGCACAGCGCAAGCCACTTCTGTCGCCCGTGTGCTGGACACGGAGGTGGCGACGGAAGTGAGAGGAATCGGCAAGAACACGACAGTGGGATACATCAACGCGTTCGACATTTGCATCGAGGGAGAGTACTTCGCCACACACAGTCAGGGTGCGTGTCGCCTCCTCTTTTGAAGTGTAGTGATGCCGCAGGATGAGTTCGCCGGCGTGTGTCTCCTGGGGTTGGACTTCTTGAAGATGTACAAGGGAGTGATTGATCTGGTGAACGACACCTTGACGCTGGAGATTAACGGCAAGAAGGTGACAACGAAACTGATCGAGGATTCTGTTTGCTGTCTCTCGAGGGCTTCATTCCGTAGACAATCAAGCCTTTGGATAAGATTTGATGCAGTTGGTCATGGGTTGCGTTGTGTTTGTTGGAGAGCGCGTGTGCTTCCACAGTACCGAGGTTTCCCCTATCCCACCCATCCCACGTTTTCCGCAGGCATGTCTTTCTCCACACTGCAGATTTGGTTTCAGGGACGTTTATCGTATTCATTTTGCTTTCGTGTGTGAGATTGCATTCATTTGGTGATGCGCAGAGATAACTGTTTCTGGAATGAGTGAGAAGGGATACACATACGTAAAAGGGAATTATGTTTGTGCCAAATCACTCTCGTTATGACTAGAACCGTAATCGAAACGATGGAGCGGGATATAAGGGCAAACCTGCCTATTCTCGCAAGCCGCGCGATTCGAGAGTGCCAACGTCGAGTCCGTTTGTGTCTGACGCAACGGAAAGAAAGAAGAGTTGTGGTGGTGAGCGGTTTCTGATGGTTAGATATTCACTATTCGTTTGACGAGTTGCTGAGTTGCTATGCGCCCAACGATATTGATGAGCGTCTAAAGGGTTTTCAGAACGTGGGCGCGTGAGAAGGGGCTGATTTGCAGATTAACGAGACTCCCATCAAACCATGGTGCTTGCAACCCATGACGACGGATGAAGTGTTTCATATTGAATAGATTGAGAGATAGATAAACAAGGCATGGTCGCGTACTCTTCCGCGTCCTCGTCGCGAAAACACGAATAGTGACGATAAGAAGAAGGCGGCGGATCGCGAGAAGAAGGTGGAGGAGGTGAAGAAGGAGGAAGAGAAGAAGGGCAGAATGGATGTGATGGACAAGATCGAGGAAGAGGAGGAGGGTGTTGAGGAGAAGAAAGAGGAGGAGGTGAAGAAGGAGGAAGAGGAGGAGATTGATGAGGAGGAGACGAAGGCTGAAGAAAAGAAGGAAGAGAAGGAAGACAAGATGGAAGAGAAGGTTGAAGAAAAGGTTGAAGAGAAGGAAGACAAGAAGGAAGAGGAGAAGAAGGAAGAGGAGAAGAAGGAAGAGAAGGCTGAAGAAAAGAAGGAAGAAAAGAAGACACAAAAAGACATCCAGGACCTCATTATGGAGCACTTAAACTCCCCCCAGGGCAAGGCGTTCCTTGAAAAGGTTCTGGAGGAAGGGCGTCTTTCCTTGGAGCGTCGTATCAAGCGCTTCGAGCAGCAAGCCAAGAAGGAGCAGCAAATCCTCTCCAACGCGCGCCACCGCCACGCGCAGACCGCCGCCGCGCCCTTCGCGAAGAAGGAGGAGTATTCGACCGAGCTCGCGTCCTTCGTCGCCGAGAAGCCGAACGTGTTCGCTCGCTCCGTGTTCTTCTTCAGGAACTGCGAAGAGCGCTTCGTGTTGAGCGACATCGCGGCGATCAAGGGGTACTCGCTGTTCATCCACGAGGCGGAGAAGGTGCTGAAGGCGGTGGAGCAAGAGCCCGACGAGCCCGAAGAGAAGTGGTACTATTTGGATTCGCGGCAACGTCAGCACGGACCCTTCTCGGCGCACATCATGCGAGCCTTCTACGATAACAAACTCCTCACCAAGTCCACGCAGATCCGTACGGAGAACTCGAACTGGGGCACGATTCCCTCCTTCTACAAGGACAACGAGATGGCCTTCGTGGAGGACGCACACATGAAGGGCAAGGTGGAGGAGAAGAAGACGCCCAAGACCGTGGTGCAGGTGATGAAGAACCACAGCACGCTCCTGGACCCGGCCAACGCCTACAGACGCGCTGTCCCTGAAGAGCCCGCGCAACCTGCCAAACCTGCGGAGCCGGCTCCCAAGACAATCCACGCGCCTGCTGGCGCCATATCGCTCGAAGCGGCACTGTCTCTGCAGGAGAAGGACCAGGACCGAAGCGAGGTTGTGGAGCAGCCCTCGGCAACGCCTCTCCCTCAAGACGCGCGCAAGGTGCCCGCGCTCGCTCCTCAGGACGCTGCGAGAACCCAAACGGTCGTCGAGCCCGAGCCTGAGCCTGAGCCCGTCAGAGCGCCCGAGCCGCCAGCGCCGAAGGCTCCCGTGATCTCTCCCTGGACCAAGCAGCGCCTGGACTCGAAGCCCACAGCGCCGTCGAGCGGCTTCTCCTCGCGCATCGGGTGCGCGGTGGAGCCGGAGGCGCCCAAGCCAGTGTGGAAGGAAACGCAGCCGGCGAGCGGATACGTGAACCGCATCGGCGCGGCGCTGATGGAGAAGGAGGAGAAGAAGACGTGGAAGGCGATCGAGCCGACGAACGCGGTGCCGCTGGAGGAGATCCTGAAGCAGTCGCAGACGCTGGCGGCGGAGCACGCGAAGCGTCAGGAGAACGAGGTGAAGAAGTCGAAGAAGGACCGCAAGACGGTGTGGAAACCGGTGGACCTGAGCGAGGGCGTGGCGACGCGCCCCGTGCGTCCCGTGCAGACGGTGCCGAAGTGCAAGAGCATAAAGGAGATTCAGAAGGAGGAGCTGGCGAAGAAGAAGGAGAAGGAGAAGGAGGCGGAGTTCACGCAGTCGGGCGGGTAGGCGCGAGCGGGTTGTGTGAGGCGTAGGTGGAGCAGTCTCTTCTCGAACGCGTCGCTGCCGCAGCTGGGGGCGCCGAAGGTGAAGGTGGTGGAGAAGAAGAAGGAGGAGGTGAAGGAGGATTTGTCGTTCTGGGACATTGCGAAGAAGAAGGCGGACACGGTGAAGAAGGTGGAGAAGAAGGTAGAGAAGAAGTTGTCGCAGGGCATGACGAGAGAGGAGCTGAACGAATGGAGCAAGAAGGAAATGCTTCGACTCTCTGGAAGCGACGATATTTCGCTGCTGGACTTCTGCTTTGATCTCGACGATTCCCAGGTCATGGCGTGCTTGCAGGACTATTTGGGCAATGGGAAGGACGTGATTGCCTTCGGAAAGGAGTTCATAAGAAGAAAGCAGAGGGTTGAGGGTTGAGTTGCACAATTGTTTGTTGGAAATGAGTGAGATGGAGGTGCATTGTGCTTGCTGCTTTTGGAGAGCGAAGCAGTGGTTGTGTGGTTAACGGGGAAGTGGTTTTGTTGGATGAGAAGAGATGGGGAATTGGGCTTTGCATTTGTGTTGTTGATGTGTCTCTGTGATGTGCTGCCGGTATATGAAAGAGAACAAGTGAGAGGATTGGGAATGACGCCGTTCGTTCGGTATTTGGAGTATTTGAAGTGGTACTGTTTTCTATTGCCATTTTGGGAATGAAAAACGGTGAACAGGGGTTGATTCAGTCTTGAAGAAGAGATACGTGATTCGTCGTACTTATAGCGATATGCTTACAGTAACGGTGATACGCTAGATTAATAACGGTGGTTCATTAGAAAGCCAGAGTGATAACTGTACAGTGGTTGTTGATAATCATAGATTCGGCACAATGAATCAAGTAAAGAAGCGCTAGTTGCTTTCGTTTGTGGACGTTACTTATTCAAATGAAGGGTATTGCTCTTTGCCTCTTGCTCTTTTTCGTTGCGATTAGCGAAGATACAACCGAGTTTTCTGGTTGTGAGGATGGTTTCATGGAGGTTCACTTTTCCAAGGTTTCTGGCGACGCTGTTTGCCAGGTCCGCCTCAGTGATGAGTCCATGAAGACCAACGGTTTGGTTCTGGTCGATAAGTTCTGGGCAACTCCCAAGGCTTACTGCCTGAACCCTGGTTACTACTACATCGGCTGCAACGGTGCTGCGACCGTGAAGGTGAAGTACCTGACCTACAACAAGGATCACGATCTCACCGCTGCTCCTCACTACAAGGTGCTCAAGCTCGACCAGGTCAAGGAAGAGTGGACCACTGTTCCTTCTGGTGTGAAGAGACCCGACTTCGATAAGAGCAAGCCCATCACCGGCAAGCCCGCGTACCCCAAGGACCCCACCACCAAGGGATCTGACTTCACTTGCGACCAGGCTGGTTACATCAGCTATCTGAACAAGTGGAGTGTGGAGAAGAAGTGCACGTCTCGCGATGTGACCACCGAGGAGTTCAAGCAGCGTCTGGAGTACTTCATCGACTCTTGCGAGAAGATCCACGACTGGAACATGCGCGACAAGTACAGAATGGAGTTCACCTTCTACGCCGACTGGCATCCCGACGAGTTCGAGGAGATCACCACCACCAAGCAGAGATACTCTGGTATTCAGACTCCTGTGCCTTCCATCATTGTGCCCTACAACAATTCCAACCTCCGTTACCTGATGCCTTCTCTGGACCCCTGCGACGACGTGTTCTCCAACCGCCGTCTTGAGGAGAACCACCTCCGCGAGTACATTTGCAAGCC
>ENA-UEQW01002145-UEQW01002145.1-human-gut-metagenome-genome-assembly--contig:-NODE-2145-length-15351-cov-5.232290_pt1 | contig 15351 bp, 17 predicted proteins | sample MGYA00242947_ERZ507947 | MGnify/ENA primary metagenome ERZ507947 (study PRJEB26167, sample SAMN06115421) | human gut metagenome | host: Homo sapiens | place: China:Guizhou | collected 2015-03-17... | reverse complement strand
TAAAGGACAAAAGTGAATGGAGAGGGAGGTTTATACAATATGGCAGAACCCATGGAACAGCCAAAATACGTGTTGCAGTTTAAAGAAGGCAGCTATGTGCCAAAGCATGAATCTAGAACACCATTATACAAGGTTGAGATACATGGAGTGACGGAGGCTACATTTTATAAATATAATAAGGATGGTACATTAAATACTGTACCGAAGAAGAATATTACATGTGATGCACATTCTTCATTTTATACAATGTTTAACCCGGAAATTGATTTTGCAAAGGTATTTGAGACACATACACCACTAAAAATAGAATATCAGGATGCTTAAGAAATAATATCAGGATAAGTAGGAAAACTTTTCTAGAGGAGGAATTATTATGGTGGAAACAAAAGAAATCTCGGAATTGGCGCGGTCGAATCGCATTGCGATGCTGGCACATATCAGTACGGTAACGGTTATGGTGTTTTTTATGATATGGGAAAGCGTAAGAGGACAACTGTCTCCGGTATATATGACAATCGCTACGGTCATTGGTGTCATACCTTTGATTGGCGAGGTGATTTGTTGGAAAAGTAATACGGAACATGCGATGATCAAACATCTGGTTTCCTATGGATTTTCATTGTTTTACACAATATGTCTTTTTACCTCACCGACAAATCTGATTTATGTATTTGTAATTCCGATGATTTTTGTTGTCACCACTTACAGTGACACACGTTATCTTCTTCTGATTAATACAGGTACCATATTAGAGAGTATCATTGTTGTTGTGATCGGTGCGACAAAAGGCGGTTTTGGGTATCATGGAATTGAAGCAGCAGTTGTACAGATTGTTGTTATGATCATGGTTGGAGCGAATTCTGTTTTGACTACAAAAGTGATTCGCGAAAACGCAAGAAAGAGATTTACAGAAGTGGCGCAGGCAAAAGCAGAGGCTGAAAATCTTCTGGAAAGAAATGAGGAACTTGATCAGCAGCTTTCCGGCAATATTGCAGATATCAATGTACGTTTCGAAAAGCTGACAGCGGCATCTAAGACAACGACTGAGGCAATGCAGGAAGTATCTGCAGGTGCTACTGATACCGCAGAACATGTGCAGAATCAGTTGGAACAGACACATGCAATTCAGGATAAGGTGGATGAAGTTGCAACCGCTGTGGAAGAAATTGGAAACAGCATGACGCTTACACTGAAAGCGTTAGCGGAAGGCAAGCAGGATATCGAGCACCTGGCATCGGAAGTTGAAGCTTCTGTTGATAATGGAACCGAGGTTACAGAAAAACTGGAAAATCTGAACCAGTATATGGATGAAATGAATTCCATTGTAGAACTGATTGGAGGAATTACGAACCAAACAAGTCTTCTTGCATTGAATGCGAGCATTGAAGCAGCCCGTGCCGGAGAGGCAGGAAGAGGATTTTCTGTCGTTGCAACAGAAATTTCCGGTATGGCAACGAGAACCAAAGAAGCAACCGTACATATTACAGAGTTGATCAGCAACGTGTCCAATGCAATCATGGAGGTGGTCGGTGTTGTCTCCAATATGATAAATGGAATTAACGAAGAGAAGACTGGTGCATCAAATGCAGAAGAAAGCTTTGAAAGTATCGAGGACAATACGCGGGCAATTCAGAAAAATGCAGATACTCTTTCAAGAAGCATTTCCGAGTTGCAGAATGCAAATAAGGAAATTATAGATTCCATTCAGACAATCTCAGCGATTTCCCAGCAGGTATCGGCGCACGCAGGCGAGACGATGCAGGCAGAGGAAGAAAATTTGAATGTAATGCAGGATGTAAGTGCAATTATGCAGAAGCTGGCAACACTGGCTGCCCATTCATAAAGGAAAATAAACAACACTGGAAATCAAGGCAAATCATAAGCAGGTGGTAATCGATGTCGCAGATATGGAAGGATTACCTGCTAACGCAGGAATAAATACTGTGACGAACTGCATAAATGGACTGAAAAATGTCATTTCATCACATAAAAGTGGTGAGATGGCATTTTTTTTAGAAAAACAAAAATAAATAATCACACAAAATCTTGTAAAAGGTGAAGATGCTGTATATACTATGACAATCAAGATTACGGATAAGAAGCTTGTTGCATTAAAGAGCAGAAAGAATGTGTGAATTACTTACAGAAAAAATAGATGTTGCGAAAAATGTTGATTTAGAATTACTTAGAGCAAAAATTCCTGAAATTAAGCAAGTTATGTTTATGAGAGCGAATTAAATTCAATGTAAACTTACTTACATTTTTGCCGAATGTGGTATTGCGTTTAGAATAGTGCCTAATTTTAAGGGTGCACCAGTTCAAGGTTTTATAAAACCTATTGACAAGGTATTTTATTGAATATATAATTACCAATGGTAATTAACTAAGATAACTAAACTGTAAGGAGCGTCTACTGCGAATATGAACGAGGACAAGATAAAAAGAATGCTGGATGCCTGTTATCTGGCAAAGAGAATCAGGGAATTGCTTCCGGAGCTTCCGGAGGGAGTGACACCGGCGTACATCCAGTACATGGATGTCATTCACAAGCTTAAGAAAAAGAGCGAAAACGTAAAAGTATCGGACATCAGCGATTATCTGAAGCTTCCGAGGCCGGGAGTAACACGCACCGTAAAGGAGATGGAGAAAAAGGGATATCTCAGCAAATATGCGTCGAATGAGGATGGCAGGATAACTTACATCGCGATTACGGAAAAAGGCGAGGAGCTGTCGGAGAGATACGACAAAAACTATTACAGCCGGCTTTTGAAATATATGGATGATATTTCGGATGATGAAGCGGACTGTATGATTTCGACAATTGAGAAATTTTACAAGGTGATGAGCGAAAGGAGAGTTGAAATTGAGTAAGAGTGACTCAAAATCGGATTTTACACATGGAAGCATTTTAGGAAAATTATTGCCGTTTATGGTGCCAATCCTTGGAGCGTTGGTGCTTCAGGCGGCATACGGCGCGGTAGATCTTCTGGTTGTGGGAAGATTTGGAACGACATCGGGACTTTCGGCGGTATCAACGGGAAGTCAGGTGCTCAATCTGGTGACATTTGTGATAACGCAGTTTGCAATGGGTATCACAGTTCTGATAGCAAGATATATCGGTGAAAACAAAAAACAGCACATTGGTCCGCTGATCGGTGGCTCAACTATTATATATGCGATAATATCTGTGGTGTTGTTTGTCATCATGATAGGTTTTTCGCGCCAGATAGCAGTACTTATGCAGGCTCCACAGGAGGCAGTAGACCTGACCTCTGTATATGTGAGAATTTGTGGAGGCGGCATATTTTTCATAGTAGCGTACAATCTGCTTGCAGCAATTTTCAGGGGACTCGGAGACAGCAAATCGCCTCTGATTTTTGTAGCCGTTGCGTGTGTTGTAAATATAGTAGGAGATCTGGTTCTTGTTGCAGGATTTAAAATGGATGCTGCCGGAGCTGCTATTGCAACAGTTGCAGCACAGGCGGTAAGTGTTGGTTTTGCGATAGTGCTTCTTGTCAAAAAGCAGCTTGTGAAGATAACCGGAGATGATTTTAAGGTAAATGAGCACTGTGTGAGAGCGTTAAAAGTGGGAGCTCCGCTTGCACTGCAGGAGTGCCTGACACAGATTTCGTTCCTCGCACTCTGTGCGTTTGTCAACAGACTCGGACTTACAGCTTCATCTGGATACGGTGTCGCATGTAAAATAGTCAATTTTGCAATGCTTGTGCCAAGCTCACTTATGCAGTCTATGGCATCGTTTGTATCACAAAATGTGGGCGCAGGCAAAGAAAAAAGAGCCAAAAAAGCCATGTTTACAGGTATGGGCGTAGGTCTTGTGGTCGGTTGTGTGGTATTTTCATTTGTAATGTTTAAGGGAGATCTTCTGACCGGAATATTTACGACAGATACTGCCGTAATTCAGAAAGGCTATGATTATTTAAGGGGATTTGCGCTGGAATCAATTGTGACAGCATTTTTATTTAGTATGATCGGTTACTTTAACGGTCATGATAAGACGGTCTGGGTTATGATTCAGGGACTTGTGCAGACGCTTCTGGTGAGACTTCCGCTGGCGTATTACATGAGTATCCAGCTGGACGCAAGCCTTACAAAGATAGGACTTGCGGCTCCAGTGGCAACTATTTTTGGAATTGTGCTTAATGTGATTTTCTATTTGTGGATGAATCGAAAAAATGTAAGTGTAGACGAAGAATAATATTTTCTAGCTAAATACATTGATAAAATCGTACAAAATGAGTATAATAATAGTACGAAGAAAGGAAGTGGTGATATGTCAATTACAGCAACTGAATTGAAAAATAATCTTGGAAAATATTTATTATTATCTGCAAAAGAAGATGTTTTTATCACAAAGAATGGAAAAATAGTGGCAAAACTGACAAATCCACATCAGGACAGAGTAGAAGTAGCAAAATCCCTGTTTGGAATTTTACCAAAGGATGCAGACCTCAATGAAGCAAAAGAAGAAAGGCTTGGTGCAAAATAGATGAGGATTCTTGCAGATACAAATGTGATAATAGATGCCCTGACTTCAAGAGAGCCATGGAATAAAAGTGCAGAAGAAATATTTCTTATGGCAGCAAATCATACAATCGAAATGTACATTACTGCAAGTTCAGCAACAGACATCTATTATCTTATAAGGAAACATTTGCATAACATAGAAGCAGCAAAGATGATAATGGGAAAGCTTTATTCATTGACTGGAATATTAGAGGTTACAGCGGATGACTGCATGGATGCACTTGCATCTGCAATCAGTGACTATGAGGATGCAGTTGTTGAAAAGGTGGCATCCAGAAAAGATATGGATTATATTGTCACAAGAAATATAAAAGATTATCAGGCAGGTGGAACAAAGATAATTCTGCCAGATGCCTTTGTGAAACTTGTTGAAGAGGAATAATTTTTACCACCAAATCGTCAAATACCGATTTTGTTAAACTCTTTCTATGCTCCATCCTCTGCCTTATTGCAGTCGATTCGTAAAAGCATATTATCATTAGAACGTGAAACACATTACAGCCTCCTGCCGCATTTGGGACAGAATTCGAAGTCCTCTGTAGTTGTATATCCACAATTGCTGCATCTTTTTATTGTGTTTCCACTTCCATTTTCAAAGCCATAACCATACTGCGGGTTTACACGCTGCAAATGCTGTGGCAATATCTCCACGTCCTCGCCTCTTGCTATCCTGCGTCCTATTTCCGGATCAAGCTCGTAAAGCGCATTACAGCATGTGGTCTGCACATAGTAGTGCCTGTTCCATTTAAAACACGGAATGAAGAACAGTGACAGCACCATGTATGTCATATACACCTGATACCTGCCATACCTGCCACATTCATCACAGGTAATGACCTGATTGAAGTCAAAGTCCTTCCTGCCGTCCGTTATTCCCATCATAAAAAACATATATGATGCCTCCGTTTATCTGTGCCATAGTCCCCAGAAGTCTCCAAGCGATTCTCTCGTATGAAATCCCCGCTCATCCTCAACCCCCGGTATTGATTTGGCATCCATTTTCTCTATATTTACATAAGTACCCTGACTCACCATTGCAAATACCCTGTCTATCTGCTCCTCTGTGCCCTGTATTTCCATAAATACCGAGCCGTCAGGGTCATTTCTCACCCAGCCTGTTGCGCCAACGCTTTCTGCCGCGTGCTCTGTTCTGTAGCGGAAACCTACTCCCTGCACCGAACCGTACACTCTTATCTGCTTTCTGATGATTTTGCTGTTGTAATCACTCATATGCACTCACTTCCCTGATACACATTATTTTCCGTCTACAATAGCCCTGCAAACAGCCGCATAATTGACTGCCCCAGCCTTCGTCTTGCACTTCTTCCGGTCCTGTACTTCTCTGTGACCTCAGCAGACTCAGTGAAAAGCCTGATAAAATCATCCCTGATTTCATGCACCACCTCACAATCCGCCATAAAACAGCCATTTTCAAAGTGATGATAAAGGCTTCTGTAGTCGAGATTTATGGTACCGCAGGTCGCCATTATATCGTCTGCCACACTCATCTTTGCATGGCAAAAGCCCGGTGTCCACTCAAAAATCCTCACACCATGCTTCACAAGCTGGTTGTAGAAGGAGCGTGTCACGCTGTATATTGGTTTCTTATCAGGTATGCCCGGCGTGATAATGCGCACGTCAACTCCACGCTTGGCGGCAAGTGTCAGCGCATGGCTCATCTCATCGGTAATGATAAGGTAAGGAGTGATAAACCAGCAATAACGCTGTGCCTTGTTTGCCATGCTGATATAGACATCCTCCCCCACCTGCTCGTTATCTAGAGGGCTGTCTGCATATGGCTGGATAAATCCACTCTGTTTTGCCTCATAATCATAGTGCAGCAGATATTGCGATACATCCACCTCGCGCGGCACCTTGCGCTCTGATGCATTCCACATCTCGAGAAATGCGATGGTAAACGACTTGACAGCATCTCCCTCGAGCCTGATTCCCGTATCCTTCCAGATTCCGTATGGGTGTGTCACGTTGAAGTACTCATTTGCCAGATTATAGCCGCCGGTATATGCGATTTTTCCATCAATTACCGTGATTTTTCTATGATCACGATTGTTTAAAAACATGTTAAAGGCAGGTGCAACCGGGTTGAACACCCTGCATTTGATGCCAAGCTTCTCCATCTTTTCCGAGAAATCCCTGTCTATGAAAAAGATTGAGCCCATATCATCATAAAACACCCTTACCTCGACTCCTGCCTGCACGCGCTCCGTGAGCACCTTCTGGATACGGTGCCACGATTCCTTGTCCTCTATGGCGTGATACTCCATGAAAATAAATTTCTTTGCCTTTGATAAATCGCTAAGCTGCGCTTCGAGTCCCTTTGATGCCTGGTCATAATATGTCACATCCGTGTTCTGATATACCGGATATAGTGCATTTTTTGCCAGGTATGTTGAAATTCCCGCTGCCTGTGGCACCTTTTCATACATATCAGAAAGTATGTCTGCATTTTCCGGCAGACATGGAAGAAGCATGGAATCCACCTCTTCAAACCGTGCACGCATCTTATGCGGTGCGCCGTTTAGTCCGACTAACAGGTAAAGCGACACTCCCATTATCGGAAATGCCAGTATCAGTATAATCCATGGTGTAGTCATGGATGCGGTCTGCTCACGATTGTACAGTCCGAGCACAAGTATGATCGCCAGGACGCTTGTGGTCGTATTTATCGCTGCCGCATATTCATTTAGCCTTGTAAACATATAGACCATGAAAACTGCCTGCAATAATATCGCAAGCGCTGAAAAAAACATTCTCTTTAAACCATTCTGTGTTTTTTTAGTTCCCTCGTAGGTTTTTTCCTTCATCTATTATGCCTCCATTATCTTACTGTCTGTAATACCAAACCTCTCCATACATTTTTAGCCACCTTCTTATTTAAGAAGCCATTCAATTTCCTCTTTATAAGGAGGAATAGTCTTCTTCGCAGAGCTCTCCTCACAAAGCCATGGTGTTTCCAGAATCTTTGGTACATTTGCAAAGGTCTCATCATGCACCAGGCGGTGCAATGTATCATAGCCGATGGTTCCCTTGCCTATATTTGCATGCCTGTCCTTGTGTGCTCCGAGAGGATTTAAGCTGTCATTCACATGAAATACCGCTATCTGCTCAAGCCCTATCACCCTGTCAAACTCTGCAAAAACCTCATCATAATGGTTCACAATATCGTATCCTGCATCATTTACATGGCACGTATCAAAGCAGACACGCAGCCTTTCTTTCCTGTCCACTCCATCATAGATTGCCTTAAGCTCCTCAAATGAACGGCCTATTTCACTGCCCTTTCCTGCCATCGTCTCAAGTGCGATAAACACATCGTCATTATTCTGATTGAGCACTGTGTTAAGTCCCTTTACAATCTGTGCGATTCCAGCCTGCTCACCGGCATTTACATGACTTCCCGGATGAAGCACCAGTATGCGGCTCTTCATTGCCGCAGTCCTTACTATCTCCTTTTCCAGAAACTCCACTGCCAGCTCGTACGTCTCAGGCTTTACGGTGTTTGCCAGATTTATGATGTATGGCGCGTGGACCACTATCTCATTTATCCCATGCTCATGTGCATATTCCCAGCCTGCGTCTATGTTGAGCTCAAAGATTTCCTTTCTTCTCGTGTTCTGTGGTGCCCCGGTGTAGAGCATAAACACATTCGCGCCATATGACGCTGCTTCCCTGGCTGATGCCAGAAACATATCTTTTCCTGCCATGCCTACGTGACAGCCTAATTTTATATCATTCATATTTTTCCTCTGTTTCATTGAATCTATATATCTATTATTTCTACTATAACACTACATCCCTGATAACTCTATCTAAATATTCTAAATTTTTACTAAACATAGCAAAAGTCATTGACATAGTATCAAAAACTACATATACTATCCTTTGCAACCACATATATTAATGGAATATAATTGCAATGTATGTGATGCATAACTACAGTTAACCAATTATTATAGAAATACGAGGGTAAATATGTTTGAAATAATTGTTGACTCTGCGGCAAACATTCCTGCAGAGCTATGTAAAAAATATAAAATCAAGGTGCTATCATTTGTAAACCTTGTCAACGGAAAGGAAATGACCTGCTTTGAGCCTGACCTCACACCGGAACAGGAGCGGGCAAAGGGTAAGGAATACTATGACGCTATAAGAGAAGGTGCCGAGGTAAAGACCGGACTTATCAGCAGCGGAATCTTTGAGGATACCTTCAGGGAAATCATAGAGGCCGACAAGGATATCCTGTATTTTTCCCTCAGTAAAAACATAAGCGGCAACTACAACTCAGCCCGTGTCGCAGCCGATGCTGTCCTTGATGAGTGCGATAACGGCAGAAAAATACGCCTGGTGGATTCATTAAATGCATCCCTCGGACAGGGACTTCTCGCAATATACGCCAGCGAAATGCGTGATAAGGGCATGAGCTTTGATGAGGTGGCTGACACGATAGAGACCTATCCTGCCAGATTAAACGGTGTGTTTACCGTGGGCAATTTAAAGTATCTTGCCAGAACCGGCAGATTAAGCGGAACCACCGCTTTGGTCGGCAATATGCTAAGCATCAAGCCTATCCTAAGGGGCAGCAAGGACGGATATATTGTACAGTTCAGAAAATGTCGCGGCCGAAAAGCCGTATTAAATGAGCTTGTCAATCTGTTATGCGACAACATTACAGACCCTGAAAATCAGATTATCGGAGTGGCACATGCTGATGCATATGAAGATTCGCTCTATGTGATTGAACAGATTAAAAAGCGCATAAAGGTGCGCGATGTGATAAATACCACCTATGATTTCTGCACCGGAAGCCATGTTGGTCCGGAAGCTTTAGCAGTATTTTTCATGGGAAAGGACAGAGAATTGGGAGCCTGATATCAGGCTCCCATTAATATTCTGGTTCAAATACTAAGCTGCAGCTTTCTCGTCTTTTGACTTCTCACAGAGCTTCTTCACACCCTGAATTGCAACAAGTACACCAAGGATGAGCAGTAATACTGCGAATATAAGCTGTAATGAATTTCCAAGGTCAAGTCCTACAGAGAATAATGCCTTTGTAAGCTTGTAGATTGTCATGCCAAGTGCAGTAAATGTAACTGCCATCATGAATACCATTGGAATCCAGAGCATGCAGCCCTGACGCTTTGTCTTCTTTAAGAATACTGCGCAGGCAACAAGTGCAAGTACTGATAAGAGCTGGTTAGCTGAACCAAACAGTGGCCAGATCTCTGCATAGCCTACCTTTGTAAGCATATATGCAAGTACCAGTGTGATGATTGTTGCAAAGTATTTGTTTGTCATCAGCTTGACAAATGGGCTCATATTGTCATCATCTGTGTCTGAATCAAGCCAGAACTCCTGGAATGACAGACGTCCGACTCTGGCTACTGAATCAAGTGATGTCAGAGCGAAGGCTGATACGGCAAGGTTAATCAGTGTGAACACAAGTGAGTGTGGTAAACCGATTACTGTCAGGAAGTTTGCGATAGCTCCTGCGAAAATCTGTGGCTGTGTTGTAAGTCCCTGAGCTGCTGCCTCTCCCTTACCAAATGATGCTACTGCGATAAGAGCAAGGATTGCAAGCATACTCTCCATAAGCATGGCACCGAATGAAACAGGAAGCATGTTCTTCTCATTCTTAATCTGCTTAGAAGCAGTACCTGATGATACAAGTGAATGGAAGCCTGAAACTGCACCACAGGCAATTGTTACGAATAAGATCGGGAACAGATACTGTGGGTTTCCGTTTGCATCAGGAATTGCAAATGCTGTGAAAGCCTCAAGGTTACAAGCAGGATTTGCAACAAATACACCGATTACCGCACCTACAATCATGAAAATTAACAGGTAGCTGTTAAGGTAATCACGTGGCTGAAGCAGTGCCCATACAGGTGTAACACTGGCTATAAGTATATATGCAAATATAATTATGTGCCATACGCCAAGGTTTAAATACATTGGGAAATTAAGTCCCAGTGCTATAGCTACAATAAGCAATGCGATTGCAACAAGTGTGTTAATCCATTTGTTGAACTTAGAGTATTTAAGGAATAATCCAAGTGCAACTGCCTCTATGATGAAAAGCATTGATGTAGTTGCAACTGCTCCGTTGGCTACAACCTTTGTAACCTCGCCTGCTTTATCAGCAGCAAAGCCATTAAAGGTTCCGGCTACGACATCTGCGAAGGCTGCAACAACAAGTATACAGAACAGCCAGCAGAATAACAGGAATAATTTCTTTCCTAATTTACCGATGTACTCCTCGATGATGTAACCGATTGTACGACCCTTGTTCTTAACTGAAGCGTACATAGATGCAAAGTCCTGAACAGCTCCAAAGAATACACCACCAATTAATATCCAAAGCAGAACCGGAAGCCATCCGAAAATAGCTGCCTGAATTGGTCCGTTGATTGGGCCTGCACCTGCTATAGATGCAAACTGATGTCCGAATACTACATTGGTATCGGCCGGTACATAGTCTACTCCGTCCTCCATCTCGTAGGCAGGAGTCTTGGCATTTGGATCAATGCCCCATTTGTTTTGCAGATAACGGCCATATAATAAGTATGCTCCACCGAGCACAACAATGGCTATTACCATCATTAAGATTCCACTCATATTTTTACCTCTTTCTTTTGTTTATCCTAATTTTATTTGTATATTATATTTTCTCTTTTTTTAACAAATTTCAATAAATATTTTATACATAATTTATTTTTAATTTCTATATTTTTTGTTTAATTTACCAATCGGTTATAGTAGGTATTCATTCTCTTTATGCTGTCTTTGTCTCAGCGGCTTCTTCTGCCTTTTTAGCAGCCATTTTGTCCTTTAATGCAAAGGCTCCGGCAAGCAGTGTGCCTGAGATTGAATGCCATGTACATGACACTGCACAGATGATGGCTGATTCAGGTGTTGAAGCAAACTGTGCTGTAGTGGTGGCAAGGTTTGTGGCAAGACCTGCATTCTGCATACCAACCTCGATAGAGATGGTTCTCTTCTTGGCTGTGTTCATGCCTACCAGCTTTCCTGCACCGTATCCGAGCAGATATCCAAGTCCGTTATGTAACAGAACTGCCGCAAAAATTACCACTCCCGATGTAAAGAACTTTGAGCCCTGTGATGATACAACACCACCTACAACGAATGCCAGACCAAGCACCGCAATACCCGGCATAACCTTCTGAGCCTCGGCAAATGCCTTTTTCTTTCCAAGCAGGTAGTTGAGTAAAAATCCAACCGCTACAGGAAAGATTACAGTCTCAATTATTGACACAAACATCGGAAGCGCCTTGATTGAGACATGTGTTCCGCTTGCAAGCAATGATACCAGTAGCGGTGTCATAAATGGTGAGAGCAATGTGGAAACTGTTGTCATTCCAACTGAGAATGCCACATCACCACCGCAGAGGTATGACATAATGTTTGAAGAAACACCACCAGGACAGCAGCCTACGAGGATAAGTCCAAGTGCGATTCCGTCAGGCAGATTCAATGCCTTTGAGATACCAAATGCGAGAAACGGCATGATAAGATACTGTGCGATTGCACCTACACATATATCAAATGGTCTCTGTGCAAGTATCTTGAAATCCTGTGTCGTAAGTGTAAGTCCCATACTAAACATGATGATTCCGATAATGATTGACTGACATGTAAACTTGTTGGATACCGGATCCACAAACAGCATCTGATTTACCCAGGCCATCAGATTCGGAACCAGAAATGTGACTACGGCGATTGCTATGACAACTATCGATGTGTAGTCTGATAAAAATTTACTTACTTTTTGTAATGCTTTCATTGTAAGCCTCCTTAACATTTTTCTGCTCACTAAAACTCTTTTATGGAATTAAAAAATCCCTTTCCAGATTGACATAATCTGAAAAGGGACGAAATAATCCGCGTTACCACCCTGATTCCACAGTGTATTACTGTGACACTCTGCATACCAGCATATGCTTTCCATATAACGGTGGACACCGGCGAGGTTTACAGACACACTTAATGCTTTCAGCCTGCTTCTTAGAGAGGATATTCCAATCTGATCATTGCCTGTTCGCACCGCCCACAGGCTCTCTGAAAATAAATACAAATCGGACCTTGTTCTCATCAACGAATTTTGGTGAACATATTTATTTAAATCTTGTTTTGTATTATAGTCCTCTGACACTATATGTCAAGAGAATGATACAAATTTGTACTATAACATTTATTTATAGCTTTTATTCATGCGATTTATTCTTAATTATTATTCGTAATCTTTGTTGCTGTACTCATCATTCCATGACTGCTGTTGTGATGTACCGTAGGAATTTTGAGCATCCCCGCCCTGAGCTGCGCCATTTCCATACATGTTCTGGCCATACTGCTGATTTGCTCCGTTTCCGTACATGTTCTGACCGTACTGCTGGTTTGCTCCGTTTCCGTACATGTTCTGGCCGTACTGCTGATTTGCTCCGTTTCCGTACATGTTTTGGCCGTACTGCTGGCTCGCTCCGTTTCCGTACATGTTCTGGCCGTACTGCTGGTTTGCTCCGTTTCCGTACATGTTCTGACCATACTGCTGACCGTATCCGTTTGAACCGTATGGATTATAGTAGTTATTATTACTATTATATCCATCTCCCACATAAACAATGTTTTTGTTGAAGGCAATAATACAGATAAAAATCACATTGAGGAATATAAGTCCGCAGGCAAATCCAGCTCCCTTGCCAAACGCATGTGACAGTCCGACACAGCAGAGGATATTCATAACCGCTGCCGCAATCATTGCTGCAATAATCAGAATAACTGCAAATATCAGCATGCCCATATGAGCTCCGATGCGGCTTCCTGCATATCCATAGGTAGAATCATAATACGACCCCATATAACTGGATGTCATAACAGAAAGTCCTGATGCAATAATCTCATACATTAATAAAATACATCCTACTATACTTGCAATACATGCCACAAGATATCCCCAGAACAGCTTCTTTTTTCCTGCAATCCTGAATCTGACGTATGAGCTGTAAAACGGTACAATAGCCGCCCAGCCATGCTCTCCTGCCTTTGCATACATAATCCATGATGCAACAATTGTCAGTACCATAACTGCCAGATTGATAAACGACTCAAAGCCGTCAATCATACTCATAATAGTATAATATGTGCTATATGTGCTCATTTTTTCTCCCTTTCATAACCAAAGTTTGTTTGTTATTCAAAGTATACATCACCATAGGTCAGAGTGCAATATTTAAAAAGCTTCATTTCGAGATTCTAACAATATTCCTTTATATATTCACCAAAATACGGAAGTGCAAGCGAGATATAGCCCTGTCTGGTATTTAATATACCTCTTTTTATAAGACGATCCCTGTACATAGAGTAGCTTCCTGACTTCTCTCCCATAAGCTTAAGCACTTCTTCACGCTTGTATTCTTCCTTTTCTGTCAAAAGAGCTGCAAGAAACCTGTCCATTTCAGTCATCTCTTCCCATATTTTTTCATAAGAATATGCAAACAATTCAGCTTTGAGTTTTGGTAAAATATCTTCTAACAACTCATCCAACTTTTTCTTAAAATACAACACTCCCAATTCCTGAAATGCATATGCGTATCCTTTTGTAATTTTCGCCATTTCACGAGCCTCATTACTGTCAATATCCAGCTTACTCTTATACATTTCAGTCATTCGTATCATATTAAGAGGCTCCGTTTTAACTGTTGCCGCTCTTCTGAAAAATGTAAGATTTTTGACATTGCTCAATTCCTGTATATTTTCATACAAGCCTGTACACACAAAATAAACCGGATACCCTGCTCTGAGCCATCTGCCATATTCAGACGCAAATTTTATCATCTCTTCGCACTTTGAAACCTCATCTATTCCTATAAGTATCTTCTTCCCCTTTTTCTGTGCAGACGGTATCTTACGCTTTCTACACCTCGTATGCTGAGATGTGTAAAGTTGGCAATATCCTTAGTGTTAAGATTTAGTCGCAGCAGGGCGCAAATTTTCATATCGTTGGCGGTAAGCTCCGGATATTTCTCGTGCAGATTTCTGAAGAAACGCTTGTGGATGAGGTCGAAGTTGTTCTGAAAGGTACTCCAGAATAAATCTGTATCCTGACTCTTCATCTGCATCAGAATCTTGTTTACATCCCGTGAGCTTAAGGTTCCCCGGTGCATTCCGCTTAAGAGTTGCTCCTTTATATCGCCCATAGAGTTTTTCAACGTGAGCATATCGAATGCGATGCTTGCTGTTTCTTTGCCTTTTATTTCCAATTCGTTTTCTAGAAGAATCTTCTGTTGTTCGGCAATAATGCGTTCCTGTTCCAGAACCTTCATATTCTGTACCATCAGTTTTGCTTCTGCCACCTTTTGGTTGCGGCGTACAATCTTGTTTGTATGCCAGCGAGTATAGCCATATACGCAGACATAGAGCAGGAAGGCATATCCAAACCATGCCCAAATAGAAAGGTAAAATGGGGCTGGGTATGAGAATTGATAGACGATAGAATCGCTCAGTACCTCTCCGCTCAGGCTCTTGACGGTTGCAGTAAAAGTATAGTTTCCGTAATCTAAGTTATTATAAGAGATGGTTGGTGAGCTACTTTTCTCTGTCAGCTTTTTGCCATTTTTTGCCAGCGTATAACAAAATACCAGTTTCTCGTTATCAAAGTTTGGATAAGATAGCTTGAAGAACATATTTCCCCTTGAGCAATACTCTGTTAATTCTTATGTAATCGATTGAAAATGAGAGAGTTAATTAACGTAATATAACTAATAAAATTTG
>ENA-UEQW01002137-UEQW01002137.1-human-gut-metagenome-genome-assembly--contig:-NODE-2137-length-15393-cov-3.987856_pt1 | contig 15393 bp, 8 predicted proteins | sample MGYA00242947_ERZ507947 | MGnify/ENA primary metagenome ERZ507947 (study PRJEB26167, sample SAMN06115421) | human gut metagenome | host: Homo sapiens | place: China:Guizhou | collected 2015-03-17... | reverse complement strand
AGATTACACTTCCCGCTATCTTATCGGACAATATGGTATTGCAACAAAAGGCTCAAGTTCGTTTTTGGGGAAAAGCGCGTCCGGGTGAGAAAGTTACGGTTTCTACCTCTTGGGATAAAAACATTTATACGGTGCAGACACCCACTGACGGACATTGGGAGGTGAAAATCAAGACTCCCGGTGTGATGGATAATCAGACGCTGACCGTAAAGGGAGAGAACACAATCACAATACATAATATATTAATAGGTGAAGTATGGCTTTGCACCGGACAGTCGAATATGGAATTTCCGGTAGCTCGTGATCCGAATGTAAAATGGAAGACAGGTATACTGAATGAAACGGAGGAGATGAAGGATGCCGATTATCCTTCCATCCGGCTTTTCCATGTGGAGCATCAACTGGCTCCTGAGGGAGAAAAAGAGGATTGCATCGGCCGATGGCTGGTTTGTACTCCGGAAAATGTGAAAGAATTTTCGGCTGTCGGCTTTATATTCGGTCGTAAACTTTATAAAGAATTGCAGATGCCGGTCGGACTGATTCAGTCCACTTGGGGAGGTACCCATGCCGAATCGTGGACAGAGAGGAGGGTGATGAAAGACAATCCTTTGTATGCCGATGTCATGGAAGAGTTTGCCCCGCAGAACGTGAAGCGTGAGAAAGACAAATGCAAAGTACCGGCCACGTTGTGGAACGGTATGATTGCCCCGATCAAAGGATATACCATTAAGGGAAATATCTGGTATCAGGGAGAGTCCAATTCAATCCGTCATGAAAAATATCAGAAGGTGTTCACTAATCTGATAAACAGTTGGCGGCAGGAATGGGGGCAGGCTGATATGCCCTTTTATTTCGTACAGATTGCACCGCACTACAAACAACCAGCAGGCATTCGTGAAGCACAATTGAAAACCTGGCAAAGCGGTTTGAAGAATATAGGTATGGTAGTAATAACAGATGCCGGTGATTCTACGGATATTCATCCGCGCAACAAGCGGGTGACAGGTGAACGCTTGGCTGCCTGGGCTTTGGCGAAACAATATGGTAAAAAAACAGCTTATTCGGGGCCGCTTTATAAGAGTATGAAAGTGAAAGACGGAAAAGTAACGTTGACTTTTGATTATGCGGAAGGCGGATTGCAAACTCCGGAAAATGCTCCGGTAAGAGGATTCTTTATCTCCGGAGCCGATGCCCGCTTTTATCCTGCTACGGCTGCCATTCAAGGCAGTAAACTGGAATTGTCAGCACCGGAGGTTCCCCAGCCGGTAGCAGTACGTTATGGCTATGGAAATTTCTTCCGGGTGAATCTTTATAATAAGGCGGGACTTCCGGCAGTCCCTTTCCGTACCGATCATTTTGCTCCCGATACTTATGCACGCTGGTTTGCCGATTCGGAGATGCGTCGTTTTCCGAAGGCGTATCAACTGGATCATGGGAGACGTCTGTTTTTCGGATATGCACAGGGAGTGGGCTGTTGTGCCATGCTCCGGATGTGGAGACAAACGGGTGAACGGCATTATTTTGATTATGTGGAAGCTTGGGTCGATTCATTGATCAATGAAAAAGGAGAAATCCATTTATATGATATGTCTACTTATAATCTGGACTTCATCAATTCGGGAAAAGTACTTTTCGATGTTTACCGCGAGACGGGAAACGATAAATATAAAAAGGCAATGGACGAGCTGATAAAACAATTGAAAAGACATCCGCGCACACTGGAGGGAGGATATTGGCACAAATTGATTTACCAGCACCAGATGTGGCTGGATGGTTTGTATATGGCTTCTCCTTTCATGGCACAGTATGGTGCGGAGTTCAATCGTCCGGAGTGGATCGATGAGGCGGTGAAGCAGTTCGCGCTTTGCCATAAACATACTTATGATGCCGGAACCGGCTTGTATCACCATGCTTGGGACGAGAGCAAAAGCCAGCGTTGGGCCAATCCGGAAACCGGACATTCTCCTAATTTCTGGGGGCGTAGTATCGGTTGGTGGTTTATGGCATTGGTCGATGCGTTGGATTATATTCCGGAAGAACATCCCGGACGTTCCGATATGATAAGCTGGATACAAGGCTTGGCGGATACTCTCCCTAAATATCAGGATAAGGCCGGTTTGTGGTATCAGGTGATTGACCAGCCTAAGCGTGAAGGGAACTTTCCGGAAGCATCCGTTACTTCACAATGCATGTATGCCTATGCAAAAGCTGTGAATAAAGGATATATCGATGCAAAATACAAAGCAGTTGCAGAGAAGGCCTTTAAAGGATTGAAAGATAAACTGCTGGTAGAAAATGCGGATGGTACACTGACGTTGACCCGTTGTTGCCAGGTAGGCGGCTTGGGCGGACATCCGTATCGTGACGGTAGTTTCGAATATTATATCGGAGAGAAAATGCGTGATAATGATGCAAAGGCTACCGGCCCTTTCATCATGGGATGCATTGAATTGAATAAATAGTACCGCACTTGGATGACGGATAAAAATAAAATAATGAACAGAAAGATAACGATCTTATTGGGAGGATTGCTGATGTGCGCTTCGATGGGGGCACAACAGGTGGACTGGCCGGAAATACAGACAGAAGCAAAACCTGCCGCACGCTGGTGGTGGATGGGAAGCGCCGTAGATAAAGAAAACTTAACCCGTAATCTGGATGCCTATGCGAAAGCAGGGATGGGAACGATGGAGATCACCCCTATTTATGGGGTCAAGGGGAATGAGGCAAATGAGATTCCATTTCTTTCGTCCCCTTGGATGGAGATGTTGCAATATACGGAGAGTGAAGCTGCCCGCCTGGGGATGCAGATTGATATGAACACTGGGACCGGATGGCCTTTTGGAGGCCCGGAAGTCGGGATAGAAGATGCTGCCGGTAAGCTTTTCATCACTGAATATGAATGGAAGGGCGGGGAGCCGTTTAAGGAAAAAATAGTGGTTGCCGATTCCAAACAACTGCCTTATGCAAAGTTGAGCCGGCTTATGGCTTATTCTGATAAAGGCCGGTGTATTGATGTGACGGATAAGGTGACAAAAGACGGCAGACTGCAATGGAAAGCACCGAAGGGTGATTGGAAACTGATTGCTGCTTTTTGTGGGAAAACTTTCCAGAAAGTGAAACGGGCGGCCCCCGGTGGTGAGGGATACGTGATGGATCATTTGTCCGCCCGTGCCGTGAAGAATTATCTGGAGCGTTTCGAGCGTGCTTTCGAGTCGTCGAAAACGCCCTATCCGCATAATTTCTTCAATGATTCTTATGAGGTATATAAGGCGGATTGGACGGAGAATCTTTTTGATGAGTTCGCCATTCGTCGCGGCTATAAATTGGAAGAACATCTTCCGGAATTCCTGTCAGAGAAACGGACGGATACGGTTGCCCGTATCATCTCTGATTACCGGGAAACGATGGCGGAATTGTTATTGGAGAATTTTACCCGGCAATGGACGGAGTGGGCGCATTTACATGGCTCTAAAACCCGTAATCAGGCACATGGATCGCCCGGTAATCTGATTGATCTATATGCCACGGTGGATGTTCCCGAATGTGAAGGGTTCGGGCTTTCCGATTTTAATATCCGGGGATTGCGCAAGGATTCATTGACACGCCCCAACGATTCGGATCTGTCCATGTTGAAATATGCATCTTCGGCTGCTCATATAGCCGGCAAGCCCTATACGACTTCCGAAACCTTTACTTGGCTGACGGAGCATTTCCGGACTTCACTTTCGCAGTGTAAGCCGGATATCGACCTAATGTTTATCTCGGGCGTGAATCATACGTATTTTCATGGCACCACTTATTCGCCTGCTGAGGCTGCATGGCCGGGATGGAAATTCTATGCTGCTGTTGATATGAGCCCTACGAATAGTATTTGGCGGGATGCACCGGCATTTTTTGATTACATAGCCCGTTGCCAGAGCTTTTTGCAGATGGGAAAACCGGATAATGATTTTCTGATCTATCTGCCTGTTTATGATATGTGGCAGGAGCAGGACGGACGTCTGCTGATGTTTGACATTCATAAGATGGCGAAGCGTGCTCCCCGTTTTATCGATGCGGTGCATCGGATCAATGATGCGGGATATGATTTGGATTATATTTCCGATAATTTTATACGCAGCCTTACTTGTGTCAATGGAAAGCTGGTCACTTCTGGGGGAGCGGCTTATCGCGCGTTGCTTATTCCCGGTGCCCGTTTAATGCCGGACGATGTACTTGCTAAACTATGGAGTCTGGCAGATGAAGGGGCAACGATTGTGTTTTTGGAGCAATTCCCGCAGGATGTGCCCGGATATGCCCGGTTGGAGACACGCCGTGCAGCTTTCCGGAAGTTGATGGGACAAAAAGATAAGGTGCGTAAAGGACGTATTATATTCGGTACGGATTATGAGCGTACATTGGCAGAAACAGGAGTTTTTCCGGAAGCGATGAAAACGGAAAACGGATTAAGCTGTATTCGGCGTGCCAATGAAGGAGGTAACCATTATTTTATTTCTGCATTGAAAGCGGAGGATACGGAAGGATGGATTCCTTTAGGGGTGCAGGCGGAGTCTGTTATGATTTATAATCCGGTGAATGGTGAAAGTGGCAAGGCGGCTGTTCGTCAGGCCGACGGGCGTACGGAGGTGTATTTGCAACTGGCTTCGGGAGAGTCTTTGCTTTTGAAGACTTTTGCCGGGAGTGATATACAAGCTTCTGCATGGAATTACTGGCATCCGGCATCCGAAGGAAAAAAAGTACCGGATCGATGGGGATTCCGCTTTGTGGAAAGTACGCCGGTTGTGACCGCTGTTCCCGATTCTGTAGAATTGGATTCGTGGACGGAACTGTCGGCAAATGAAGTGAAAAACACAATGGGAACTGCATGTTATTCCCTTAAATTTCATCTTGACGATTCTGCGATTTCCGAATGGATGCTCGATTTGGGGGATGTGCGTGAAAGTGCCCGTATCCGCGTCAATGGGAAAGAGGCTGCTGTTTTGTGGTCGGTTCCTTACCGTTGCCTGATTGGCAGATATTTGCATCCGGGTGAAAATATATTGGAAGTGGAAGTTACTAATTTACCGGCCAATCGTATTGCCGATATGGATAGGAGGCAGATACCTTGGCGCATTTTTAAGGATGCCAACATAGTCAGTCTTCAGTATAAGAAGTCCGGGTATGAGAATTGGCAGCCCGTGCCGAGCGGGTTGTTAGGTCCGGTAAAATTGATTCCGATGAAAGAAGTACGTTTTTAATATTTTATCATGAACAGACGAATTGCTTTTGTGCTCTGCATTTCTTTTGCAGTGGCTACTCTTTTTGCGCAAGATCCTCGCGAAAGACAATATATGTACGAGATACTGGATCCCCGGCATGAAGCCAAACCATTGGTGGAAGGGTTTGCCACAGAACGGGTTACGGAACGGTTGAATCGTGGATTGTATGCAGTGCCTTCTCAGGACGGGAAGGGTGTTTACCTGAGTTGGCGGTTGCTGAATACGGATGCGCCTGCTACTGCTTTTCATGTATATCGTGAAGCAAATGGTAAAACTCGCCGTTTGACGAATAAGCCCATACTGCATACTTGTGATTTTGTAGACAACGCACCTGTGAAGGGAATAGCTTCCTATTGGGTAGTGCCTGTGTTGAAAGGGCAGAAACCCGCCGCATCCGAAAAACTTGAAGTAGAAGCCGGGAAGAGTAAGAACTATACTTCCATTCGCTTGAAAGATAATGCCAAAGCAGGTAAGATTGCTTTGGCCGACTTGAATGGTGATGGCATTTACGATTATATCATCCGTACTCCCGAAACCAATGTAGATCCGGGCATGCCGGGAGATACTACCGGTAAGACATATAAAATTTCGGCTTATTTGAGCGACGGTACATGGCTTTGGACGTATGATATGGGACCGGGCATCGAGCCGGGTATTTGGTATTCGCCTTTTATCGTTTATGATTTCAATGGGGATGGCAAGGCGGAAGTTGCGGTGAAAACTGCCGGTGATGATTATGTGAAGAACGAAAAGGGTCGTGTTTGTGGTGGAAGTGAATACTTGTCCGTATTGGATGGGATGACGGGGAAAGAGATAGACCGGGTGGACTGGCCGGAACGGAATGACCGGTACGGAAATCTTATTCGTCAGAATAGGAATCAGATGGGAATAGCTTATCTGGATGGGAAAACACCTTGTATTCTTGCAGCTCGTGGCACTTATAAACTGATGGTGGTGGATGCCTGGCAGTTGAAAGAGGGGAAACTGCAACGGATGTGGCGTTGGGATGGTGATGAAGAAAATCCCGTAGTACGTAGTATGGGGGCACATAGCATGGTGACCGGAGATGTGGACGGCGATGGTCGGGACGAGATATTGTTGGGGTCTTGTATGCTTGATGATAACGGGACTTTGTTATGGTCGTCCGGGTTGGGACATAGCGATAAGGCTTATTTGTGTAAGCTACGTCCTGATGAGGAAGACTTACAGGTGTTTATGGTGAGCGAACCCAAGAAAGAAGACGGTCGCGGAGTATCTGTGGTGAATGCTCGTACCGGACAGCTGATATGGGGAATCGGACATGCTACCTATCATGTGGGGGATGGCATGGTGGCGGATTTTGATCCGGAACATCCCGGTCTGGAATGTTTTGCCAGTGAAGACCGTAAAGGTGGAAGTATGGATAAATATCTGTTAACTTCGGATGGAAAGAAATTGAATACAACGAATGCGGAAGTGCCGGGATGCCGGAATTGGATTTGGTGGGATGCCGATCTGCTCCGTGAAACATTCCGGGGGGATAATAACCGTTGGGGAGCCGGTTCTTCTTCGAACGGCAGAAAACAAAGTATCTGGAAATGGAAAGGAGAGACGCTGACAGAAGGGATTGAAGGGGACATTTTGATGATAGCCGACATGGAGGGCGATTGGCGGGAGGAGTTGATAACTGCGCTTCCCGGAGAATTGCGTATTTATCATACTTGTATTCCGGCAAAAGACCGTCGGGTAACATTGATGCAGGACGCACTTTATCGGAGTTATATTACACATCGGAGCATGGGGTATCCGCAATCGCCGGTACCTTCTTATTATCTTGGAGAATGATTGAGAGCCCCTAAGGGCAATTTTATAAGATCAAAATTGTTTCTAAGTCACATAATATAAAAAAGTCGAATGAAGAGAATTTCAATTGTTTTGTTTCTTTGTGTGTGGGCGGTATTGTCGTCTTGGGCGCAAACTTATAAATATGAAGAAATATACACGAATCTCCCCTTTGCAATGCCAAAGGTGGAAGCACCCCGATTTCCCGATTTGAAGGTGTCGCTGCCGGATTTTGGTGCTGTCGGCAATGGAGTGGAGCTCTGTACCGAAGCTTTTGAAAAGGCTATCGAAACATTATCGTCTCGCGGAGGCGGACACTTGATTGTGCCGGCAGGTATCTGGCTGACCGGTCCTATTGTGCTGAAAAGTAATATCGATCTTCACATAGAGAAAGGGGCCGTAGTGCTTTTCTCGCCGGATGTGGAGCTTTATCCGTTGGTCGAAACTGTTTTTGAAGGATTGGATACCCGCAGGTGTCAATCTCCTGTTTCGGGACGTAACCTGACGAATGTAGCTATCACCGGACAAGGGGCCATTGACGGGAATGGACACTTTTGGCGTCCTTTGAAACGGGAAAAAGTAACGGAAAGTGTTTGGAAACAGACGATAGCCCGAGGGGGAGTATACAAACGGCCCACTTATTGGTTCCCTTATCCGCAGACACTGAAAGGAGATACGATCAGCAATATGAATGTACCTCAGAACTTGACGACGGAGGAAGAATGGCAGAGCGTGCGTCATTTTCTTCGGCCGGTGATGGTGAGCTTGATAGAGTGTAAGAATGTATGGCTGCAGGGGGTTATCTTTCAGAATTCTCCGGCGTGGAATCTGCATCCGTTGATGTGTGAAAATGTACTGATTGAAGAAGTGCAGGTGCGTAATCCGAGCTATGCGCAAAATGGTGACGGCTTGGATTTGGAATCTTGTAAGAATGCCTTGATTGTAAACTCTACTTTCGATGTGGGGGATGACGGGATTTGCTTGAAGAGTGGAAAGGATGAGGATGGACGCCGTCGTGCCCGCTCTTGTGAAAATGTGGTGGTAGACGGATGCACGGTGTTTAAAGGACATGGCGGATTCGTGGTAGGCAGTGAGATGAGTGGCGGAGTACGTAATGTGTCTGTGAGTAATTGCCAGTTTTTAGGTACTGATGTAGGGCTTCGTTTCAAGAGTAAGCGTGGACGGGGTGGAATTGTTGAAAACATCTGGGTACGCAACGTTTCCATGATGGATATTCCTACGGAACCTGTTACTTTCAACTTGTATTATGGAGGTAAGTCGGCTGTTGAAGTGTTGGAAAGTGGTGAGAAAGTACCGTTGAAGGTAGATCCTCTGCCAGTGGATGAAACGACTCCTTGTTTCCGGAATATCCATATTTCGAATCTGGTATGTTCTAATGCCCGGAGGGCGCTTTTCTTCAATGGCATCCCGGAAATGCCGATCGATGGCATTACGCTTGAGAACTTGGATATTACTTCCCAAATAGGAGCCGAATTCGTATATAGCCGGAATATAACATTGAAGAATGTGACGATTCACCATGAAAAGGGAGAAAAGTTGATAACCCGCTTTTGTGAAGGAGTGAATCAAATTGTCAAATAAGACATCCTTTGTGTCAAAACGTACAGCGTGAATAGGGTACAAATCCTTTATTTTTGCGTCATTATAGAAAGAATAGGCTCAACATTATATAGGACATGATAAGAAATTGTTTTTTTGCGGTTGATTTGGGAGCTACCAGTGGCCGTACGATATTAGGCTCTTTCTCTGAGGGCGGATTAGAATTGGAAGAAGTGAATCGTTTTCCCAACCACCTCATAGAGGTTGGAGGACACTTTTATTGGGATATTTATGCACTTTATCAGTATGTTATAGATGGGTTGAAGTTGGTTGCGGGCAAGCAAGATGTGAAGATCGTTTCTATCGGTATCGATACTTGGGGAGTCGATTTTGTTTGTGTCGGAAAGGATGGGCATTTGTTGCGCCAGCCGTATGCTTATCGCGATCCCCAAACAAACGGGGCGCCGGAAGCGCTATTTTCGCGCATTCCCCGTAGTAAGGTGTATAAGTTAACGGGCATTCAGATAATGAATTTTAATTCGTTGTTCCAGTTGGATACCTTGCGACGCAATAATGACAGTGCGCTGGCTGCGGTAGATAAAATTTTGTTTATTCCGGATGCTTTGAGCTATATGCTGACAGGAGAGATGGTAACGGAATATACGATTGCCAGTACGGCACAATTGGTAAATGCACAAACCCGCAAATTGGAACCGGAATTATTGAAAGCGGTCGGTTTGACGGAAGAGCATTTCGGACGTTTTGTGTATCCGGGAGAGAAAGTCGGAACATTGACAAAAGAAATACAAAAAATAACCGGATTGGGAGCTGTTCCTGTAATTGCTGTAGCCGGACATGATACCGGATCGGCAGTGGCTGCCGTCCCGGCATTAAATCCGAATTTTGCTTATTTAAGTAGTGGGACATGGTCGTTGATGGGGATAGAAACCGATGCGCCGGCTATTACCGAAGAAACGGAGAAGTTGAATTTTACGAATGAAGGAGGAGTGGCCGGAACGATCCGTTTGCTGAAAAATATTTGTGGAATGTGGTTGCTGGAACGCTGCCGTGCCGGATGGGGAGAGACTTCGTATCCGGAATTGATCGCTGAAGCCGAAACGGCGGAGCCTTTCCGTAGCCTTATCAATCCGGATAATGCACTTTTTGCGAATCCCGATGATATGGAAAATGCCATCCGTAAATATTGTATGGATACGAATCAGCCGGTTCCGGAAACTCGTGGGCAGATTGTACGTTGTATTTTTGAAAGTCTGGCACTGCGTTATCGCCAAGTATTGGATGATCTGCGCGGATTAGCTTCTCAGCCGATAGAAACACTTCATGTGATAGGCGGGGGAAGCCGCAATGAATTGCTTAATCAGTTTACGGCGAATGCGGTAGGTATTCCGGTAGTAGCCGGACCGTCAGAAGCGACTGCTCTCGGCAACGTCATGATGCAGGCTATGGCGATAGGTGAAGCTGCCGATGTGCCGGGAATGAGAAAGCTCATTCATAATTCTATTCCTTTGAAAACTTACCAACCCCAAAATATGGAAAATTGGGGACAAGCTTATATACACTTTAAAAATATAGTATCATGAAAGAAGAACTGATTAAGAAGGCTTACGAGATAGCGGTTGAACGTTATGCGGCTGTAGGTGTCGATGCTAATAAGGCATTGGAAGATTTGCAAAAGATTTCTCTATCTTTGCATTGTTGGCAAGCAGATGATGTAACGGGATTCGAATCGAGTGGTTCGCTGACCGGAGGAATTCAGGCTACCGGTAATTATCCGGGAAAAGCTCGTAATATAGAAGAATTGAGACAGGATATATTGAAAGCTGCTTCTTATATTCCCGGAACTCACCGTTTGAACCTGCATGAAATTTATGGTGATTTCGGTGGTCAGTTTGTCGATCGTGACCAGGTAGAACCGAAACATTTTGAGAGTTGGATACAATGGGGAGCGGAACATGGTATGAAGTTGGACTTTAATTCTACTTCTTTCTCTCATCCGAAAAGTGGAAACCTTTCATTGTCGAATCCGGATAAAGGTATTCGTGATTTTTGGATCGAGCATACCAAGCGGTGTCGTGCAATTGCCGAAGAGATGGGTAAGCGCCAGGGCGATCCTTGTATCATGAATTTATGGGTACACGACGGAAGCAAGGATATCACGGTGAATCGTCTGCTTTATCGCGAACTGCTGAAAGATTCTTTGGATCAGATCTTTGCTGTTGAATATAAGAATATGAAAGATTGTATCGAATCGAAAGTGTTCGGTATCGGTCTGGAAAGTTATACGGTAGGCTCAAATGATTTCTATATTGGCTATGGTGCAAGCCGTAATAAAATAGTGACACTCGATACCGGCCATTTCCATCCTACCGAAAGTGTAGCTGATAAGATATCTTCGCTGTTGCTTTATACTCCGGAAATCATGTTGCACGTTAGCCGCCCGATCCGTTGGGATAGTGACCATGTGACTATCATGAATGATGAAACGCTGGATCTGGCAAAAGAAGTAGTGCGTTGTAATGCTCTCGACCGTGTACATATCGGTTTGGATTATTTTGATGCCAGCATTAACCGTATCGGTGCTTATGTGATTGGTAGCCGTGCTACACAGAAATGTTTCTTGCAAGGATTACTGGAACCGATTGCCAAGTTGCGTGAATATGAAGCCAATGATCAGTTGTTCGAACGCCTGGCTCTGCTCGAAGAGGCTAAATCGCTTCCGTGGAATGCTGTGTGGGATATGTTCTGTTTGAAGAATAATGTTCCGGTTGGCGAGGAATTTATTGCAGAGATAGAAAAATACGAAACAGAGGTAACTTCGAAAAGAGAATAAGAATAGTGGTTAGTGATGAAAGTAGCATTTCCAATCACTACTTTCATCACCTGTCGCTAATCATTTATCACTAATCACTTATCACTAAATACATGAATACACTGATAGGCCTTATTATTATAGCCATTGGCAGTTTTGGGCAGAGTAGCTCATATGTACCTATTAATAAAGTAAAAAACTGGTCATGGGAAAGTTTTTGGTTGGTACAAGGGATTTTTGCATGGCTCGTGTTTCCTTTGTTGGGTGCTTTGTTGGCTGTACCGGCCGAGAGTAGCCTGATGGATTTGTGGAGCTCCGGTGGTGCTGTACCTGCTATGGTATATGGAGTACTATGGGGAGTCGGAGGGCTAACGTTCGGACTCAGTATGCGCTATCTTGGCGTAGCTTTAGGACAAAGTATTGCTTTGGGTACCTGTGCCGGTTTCGGTACGCTCTTTCCTGCTATCTTTGCCGGAAAAGATTTGTTTCATGGTGGTGGTTTGATGTTGCTTATCGGTGTGTGTATCACTTTAGCTGGCATTGCGATTATCGGTTATGCCGGAAGTTTGCGTTCCAAAAATATGACTGAGGAGGAGAAGAAAGCGGCTGTTAAAGATTTTGCATTGACAAAAGGATTACTGGTTGCTTTGTTGGCAGGTGTGATGAGTGCTTGTTTTGCTCTTGGGTTGGATGCCGGTACACCTATTAAGGAAGCAGCTCTTGCTAACGGAGTAGAGGCTTTGTATGCTGGTCTTCCGGTTATATTTTTAGTAACTTTGGGGGGATTTTTCACCAATGCAGTGTATTGTATACAACAGAATATTAAGAATAAGACCGGTAAGGAATATTTTTCTGTTAAGAGTGGGCAACTGGTTAATAATCTGCTGTTTTGTGCCCTTGCCGGGGTACTTTGGTATTCACAGTTCTTCGGCTTGGAAATGGGGAAAAGTTTCCTGACGGAAAGCCCTGTTCTATTGGCGTTTTCATGGAGTATTCTGATGTCGCTGAATGTTACTTTCAGTAATGTTTGGGGTATTCTTTTGAAAGAATGGAAAGGGGTAAGCAATTCGACAATCGGTGTTTTGATTCTCGGGTTAATTGTTCTTATTTCTTCCATTATAGTAGTGGCGATGGCACAAGCATAAATAATAAATTAGACAATTGGACGATTTCTGACCGTTTATAATTGAAAATACCGGTTAGTAGTTGTTCTTTGGTCTGTATATAAAAACAATCTTTAATTGAGCAGGTAGAAACTTTAAGGAGGAAAATATTTTAAGCAGGCTCTTATTTTAATCGTAAATAGAAAATCGTTAACGTACTTATGGCATAAAGATCAAATAATGGTCATGACCACAGGGAATAAATCGTAGATAAAAAGATGAAATCAATTTTGGAAAATCGTCCGGCTCTTACTAATGAAGTAAATAAGGCTGCCGAAGTAGCCGGATATCTTTGGCAAAAAGGCTGGGCCGAACGTAATGGTGGCAATATCGTTGTGAATATTACAGAGTTTGTAGATGATGAAATACGCAATTTGGCTCCTATTAGTGAAGTAAAATCTATTGGTACCGTATTACCTTATCTGAAAGGTTGTTATTTCTATTGCAAGGGAACTAATAAACGTATGCGTGATTTGGCGCGTTGGCCGATGGAACATGGTTCCATTATTCGTATTCTCGATGATTGTGCAAATTACGTTATCATTGCCGACCACCCGGTATTGCCTACTTCCGAGTTACCGTCGCATTTGTGTATGCACAATTATCTTATTAGTAAGGGCTCTACCTATAAAGCATCTTTGCACACACATCCCATTGAATTGATCGCTATGACGCATCACAAACCTTTTTTGGAAAAAGATGTATTGACTAATCTGCTTTGGAGTATGATACCCGAAACGAAGGCCTTTTGTCCGCGTGGTTTGGGGATTATTCCTTATGCATTGCCCAGTTCTGTAGCATTGGCGGAAGCCACCATTAAAGAACTCAATGATTATGATGTGGTTATGTGGGAAAAACATGGTGCTTGTGCTGTTGGTGAAGATATCATGGATGCTTTCGACCAGATTGATGTGTTGAGCAAATCTGCACAGATTTATATCAATGCGCGTAATATGGGTTTCATTCCGGATGGTATGTCTCAAGAACAAATGCATGAAATGACAGTCGCTTTTAATCTGCCTAAATAATCATAAAAAGAATCTATTAATCCATGAAACGAATCTTTATATCTTGTGCTCTTTTCTTGTGTACTATTTCTCTTTCCGCTCAGACTAAAATGACGGCAAAAGAGGCTGCGTTGAAAATTGCCGACCGAATATTAGATAGTACTACATACGAATTCAAGAACACCAAGACTGGAGAAGTTTATAAATCGGTGAAAAAACTTCCTCTGTCAATGGATGTGAAAGTGGCTTGTAAGTATAACAACTGGCATTACACAAATGGGGTAACCAACATTGCATTGATGGAATTGGCTGATAAGGTAGGTGATAAGAAGTATGACAAGTATGTCCTGAAGAACATGAACTTCGTGTTTAATGAAGGTAACCTTGATTTCTTTCGTCGCCAATACGATCAGGCATTTAAGGATGATGGCTGGAATGCGGTTCGTAAACTTAGCTGGCATATGATTTTTCGTGGTAAGCGTCTGGATGACAATGGACCGATGGGGGCCAGTTTGATAGAACTACAGATGCGGCATCCTAATGAAGCATTTTTGAGCTATGTAAATGAAACTGCCGACCATTTGAATTATGCCGAGCCCCGTCTGGTGGATGGAACGATTGCCCGGCTTTGGCCACATGTCAATACAATTTGGGCGGATGATGCTTTTATGGCTATCTCTTTCCTTGCTCGTATGGGGAAGATGACCGGTGATGAGAAATATTTTAATGATGCCGCCAATCAGGTATTGAATTATACCCGTTACTTGTGGTGTCCGGAAAAGAATATCTATTATCATTGCTATCACACCGATACAAAAGAACATGGGGTGGCTCACTGGAGTCGTGCGAACGGTTGGGTGTTTATGGCACAAGCCGATTTATTAAGTGTAATGCCTGAGGATCATCCGATGCGTGATGCGGTGATTGAAAATTTTCGTCGTCAGGCGAGTGGAGTAGCCCGATATCAGGGAAAAAATGGCTTGTGGCACCAACTGTTGGATAAAGAAGATTCTTATGAGGAAATTACCGGAACAGCCATGTTTGTTTTCGGTATTGCTCGTGGAGTTAAAGAAGGTTGGTTGCATCCTGATTTTATTTATGTAGCGGAACAAGGTTTGAAGGGTATGATGAAGAAGATTACCGATAATGGTGATGTTACTGCTATTTGTGTTGGTACCGGTATTATGCCTTCTGTGGCTTATTATTATAATCGTCCTACTCAAGAAAATGACCCGATGGGAGAAGGTCCTGTCCTCCGTGCATTAATAGAGATGATAGATGCGCCTAAGTATACGGAAATAAAAGCTGAAGAGCAATACGATAAGATTGTGTTGAAGAAATGATGGAATAGGAGAAACTTTACTGTTTTTTCGTTAATTTTATTTTGGATAAAGATGGGTGGTTGGAAAAATATTTCCGATTGCCCATTTTGAGTTTTAAAGATATTTTATGCAGTTGTAAAATGGAGTTAGTTATCGCATAGGTTTTTCTTATTTGTTTTTTGGGGAAAGTATTTCTCTGTTTGTCTGTTGTTTTAGTAATATGATATTGAATGATAATGGTGTTTGTTTTTTGGGGTGTAAAAATATTTTAGCCCATCGGCTTTGCTATGCGGAATTTTTTTATAAATTGCCTCCGTTTATTACTATATTATATGTTCTCATCATCTATTTGGGCCGGGAATTTGATTGATATTGATTGCAAGGTCCAATCGGTTTATGGATACAGAGCGGATGGAACACCCGGACAGA
>ENA-UEQW01002135-UEQW01002135.1-human-gut-metagenome-genome-assembly--contig:-NODE-2135-length-15407-cov-3.637508_pt1 | contig 15407 bp, 10 predicted proteins | sample MGYA00242947_ERZ507947 | MGnify/ENA primary metagenome ERZ507947 (study PRJEB26167, sample SAMN06115421) | human gut metagenome | host: Homo sapiens | place: China:Guizhou | collected 2015-03-17... | reverse complement strand
GCATGAACGTGGACTGGCGATGGCTCACGTCCCACGACGTAGAATAAATGTAGGGCAAAAGGGAATAACGCAGGCGTATCATCTTCTCAATGGCATCATACACCGGTTCACCTTTCCGTCCGAACTGGTAAATCTCACGTGGGGTATTGGTACCATGGGAACGCATCATCGGCGTAAAAGCCCCGAACTGTAACCAACGTACATAAAGTTCCTGATAAAGCGGGTTCTTCGGGGCGGAACCATCTCCATTCTGGTTGTACTGTCCGGCAAAAAAACCGCCAATGTCGTGGTTCCAATGAGGCATGCCACAAAGCGAGAAGTTCAGGCCGGCCGGCACCTGATTGCGCAAGGTCTCCCATGAAGACCCCACATCACCAGTCCATACATTAGCCCCGTAACGCTGTTGTCCCACAAACCCCGAACGGGTGAGGATGAACACGCGTTTATCCGACGACACGGCACGCTGGTGGTCATACACTCCACCGACGGACATGAGCGGATAAGCGTTGCGAACCTTCCGGAAGGACCCCATACTGGTCTTGGTATCCAAATCCTCGGGCGTGGGATCCACATGGTCCGGTTCAGTAGAATCCATCCACCAAGCATCCATGCCGAGTTTGAAAATACCCTCATTCAAATATTTCCAATAAATGTCACGGGCTTCGGGAGAATAGGCGTCATACACTTTCACTCCGGAAGGATATTCCATGATGGGCGGCCATGCGTCAATCCCAGAGGGCGGCCAAGTACGGAAGTCAAACAACAAGCCTTTGGCAGCCAGTTCCCGGTAAGGTTTCGTAGCCGGACCGAATCCCGACCAAATGGAAATAGCCATGTGGGCATTCATCGCATGCACATCGTCCAACATCTTCTTGGGATTAGGATAATCTGGATTCAGAAAAGCCATGGCGTTCCACAAATAGTTGTGCCCCCAATATTGCCAATCTTGAATAATGCCGTCGAGAGGTACACCCAAATCACGGTATTTACGCACTACGTCCACCACCTCTTTCTGGCTTTTGTAACGTTCCTTGCTCTGCCAATAACCATAAGTCCAAAGAGGAAACATCGGTACCTCTCCCGTAAGATAACGCATCTGCGCTATAACGCCATCGGCATCACCGCCATACATGAAATAATAATCCATGCAATCGCCCACCTCCGAACGGAAAGAAGTCTCTTTCTCATTGTCGGTAAAGACTGTGGGGGAATAATTGTCCCAGAAGAGGCCATACCCCTTGGTAGATTGGATGAATGGACTCACGTCTTCCACGTTACCTTGTACAAGATTCTTCACTTGCCCACGTTGGGACATCTTCCCGTTTTGCAATTGTCCTAAGCCATAGAGCGCCTCATCATCATCAAGCGTAAAAGCCTGATAAACGTTATACGTAGAATTACCTGCGTCATTAAAAGGAGTAAATTGTTCTTTTACGGCTTTCTCGACGAGCAGTTGATTTCCCTTGGCTGTTTTATAGGAAAGAACACCGGTCGATGTGTCAAGAGACATCTGCAAAGCCTCCGTGCCAACCACGATGTTCCCGTTCTTTGTATTTACCTTAAACCCCACTTCTTTGGGTGAAGCCACAACCGACAAGCTCTTCTTCTCATAATCCTCGCCATGAGGCGACTTGACTATCCGCACAACCGAAGGGGTAAAGAACTGCACTTCCACATCCACATCATTCACAGTGGTCTTGATGCCGTAGGCGGTCTTTTGGTAATCCTGTGCCCAAGCTACAGCCACACAAATCAACCCACCCAAAAATAACATTGTTTTCCTCATACTATTTATATTTCTAATGGTTTCACTGCATAAAACAACATTCCATTTCAGTTAAAACACCAATAATCCCAATTCATCAAATCCTTGCCGACACTGCCCTTAAAAAGGAATACCAAATCGTGTACGCCTTTGGCACCCTTCACGCGGCATTCCATTTCCTTATACGTCTGCATCCCTCCGGTGGCTTTCACCTCCAGCGTGCCCACCAAGGGGCCGCCGGCACTATCCAAATGTATCTCGACGGCACAACCTTGTTCCGAAGCGATGCAAGCACGGAAACGTTTGGCACCACGCTTGCCGAAGTCCACACCGCGAACAACCAACGAATCACCATCATCTACAGCCGTCACATAAATGCCGCCGTCATCCAACCTTGCCGTCTTCAGGCCATGCCCCCATGCCATCGTTTCGGCTTCCACCCTACGGTAAGGATTGAAATGTTCAATCTGTTCCACCTTGACATCTTTAAAATAAGGCACTTCCTGAATCGTACCATCCGGATTGTAATGCATCTCAGCCACAGAAACAGAACGACGCTCACGGTGTTCCTTCATATCCAAGAACAGCAAATCATTATTCTGTCCGAACACGTAAGTTTTTCCCTTGTAATCGATGATACCCGGATGATTACCTCGCGTACGTTCAGTAGGCCGCATGATATATCCTTTCACGTCCCACGGCCCAGTGGGGGAACCGCTCATGGCATAACCTATACCTTCCGGACAGCAGGTAGAGGCAAAAGCCAAGTAATAATGGCCGTTACGCTTATAAAACCACGGCCCTTCCTGATAGGTTTGCAATTTGCCGATTTTCACAATGCCCCCAGAATAGGAAATCATGTCTTCATTGAGTTTCACGTAATAAAGGTTGGGGTTGCCCCAATACATGTAAGCCTGCCCGTCGTCATCGATGAATACCGTAGGGTCGATATCATCGCCAATTCCTTTTTGCCATACCAACGGTTGGCCGATAGGGTCCTTAAACGGACCATAAGGCGAATCGGATACCAATACCCCTATGCCATTACCCTGAACAGTACAATACATGTAGAATTTGCCGTTCCGCTCCACCACCTGCATGGCCCAAGCCCCATTTTGCTCTTCCCGCCAAGGAAAAGTCTTGGTTGTGGCTACCGTTCCATGGTCAGTCCAATTCACCATGTCGGTAGAAGTATAAAGCTGCCAGTCGAACATCTTAAAACTGTATGCGTCATCCTCATCATGTCCCGTATAAAGGAATACAGTGTCATTGTAAACCATGGGAGCCGGATCGGCCGTATATTTGGTTTGGATAATAGGATCCTGCGCACGGAGAGTGGCTCCTCCGCACAACCACATTGAAAAGAGGACGAAAGGAATGAAAGAATGTCTTGTTTTCATTATTGTCGTATTATTACTATTCAACTACAAAAGTACAGCCTCCTTGTACTGTATTCCTAACACTTATGTTGAAAATCATGGTAACGTCGTTGAAATCTCATGGAAAGAAGCTCCTAACAAACGGCCAGCCCTTTCTATTGCAAAGGATTCGCACCTTAAATGCACACTTCCCCCAACCGCATTAAAAGCTCTCCTACAAAAGGGCTGCAAATACTGCCTTTTGCAGGAGAGCACATCTTTTCCCGAAAGGGAGATACCTTATCAAAACTTCACCGAAACTTTCTTTCCATTATAAGATACGGACTTTTGCCGTCCGTCGGGAAGCACCACCGTAAACCCGCGGGATTGCAACATGCCCTTGTATTCGCCCTTGCGCGTCCCCAGGGTCAGACGGCGCGAAGAATCGTCCCACGACATAGGAATCTCCGTATAAGCGCCTTTCTCGTAATTGTAATTGTCGAACTCGTCTTCGTAAAGCACGAAACTGCCGTCGGCACCCGGATAAACACGGAGAACCAGGTTGTCCCACGGCTTTTCCGTGGCATATTGCACGTCGGGACCAAAAGGCACGATGCTACCAGCTTTTATATATAGAGGTATAAGGTCGAGCGTGGTCTCACGGGTAATCTCCCGGCCTCCCTCTATCTTCTCGTTCGTCCAGAAGTCGTACCAAACCGTACCGCATGGAAGATAAACCTCTGTAGATTTCGGCTGTTGGAAATCGGCCTGCACCTTTCCTTCGGCTTTCCCTGCATTATCGCGGTTCCATCCGCTTTCTTCATTCACCTTCACCACTTTCTCCTGTGTATATTGTGCATGCAACACAGGCGCTACAAGGAAAGCCTTTCCAAACATATATTCGTCATTCATGTCCCACACCTTCTTGTCCTTTGGGAAATCCATGACGAGCGCACGCATGAACGTAGACTGGCGATGACTCACATCCCACGACGTAGAGTAAATGTAGGGCAAAAGGGAATAACGCAGGCGTATCATCTTCTCAATGGCATCATACACCGGTTCGCCTTTTTGGCCGAATTGATAAATCTCGCGTGGGGTGTCAGCACCGTGGGAACGCATCATCGGTGTAAAAGTTCCGAACTGTAACCAACGTACATAAAGTTCCTGATAAAGCGGATTCTTAGGAGCCGTTCCGTCATTCCAACTCTTATTATATTGCCCGGCAAAGAAACCGCCAATGTCGTTGTTCCAGTGGGGCATGCCACAAAGTGAGAAGTTCAATCCGGCCGGGACCTGATTGCGCAAGGTCTCCCATGATGAACCCACGTCACCACTCCACACATTAGCCCCATAACGCTGCTGTCCCAAAAAGCCCGAACGGGTCAGGATAAACACACGTTTATCTGACGACACGGCACGCTGATGGTCGTACACTCCGCCAACGGACATGAGCGGATAGGCATTACGTACTTTGCGGAAAGACCCCATGTAGGTCTTCGTGTCCATATCTTCGGGCTTAAAATCCAAATGATCCGGTTCAGTAGAATCCATCCACCATGCATCCATACCAAGCTTAAAGATTCCCTCGTTCAGGTATTTCCAGTAGATGTCACGAGCTTCAGGAGAATAAGCGTCATACACTCGCACGCCAGAAGGATATTCCATATCGGGCGGCCAACCTTCCGTCCCAGAGGCAGGCCACGTCCGGAAATCGTACAATAATCCTTTATCGGCCAATTCCCGATAAGGCTTTGTAGCCGGACCGAACGACGACCAGATGGAAATAGCCATGTGCGCGTTCATCGCATGTACGTCATCTATCATTTTTTTGGGATTATTGAATAGAGGATTCTGAAAGTCCATAGCATTCCACAAATAGTTGTGTCCCCAATATTGCCAATCTTGAATAATACCGTCAAGAGGTACACCTAATTCACGATACTTACGTACAACACCTACCGTCTCTTCTTGGCTCTTATAACGTTCCTTACTTTGCCAATAACCATAAGTCCAAAGAGGAAACATCGGTACCTCTCCCGTAAGATAACGTATCTGTGCCACTACGCCGTCGGCATCCGCACCATACATGAAATAATAATCCATACAATCGCCCACTTCCGAACGGAAAGAAGTCTCTTTCTCATTGTCGGTAAAGACTGTGGGGGAATAATTGTCCCAGAAGAGGCCATATCCTTTGGTAGATTGGATGAATGGACTTACGTCTTCCACGTTACCTTGTACAAGATTCTTCACTTGCCCACGTTGGGACATCTTCCCGTTTTGTAACTGTCCCAACCCGTAAAGAGCCTCATCGGAATCCAGTTGGAAAGCCTGGTAAACACTATAAGTTGCATCACCTGCATCGTTAAAGGCGGTAAACTGTTTTTCCACACTTTTTTCACGGAGCAAAGGAGTACCGTCAGCCGTTTCGTAAGAAAGGACACCAGTCGACGTGTCGAGACTTACCTGTAGTTCCTTGGTGCCAAGCACAATATCCCCCTTCTTGACAGAAATTTTGAAGCCGACTTCACCCGGAGAAGCCACAACCGACAAACTTTTTTTCTCAAAACTCTCACCATGGGGGGACTTGAGTATCCTCACCACAGAGGGAGTGAAAAACTGTACCTCCACATCCACGGCGTTCACGGTAGCTTTCACGCCGTAAGCAGTCTTTTGGTAATCCTGAGCCCAGGCTGCGGCCACACAGGCCACCCCACCCAAAAACAACATCATCTTTCTCATTCTATTTCTATTATTGTTCAACAACGCAAAATTATAGTCCCATAGTCCATCTCCCATAATAACTATGTTGAAAACAATCGTAATGAGGTTGAAACACCAAAGGACATGTTACATCCCATATGTCCGCATGTTACATTCTTCTTGATAAAAGTATGCAAACCGACTATCTTACTTCTTACATATATAAAGAATGCGCAGGAATCGGTGTAGAGAACAGCCTCCCTCTACGGTATCCTGCGCACCCACTCGTGTCTATTATCGCCACCAAATTCAGCTAAAACGCCAGTAATCCCAGTTCATCAGGTTCTTGCCGGCACCACCCTTGAAAAGGAACACCAGGTCATGTACGCCTTTAGCCCCTTTCACGCGGCATTCCATTTCTTTATACGCCTGCATGCCTCCGGTGGCTTTCACCTCCAGCGTGCCCACCAACGGTCCGTCGACACAGTCCAGATGTATCTCTACGGTACAGCCTTGCTCCGCAGCGATGCAGGCACGGAAACGTTTGGCGCCCCGCTTCCCGAAGTCCACGCCACGAACAATCAACGAGTCGCCATCATCCACAGCCGTCACATAGATGCCGCCGCCCGGCATCTTCTCCGTCTTCAGTCCATATCCCCAAGCCATCGTCTCGGCCTCCACTCTGCGGTACGGGTCGAAATGTTCAATCTGTTCCACCTTCACATCCTTGAAATAAGGCACTTCTTGTATCGTCCCGTCAGCATTATAGTGCATCTCGGCCACAGAGATGGAACGGCGTTCGTGGTGTTCTTCCATTTCCAGACGCAACAAGTCGTAATTCTGTCCGAACACGTACGTCTTTCCCTTGTAGTCGATAATGCCGGGATGGTTACCACGCGTACGGTCGGTCGGACGCATGATGTATCCCTTCACGTCCCACGGACCGGTAGGAGAATCGCTCATGGCATAACCGATGCCTTCGGGGCAGCAAGTGGAAGCAAAGGCCAAGTAATAATGGTTGTTGCGCTTGTAAAACCATGGCCCTTCCTGATAAGTCTTCAGCTTGCCGATTTTTACGATGTCGCCCGAGGTAGAAATCATGTCTTCGTTGAGCTTCACATAATAAAGATTGGGGTTGCCCCAATACATATAAGCCTGTCCGTCGTCGTCGATATATACCGTGGGGTCGATGTCGTCCCAATGCTCCTTTTGCCATACCAAAGGCTTGCCGATAGGGTCTTTAAAAGGACCGTAAGGCGAGTCGGATACCAACACGCCGATTCCATTGCCATGAAGCGGACAGTACATATAGAACTTGCCATTACGTTCGACGACCTGCAAAGCCCATGCTCCGTTGTCACGCTTACGCCAAGTGAAGTCCTTCAACGAAGCAATGGGACCGTGGTCGGTCCAGTTCACCATGTCGGTGGAAGTATAAAGTTGCCAATCCAACATTTTGAACCCATATCCCTGTGCATCGTCCTCGTCATGGGACGTATAAAGGAACACGGTGTCATTGTACACCATCGGCGCGGGGTCGGCCGTGTACTTGGTCTGGATAATGGGCTCTTGTGCGTAAAGTACGGTTTGCCCTGCACATGCCAACAATGTGGCGAGGGCGGATGTCATAAGTGAATGTTTCATTTTACCAATCTATTATTTAAAGGTTATCTTTTATAGCCAAAATTCCATCCTCAGGACTCGGACGACCGGAAAAAAAGTCTCAATGTTTCAGCCAGATAGGCACGGGCGTTCATCCATGTATGTCCCCCGCCCGTGATACGCGTCCGGCAGGAAATGCCTTTCTCCCGAAAATAATCGAGGTGTCTCATCACATCGGCATAGAGGAAATCTCCGCGCCCTACACCGAACCACTTCACCCGGTAGAGGGAGTCCATACGTGCGGGATTCCCCATAAGCTGCCCGAAATGACGCTCCATCACCTGCGGAGTAAGATAGGCACTATAAGAAGCCACGTGGGCGAACAATTCAGGATGGGAAAATGCTGCAAACAGAGCCTGCCCGCCGCCACGCGAGAACCCGCCCACCGCACGGGACTCGCGCGAAAGCTCCGTACGGAAACTTGACTCCACATAGGGTATCACAGCTTCCGTCAGTTCGCGGGCAAAGGTGGCATACATCTCGGCAGCCTCAGGCGATGAGGGCATGGGCGTACCATGAGACGGCATATAACCGTACGGCATGACTACGAGCATCGGCTCGGCCTCGCCTCTGGCGATGAGATTGTCCAAAATGGCATCCACACGCCCTACCTTATACCAGGTTTCCTCCGTATCAGTCGTGCCGCTCACGAGATAAAGCACGGGATAACGACGTTCGGTCTCCCGGTCATAGCCCGGAGGCGTATAAACCAACATCGTACGATCGGCGTGCAAAACCTCGGAATAATAACTGCAATAGCGTACCTGTCCCCTCGGAACATCTTTATGGCGCGCATAGAGGGCTGCCGTATCCGGCATCTCCAACAAACTGGCTTTGAAACGTTCGTTGGGAAAAATCAGGGGATTACTCGGATCGGAGGTCTCTACCCCATCGATACGGAATGAATAAGGATAAATGTCGGGACGGTCTATCTTTACCGTCACGCTCCACACTCCATCAGTTCCTTTCCGCATCGGGCATGTGCCTTCCATAAACTGTCCCGAAAGTTCCACTCGTGAAGCCGAGGGAGCACTGACTGAGAAGGTCACCTCCCCACCGGTATCCACACGGGGCGACACGATCGGGTTATTCCACGGATTTCCTTGTGCCACAACCGAGGTCGACCAACCTACGGCAAAGCATAAAATAATCATGCTCAAGAACCTCATAATTCTTTCATCTTATCTGGGAAAAACAAGAAAAACAACAGCCGGATACAAGCAAGAAACGCCCTCCGGCTGTCTTTTTCCCTCTTTTATCGGTTTACTATCATCAGACCGCCGTTACAAGGAATCGTTACTTTCATGGTCTGCTTCTTCCCAAGTTTCACAGACTTCACTTCTCCCTGCAATTCTTTATCATCGGCATATACCTGCAATTCCGTACCGGAAGCCCACATCGGCAGGCTGATTTCCGTCTTCAGCGTTTCCTGCTGCGCGTTCACTCCCGCCACATACCATTTATCGCCGTGACGACGCGCCAGAATGACGTATTTCCCGGGGTAACCATCGATGAAACGGACATCATCCCACGTCGTAGGCACTTGCTTCATGAAGTCTACCGCCCAAGCCGGAGCGTCCGTCAGATTGTTGGGGGCGAGGGCAAAATGTTGCACGGGCGACTGGAACAATACGGCCGTAGCCAACGCATAGACATCGGACGTCACCCGGCGGCTGCCGCGCGGTTCATTCTTCGCATTGTAATACTTGTTCAGCGCACTGCCACCGAAGTCCATACTGCCCACCGTGTTCCGGATGAAAGGATGCAGGCAGGCATTGAAAGCCTCGGCATCGCAACTTTTCTGCGAGAAGTTCAGGTTCTCACTGGCCAATACCGCCTCGCTAGCCACGAAATTGGGATACATCCGCTCCCAACCACGCGGAAGGGTGCAACCGTGGTAAATCACCATCAAACCGTAATCGTTGGCATCAGCCAAGATGTCTTCGTAAAGCTGCATGGTCTGTTGCTTGTCGCTCCCGATGAAGTCCACCTTGATACCCCGGATGCCGGTTTCCTTCATCCATTTCATCTCCCGGCGGCGGACTATCATGTTGTCCATGCGGCCACGCGGCCCTTGGGGCGCATCGTTCCAATAACCGTTGGAATTGTACCACAAATACAGGCCGACCCCCTTGCCTGCGGCGTAACGGGCCAGTTCTGCCGTCCGTTCGTATCCCACGCGCGAATCCCACCATGCATCCACGAGCACGCTCTCGTAACCCATGTCCGCCGCAAAATCCACATAACGCTTCTGTTCGTCATAGTTCATGCTGTTGTCGCCTGCGATAATCCAACTCCACGTGCCACGACCGTAGACATACCGGCGCGAAGGCTCATAGAGAGGCTCTACCACGTCGTATGGTATGGTGGTCTCCACAATCGGTGCCAACGTCTGCCCCACGGTAACCGTGCGCCAAGGCGTTTCGCCCGGCAAGGCGATACCGGGGCAGGCCGTCCCGTTACCGTTATATTCCCCCTCCTGAGGAAAACCGATGGTGTAAAGGCCGCCGTCCTTTCCCATCAAGCGGCTTGCGCAATAACGGCTGTCCACTCCCGTCTCGGAAATCAGCACCCAGCCCTTATTCCCCGTACGGAACAGGCAGGGAAACGTGTAACCGTTACCCCAACCGTTCTTTCCCATCTCACCGTCTGCGGTGTACGATGTCTCGTAACTCGGGCTGGTTCGCGCAAATCCTCCCATCGGCCCGGCCTGCGGACAGAGGAATGTCGTGGTACCCTGAGGAAGCACGAAGCCCGTCGTCTCCTCCTTGACCACACAGCACAAGGTATTCCCCTGTGGATACATCTTATATTTAAAGGCCACATCATGGTCGGACACATGGAACACGACATCGAAAATGTGCTTGCCGTCCTTATAAAAAGGGCATGTCCCACGAAAGGGCCTGTGAGATCCTGAAGAATATGGCAGATAAAGGATGGCTGGATATGGATATCATAGATAAGATCGAAATGAGCATGTAACGGAGCTATTTACTATGGCAATTCTGTAAAATTTTCATAAAGACTTGCTGTGAACTTCCCGGAAAAATTAATCCCGATGAATTCCGGATTTATTTCCGGGAATCATCGGGATCGGGGAAGGTTATGATTTCTTCAAATCAACGGCTGCTTTGCTTAAAGCTGCTGGTGTACCTTCCGGATAACAGCTTCGCTTAATTCAGGAGCCTTGGCGGGATCCAGATCATCCGGGAATTCGCAGTCGATCGTGGAAACCTCCGGTCTGTAATTCAGACGGAGTGCATGAGCCTGAATATAATCGGCAGCCTTATTGTAAACTTCTTCACTGACACCATTTAATGTAATCGTATATAATCCTGACATATAGCATATCCTCCATTTCTTTATTTCAATTTCATTCTTGATAGTCATATTATATACTTTCTCATCCAATAAAGATATATACAGAAATACAGAATTTAGTAATAGTAATCATTACTGTTTTTATGCAATATACATAAAAATGACGTATCTTTTACCATGATGTGATTTCGTACATTTTTACCGGATCTTACAGTGAAAAAAAGGGGGTCATCCTATGAATAGAGAACCTTATCTTCACTTCTCAATAATACAAGACCGGGTCTTGTGATCATGACCGGCGATCAGCTGAAGGGTTATTCGCCATGATGGGCATGAAGCACTCAGGCTTTATCTGATAGACAGTGGAAATATTACAGCGCATGGTCAATATGCACCACCTTTTTATGTCAGCACAGATCATCACACCGGTTCTTTCCGGTGCAGTCATGGAATTTAACGGATATCGTTATCTGTACCTGTATTCGGTAACCTGTGCTATTCTTGCAGCGCTCCCGCTGATCTTTGTGAAAAAGGGGAATACGGTTCTGCTGAAGGATCTGGAGATCGGGGATCCAGGGAATTGCAGCAGTTACATCAGAGATCGAAACCCTGTAGGCTGACAGGAATTATCATATTTATGTTTAAATGGATCAGAGTTATCTTTTTGGGGTATGGATAAAAAGGAAATGATGTGATATGATAAGAACATAAGTTCGATAATTGCGGAAAAGCTGAAGAAGGGAGCGGCATGGGATCGTATGGAAGAGAAAAGCTATATTGCGATCGATCTGAAGTCCTTTTTCGCATCAGTAGAATGTGTGGAACGGGAACTGGATCCTCTGAATACCAATCTGGTCGTAGCGGATGCAGGCCGTACAGAGAAAACCATCTGTCTTGCCGTGTCTCCTTCCTTGAAGGCCTATGGGATCCCGGGGCGGGCGAGACTGTTTGAAGTGGTCCAGAAGGTGAAGGAGGCTAACAGAAAGCGGCGTATGGAAGCACCGGGAGGCCGTTTTACCGGCAAATCACACTTTGCAGATGAGCTGAAAGCACATCCGGAGCTTGCCATAGATTATATCGTGGCACCGCCGCAGATGGCACGGTATATGAAGCACAGCACGGCTATCTATAATATTTATCTGAAATATGTGGCACCGGAGGATATCCATGTGTATTCCATTGATGAGGTATTTATTGATGTGACCGGATATCTGCCAACATACGGTATGACAGCCCATGAGCTTGCCATGACCATGATCCGGGATGTACTTGGAAACACCGGTATCACGGCTACAGCAGGGATCGGCTCCAATATGTATCTGTGCAAGATCGCCATGGATATTGTGGCCAAGCATGTGGCACCGGACGCAGATGGTGTGCGGATCGCAGAGCTGACAGAGAGGAGCTACCGGCAGCAGCTTTGGGGACATAAGCCGATCACCGATTTCTGGCGTGTAGGAAGGGGCTATGCCAGGAAGCTGGCAGAGAATGGAATGTACACCATGGGTGATGTGGCCAGATGCTCTGTCGGGAAGCCGGAGGATTTTCATAATGAAGATCTTCTGTATGAGCTTTTCGGTGTAAACGCAGAGCTTCTGATCGACCATGCCTGGGGATACGAACCCTGTACCATAGCAGATGTGAAGGCCTATAAACCGGAGAATAACAGTTTCTGCTCCGGACAGGTATTGCAGTGCCCGTATTCCTTTGAAAAGGCGAGACTGGTCATTCATGAGATGGCAGACGGAGCGGCTCTTGACCTGGTAGATAAGAAATTGGTGACAGACCAGATTGTACTGGATATAGGGTATGACATAGAATCCTTAAGTAATCCGGAGATCCGCCGGAAATATAAGGGACCTGTGACGACAGACCGCTATGGACGACAGGTTCCAAAGCCGGCTCACGGTTCCATTAACCTGGAACGGCAGACCGCGTCAGCCAGGATGATCATAGAAGCTACGCTTACGCTGTATGACCGGATCGTGAACCCGGAGCTTCTGGTCAGAAGGATGAGTGTGACGACCAATCATGTGGTCAGTGAGGAAGAGATCCGGGAAGAAGAAAGCTATGAACAGCTTGATCTTTTTACTGATTATCAGGAAAAGGATCAGGAGAGAGAGCATGAGAAGGAAGAGCTGGAGAAGGAGCGTAAGGTACAGGAGGCACTTCTTTCAATTAAAAAGAAGTATGGGAAAAATGCTGTATTGAAAGGCATGAACTTCCTGGATGGTGCGACTGCCAGAGAGCGGAACGGGCAGATCGGGGGACACCGTGCCGGGACAGCGGACAGTGAACCGGAGCAGAAGAAGGAGAAATCAGAAAACCATGAAAGATTCGTATGAGGATATCATAGATCTGCCGCATCCTGCGAGTAAGAAGCATGAGAGGATGTCGAGAATGAACAGAGCGGCCCAGTTTGCCCCTTTCTCAGCCCTGACAGGACTTGGCAGGGCACTTAAGCAGACGGCAGATAAGAATGAAGAGAAGTGGGAAATGGAATATGGGGAAGAAGACGAAACGGATATCATGGATGATCCATAAACAGCCTGCCGGTACGGAACCGGCAGGCTGTTTTGGAGGGAAGATGCATTTTGGAGATGCATCCTGTTGTGTAAAAGATTATTCTGCAACAGCAGATTCTGCGAAATCAAGATAAGTAAGTCTGTCAGCATCAAGAGCATCTTTCTCTTCGTCTGTCAGACTGTCAATGATTTCCCTTACCTTTTCAACGAAAACAGCATCTCTTGGCAAGGCGGGATCAGAGCTTACACCTGCAAGACGTTTGCCAACAAGGCCGCCTTCTTCTTCATCAGGATTGAGACAACCAAGCAGGCGGTTAGCAGACTTGATACGGTCCTCTGATGACTGTGTGAAGGGGAAGGTCTTTGGATCCTTGATCGTGAAGTCAACCCAGATAATACCGCAGTTCTGCTTTGTTACTTCGGAAAGCCGCTGTCCAAGGGAAAGGACAACCGGGTCATCCATTGTATAGAACCAGCTTTCATCGGACACATATCCAATCTGATATAATACGTCATTGTCCGGGAAGGCATCTGCAAAACGTTTGAATTCAGGGAAGAATCCAAGAACATCATCAAGGTTTTCATCATAGGTACCTAAAGCATCGCCAACAGGACTTCCAAATCCCTGACTGTCATTTACAAACAGAATGTCGCTTCTGTAGGTAGGAGGAAGGTAACGGATATTGTAATGCTTTAAGAAAAGCCTGTATTCCGGGTTGATTTCCTTGATGTGTTTATCCCATTTTTCTGCCAGGGCATCGGAAACCGGAAGACCGGAATCTTCTGTAACACCATGATACCATTCTACATCCACACCAATGCCGGCGATGCAGGGATGATCGCCATACTGATCCATGATCAGGTCGATCAGGGTATCGACATCTGCAAAACCAGGCTCTACCTGTAAGTAAACCTTGATATTGTTATCATCAAAATATTTGAAATATTCTTCATGTGATAAGTGATTCTCACGGTCAGGCTCTGAGAAGTAGATATATTGTCTGGCAAGAGCCTCTGTATCGACATCAGATGAAGGTGTAAACTCAAGGTTACATCCCATTCCGCTCAGACTGCCGATGATCCATACCATAGTGGTCTGTGTCTGGGGATACCATTCCTGAAGCTGGTCTGTGACCTGCTTCCACTCATCGGGTAATAACCAGGTATCACCAAGACCATAGACAGAGGAACGAGTTCCTGAATATACAATATTGGAGAAGTCTTCTTTTTCGCCTAAAGCATCTCTTAAAACAGAATAGTGTTCTACGTAAGTCTGCTGCATATCGGTCAGATTGTCATACATTTTGGCAACCTCTGCTACAGCATCGGCATCTGACGGATCCATATCCAGAATAGCAGCATCTACTTCCTGTCCTGCCTTCAGGTTTTCCCTCTTTTCCTCCTGGAAGCCAGGAATGAGGTCATTATAAGGAAGGAATTTAGTCTCATAAAGAGGAACAAGCTCCTTGGCGGTATCTTCTCCAAGTGCTTCACTTACAGCATCGTAGCGTTCTTCCATGATCCATGTAATTCCGCCATCTTCTACGGAATCAAGAGGTGTATCCCTGATCCAGAGATTTAAAACTCTGGCTTCAGCCTGAACCAGAAGATTTAAAGTTCCATCAGCATCCAGAGCCTGCTGATCTTCTTCTGGAAGATTGTCAAACAGAGATCTTGCCAGTGTGACTGGCTCACGGTACTCAGATATTTCTGCACTGTCCGGCTGGAAAGCATCCGTGTTGATCGCAAGAGTATCGATCATTTCCTTTGCAGAGGCAGCATCAGCAGAAAGGTTCTCACTGACTTCCGTTTCCTGGTCAGAAGTGTCTGCTGTATCACCGGCTTCGGTTTCCTGGGTTGTTGTGTCAGGTTCTGTACCTCCTGTGGATCCACATCCAATAATAGAGGCTGCCAGAACGCAGACACTGAGAGAAATAAGTAAAAACTTTTTCTTCATAAAGTATCCTCCTGTACATTACATTATAAGTTTTGGGGTTCGCTAGCGATACTTCTTTAAGATGCTTAAATAAGTATATGAATATAATAACATAGAATGAAACGAATAGCAAG
>ENA-UEQW01002124-UEQW01002124.1-human-gut-metagenome-genome-assembly--contig:-NODE-2124-length-15439-cov-4.161828_pt1 | contig 15439 bp, 24 predicted proteins | sample MGYA00242947_ERZ507947 | MGnify/ENA primary metagenome ERZ507947 (study PRJEB26167, sample SAMN06115421) | human gut metagenome | host: Homo sapiens | place: China:Guizhou | collected 2015-03-17... | reverse complement strand
GCCTCCGTGAAGAAGCCCCATCGTTATCGCCCCGGTACCGTGGCTCTTCGTGAGATCCGCAAGTATCAGAAGAGCACTGAGCTGCTGATCCGCAAGCTCCCCTTCCAGAGACTGGTGCGTGAGGTTGCTCAGGACTTCAAGAACGATCTCCGTTTCCAGGGTTCTGCCGTCATGGCTCTTCAGGAGGCTGCTGAGGCGTACCTGGTGTCTCTGTTCGAGGACACCAACCTGTGCGCCATCCACGCCAAGCGTGTGACCATCATGCCCAGAGATATGCAGCTGGCTCGTCGCATCCGCAACGAGAAGTAAGGTGACTTGTGTTTATCAATACAAATGCACACTCTGTTTGTTGCAATCACAACACTGAGTCATGCTGCCCGCTTCAATCACAACCGAAATGGGCTCGATTTCTGCACCTCTGTGAATTCGATCCCAGTATTCACTCCAGATAGGAGCTGTATTATCCACCAATTCATAATATGGATTCGCTAACGGAGAGTGTAGGAGAATGGGCGGGGGAGGGTGCTTATCGATGTAGGAAGGAATTGTATTCAACGCAATGGACCCAAACGGAAAGTCCCTCGTCGAGAGACTGGTTGGGATGTTGAAGGAAGAAAAGGAGAGGGTGAGCACGATTGAGGCGGAAAAGAGGTCGGGTACGTGACTGTATTTCTCATCTGACTGTCCAAGAGTCCGTCAACATGGAACAGATGTATCATGATCTCGAGAACAGCTTCTACGAATTGCAGAAGAGTATGAAATCGCTGAAGGAGGGGAACGAGCACCTGTCCACCGAGCTGGACGAGGAGAGGAAGAAGAGCGTGGAACTGGAAGTGGTAGTGGTGTTCTGCGCTGAGGCATAGAACGAAGTCATGCGCGTGAAGAAGGAACACTCCGGATCGGACGATGTCGTGACCAAGCTAAAACTGGAGATACAGCAATTGCACGAGGACTCGCTGCTCGCCAAGGATTTGAGCACGAGTCGCCAGCACCAAAACGAACTCCTGAATGCACAGATTGCTGAGCTCATGGCCAAGATCGATGCGGTCGCCGCTTGCTCTCATCCTGATTTGTAGGCGGCCAAGCACGAGCTGGAGCTGAAGAGCGAGATCAGCGAGTACCAGAGCAAGGCCACCAACTATTCCATTCAACTCGAAGCCGCGAATCAACAGCGCGACGTGATTGTGGTTCTCGTTGAGCGCGCTTCATGCGTAGAAAGCACAGTGCGACTCGATGCAAAGCACGCTCTCGCAGCTCCAGCACCAGCGCGATTGCGATGCATTGTCCCACAACTCGGAAGTCGAGCAGCTGAAGGGCGAGATCGACGCGCTGAAGAGGAAGAACGGAGAGCTCCACCACGCGAACCTCCAGGTCACGAACGAGCTCTCGGAGCTGCGCACGCGCTTCTTCGCCACCTCGAGCGAGCTGAACGACGCAACCAACTCCCTCCAAGAACTCAAGTCGCGCACCAAGTCCATCCTCGACGAGCAGACGCGTCTGCAGGCTCTGTACGACAGGCGAGGCGGTGTGACACGTAGCAAAGACGACCAGATCGCGGACCTGACGCACCAGTGCCAGTCGCTTCAGGGCGTGATTGCCCAGATGAAGGAGGCGCTGGAGCGCGGGACGAAGGAGAAGGCGGCGCTGGCGAAGCAGGTGCAGGCCGCGACGACACGCGCGGAGAACGCGGAGAAGCGCGTGGTGGAGGCGAAGAGTCTGCGACCGTCCATCAAAGAGGAGACGGCGAAGCTGCTGAAGAGTTTGAAGGTGGCGCCGTCGGCGTTGGAGGCGTCGCTGGCGAAGCGCGGTCTGGGCGTGGTGGAGCTGTACCAGCGCGTGGTGGTGCTGGAGGAGGAGGTGGAAAAGATGAAGAAGGCGAAGGAGGAGGCGGAGATGTACCTGGGTCACGTGCTGAAGGAGGTGGAGGAGAAGACGCCGCAGCTGCAGCAGCAGCAGGTGGAGTACCAACAGATGGTGAACAGCCAGCAGCGTCTCAACCGCATGTACACCGAGATCAGCAAGTATGTGAATTGTGGGGGCGTGGGGGGTCTCACCGTGGTGTAGGGAGCTCGCGGAGAAGAAGCACCGTCTGACGGGGGCGGAGCAGCAGGCGGCGCAGCTGGAGAAGCTGTGCCAGGACCTGAAGAAGCAGAACCACGCGCTGTTGGTGCAGCAGGTCGACGCCACGCACGCGCCCGCGGACCGAGCGGTCTGTTACACCAGCGTGGAGGAGCTGGAGCGCGTGAACCAGGACCTGCTGAAGAAGGTGCACGAGTTGGAGTCGGTGCGCGACCAGCGTGCGGACGCCGCGGCATCGAGTGAGGTGACGGCCGTGCGCGCGGAGCTGAACGAGCTGAAGGAGAGTCGCGAGACGCAGCGCTCGCTGCTGGAGGTGGTGACAAAGCAGCGCGACATGTACCGCGTGCTGCTGGCGCAGAAGGACAGCAAGGAGGCGGCGCAGGAGACCGGTGCGGAGAGGCGCGTGCGGGCGGCGCACGAGGCGATGAGCGCGCAGCTGAAGACGGCGACGACGGAGCTGGAGGAGGAGAAGAAGGAGAGCCGCGCGCTGCGGGAGAAGAAGGAGGAGCTGGCGGGCGAGGTGAACGCGCTGAAGCGCGCGCTGTCGACGGAGAAGCTGTGCAACCAGCAGGGAAAGGAGACGATCGCGCGGCTGGAGCAGCTGGTGAAGACGATGGAGGAGAAGACGAAGAAGATGGGCGACGAGGCGATGACGATCCAGCAGCGACTCACCGACACGCAGAAGGAACTGACCAGCGAGAAGCAGAAGGTGGGACAGCGAGGCGGCGCTGAGGCGTAGACGATCACACTCGCCGGATCGGAGTCGTCGCTGCAGCAGCAGGTCGCGCTGCTCACCGCCCACCTGACCTCGCTGCAGCAGACGCGCGAGGACTGGCAGAGCGAGCGGCAGCGCCTGGCGACGTTGGTGGAGGAGGTGCAGCAGGCGTCGAAGGGCGTGGAGCTGCGCTTTGTGGGGCAGATCACGGCTCTGCAGGAGGAGAACCAGCGCGTGGAGAGCCAGCGCAAGGAGACGGAGAGCCAGCTGAACGAGCTGCGCGTGGTGCAAATGAACCGTCTGAACGAGGCCTACGAGAAGGAGCGTCGCCTGACGGAGCAGATCAACAGCTACCAACGCGAGATCAGCGAGCTGAAGAACGAGATCGCGCTGAAGTGAGTGATGGAGGAGGCGATGACGCGCAGGGAGCGGGCGCAGCGGGAGAAGGAGGCGACGGCGAGCGACCAGGAGAAGCGCGTGGCGGCGCTGGAGGAGCGAATGAAGACGCAGCTGCAGGTACTGAGCCAGTCGACAGGTGGGCGCGTGGGCGTGGTGGTGATGACTAGACTCGGGGCTGAGCGTGCCGCTGGACCAGCTGCGCGCGGTGGAGTGCGAGCTGTCGAAGAAGGAGGTGGAGGTGCGTTCGCTGAAGAGCCAGCTGGAGAGCGCGAGCCACCACACGGAGGAGTTCAAGACGATCGCGAAGACGATGGAGGAGGAGTTCGGGCGCTTCAAGGAGGAGAAGGAGAAGGAGCTGGGCGAGCTGAGGGCGAAGGTGAAGGCGAACGAGGAGGCGTCGCAGTCGCTGAAGGAGGAGGAGGCGAAGAAGAAGGCGCAGGAGAGCGCGGCGGAGGCGAACGAGGGCAAGCTGAAGAAGGAAATCGTGGAGCTGCAGGGCGTGGTGGCGTCGCAGAAGCGCGAGCTGGAGGAGCTGAAGACGCGGCTGGAGGTGGAGAAACAGGCGAGCAGCACGATGGAGCAGAACTACATCGCGGAGTTCCAGAAGCACGCGAAGAGCACCCAGGAGTGGAACGAGAAGGAGAAGCAGCTGGAGAAGGAGAAGAGCGAGCTGAGGGCGATGAAGGAGGAGTTGGCGAAGAAGCAGGAGGAGGAGAAGCAGAAGGAGGAGGCGAAGAAGAAGGAGGAGGAGCGCTGGAAGGAGCTGCTGGCGGAGAAGGAGCTTCGTTTGGACTCGCTGACCAAGCAGAACGACGTGTTGTTCGACCAGATCTCGCAGCTGACGCGCCGCGACCGCGACGCCATGGGAGAGAAGGTGGATTCCGCCGTGAAGAATGAAACGCCGCTGCGTGAGGTGGTGGTGAGTCTGCGTCGCGACTGCGAGATCGCGAAATCCTCGCTGGCGCTGCAGAAGACGCTGCTGAGCGAGAAGGAGAAGAGTTTGAACGAGTCGGAGACGCGCGTGAACGCACTGTCGGAGGAGCTGAAGGAGGTGAATCGCGTGCTGGGCGAGCTGAAGAGCAAGGGCGACATCGACGAGGTGCTGAAGCGAGAGAAGGAGTCGAACCGTCTGCTGGCCGTGTACACGGAGAGCAACAACGCACTGCGGCAGGAGAACGAGGCGATCAACGAGGAGTTGCGGAAGATGAAGGAGGAGGAGGAGGCGACGAAGAAGGTGAACGAGGAGCTGAAGGCGGGGTACGAGGAGCGACTGAAGAAGGAGCAGGAGAACCGTCTCAACGGAGTGAAGGAGCTGAAGAAGAAGGAGAACCTGCTGCAGAGCGCGCTGGACGGGGAGAAGAAGGCCAAGGTGGCTCTTCAGAGCAAGGTGAACGAGTTGGAGCAGCGCGTGAAACTCCTCTCCGCGCAGCGAATGGCACAATCTTCTGCTCAGCCCGTGTCCAGGCAGCCCGAGACGCAGCAGGCACATCAGACACCGCAGGCGCTGAAGACGGTTCCGCAAACACGACCGAACGCGCAAGTAGCGACAGCGACCTCCGCGCAGCCCGCCGTGCGACCTGTCACCCTCGCCAAGCCAGCGCAGGCGCTCAAGCCCGCCACTGTGCCCTCCACAACGCCTGTGGGCAGCGCGCCCGCGAAGTCCGTGACGCCGGCGCCGCAGCCCCTCTCTGTTCAGGGAGTCAAGACACAGCCTCTCATGACGCAGGGAGTCAAGACACAGCCTCTCATGACGCAGGGAGTCAAGACACAGCCTTCCCTCGGCGCGCAGGTGAAGTCGCAACCCTCTCTCGCGCCACAAGGAGTCAAGACACAGCCCAGCCAGCCCCCCAAGGCGCAGCCGAGCCAGAACCAGCCGCTGTTCAAGGTAGACACGAGCGAGGGCGCGCACCCCACGCCCTTCACGCGACGCCTCTCGGCCGACGCCACGCCCTTCGCTGGCGCTCCCGCTCGGCTGTTTACAGGCATCCTGAACACTCAGGCGCTCAAGCCAGCGACCCCCACCACGCCCACCACGCCCGCGACGGACGAGGCGGCGCTGCAGAGCGTGGCGAAGAAGGCGAAGACGAACGAGGGCGCGGCGGTGGAGACGGCGACGCTGAACGAGAAGATGATGAACCGGAAGCAGCGCTTCGCGTGGGAGAAGGAGTGCGTGGTGACGCGTAGAGAGGGCCTGAACCCCGCTGCGCAGCAGCAGCCACAACAGCCGCAGCGTAAGAAGGACGGTGAGAGAGTTGAGGGTGAGATAATGGGTAGTGATGACGAAGTCGCAGTACCTGCTGAAGCTGCGGTATCTCACCTCCATCCGACCGAACATGCCGCAGCTGAACTTGCTGGTGGAGCGCGCGGAGAAGAGCAACGGAAAGCGATTCAAGGTGGGATTGCTGGAGCATGTGAAGAAGCAAATCGGACTGAGCGACGATGAGTACCAGAAGATGATGAGTATCCAGACGGAAGAGGATTTAGCTCGTTTGTGCGGAGGAACGAATTCCATTTTGTCTGTTTGTTGGTCACGTCGCGGAACGTCACCGTGTCATTTCACTAGAACACTCATCGATAACGGGATTGGATTTGCTGAAACAAACACGGCAGTTGAAATAGTCCTGCAGGTACTGCTCCATGTACTGCTTCCTCGAAATGTTCAGCAGAATGGTCTGCTCGGCAATGTCGATCGATCTCGAGACCTCCTTCAGCTGATTGCTCGGAATCGCGAAGAAGGCCTTGAACGCCTCGTACTCCTCCTGCGTGTCGAGAACAGAACCGCCGGCCTCGACGAAGTATCCCAGCATGTTGAACGACTTCTTCAGCGATTCTCTCAAATCGCCAAGATGCTCGTGCAAGTACTCCCAGCACAGCTTGCAGTGCTACGCCTCACTCCACACCCCATCTCCCACCTTTCTGTTGCGGCACACGCACGCGAACGCCTGATACGTGTCCTGCTTGCGAATCGTGCCGTCCAACGAGAAGTTCAGAACCGCGCGCAGAATCGACGGGTATTGACTCTGTCCCAGCGCCGACAGAATGCGACGCTTCTCCACGCCCGTCGTCTCCTGGTACATCGTCATCAACACCTCCATCGTCGCCTTCGCCTCCGCCTCGGTGCCCGCGCGCACGCCCTCCTTCAGACACAGCGCGCGGATCTCGGGGTGGCATTTCTTCTCTACGCGTCACCCACACACCACACGCGCACCGTCGTGGTCCTTCATGAACGCGTGGAAGCGACTCAGCGCCTCGCGCTTCACCGCCTCGTCCTCGCACACGGAACACAGAACACTCAGCACCAGCGGACGGCACGACGCCATCGTGGGCTCCTCGTCGGCCTGCGCGTCCCAGCCGCAGCGCTGGTACGGCTTCTCCATCCTAACCCTCAGTTCATGCTACATGCCCCACATCGAACGCGCGAGCGCCTGGTACTTGGACTTGAGGGTCACGTCGTCGTCCTGAATGTAGGAGAAGAACTACAGGTGAGCGATGCACCATGCACGCACGGCGACGAGGAGAAGCGCGATCACCTCGGTCACCGACTCGTCGGGCTCGTTCTGATACCTGCGGGTCACGCAAAGCGAACACTCCTACGCCTCCAGGAACGACAGCACCTCGCTCGGCGTGACCAGCTGCGCGTCGCAGAGACGCTTCACGTCCTTCAGCAGCTGAATGCGATCCAGCGCCGCCAGCTCGCAGTTCGCCACAGCCGTCTTGAGTTTCTGGAGGAGAGAAGGAGGGTAGTGGACCAGACACAGCGCGTTCTGATTCACCTTCACCCACCTCTCCGCCATCTTCGCCTCCAGCAGCGCGTTGAACTCCGCCTTCGTGTCCTCGTAGTACAGGAAGGGCGTTACGCCCGAGGGAGTTACGATGGTCAGCGGAATGCGCCAGTTGCCCTCCTCCTTGGGCACCGTGGGATTGCTGAAGAAGCGTTCCTGATACGAGGTGATCTTGCCCTCGTGTTCTTCGATGTGCAGAATGGGGTAACCCGGCTCCTGCGTCCACCTACACCTCACTCTCTCCAACCGACACCACTTCTGCATGATCGCTTGGCAGTCCACACCACTGCCCTCCTGCAGCGCGCGCCACAGATCCTCCGTGCAGGCGTTCTGGTAGCGGTGGCGGTTCAGGTAGATCTCCATGCCCTTGCGGAACGCGTCGCGTCCGATGAAGCTGGCGAGCATGTGGATGACGCACGAGCCCTTGTTGTAGGAGATGCCATCGAAGATCTGGTCGATCTCGTCGGGGTGGTCCACCTTCACCTCGATGGGGTGCGTGGAGGTCAGCGCGTCGTCGTAGAAGGCAGTGCAGAAGGAGTCGCTAGAGTGGGAGAGGAGTCGCACGCGTACCTGTAGAACTCGGTGAACATGTCCCACTCGGGGAAGAGGTCATCCACGCAACAGTACTCCATGTAGCTCGCGAAGCCCTCGTTCAGCCACAGGTGCGTCCACCACTCCATCGTCACAAGGTCCCCGAACCACTACGCCTCACGCCGCCACGCCTCGCCCACCATGTGCGCGATCTCGTGCGACACCACCAGCGCCACGCGATGCTTGTTCGCCATCGTCGCCATGTTCTCGTCGATCATCAGGTCCACCTCGCGGAAGGTCACGCACCCCCAGTTCTCCATCGCGCCCGCCGCGAAGTCGGGAATCGGCAGCAGGTCCATCTTCTTCAGCGGATACCCGATGTGGAAGAAATCCTGGGGATCAATGGAATGACGGAAATCGAACCGAATAGTAGGAGATGGCGTGCAGCGCCACCTTCAAGGCGAACTCGCCAGAAGTCGCCTTGCCCAGCGGCGTGTAACTACGACTAATGAAACGCCTCGTGGCTCACCAGTTCACTTCCACGCCCTCCTTCGTGAAGCCGGTCACCTTGTCAAACTCGCCCACGACGAAGGCCACCAGATACGTCGACATGATGGGGGTCTCGGCGAACTGGAACACGTTCTTCGTCTCTCCGTTCAGTTTGACGGTGTCCTTGCGGATCACGGGCATGTTGCTCACCGCGGTGTAGCCCACGGGCGTCGTCAAGAAAATGTTGAACTTCGCCTTCAGAGAGGGCTCGTCCCAGCAGGGGAAGGCTTGGCGCGCGTCGGTGGACTCGAATTGCGTGGTGGCCATGTAGCGCTCCTCGCCGTCCACGATGTACTTGCTGCGGTAGAATCCCTGCAAGTAGTCGTTCAGAACGCCAGAGAAGACGATGTGCAGACGCACTCTTCCCAGCGAGAGCGGCGAATCCAGGTTGAAAACAACGCGCTCCTTGTTCTTGTAGACGGTGAACCTAGTGCTCATCCGAAAGCATAGAATGTACTGCTCTATTTCGGTCGTCTCTTTGCCGATCGTGATCGACGCGGACTATGAGCATGAGGGGATTGGGAGAAGCACGATACGGCAATGGACAGCTCCTTTGCGTTGAGCATGATGAAGGATGTCTCCTTCTTCACCTCCAACTCAACGTCCACGTATCCGGAGAACACCCACTTCTTCAGATCGATGTCCTCGTAGTGGATGTCGTATCTGACGACTCATTCCTCATCGAAGCGTCCTACGTGATAGGAACAACGCTATCGGGCAGTCGAGTTCTTTCTAATGCAGCTTCCATTGTACTGATAAACACTTGTAAAGGCAACAACCTTGATGAGCGAAGGCGGAGCGGGACAATCGCGTCAATCCCACGGGACGCGCCTACGGCACGGACAGTGTGAGAGAGGCATGATGCGCATGGAATGACGCGACGCTTCTTTGAGATAACACAATTCCGCGTTATAGAGAGAGCATTGCATCACCCAGCATGTTTGAACGTCTGCGCAAAGCGAGTCAGAGGGTGACTAAACGTGAAAACCTTGGATTGGCGACATTCGGCCTCGCTCCAACCCAGGAAAAGGATACATCCCTGTGCGGAGTCATCCGTCGCGAAGCACTCCTTCCCGATGAACTGAACACGACGGATTTCTCGAAGGAGCAGCGAAAGAAGAGAGCGGACGTCGGTCGCGTGTTTATTGTGTCATTTTCGTAGGCTGTGAAGGCGCAGCAGGAAATGGACGAGCAGGTATTGAGCGTCCAGCTCGATCCTTCTCGTATGGTGGAAACCTTCGATCCTGTGCCGGAAGTGATTGTATTCGCTTGTTTTTGAGCGTTTGAGCGTGTAGAAGGACTACCCGAACGATCCGGATATGGACGAGTTTTGGATGATAAAGACGGAGGGTTTGCTGAAGTCGCAACTCGAAATCGTCGACGACCATCTGAACCGCGCCGTCTCCGCGAACTACAAGGACTTCCTGACCGGCATCAAGCTGATCCAGGAGATCGATTTGGATCTCAGTCGCTCAGATATCTATATTCAAAATACAAGACGGATGCTGAAGGATTCCATGGAGAACATCACGATCATATCCTTGTTGTCGCAAAGCGAGTGCGCTTAACGCCACCCTGGTCTTTCGATTGCAAATCAGCGCAGAAAGGAGTTGCGCTTGCGCCAGGTGCAGAACGTGATCGAAACCTTCCAGGACTTGATCCAGGTGGAGTCCACGCTCCAGAAGGTGATCGAGAGCGGCGACATCATAAAGGGCGTCGAAATCGCGTCGCAACTCGAGTCCATGATCATGTCGGAGTCGCTAATGCAGTACACCTGTCTCGATTCGATGCGAACCCGTATCGAGGAGCTGTGGCCGCAGCTGAAGGAGAAGCTGATTCAAGTCGTGTTCCTTGCTCGAATTGATTCTAGAACATTCGCGATCAGCTGATCCACTTCGACCCCGCGGTGTACGCGAACGTGTTCCGCACGTACAGCGTGCTGGACGCGCACCTGCTGTCGATGGAGACCCAGAAGCAGAAGAAGCAGCAGTTGGAGGAGAGTCACAGCTCGCGTTCGCTGGTGGCGAAGGAGGAGGAGGAGGAGGAGGAGACAGAGGACAAGAAGGAGAAGGAGGAGGTGAAGAAGCTGGTGAAGAAGAAGGCGGCGCGCAAGGACAGTTACTGCGACGTGCTACAGAAGTGAGTGTGGTGAGTCAGAGTGACCCCAAGATGTGCCTGCGGCGTGATCAGCGAGTCGATCGAGAGCAGTCTCAAGGAGTACCTGACCAACAGCAAGGAGAACATCCTGCCGCGCGACCTGATTCTCCAGATGGGCTACACGCAGCTCTGTGCCTCCATCAAGCCCGCTGACGTGCCCTCACACGCCCTCTCTGACTTCTAGTTGCCGCGCGCGCTGCGCTGCATCATGTCCACCATAACCGCGGTTCTCCACAACTTCTACCTCATCTGCCAGTGGCATCGTCGCCCCTTCGAGGAGGAGTCCAACGACCTGGAGGCGCTGCACCGTCTGAACGTGATGGAGAACGAGGAGGAGGAGATCGGCGCGGAGAACGAGAAGGACCTGAGCGCGTACGCGATGCAGGACAAGGAGGGCGTGTCGGGCACCACGCTGCTGCAGGTGCGTCGCCAGCTGCGCGTGTGTCGTCGCGGCGTGTGGCACTACAGCCAGCGCATGGTGAACGACTGTATTGACTGCAGCAAGCTGGACAGCGCGAACATCCACCTGGTGAAGGAGATCGTGGTGAACGACCTGTGCATGTACTTCATGCAGGTGGGCGCTGTGACGCGGCGTGAGCACTAGATCGGTAAGGTGTTCTGCGGCAGCGAGTCCGCGGAGCTGAAGTCGAAGCTGGCGCAGAAGCAGTGCAAGTACATCGACCACATCCACGTGAATACGCTGGAGGTTTTCAAGAACAGTCTGGAGACCGAGATGTGGCAGGTGGCATCACATCATCACTCTCACGCGTAGCCCTTCCCCATGAAGCTGGCGGAGATGAACGGCTTCCCTGGCCTGCTGCAGAGCACGCTAGCCATCCCCGAGGAGGACGACATGTTCCTGCGCAGCAGCACCAGCAACGTGGACCGCGTGTTCGTCAACTGGAAGAAGGAGGGCAACTGCTTCGAGGAGGGCAAGAAGCTGCAGCTGCGCGTGGAGAAGCACCCCGACGTGCTGAACAGCATCGACAACGCGCTGATCCTCACCGGCGTCGGCATCAACGCCTTCATCAAATCGGTCAGCAAGTATATCGACCTGATGCTCCACCTCCCCCTCGCCGCCGACTTCGTCCTCGCGAAGCTGCTCAATCTCGTCGACTACTACGTGTACGCTGTGACCACGCTCTTTGCGCCCGCCTCGCTCCTCAACACGCTCTTCGTCGCCACCGACGGCGCCTCCATCTACCCCTACATCGTGCCATTCATCCGACGCTGCCAGAGCGTCTTCTTCCCCGCGGAACCCGTCGAGGTGGACGACGCCGAGTCGGTGCACGACCTCGCGGAGCGCCTCACGCCGCTGAGCGCGCTGTCGCCCGAGGTGGAGGAGTCGCTGGGAGTGAGAGAGTCATTGTGCGCTGACGTGTAGTTGCCCCAGCCCGTGCTGAACGTGGATGAGAGTCTGTTGGAGGAGAACATGGAGGTGCGTCGCATCATCGCCGCCGAGAGCACACGACTCTTCACCGCGCTGTTCGCCGCCATCAACCCTCGCGTGTGCTCACTGGCGCCGCTGGCGAAGAACCCGGCGATCCAGGAGTACGTGAGTCAGCTGCCCAGCATCACGCAGGACCTGTGCAAGATGTTCTACCGCTGCTCCACCTACTCCGTTCTCAAGGTGGGCTTTGCGGGGGCGTTTCATCGTAGAACCTGGACGCGTACAAGCCGCTGATTCTGAAGCAGAAGTGGGAGGTGCGCAGCGCGAAGAACCGCGAGACGGAGTACATCACCACCATCGAGGAGGACCTCAAGGGAGCCTGGGACATGATGAACACGGCGGTGGGGCTTGCACGGCGGAATCATTGCGTAGTTGGAGGAGGGGCGTTTCACTTCGCTGTGTGTGTCGCGATTCTGGAGGGTGATGATGGGATGTGTGCTGGAGGAGCTGCTTTCGAGCTTCACAGAGGTGAAGAAGTGCTCGCAGGAGGGTAGGGAGCAGATGGGGCTCGACACGAACGCGATTTACAATTACGCCACCAACCTGTGCGACATCCAGCCGGCGGACGACGCGAAGGATCTGAAGTACGTGATGGACTATTTGACGTGCTGCAAGCTGGAGGAGCCCGCCGATGTGCTGGCGTGGACGGAGAAGCACAAGGACGACTACTCGTACGACGTCGTCAACTCCATTTTGAACTACGCGATGGCGAAGAAGCTGAACAAGCAGGCCTTCAAGGACCTGAAGGAGAGCATCGACGCTCTGTACGCCGAGGAGCCCGAGGGAGAAGAGCAGGCGGAGGAGGAAGCGAACGAAGAGTAGGGGTGTTTGTGAGAAACACGAGAAACTGATTGCAACAAACACGAGAAACTACTTGCAACATTTCTTTTCTTCCTTGGGTGGCTGCGGCGCCACGACAGGCGTTGTATCAAGAGGAACGGCGGGAGCACGGATACGGGGCAGACGGCGCGCAATGGTCTCGAAGATCAAGTCGATGTTCTCCTTGGTTTTGGCCTACGTCCTCAACAGCCTCTATAACGCGTACAGACACCTCCATAAACAAGATACCGGCCTCCTTGGCGTACTCCTCAGCCAACTCCTTCGGCACTTCTCTCTACACCTAATCCCATTCACCGCGTCGCGTACATTCATCGCCAGATCGCACTTGTTGCCAGCCAACGCGATCACCAAGTCAGGATTACCAGCTACAGATCAATGAGGGAAACAAGAATAACAGTTCTGCTTCAGCTCCGTAATCCAGTTCTTCGCTCTAGCAAAGGAAACCTGACGATCACACGCAAAACACAACCCAGACTCTGTTTGTGATGTCATAAATGACGACCGCAGCCTTGGCGCCGCGGTAGTACATGGGGGCCAACGAGTGGTATCTATCCCTCAACGGAAAAACACAATCCGACCTTTCTTGTCCAGCCGTATCCCAGATATCAAACTTGACAATGTCGTTATCGATTTTGATGGTTTGGCTCATAAATGCCGCTATATCGTCAACCACCGTACAAAACACACACCTCCGATAGTACTCTCCTGGTTCTCCAAGAACTGGTTTCTTACATATCGCTGAACAATGCTGGACTTGCCCACAGCAGTTTCTCCGAGCAGCACCTACAGGGTGAGAACACTCGCAATTCCATTTCCCACTATCTTATACTTAAACAGCTGTGTTCCATTAATATCCTGGTTCGTAGCCATTCTCGATTCCTGTTAAGGATGCCAACTAAAATGGATTTGGTTCAAAGGCCAGTTCCGCGGTTATTCCCCCGAATTGACCCTTCTTTCCGCCTCGTCGAAACACATCCTTCCGCGTTGAGTTCCCGCTTCACTCCTTGCTGGATTGGCACTCGCGATTTGCCGTATTCGTTCGCACAGCACAAAGAAAGATGGACTTGACTCACGTTTTCAAGGGTTCCTTGCTCAAGGTGATTGCCGAGTTGAAGACAATCGTTCCGAAAGGTTTCGTTGCGAGAATGCGAGTGATGCGCAGAACAGTTTGACACCGTGGTGAAGAAGTTCATTCCCGAAGGACTAGATGGCATCGAGAATCTGCAATACGAATCGGTGAAGAGACCGCTGCCAGGTGCCCTCCTGCGCTACTTTGCTTAGCACTAGATCCTTCCAACAAAAAAGCAAAGAAACAGCGCGTATTCGACATTTCAAAGTACAGAAGGCGGCACATCGCCTTGAGAGTACTCTTCGCGCTTTCATCTCTCAGGAAGTAGGTTTTCTATGACGGATCGTCGATGGGCGGGTTTGCTCAGCACGACAGCACACAACTCATCGAGGGAGTCCAGAGCGATAATTCCATCGAGACAACGCTCTTCACCGCCCTCAAGAAGGTGAACCTGATCGACGATATCACAAAGTGCCACTATCAGCGATGCGGCAGAACCGATGTCGGTGTGAGCGCGTTCAACCAGGTCATTTCCCTGTATCTGCGCTCGAATTTGCACTCCGGTGTCGAGTTCGTCGACGAATACGACACGACCATCTCGTACAACCCGCCCGAGAAGACGAATGACAGCGACGCGAGCGAGTTCGATTATCCCACCGTGCTGAACAAGGTCCTTCCCTCCAACATCCGTGTTACCGGGTGGTGTCCCGTTTCGCGCGATTTCAGCGCGCGCTTCTCATGCTGTGGTAATGCCTCCTATCTGCCTTCAGAATAGGTCGTGTGTACCGCTACTACTTCCTCCGTCGCAAGTACGACGTGGATCGAATTCGCGATGCGGTGAAACGCCTCGAGGGCGAACACGACTTCCGCAACTTCTGTCGCATCGACACCATCAACGTCTGCGACTTCACCCGCGCCATATTCCGCGGTGACGTCGTCGAGGTGAAGAAGGGGTTTCATCATTGCCATCAGATCATGATTAGTGCCGACCCCGAGCACGACGTTCTCGCCGTCGAAATCATCGGTCGTGCGTTCTTGTGGCACCAGGTGTCTTTTCCCTCCACCCCTCATTCAATAGATTCGGTGCATCATGAGCGTGTTGTTTATGGTCGGCTCGGGCAAGGAGTCACCCGACATCGTGACAGAGCTGTTGGACGTGAAGAAGCACCCGAAGAAGCCGCAGTACATCATGGCCGATCCCGAGCCGCTCGTGCTGTACGACTGCGTCTTCCACCCCGGACCGAACTCCACCGACTCCCAAAACAAGCGCTATTTCGACATCATCTACGCCAGCCCGTACTACGAGGCGATCGAGGCGAGCAACGAGGACACGAAGTACAACGCGGCGCCCTGCAGCTTCGACCACTCGCTCACGCCCCACGCGCTGCAGCAGCTCCTCAACAACATGGAGACCCACCTGTTCGACAAGAACATCGCGCTCACGCGGTACGAGCAGGCGGTGGAGGCGCTGCACGCGGAATACAGCGACGTGTTCGTGTGGAGGGGTGGCGTGACGTGTAGCCTTCCGTCGGTGACGCCCAGACCCAGCGACTACCGCGAGCTCAATACGCGCAGGTACACGCCGCTGTGCAAGCGCACCACGGCGCGTAGGGGATGGTGGAATGACTCATGGCTAGCTTCGTATGAGGACCGAGTTCGGAGCCTGGGGAGCGCGTCCCTGCTGAAGCTGAAGAACCGCTACCAGTACGTGGACCTGGAGTCGAACAGCTTCATTCCCGACGTGATCAAGGAGAAGCTGAGTGAGAAGTGAGTCGCTTTCGCCTGTTTCCCAACAAACACCCCATAAACACAACTCTTTACAAATAGCGAAGAACCGACGTCTCTCCGCACTCACACTGACAGCGGTC
>ENA-UEQW01002121-UEQW01002121.1-human-gut-metagenome-genome-assembly--contig:-NODE-2121-length-15449-cov-4.029534_pt1 | contig 15449 bp, 32 predicted proteins | sample MGYA00242947_ERZ507947 | MGnify/ENA primary metagenome ERZ507947 (study PRJEB26167, sample SAMN06115421) | human gut metagenome | host: Homo sapiens | place: China:Guizhou | collected 2015-03-17... | reverse complement strand
TCGCTGCGACGCTCGTAACTTCGGCAAGCGCGCGAAGCGTGCTGCTGAGAAGGCTGCTGAGGCTCAGGAATAAGGGACTGCTTTCATCAAGGACATCTTTGGGGTGTTTGTTCGGATATGCGTTATCTTAACGAGATCGTTTGTGCTAAACCAGTCAAAGAGACCCCCATTCGAAATCATCTCTCAGCGAACTCTCCTTATTCCATTTCCCAGTGACAAGAAAGCCGTGCAATGAAGGTACGCACTCCGCAATTTGCTGTTGTGTAGCCGCTAGGCGTATCCTCGTACAGCAGCGATAACGATTACTCCCGTGGGAGTTGATTGAGTGCACGTCTCATCTGTAGTGGAGAATCCAGGGGATAATCAGGCTGTGGAGAGTGTGGATGTCCAGCGACGCTATCCCGGCACCAGCATATCGAAACGTGTGTACTGTGTCGAGACGCGTCAGGAATAGGACGGAGCGTTCCCAACGACAAGATGAAGCTGTTTATGGACCACGCGCAGAGGACGGTGGATATCAAGAAATGGCCATCGAGTGTACGCCTTGTGCTTCTCCGTGAGGGGTAGGTGCTGACAAATGACAATCACTCCGTCTCCTCCAAGCGCTCCTTTATATCCAATAACGACAACGGTGACGGCACGCTATACTCCAACTTTTCGCTGCAGGGAGCGCGACGCCAGTCCATCACCGTTCAGTCTCCAAAGGAAACGACGGATTCGCGTCTATCTACATCCAGCGTCCAGCTCCGCAAGAATTCAAACTCAAATTCGCTCCAGTCAACGCCTCCGGAGGGAGCGTCAGCATCACAGGCCCAACCGAAGCCGGAAGGGTCGCAGCCCTCTCTCACGACGCCCGAGCTGAAGCCCGTCAAGGAGGAGGAGTATCGCGCCCCTCCGACGACAATCCCGTCTCCTCCGCAATCGGCGCCTCCAGCACAGCCCGACGCGATCGCAGACTCCGACGAGAATCCTACGCTGGAAGCGGCGTCGGTCCCGAGCAGCGGACCCAACTCGCGCAAGAACAGTTCCGAGTCGTTCGTGAAGCCACGACGGTCCCAGCGTTACCGCTCTGCGAGCGTGGACTCCCAAGCCACCACCGCCAGCGTCGTGTTCAAGCGGTCGCCGAAGCCGCTGCCGACGAAGCCAGCAATGCCCACCAAGCCGGAGTCAGTGCCGGCGAAGCCGCGACGCGAGGAGTACGGACAGCGCGACATGATGAAGAGCGACGTGGAGCAGTTTGTGGCATCGCTGTCGGGCGACATCCACCGGCTGAAGAGCGACTACGCGAAGGAGCTGGTGGCGTGCGAGGCGTGTCTGCAGGACAAGAACCGCATGCTGCAGCGGTGGGCGGGGCGAGGGCGTGTGAGGCGTAGGTTTGAGGTGATCGACAAACGCGACAGCCTGGAGCGCGTGGAGCTGAACAAGAAGCTGGAGAACCGCTTCGACCGGAGCGTGATCAGCAAGACGGCGGAGATCAACGAGATGGTGAGTGTGTGGAGAGCGAGTGAAGCGTAGTTGCGGAACTGCAACGAGGAGATCGACGCGCTGAGTCAGAACCGGTCGTCGTCGCTGTGCGAGCGCGGGCTGAGCTTCCTGTTCACGTCGCTGATCGAGGGCCTGTCCTTCATCGGGTTCGTGCCGTTGTGTGGGTGAGCGTGCGTGGGGTGAGGTGTAGCGGTGCTGTCCTTCTGCAAGAACATCTTCATGATGTTTATCCAAGACAACAACGGACAGGACACGTACACGATGAGTTCGTTCGGCTCCCACCGCTCGTGACGACTGTTTCTTACAAACACGGCAGTTTTCTAATTTCGATACCCCAAAACATCGTTCAATGATTTCGTAACAAGCATAACTAATACCCATGGAAATCGGACCCTTGATCCAATTCATGGTCACGCCCTTCCACAGCTTGCGGAAGCCCTCCTCCTTCGCGATGATACGGATCGTCTACGCGTCACGAGATACATCAGACACCTACGCCGCAGATGGTCGTGTATCGGCGAGGCGCGTTCGTGTGAATCTCGGACTGCATGCGTCGTCGCACAATGTCGAACGGATACGTGCAGGTTTGCGCGATCAGCGCCGCCATTGCGCCGCAGACCATGCGCTGCAGCGGCGACGCGCGCTTGCCCTCATTGACGTAATCCTGGAAGAACTGGCGCAGCGTGTCAAAAACCATCCACGAAATGCCAGAGTACGGAAGGACGCCGAAGAGCGCGGCGTTGATTCCGGTGTAGAAGGTTCTTACGCCCTAGACGTGATTGCGGCGAGCCACGCCCACTTCCTCCTTTGCAATACTACGGATCGCCACGCCTATGTTTTTGTATGTGGCGTCTCCCTCTCTCACGGCCATTCGCGTGCGAAGGAAGTCGAAGGGATACGCGATGCACGTGGCCGTTGCTCCTGCGCATGCGCCGGCGAAGAAACGCTGAAGGGGAGTGAGCGGCGTGTATATATCGACCATGATGAGATGCGAGTACCCTCGGAAGGCGGCGAACTGCGTCGCCGAGTAAGGGATCACCTTCAGGATGGTCGCCGTGTTGCCCTTCCACAGCCTTGTGAAACCCTCTTCTCGATACACCTGCGATATCTTCTTTGCAGCAAGTCGGAGGGAAAATGGTTGGTTCGACACCTGACACATCACGCAGCACCCACACGGCGGACCTGGAACAGAATCTTCGTTCTCTCCAGAGGGGCGATGCACGTTTTCGCAATACAGCCGGCAGCGCCTCCCGCGAGAAGGGATTCAACAAAGGTTCGCGGCGTATACCGTTTGTGTACAGGGACGCGATTTTGAATATTCTGCTCGCGCCTCTCCTTCACGACTCGACTGCGTTCTTTCCATGAATCTTCTGCACGACTCAAACCACCCATCTGCTCCCTACTCCTAGATTCAGCCATTCTCACGCAAACAATCTCCTTTCCCTATAGACCGATCGGAAACACGAACGCAACACACTGAAAGGGACACTATGCGAAGACGTACCGCCACTTGCTGAAACGCCCGTGTTTCCCCATTTCCCTGAAAGAGGAATGCGATTCGTCAAACAAACAGCACCGTCATTCTATGTCAATCATTGCAACCGAGTGAGCCGTCAGCTTTCTGGCAATCTCCTCGGGGTTCGTCAAGAATCCACTGCCGAAGGCGCCCACGCCCGCGATGTTCGCGGCGCGCGTGGCCTGGTGCACGATGAACACCGGCTTCTTCGTTCCCTCCCTGGGTGTGACTCCATCTCAAAACCCTCACGACGCATTGATCGCGGTGTCCAGCACGCAGAAGTCGAAGGCCAGGCCGCACACGAAAATGCGCGCACTCGGCTGGTCGAGCGAATCCTTCAGCAAGCCCTGCTCCTCACGCCCCCTATCCACCACTACCTTGATCGACTTCTTGTGCAGCACGGAGAGAGCGTCCGGCTGACCGTCCAGGCACTCGGCTTCGGTCGCCGACTCCAGGTAGTAGCAGTCGCACCACTCGCTCTCCGTGAATTCCGGACCGAAGCGCTCCTTGCCCGTGGACTCGAGGTAGGGGAAGGCGCTGAAGCACTCGTGATTGTTCTCAATGCCCTTGTTTCCGACGATGACGCGCGCTCCGTTCCTCCTGACCTCCGTCAGCTTCGCGGCAATCACAGGGTGGAACTACCGCGTGAACGATCCCCAGCACGCCCACTTCAAATCCCTTCGTCCCCTGCACACAGTGAGGAGGGAACGCGCCGCCGTTGGTGGTGAAGGAACAGTGGTGGAGGGAATGGCAGTCGCGACTGGCGACGATGGTGCACTTCTTTTCGGCAAACGCGTCGATGAGAGAGACCACCGCAGGCACGATCTTCTCTCCATCCTAGGACATGACCAAAGTAGCTGGAAACGCACCGCAACGCCAAAGCGGCCTCCGTCTTCCACGGTACCCTCTGGGAAGAAGTCGTTCTGACAGTCGATAATCAAGAGGACGTCGTTGCTCGTGATGGAGTCGAGGGCGAAGGGCTGGAACTTGGTGCCTGCGGCCTTCAGCAGATCCGTGTGTTCTACGAAAAGATCCTTGCTCATATCTGAAAGGGAGAGAGAAGAGTGGTGTTCGTTAGAGAAAGAGGAGTGATATTCGTTGAAGAAGAGTGACATCTGAAAGAGTACCACCTGAAAGAGAGAAATAAGAGTAAGAAACAAACACACCACACGTCCAGTTTGTCGACAATCGCTCCGTTCTCCAGCTCCATATACGGTTTGAAGTCGTCTACACATAAGATCCCGCCCACACCATCACCATCGAACACGCGGAAGGGAGCGATCTTCAGCTCCGCCTTCATCTCGAACTCCTGGCGCTTCGCCTCGTACACCTCCGCCTTCTCCTCGGGATGGTCTTCGCACCAGTTCATGATCTCCTCGATCTCGTCCAGCAGCGCGTCGGACATCTCCTTCGGCATGTTCTTCTTCACGTCGCTCTTCTTCAGCGTCTTCGTCACCTTGTACAAGTACTGCTCCAGATTCGTCTTCTCCTTCAGCGTCTCCTGCTTCGCCTCGTCCTGCTCCTGGTACTTCTCCGCCTCCTCGATCATCGCCGCGATCTCCTCCGGCTTCAGGTGATCTACGCCTCATCACTTCCTCCCACGCCCACTCTTGTCGTTGATCACCGTCACCGCCGCCTCCTTGCCCGTCGAGTTCTCCACCGCCGACACCTGCAGGATGCCGTTCGAGTCGATGTCGAACGTCACCTCGATCTGCGGAATGCCTTTCAGCACGTGCGGCAGGCCCGTCAGGATGAACGACGCCAGCTTGTTGTTGTCCTTCGTGAAGGGGCGCTCGCCCTCGAACACCTGCACCTCCACCTCCTCCTGAAAGTCGTCGTTGGTGGAGAAGGTCTGTGTGCGGCGTGTGGGGATCTAGCCATGACGCCTCCACTCACCGCCCACCGTGCTGTTGCGTGGAATGATCTTCGTCATCACGCCGCCGGCGGTCTCCACACCCAGCGACAGCGGCACCACGTCCAGCAGAATCAGGTCCGTCGAGATCTCCTTAGAAGAACCGATGAGGATCGAGCCCTCCACCGCCGCGCCGTAGGCCACGGCCTCGTCTTGGTCCACCGTGTTGCACAGCTCCTTCCCGTTGAAGAACTCCTTCAGCAGCTGCTGCACCTTCGGGATGCGCGTCGACCCACCCACCAGCACCACGTCGTGGATGTCGCGCACCGTCAGGTTCGCGTCCTCCAGCACCTTGCGCACCGGGATCAGGCAGTTCTTGAACAGCGCGATGTTCAGCTCCTCGAATTTGGCGCGCGTGATCTGGATGTCGAAGTCCAGCCCGTCGTACATGCTGTCCACCGTTACGCGCGTTCTACGCCTGATGCTTCGACCTCGCCACTCACACCGTCTCGCTGCTCAGGATGCGCTTCGCGCGCTCGCACGCCGAGCGCAGACGACGGATGGACGACTGCGCCTTCGACGGGTCGCGGTGGTGCTTGCGGCGAAACTCCTAGCGATGACGGAAATCGGGGGGAATTACGTTGATGCAGTACTCCACCATGCGGTTGTCGAAGTCCTCGCCGCCGAGGTGTGTGTCGCCCGCCGTCGCGATCACCTCGAAGAAGCCCTTCTCGATGGCGAGGAGGGAGACATCGAAGGTGCCGCCGCCGAGATCGAAGATGAGCACATGTCGCCGTCCCGACTCGCTGAGCTTGTCGAGGCCGTAGGCGATGGCGGCCGCCGTGGGCTCGTTGATGATACGCAGCACGTTCAGTCCGGCGATCACTCCCGCGTCCTTCGTCGATTGACGCTGACTGTCGTTGAAGTACGCGGGCACCGTGATGATGGCGTTGGTCACCTTCTCGCCGAGATAGGCCTCGGCGATTTGTTTCATCTTTCCCAGCACCATGGAGGAAATCTGCTCTACTCCTCACGACGCACCAGCGATCCCTACCGCACGTGTACTGCTGTGTCTTGCCCATGAATGTGACTTCGATAATGGGCTTATCGTTCTTGTCGGCGATGAGTCTGAAGGGCCAGTGCTTCAGGTCGTTCTGCACGATTTGGTCCGAGAAGTGTCTCCCGATCAGGCGCTTGGCGTCGAAGATGGTGTTCATGGGGTTTGAAGTGATCTGCGCCTTGGCGGCCTCGCCGATGAGTCGGTGGTCGTCCACGAAGGCCACGACGGAGGGCGTCGTTCGGTTTCCCATGTCATTCGGAATGATCTCCACCTTTCCGTCTTTCCACACGCCCACGCAGGAATACCTACGGATTACCGTTCATTTCAAGTTTCGACGTCGTGCCCAGGTCGATGCCGATGCAGTATCCTTCTAACCATCATGCAGCGCGCTCCACACCTACTGTCCTTCACGACCGATGACATGCTCGAGAAGCGGAAAGAAATGATGCGCTTTCCTGAATTGGGGGTGATTTGAGTGACGGAATTGGGGGTGATTTGCTGAGTGACTGAATTGGGGGTGATTTGTTGAGTGACGGAATTGGGGGTGATTTGTTGAGTGACTGAATTGGGGATGAATTGAGTGACGGAATTGGGGGCGACTTCACCACTGACCGGAAGCGAGGGTATTTCACGAACCACCCAAAATCAAGAACATTTCGGTTGCCCAAAGAACAGGGCGGTTTTCAGTAATCTTTCGTGTGTTAGGACTCATTTTGTGTTCGCAATGTTTGCTTGCTCATCGAAGTTGTTTGCGCTCGGTATCAACGGAGTTCGATTCTACTATGGAAAGCGTTTTCCTGATCATAAACTGAAGTGGGCGTTTTCGTCTCTCGCTGCTCTCCGTAGACTGGTGCAGGTCTTCCACCGTCATGGAGACAGAACGCCTCTGCACAATTACTACGAGGGTACGCCCCAGGAGAAGGAGGAGCGCGAGATGTGGAAGGAGCTCGTAGGTGTGCATGTTTTGGTTTCACAGTAGATTCCAGACCGTCAGGCGTTTGAATCCTCTCACAGCATGTACAAATACGAAACGACGAAGCCGGACGAGCCCTGCGACCCGGTGTTCGGCCAGCTGACCATGGAGGGCGTTATTCAGATGCAGAATGTGGGTTCTCGTCTGGTGCGCTTCGACTGAAGTTGGTGAGGAGTAGAGACAATTCTACATGGAGGAGGAGAAGCTGATAAGCGACGCCAGCTTCAACACAAAGGAGGTGTCGCTGCGATCGACGTGCCGCGATCGCACCCTCCACAGTCTGCAGTGCCTTCTCACAACCCTCTTCCCCGTGAAGTAGGCATTGGCGTTTTGCGTAAGAGTCAGGGAAGCCAAGGATTCGTATCCCCTCATAAAGATCAATTCGGACAGCACTTGCTGTTTGAATAGTGCGCGTGCTTTCTGGCGGTGACGGTGTAGAGTTTGACGACAAATGCAAGTTGGAGAGCAACAAGCGCCTTCAGTCCTACGACTGGATGTCGTACCTGGAGAAGATGGAGACGGATTACCACGACATTATCAGCAAGGAGCTCCCCTACTTCGCAGATCGTACCCTCATTCCTCTGCCCTGATTCCCTAGCTGCGCATTTGAAGTGGACGGATGTGTTTGACTACGTGGTGACGCGGTACAGCCATCTGCTGGACATTCCCGAGTCGATTTACAACGTCTTCCCTGCAGTGTACAACCACTGCGTGAACAAGTTCACGGTGATCTACAACACGCCGAAGTGTCTGCACTGCTTCACGGACGACCTGTTCGCGATGATCAAGAAGGAGGTGGACAGCGTGATCAAGGGCGAGAATCCGACCAAGTTTTCCGTCTACAGCTGCCACGACACGTCCATCATGCGTAGGGGTGTGCGGAGTGTGTGATGCGTAGCCATGCTGAACGTGCTCACTCCGATGTTGGACATTGGCATCCCCAAGTTCGGCGCGTACATCTGCTTGGAGTACTGGCAGAACGACTTCGACAAGTCGATGCAGGTGGCTCTGCGCTACAACGGCGAGTATGAGCCGATTTTGGTGGAGCGTTACCAGGGTGAAGAGGTATGCGTATTTCGTTGCGCGTGACAGGTAGATGGTGATGTATGACGACTTCTGCAAGACGTTGAGCATTCCAAAGTACCTGCTGGATATCATGCGCGAGAAGAACAAGGTGCCCATTATAGACTAAAGCAATTGGGTGTGTTTGTTGAATGGGCCGTCCTTGCTCAGTAATGCACTAATAGGCATTCGCTAACAGAACACACACTTATCATAGCAAAAGCAACCCCCAGAAAGAGGGAACAACAGACCACGTCGGAATCTCCCCTCCACCAGAAACAGAGAATTACTATACTCCCCCACTCGTCGTGGATCCTATTCTGGAGAGTACTCGGACAAATAAAGATCATGCAGCCCGCTCTTCTTGCTCGTCGCGTTCAGCCTCTCCTGAAGTCCACCCAGGCTATGGCCATGAAGGCTTCTCCCGTGGTGTTCCAGAGAAACCTCTCGTGAGCCCCAATTCGGCAGGTGGTGATTGCGTAGCTACATTGAGGAGCAGTATGCCAGAGGAAGAATGGTTTCTCCCCATCTTTCCATCTACAAGATTCGCTGGGCTACCATGTCTTCGGGTTGCCACCGTCTCACGGGTCTGGGTCTCTGGGCTGGTAGGCAGTGCTATGGAATTGGGGATTACCTCGTAGGTTTCAGCGCTGTCGGTATTGCTGCTCTGTGCGGCTGCAACGTCCCTGCCCTCATGGAGGCGATCAAGTACCACCCCATTGTTCTGTACGGCGGCAAGTTCTTCCTTTCCTACGCTCTGGGCTATCACTACGTGTGCGGTCTGAGACACATCGTATCTGGCGTTATCATGCCTCTCACGGTCTAGTTCTTCGACTACTACCCCGACAAGCTCACCTGGAAGAACATCAGCTCCAGCTCTCTGTGGATCATCTTCGGAATGTTCTTTGTGTCCTGCTTCCTCACTGTTGCTAAGCTGCCCGCGTTGAAGAACAAGGAGGAGAAGGTGAAGAAGGAGTAAGATGTACGAGTGCTTTTAAGTAATTGGTGCTGTTTGTTTGGACGAAAGCGGAAAGGACACATTCGTTCAATCAAGGAGGCGATGAGCGATTCTCTTTCCGTAATCTGTGCGCTTCTTCTCTCCCCATAGTACGTGAATCAGCAGCAGGCGAAGGACATGGATGTGGCGGTTGCCAAGGAGGGCGGTTTTACGATTCTCCAATTGATGGAGCAAGCAGGTGAGACGAGGGGATTGCGTGTGAAGAGATAGGCTTGAGCTGCGCGTGCGCGATTGCGAAGGAGTATGCGCTGCAGGAGTACAAACGCGTTCTTGTTGTGTGCGGACCGGGACACAACGGGTAGTCGAGCGGATTTGGCGTGATAGTGTAGCGGAGACGGCTTCGTGGCAGCGCGTCATTTGGCGATCTTCGGCTATTCCGTCTCGCTGTATTACCCGAAGCAGAGCAAGAACGAGGAAGATGTGAGAATGATGGACATGTTGCTGAAGCAGGCGCAGGCGTTTGGCGTGACGGTGATCGATTCGCTGCCTTTTTCGTGTGGACTGTGAAAAGGTGTTAGATATAGAGTTACGCTGAAGGAGTCCTTCGACGTGGTGGTTGACGCCATTCTCGGCTTCAGCGCCCACGGTGCTCTGCGCTCTCCCTATGACGTCATCATCCGCACCATCAACGAATCTTCTCTCCCTGTCGCGTGCATTGATATTCCCTCGGGATGGGACGTGGACGAGGGCGATGTTCGCAAGGAGGGCATTCAGCACGCGGATATGCTCATTTCGCTAACGGCGCCGAAGGCATGCGCCCGCTTCTTCAAGGGACGCTTCCACTACCTAGGAGGTCGTTTTGTGGTCCCCTCCATCCTTGCCCAATTCCACCTCTCTCTTCCGTGTTATGAAGGTTGTGAGTTGTGTGTGCGTCTTCACTGCGCTGTTTCCTTCTCCAAACAAACACAACTGTCGTCGAATACAACTTAGTTCATGGTGACCTCGACCTGGACGGAGGAGTCAATCTGGATGGTGGTGATGCTTCTCACGACGTCCACGGGACTACACATGAAACCTTTATAAGAACGCTTACGCAACCAGATCGATCACTCTCTTGTGGATTCTCATCTCGAGGTGCTCCCAAGAGTTGGTACCCTCACCGCAAGGGGACTTGCGGGTGGTGATACGGAGGAACTTGGTGGGCATGGGCACGGGTCCGGAGACCTTCACCTTCTTGTCGAGGGCAATACGCTTAATATCGGCGCAGACTACAGGATTAGACAGCGCGGTGACAACGGTAACGTACCCTTCTCGATGGGCTTCACCTTGGTGGAGGTGAGGGTAATGCGAATACGATGCACTTCCTCGTTGGCAACCTTTTCCTTATCCATGGACATAGTAGAGGGCTGTTATAAGCAGACTGTAACCTGAACTAGTTATGAGAACCAACGGTCGACAGAGAGGCGTTCGGTGGTTTGTTCGTAGAAAAGGCTGGAGCGGTTTCGACGAATCACTGTTCGGTGGAGGTGTTGAAGCCTGATTCCGCCGTGCCATTTCCGATTGAAACCGCTTCCTTCCTTCCATTCACTCTCCTGTTTGAGCAGAATAATTGCACTTACACTCCTATTCGAACTTGAATTGTATGTTTCGTTTCGTTTTTGTGGTTTGGCATTGCCGCAGCGCGTTGCGCCGTGGTGGTGTGATTCTCCACAGCGCTTCGCCTATTTCCTATTGTTTCGATTTCTAACGATTTGTCGTAGATGGAAAGAATCGATAAGAGCCACATTCTTACTGCCAAGGACGTCGAGGCCATGCCGCTCATCAAGGCTTACGCCGACTTCCTGAAGCGCTCCGGAAAGATCGAGCTCCCCAAGCTCCACGATCTGATGAGAACCAAGGTCTACAGCGAGTACACTCCCTACGATGACGACTGGTACTACATCCGTTGTGGTGAGTGGTTCATTTCACTTGTCTTACGATTAGCTGCCATCGCTCGCCACCTCTACATTAGACCCTGCGGTATCAACACGCTCCGTGACGCCTTCGGTACCAAGCACCGTAATGGTGTGCGCCATGCTTACCACGATCATGTGCGTCTCTCCCCACACTCATTCACGGAATAGGCGAACGGCAACCTGATCCGCCACTGCATCCACAACCTCGAGAAGATGGGTCTCGTGGAGGAGGCTGCGAACGGTGGTCGCAAGCTGACCAAGAACGGACAGAAGGAGCTCGATCTCACGGCGAGAAAGCTGTAAGGGAGTGGCTTAGCGGGTGCAATTCAGTTCTTTCCACTGTTTCCCAACAAACACGTCATTCCTCCACCCAATCGAGACTCTTTTGAATCGCCTTGCGCCAGCCGTTGATTCTCCTGTCGATTCCCTCCTGGTCCATAACGCCGTGATAGCTACGTGTGATTCCCTCCACTCACGCCCACATCTTCCCAATCATCCACTTCTCTCTGATGTCCTCGAGCGACTTCCAGTAGCCCACAGTGAGTCCAGCCGCGAAGCAGGCGCCCAGCGCCGTCGTCTCCGTCACCATCGGAATCACGATATCCGTGTTCAGAATGTTGGCTTGGAACTGCATCAAAAAGGCGTTCTTCGTCATGCCGCCGTCCACACGCAGCGCCTTGATCCGCAGCCCGCTGTCCTTCTCCATGGCGTCGAACACGTCGTAGGTCTGGTAGGCGGTCGCCTCCAGCACGGCGCGGCAGATGTGGTTCTTGTTGATCATGCGCGTCAGGCCCACCATCACGCCACGCGCGTCCGACCGCCAGTACGGCGCGTACAGCCCCGAGAACGCGGGCACGATGTACATGCCCTCGGAGGAGTCGACGCTCGTCGCCATCGCCTCGATCTACACCTCACCGCCTCGCTCCACACGCACTTCCGAGCTTGACCGAATGATCCCCAGGTTGTCGCGCAGCCACTGCACCAGCGCTCCTGCGATCGTCACGCTCCCCTCCAGCGCGTAGTGCACCGCGCCCTCCTTGCCCAGCTGGAACGCCACCGTCGTCACCAGACCGTTCTTGCTCTGCACGATCTTCGTGCCCGTGTTCATGAGGATGAAGCACCCCGTGCCGTACGTGTTCTTCATCTCGCCCTCGCCGAAGCACGTCTGACCGAACAGCGCCGCCTGCTGGTCTCCCAGCGAGCCGCTGATGCGCACGCCCTCGAGACAGCCCACGCCGGTGCCATAGACCTCGCTGCAGGAGCGAATCGTGGGAAGCACCTCTCGATGCACGCCGATGATCGCCAGCAGCTCTTCGTCCCAGTCGTGCGTCTCGATGTTCATCATCATCGTACGACTCGCGTTCGTTATGTCCGTGGTGTGGATGCCCCCGTTGACGCCGCCCGTCAGATTCCAAATCAGCCAGGAGTCGATGGTGCCCACGAGCATCTTTCCATCTTCCATCGCCTTCTTCACCTCGGGGAGGTAGGTAATGGCCCAGTACAGCTTCGGCCCCGTAAAGTACGAGGAGAGAGGAAGACCCGTCCTCTGGTGGTACCATTCTTTGTCGTGCAGGTCCGTGAAGTGGTTGATCACCTCGTCACCGCGACAATCCATCCATACGATGGCATTGTACAGAGGCATTCCGGTGGTTCTATGCATCAGCTCGGAGGACAGTGACGGACTTGTCCCACATCACGAGCGTTTCTCTCTGATTCGTAATACCCACGGCGGCAAGAGAAGAAAGGGATATAGAACCCTTCTCCAAGCAGTCCGAGATGCACGTCTACATGTAATAGCATATGTATTTGTCCACTTTCACACTCTCCAGAATCGTCATGGGATCGTGCTCCACCCATCCGGGATGGGGATAGATTTGCTCGTGCTCCTTCTGAGACACACTGACAACGGAACCATTGTGATCGAACACGATAAAGCGCGAACTAGGATGAATTGGCATGCGCATTGTAGCTACCTAGTTGTACCCTGATCAATCGCAGCGCAGTACATTACGGATATGGCAAATATGACTCGATATCAATCCCACGACCCCCACTCTTTGAGTATGTGTCTGCTCATCTAAACACAGTGTTGTTATCGCGTTCCGTTCTTCTTGTTGTCCGCAATGCAACAAGGAGGGAGTAACGACAACAGCCGGTTGTGTTCTGTTCTGGATATCTGCTGTCCCTTTCTGAGCGTATCCGTCAGCTTTCAATCGTTTAGCGTGTAGTGCCATGAAATTGTGTCTCTGCGCTGTGTGAATTCCGCTCTCCGCGACTGTGGGATGTTTTTCATCAGTATGATTGGCATAGGGTCCTTCAAGTCATCCGTTTTCCTCCAGTCCCTGTTGGACTGTCCCTTGGAGAAGTACAATGTGATCACGTCCTTTCGCATCCCTTCCTGTCACATTCAGATACTGGAACCAGTGTATTCAATCCAACAATCTGCCGCTTGAGTATGACAGCCTCTACAACCGACTTCGCAGTTACGGGTTTGGAGAGACGTTCATTCAGAGCGAAGGAGTTATTGGTGATGATTGCTATTATTACTTTCATGGTATAGGAGACATTTCGCGAGATATCAACCGAACGTTTCCGACCCACATCCTGTTCCGCCACATCGGTGGTATGGGACAGATTATGTTGGAGAACGTATTGCGGTGTATTAGCGAATATTGCCCCTCGATCGGGTATTGCCAGGTGAGAGTATTCTGAAATGATTAGATGCAGGGAATGAACTTTGTGGTAGGCGTCATTCTCATCGGAATGGTCGATCCGCAGGGCTTTGGCTTCGGGGACGACGAGAAGAAGAATGAAACGATCATCCAATACGCAATGATGTACTTATATTATTATTCCGTTTCCTGTAGGAAGTCCCAATCCGCGATTGATAAGTGCGCCTTCTCCATTCTGATTAATCTCATTCAACTTTTGCGCATGGAAGGGCTGTGGTCGTCTGGAATCCCCGAGCTGAAGCGATTCATCTTCATTCTCCAGAAGTACATGCAGTACTCTTGCGAGAAAGGAGTATGACGAATAGAATTCACTGCCCTTCTCTTCTGACCTATTTTGAGGGAATCGGATACGATGTGAGCATTATCGTCTCAAAGTGGTTCATCACGCTCTTTGCCTATGTAGTGTCCGTGGCGAGATGATGACGATTAGACGCTTCCCTTCCCTCTGCTCTTCCGGTTATGGGGATACATCTTCCGAGAAGTCCGCATTTCGCAGTCCCATCATCTCTAGAAATGGGCAGGGATGATGCGCATCACGATCGGTCTGCTCCAGTACTTCGAGAAGGACATGCTGTCGAAGGACATTGTAGAATTGTCAATCATGATGAAGGACGTGCGGACCGAGTGGTTCCAGTCCATCGAAGAGCAGAAGAAGCTGTTCTACATGATTATCGCGTTGAACGACGTTCAGGGTTGCGCGAGCGAATCATGATTAGATCACGGAGGAAACGTACAAAAGCTACGTGGAGTGCTACGACCTTGAAATCGCGCACCAATCCGAGCTCGTCATGAACTACACACCTGTCGTGTGGAAGATGCTGATGCTGATGATGCGTAGAGACAAGCGAGCGCTGCTGAAGAAGCGCGAGAAGATCAGTCTGGACATCTCGGCGATTCGCGAGAGGCTGGAGGGCGTCAGCGAGAAGGAGTACAAGATCAAGCTGGAGCTCCACAAGCTGTCCTCTCAGCTAAGCGAGATGAAGGACGAGGAGGCGGAGCTGAATGAGTACAAACACGTGCGCACCGAATCGTGCGGGTCATGTGTAGGAGATGGTGACGCAGGTGGAGTCGTTGATGTACATGGACCAGCACATGACGGCGAGCGAGTCGGCGAAGGAGGACGAGATGGCGAAAGAGTCGTTTCTGCGGCAGCAGGATGTCACGTTCATTTGCGAGAAGATCAAGAAGGTGACGGCGCAGCTGAAGGCGAAGAAGGCGGAGGTGAGTGCGATAGAGAAGAAGATCGAGGGTGTGAGGCAGCGTCGGGGTTGCGAGAACGAGTGAGGCGTAGAATGGTCCGTGTTGCTTCACGACAAGGAGGTGTTGAAGGCGGAGCTGATGGAGGTTGTGAAGGAGCACTCCAGTTTGTTAGTAGGAGATGGTGTTGAGTCGTGATGGGTAGAAGTAGTTGTGTTTGTTAAGAGACAGGAGAGTAGGGTATAAAGAAGTGTTGAAGCATACCAACGTCTGTGGGTGAGAGAACGAAGAGACGAAAACCTCCTTCGATTGAGACGGCTGTTCGGTAAAGGAATGCGCCCGGAAGGTCCACGTTCTCGAGACTGGGCATATCTACGCCTTATCGCATGACTGATGAGAAGAACGAGCGAGCGTGATGTTCTGAGGATAGCGGAAGGACTTATTGCCCGTGAGGGTTTCGAGTTTGGGCAAGTCTACTTCGTCAAAGCCTCTTCACTTCACCACTTCGCAGAACCAGTGCAGACTGTCCACGCTCTCTGAACTTGAGCGCGTTAATGCCCATTTCAATGGAGCTCACTTCGGGCAAGTCTATTCCGTCACTCCAACATGGAGACACCACCCTCAAACACGGCGTGAGAACAGTCGTTGAATGCGCTTTC
>ENA-UEQW01002119-UEQW01002119.1-human-gut-metagenome-genome-assembly--contig:-NODE-2119-length-15459-cov-4.454492_pt1 | contig 15459 bp, 15 predicted proteins | sample MGYA00242947_ERZ507947 | MGnify/ENA primary metagenome ERZ507947 (study PRJEB26167, sample SAMN06115421) | human gut metagenome | host: Homo sapiens | place: China:Guizhou | collected 2015-03-17... | reverse complement strand
TGGTTGGGAATTAAGGCGAGTGCTTTGATGATGATCGTTTATGCGGCATTTACATTCGTTCTTCTGATGGTGGGAGCTAAATATTTTGCATTGATCTTTGTAGATCCGTCGGAAACGGAAATACTGTTGGATACCGAGTTGTTCCTGCATGTCTCCTGTATGTTCTTCCCGATGCTTGGTTTGTTGTGCATCTTGCGTTATACCATTCAGGGAGTAGGATATACCAATCTTGCCATGTTCTCCGGAGTGGCGGAGATGATTGCTCGTATTCTTGTCAGTCTCTATGCCGTACCGGTATTCGGTTTTATTGCTGTCTGTTACGGTGATCCGATGGCTTGGATAGCGGCAGACTTATTCCTCGTGCCGGCCTTTATCTATGTTTATCGCAGGTTGAAGAAGCAGGTATTTACGAATAGTCAGGTTACGCAAACGGTGGCATGATTGCCGGTTGGTGGCTTGCGTAACCCGACTTGCAGTTTGCATAACCCGGTTTGTGGCTTGCGTAACCTGGTTTGCTTTGATTTTATTTCGGATATTTTAATCTTGTACAGGGTATAGCGGGTTTCCGCTTTCGTCTACCTCTGTCCATTCTTTCACACTGACATTGGCGAATGAGATGGAGTTTTCATTGATAACTGCCCGGAAAAGGTATGAATTTCCGGCTGACAGGAGGTTGTTGGGTGGAGTGAGCGGAGTGGTGTAGGTACGTGAAAAGCTCTCTCCGTTTACCATCAGCTCCAGTGTCAAAGTCATGGGAGAGGAGCTCTTTACGGGTAACATGATATATTGTACGGTGAAGTCGTTGATTCCCATATCGGCTGCTTTGTCATAGCTGACTTCCGAAGTGATGATACCTGTTGACAAATCCATGATTGCGCCCGGTTTCGGTGGGGTGATGGTAGCGGAAAGTATCTTGTTTAAAGTGATATTTTCTCCTCCGGCGATCGCTACAACTACTTGCGTGGCTGCGTGTTGGTAGGTTATGGGGATATTTATCTGTGAACTGGCGATGTCCTGATGAACTGCGTGCCACCAAAGATAATCTACTCCGTTGGATAAAGGTTCGGATAGTCCGTTGGTGAAAGTAGGCGCCGGGCTGGTGGAATTGCATGATACGGCATAAAAGCTATAGATAGCATTGCTCAAATACATTTTATATCCTAGATTTCCTGTCAGTACACCGGGGGAGGAGGTGACATAGTTGCCTTGAGCAACGGGAGCGCCTGTGATATTGTTCGATGTGTTGGCTGTATAGGCACACAACCAGCTTTGAAGTCCTTTTCCCATGGGGGACATGGCTCGTGTGATGTTTCGTCCTTCTACGGAAGCACTGAAAGTAATCAGCGCATTCTCTTTGGTCGGATTACCGTTGTTGTCATCATTGCCGGAGCCGGATGAGCCTCCGTTGTTTTCTTCGTCAGGATAGTTGATGTAGATATTGTTTTTGGAGCAGGCTCCCAGTAGCAGCATTGCTAAAGCAGATACGGCTAAATACTTTGTAATGCGGAATTTGATGTCCATAGTCAGGTTCTTTTTGAAAATTAGTAATTACCCCTATATACATTTCAAAAAGAATTTGGTTCATGGCTTAATCATATTTTTTTATGGAAATCGGCCTCTTTCTGTATGCAGAGAATGTCTCCGTATATGGGATGGCGGAACTCTATATATTCGGCATGGAGGTATAGTCTGTCTGCTTTCTTTCCGTAGAGTTCGTCTCCAAGTATGGGGCATCCCAAGCCTTCCGGATGGGCGGCGTGTACTCTTAACTGATGTGTGCGTCCGGTCAATGGATAGAAGACAATCCGGGTGTATTTTCTTGACTCATTGATATTCCTTTCTGATTCATCAATCCTGTTTGATTCGTTGAAAGTGTTTTCAGATTCACTGGTAATTCTTTCAGACTCACTGATGATCTGATATTCTGTAATCGCTTCTTTCCCATGTTCGCTACTGACCATTTGCCGAGGGCGGTCGAGAGGATTCAGACAAAGAGGGAGTTCGATTCTTCCTGTATTTCTTGTTCTTTCTGCTTTTGCTGTTTTTTTCGTTGATACAGTTTCCTTTGCTAGTAATATAGCTTTCTCTGCTATTGGCTTTGTCTCCTTCTCTGTTTTTATTATCGCCCCATCCAGCACAGCCACATAGCGTTTCTTGATACTTCTGTTTGCGAATTGTGCCTGTAAATCCTGATGTACCTTTTTTGTTTTGGCAACGAGTAATAATCCTGAAGTAGCCATATCGAGCCGGTGTACAATCATAGGACCGGTAGCTTCGGGATATTTCTTTTTCAAACGATGATAGACTGAATCTCTGTCCTCCGCTTTTCCTGGAACGGACAACATCCCTGCCGGTTTATTGACTACCAGCAACCATTCATCTTCAAACACGATTTCCAGTTCTTCCTCTTCATGAACAGGATTCAGCAGTGAATTTTCGTCTACCTCCAATCCTTGCAACATGTGTTGCAGAATCGGTTCGCACTTCCCTTTGCAGGAAGGATAATAATATCCGTGATGCCGGATTTCGTTTTTAGGAGAGTCGCCCCACCAGAATTCAGCCATAGCCAATGGCTTTAATTGATGAAGATACGCATATTGTAATAACTTAGGCAAAGCACATTCACCCGCACCGGCAGGAGGAACTTTCTGAACCGTTTGCTCGAAAATAGTATATAAGTCTTTCACCTCTCCTTGGGCATTTAGCATCCGGAATTGCTCGAATAACTTTCTTTGTAAAGCTGCTGAACGTTCTTTTCGTTCGGTTTTCAATCGCTCTATTTCAATATCGAAGTGCCTGACTTCCGTTTCGAGCTCTTCCAATCGTTTTTTCCATTCCTTTTCCAGTCGTTTGTATTCCGCTTTTTGGTATTGGCTTTCCCGAATCAGGGAGGCTTGTTCTTCTTCGGAAAGCTCCGGAGATGACTGGCGGCGAATCTCTCTCGCCTCCTTTGCCATTTTAAGCTCCGCTTTTGCTTGATTCAAAACAGCTTTAGCCTGTTCCGTTTCTATCTTCCATTTCTCTTTTGAATCGAGATAAGAACTACTGTTTTCCAATTCACGAATACGGATATTAATGGCAGAAATCTGTTCTTCTTCGATTTTGAAGAATCCCTCTGGTTGTAATAGGTCATAAACAGGAGGAACGAAATAAGGATGCAGATTCTTTCCGTCCAGATTGCCGGAGAAAGCTGCAAGATAACCAATCTGATTTTCTTCGTTGTTTGTTATTCTGTTGTTCGTTTGCACAATCAACACTCCAAACATCTTTCCGGAAGCCAATTCCTCTTGCCATTCTTTCCGGCTTGCAATATATTCTTTCACTTCTTCCGCTGCCAACACGCACAATGGATGAGGCGTATAGTGGAAAGGATAAGTGAATTTATCCGGTAACGCAAGGTGAGAAATGGGTTGCTTGAAAAAATGTATCATCGGTTTATATATATGAATGAATGTGATTACCTTTGCAAAAGTAAAGTAAATCCGTGAATTATCGAATGAAGTAACATGAATAGAATGGGAGAGAAACCTAAATTTGCCTTTCTTGGCAACAGTCACATGGCATTTTGGGCATTGGATGTCTACTTTACTTCCGGAGTTGACTCTCGACGATTTACATTTGAATGGCAGGGGTTACAGTATTTTGTCAGAAGCACTGAAACGGGCTTCCGGTTTGTAAAACATACCTAAATACTTCATTCCTTGCTTTTATTTATAAATTTGGTGGCATATCAGTTTATTTTTCCTATTTTTGTCCCCAATTTAATAGTAAATAACCCCCATAAAAACGATAAGACTTATGGAAAAAGTAATTATCAATTCGTACGAAGAATTCGAAAAACTAGTAGGCCAACAGATAGGTGTTTCCGATTATGTGGAACTCTCGCAGGAACGTATCAATCTTTTTGCTGATGCAACGCTGGATCATCAATGGATTCATGTAGATACGGAACGTGCGAAAGTAGACAGCCCTTATCATAGCACGATTGCTCATGGCTACCTGACATTATCCATGCTTCCTTATTTGTGGAATCAGATTATCCAGGTGAATAACCTGAAAATGATGATTAACTACGGCATGGACAAAATGAAATTCGGTCAGGCTGTATTGTCAGGACAGAGCATCCGTCTGGTGACTACTTTGCACTCGCTGACTAATCTGCGTGGTGTGGCAAAAGCGGAAATCAAGTTTGCTATCGAAATAAAAGACCAACCAAAGAAGGCGCTGGAAGGAATTGCTGTGTTCCTTTATTATTTCAATTAATGGCAAGCTGTTAAAGAAACAGATTTTATCCCCGGAAATGATCGAAATACGTCTTAAAAGTTAGATACAAAAACTTTTGGGATGTGCTTCAGATGGATCGTTTCCGGGGATAATTTTATCCTTTTACTCCCATAAATCTGAACGGCTGTGCCGGTTTAAACTCTTTCGTTGCATTTCCATGATAAGTTTCACCGTTTGCGATAGATAATTTGAGTACCGGAGCTCCTTCCGACAAGTCTGTTTCCCGTAAGTTTACCCAGAATGTATTAGGTGTCAGACTTGATTCGAAGAAGTAGAGCAAATTCTTACTATCCGATACCGTTCTCCATTGTGTGGTGGAAATTTCCGGAAATTCGGGAGTGGATATGCCATAAGGAACAGAAGTATTACGGATAACGCTGAATACGCTTGCCACGGCTATTCTCACATCATCTGTTGGGGGCAGGGCATTGATATAAAAACTGGCTCTTGCAAAACGGTCGGACGGACGGTTGGTTCCGGGCAGGAAGCTCAATCCACCTATTGATTTCCAGTATTCGTTTAGTGCCAGTTGCTTGTTGTAGGTAGGGGAGTTGGTCATTACTTTGTACTCCTTGCTGTGGTAAACAGTCAGCTTTCCACTCGTATATTCGAATATTGCACAATCGCCCGTTGCGTCGGAAATAGATAAATGCAAGGTTGCCAGGCGGGAACCATCCGGCATCAGGTCCGATACCACTTGGAAAGTGTTTTCATCAATGAAAGCGACAGCCTCGTCTACGGTGGCGAAGTTATCCAGCATATATTGCACCCATGCAGTAATGGCAAGTCCCGGTTTACTTTGATCTCTGACCGGATACTCCGTTTCGGGCAACCATAACAGATTGGCAACCAACCCTTTTTCATTCATCCCGTCTGTACTGGCAATCTCGAAAGCCGAAGTCACCACGCTGCCATACTTGGACGTCCATTGCAGGGAGTTGGCTCCCGTTTCTCCATTTCTTTCCATACCTTTGGGAAATACCCAAAGATTGCTGTGCATTTCTGTTTTCCAGTCCATAGACCGGCCGGTTACCACCATTCCATTTTTTCCCGAATAAACGACTCTTGTACACATAATTTTAATTTCTAGTTAAAGGTTTATTATAAGCTGCTTTCACGAGGTATTCAACCGATGCGGATTCATCTCGCAAAAGCATATTCTCAAAACAATAACGTTTCATTTATGTTTTAGATACATATCAGATATTAATAAAGTATCAAAAAACAGGTATTATGTCATTAAGTAATCTTCTCATCATATTTTCGTCATCGTTTATGGCGCTGTTTCCGGTGATAAACCCTTTGGGGAATGGTTTTGTCGTCAATGGATTCTTTACAGACCTCGATCCTCAACAACGGAAAGCAGCCATTCAGAAGCTGACGCTCAATTTTATAATGATCGGTGTAGGGACATTGGTGATAGGACATCTGTTTCTATTGATTTTCGGTTTGGCTATTCCTGTTATTCAGTTAGGAGGTGGAATATTGATTTGTAAGACGGCAATGGAGCTGTTGGGCGATTCAGGTTCGTCTGATAAAGAAGAAGCCAGTAAGAATGTAGACGGTTTCAGATGGAAAAACATCGAGCAGAAGATATTTTATCCCATCACGTTTCCTATCAGTATCGGACCGGGCAGTATATCGGTTATCTTTACTTTGATGGCGTCTGCCAGTGTTAAAGGCAAATTGTTGCAAACTGGGATTAATTATTTGGTCATTGCGCTTGTTATTATTTGTATGGCGGCCATCTTTTATGTATTCCTTTCACAAGGGCAGAGGTTTATTCAGAGGTTGGGACCGGTGGGAAATCAAATTATTAATAAGCTTGTTGCTTTTTTCACTTTCTGCATCGGTATTCAGATTTCGGTGACGGGTATATCCCAGATATTCCATCTGAATATACTCTAATTGAACGGTGAGATAAAAGCGATAGAAATTATCTGTTTTTCTTTGCTTTCATGGCTTTCAGGGTGTTTTTTCGTACGGAACGGATAGCGGGAACCAGTAAGTCGGGCTCCATGATTTCCAGTATTGTGCGTAATTCCTGTTGCAGTTCCGGGATGGAGCGTGTCAGTTGATAAGCCAGTTTCATGCAGAGCGATTGCACGCCCGGTGGTTCCTCGCGGGATATCATGCGTTCCATGCAGAAATCAAGGAAATCCACTCGTGGCGGATCGGCGGCAGGTTGCTGGCATATCAGGTTCAGGATCATTCTCCGTTTTCCCGAGTGTGGGCAGGTCATGGCAGCGTCAATCAATTCTTCTTGTTTCCGGCTCAACCATTCTACATCTGCCTTGGAGAAATGAGTACATACCCACAATGCCTGATAGGAAACAATGTGGTCTTTGTCGAATATCAGCTGGTAGACTTCTTCTCTAAGACGCTCGTCGTCCTGTATGAAATGGAGTACTTCTCTGATATCTTCAATGTGTACACGTTCGGATAATCTGGCACGTAAGTTCATGTTTCTTTCGTTTTTGGGAAATTAATCTCTATTAGTGGAATCAGCTTCCGGCAGTTGCAAATGAAGAATAGGGAAAGGTTTACCCATGCTGTCCGTTTCATCTCTGCCGATGACTTGGAATCCCAAATGGAGATAGAACTGGAGTGCTTTTTCATTCTGCTCGTTTACGTCCACCTTATCCATATGTTTTTTGTCTCTTGCATATTCCATTAATCGTTTGCCATATCCTTTTCCCTGTTCGTCGGGGTGTACGAATAACATTTCGATCAGTTCGTCGCTCAATCCCATGAAGGCGGCAATCTTTCCGTTGGCATTCCGGATAACAAAAAGTTCAACAGCGGGTAGATAATGCTTCCGCACCAGTGGTTTATAGAACTGGATATGTTCTTCCGTCAGGAAATCATGCGTGTGGCGAACGGACATTTCCCATACATGGAGGATTTCATCATAGTCTTCCGGAGTAGGTTGGGAGATGCCGGGCAGGTAGTAGCACTGGTGGTCGTAGATGTTTCCGTTGTAAGTCAGTTCTGCCTGATGAAGTGTACCTTCATAGATGAAACCGTTCTTTTTCAGTACTTTCTGCGAACGTTTGTTGTGCGGATAACAGGTAGCTGTGATGAGGCTAAGCCGCAATTCTTCAAAGCCATAGTTGAGGACACCCTGCACTGCTTCGGTCATGTATCCTTTGCCCCAATAAGATTCGTCGAGCCAGTAACCCAACATTCTCACTTGCGGATTTTCGCGTTTAGGGTCGGGGATAATTCCTACGGAACCGATTAGCTGTTTTGTATCTTTTAGTATCACTGCCCATATTCCCTCTTGGTTGATAAATGTGGAATGAAGTATCCGGCGGGATTCATCCAACGTACGATGGGGTGGCCATCCGGCATTGTTTCCCAAATTCGGGTTCTGGCAGCAAGCGAAAAACGTTTCTGCATCTCTTTCTTCGAAAGGGCGGAGAAATAAACGTTCTGTATGGAGCGTCACGGGGGGAATATTTTCTATGTCAGTTTCCTGTCTTGCTTTGTTTTTCGATTCGTTTGCTGTTTTCCGATATACGCACTCAATCCGGTTTCCGTCAGGATCGAGGACTACACTTTCAAAGTATCCGTCTCCCGAAGTGCGCGGTTCGCCGGCGATGGTATATCCTTCCGAACGCATTTGTTCGGTGAAGCGTAATACTTCTTCCTGGCTGGGGAAGGTGAAAGCAAAGTGTGTCAGTCCAACCCTGTTTTCTTCAATGGGAGTGTTCTGTACATCTGTACGGCTCATCAGTTCCAAGTCTGTTCCCTCTCCAAAAGAGATAAAATAGGACTCGAATCCTTTCTTGGGATTGATATATTTTTCGTTGCTTTTTCCTCCGAAGAAGCGGACATAGAACTCTTTTAGTTCTTCCAGACGAAAAGTCCAGATAGCGATATGATGTAGTTTCATATAAATGAATTTTCTAATTTCTATTACTTTGTTTCAATCTTCATTCGTACCGAATGTCTTTGTCTCCATCTTAATGCTGCATTACATATTCGTAAACGATACGGGAAATATCAGCGATAATTTTACTGTTCGCTTGATTATTTTCTTCAGAATCCTTCACGAAGACAGCTATACTATAAGTACGTCCACCGGGCAAAAGAACGAAACCGATGTCATTACAACCGATTTGTTGTCCTTTCGCATTAAGATCTCCCGTTCCGGTTTTATGGCCTACGGTTACTTTTTTGTCGAGCAACGGAGCAACCAGACGGTCTTGTCCGGTTTGACACTCCACCATTGTTTGAAATATGAAGTCTTTGTACACTTTGGGAAACAATGGCTTCTTACGGAATATTTCCACTAATTCGGCTGCGGCTAACGGAGTAGTCCAGTTTTCATAACATAGGTTCAAGTCTTCGTGCATGGCAGTTTCCGTACCGGCAATGGCACATTCCCGAATTCCCAGTGAATGGATATACTTGTTTACGGCATCCGGACCTCCCTGATAATCAAAAAGAATATCGCAGGCATTGTTGTCACTCTGTTGGAGTGTATATTTTAGCAGGTCGGCAATACTCATTTCAATTCCGCCCTGCGGATATTTATCCCGTAGCGGACTGTAAGTATCCGGCTTTAAATCTGATTTTTTGATTGGCAACCGGGTGTCCAGTGATTGTTTTTTCTTTCCCATATAATCGGCCAATGCCAACGCCTGATGAAACTTGAATACGCTCATCAACGGGTAGTGAATGTCATTATTGACAGTTACCGTATCTTTTCCGTTAATAATAACGGCAATCCCTATTTCAGCTTTCTTATCTTTGATTGCCTGTTTCAACTGTGTTTCAAGTTTGCTTTGTTGGGCAAGCAGGAGGGTGGGTACTAAACAAAGAAGCACTATGAATGAACGCATAATCAATTTCCTCTTTTAACGGGTTACTAATTCTCTATTGAAATCACATTCTCTATTGAAGTCACAAAGGTATAAATAGTAATTGCCTTTGCAAATTCTCATCCCAAAATAGTGATGTCGGATAAGAAATTCCTACTTTTGTGAATAAATTGATAAGTGAATAGATGTTATGATAAGATGTCAGTCGGCATTGTTTCAGCATGTAACATAAATACAGAAGGAGATACGAATAAGAGGGTTATATAAAAGAGTAAATATTCATTATGATTACATTAGATAATTTTGAGAGCTGTGTGCCATATAGAATATTAGTGCGCGGAGAAGAGTATTATGAAACAGGGGCTGTTTCTGAATTGGAAGAAGATTCGCCCGGTGAATGGACTGCGACAGTAGAGGGTACGGAGAATTATAACGTAGAGATATCTATGGACGGAAAAGAAATAGAGTCTTGGTACTGTGATTGTCCGTATGATGGGGAGATTTGTAAACATGTAATAGCCACCTTACTGGCAATTCGTGATAATGAGAAAAAGGTGAATCGCAGTGCCTTTTCCAAGATGAAAGTAGAGGTAGAGGAAGCCGTCGTTATAGATGAAACTGTGGACATACAACAATTGCTGTCATTCGTTAACCCACAAGAACTTTCACAATTTATATATGAATATGCCACTATGCATCTTGAGTTTAAAACAGCCCTTTTGAATCGTTTTATGGCTAAAGAGTTGTCTGCAACATCAAAAGAAAAGGATTACAGAGTAGAGATTCAGAAAGTGTTTAATGACTCTTATTATAACAAAAAGCCTCGTTATCATAATCGTTATGATGATTTTGACTGTGATTGGGAAACTGTTTTCAATCGGATGGACACTTTTTTGGAGAAAGCAGACTTCTTTTTGAATGTGGGAAACATAGATACTGCTATTGATATAGCTCTTCAAACTCTTCGTTCAATCGGTGAGAATTATGAGGATGAACTTTTGTATAATGATGATCTCTATCCTTCTGATTATTGTGAGCAGGCAGGAGATTTGCTGATAAAAGTAATTGAGCACCCTAAGACCACCCAAAAGCAAAAGACGGCGATTCTTCAGGAACTAGGTCAGCTGGCTAAACTATCTACTTATCGTGATTATGACCTTTATGATATAGACGAATTGCTGATGCAAATAAATCTTTCCATTCAACCGGCAGAAAAAGCGTTGGAATTGATTGACAAACTCTTGGAAGAAAGAAAAGATACTTACGACTTATATCAAATCGTTCTTCGGAAAGTCAATCTGTTAACCGAACTGCATGAAGAGCAAAAAGCAGCTGATACGATTTGTCAATACCTTTATTTAACTGAAATTCGAGAAATGGAGGTGGATAAATTGATTGCCAGTTGTCAATATGATGAAGCTATCCGTTTGCTGAATGAAGGAATAGAGATTGCGGAAAAAGAAGAACATATCGGAACCATAGAGGAATGGTTGAAAACTAAATTGAGGATTTACGAGATGACTCATCAAACTTCTGAAGTCATTAATACATGTCGTTTATTGTTTGTGTCAGGTGGGGATAAGTTAGAATATTATAGGAAACTTAAAACTCTTGTTCCGAAAGAAGAATGGAAGAGCTTTCTGGATGCAATGATGGAAGAGACTCATTTTAGTGAATATTTTTCTTTTGGCGCGAATGATGAGGCTGAAATTTATGTGAATGAAAGGGATAATGAGCATTTGTTCAAATTGCTATCATCAACCAGGTATCATCAACTGGAAGCATTGATGAAGTATTCTTATTATTTGAAAGACACTCATTCGGAGCAATTGATTGCTATATATACCTCTTTGTTGAATGATTACGCAGAACAAAATGTGGGGCGGACTCATTATGAATTGATAGCACAAGCGTTGTTGTGTGCAAAGAAACTTAATGGGGGACAGGCGGCAGTGAAAACGTTGGTTGCAGAGTTCCGGGTAAAATATAAACGTCGTCCGGCAATGATGGAAGTATTGGCGAGGTTTTAAAATACTTAGTTATAAGTTTTTTTGTATCTCTGTTGTTTGGGGATGACAAAGTTCGTACCTTTGTAAAGTTACAAATAAGAATGATAATGAAGAAGTCTATAAAACGTTTACCCAAACGTACACAGGAAGAATTGACAGTCTTGCTGGATTTAGTGTGTAAAAACATCGAGAATTGTCAGATGGTTATCCTGTTCGGAAGTTATGCAAGGGGAAACTATGTTTTATGGGACAGTAATATCGAATTTGGTGTTCATACTTCCTATCAGAGTGATTACGATATTCTTGTCGTCGTGACCGGACAGACTAAATATGTGGAAAGAAAATTGCATCGTATTACGAATCAATATCATGATTTGTTTGCTGGTCGTCGTCATGCTTTTCCACAATTTGTTGTAGAACATATTAATACCGTAAACCGTAATCTGGAAATCAGCCAATATTTCTTTACGGATATAGTAAAGGAGGGTGTTATGCTTTATAATAGCGGCAAACACGAATTGGCTAAACCACGGAAGTTGAGTTTTAAGGAGATTCGGGATATTGCACAAAAAGAATTTGATAGATTATATCCTTATGCGTGTAATTTTTTTGACTTAGTGAAAATATGTTTGTCCAAAGAAGATTATAACTTATCCGCTTTTTTGCTTCATCAAACTTGTGAAAAATTATACTATACTATTCTGATGGTCTTTACGAACTATCGTCCGAAGAGTCATAAAATCAAAGAATTTGGTGGGATGGTAAAGCGTTTCTCACAGGAATTGACAACAGTCTTTCCTCAAAATACAGGTTCAGAAAAAGAATGTTTTGATTTGTTATGCCGTTCTTATATTGAATCCCGCTATAACAAAGATTTCAGTATCTCACAAGAACAACTAGAATACCTTATTTCCCGTGTAGATATTCTGAAAGATATTACTGAACGCTTGTGTAAGGAGAAGATTGCGGAATATGATACAATGACTGAATAATTGTTCCCTGTGAAATAAGTCGGTGTCACATTTATAACTTGAACTCAGAATTCAGCTCTCTATGAAATGAAAAAACAAAATATATCTGTCATCTGTCACAGACTATAATCTAACTTGCAGAGTATAAGTACTTAATGCTGTGATAGCACAAGGTGACAGCAGTGTGATAGCAATAATGCTATCACCTAAAAAACAAAGACAAAATAAAGACGCTGTTCGAAAATAAATGGTATTAGCCATAAATGGATAAGTCGTTCATTTTATTACCCCCGTACTTATGAATTGTGTCCTGCCTTGAAACCAACAGTTTCAAGGTGCGAAACTGTTGGTTCTGCGGTTTGAAACTTTAGTTTATACGCTTGAAACTCTAGTTCCAATTGCTTGAAACCATTGGTTTCTCACCGATGAAACTATAGTTTCCCTTCGCTGGAACTGTAGTTTCAAGCGGAGAAAACTAATTTGTCCCGTAATTAGGTGGTGACAATCCCGTTTCTTTCAGCTAAAGAGATGCTTGATATATCAATAATTCTCTGTATTAAAAACTTGTTTTCTTTGCTGGTTTCGGATATTATGACTAATTTAGCAGTCTCAACGATCACAAAGACGCTGACAAAACAAATTATTATCAAATTAATGAAAATTACTCAATTTCGTAAGAATGAAGATACGATAGCGCTCAGCGTAATGGATCTTGATATACTGGTAAATAAGATAAAGACAGAAATAAAATCCCGTCCTGTTTCTACATTCAGAGAGCATCTGCGATATACTCTTCCCGATGAACGGTGTATGTTTGCCAATAAACTTCCCCAAATAATTCCTGCCGTCGAATTTCGAAAAGTAAACGGTCAGAAACAGATGAAAAACTACAACGGTATTGTAGAACTGACCATCGGTCCTTTATCCAATAAGTCGGAAATCGCTTTAGTGAAACAAAAAGCCTGCGAGCAACCCCAAACCCGTTGTGCTTTCATGGGTTCAAGTGGCAAAACGGTGAAAATATGGACTACCTTCACTCGACCGGACAACTCCCTTCCCAAAACACGGGAAGAAGCGGAACTATTCCACGCCCACGCCTATCGACTGGCTGTGAAATGTTATCAGCCCCAAATCCCGTTCGATATACTTCCCAAAGAACCGACCCTTGAACAATATTCGCGATTGTCCCACGATCCGGACATCATATATCGTCCGGGTTCAGTCCAGTTTTATCTCTCTCAACCATCATCAATGCCCGAAGAAACCACTTTCCGTGAAGCGGTTCAGGCGGAGAAATCTCCATTGACCCGTGCCGTACCGGGATATGATGCGGAAAATGCCTTCCTGATGCTTTTCGAAGCCGCTTTTCGGAAAGCTTATGCCGATCTCCGGGAAGCGGGGCTCGAATTGAGCGAAGACACATGGCATCCTTTAGTTGTTCAACTGGCTAAAAACTGTTTTGCTTCGGGACTTCCACAAGAAGAAGTTGTGAAACGTACTGTTTTCCACTTCTATATGTATAAACAGGAAGAGCTTATCCGGCAAATGATTGGCAATATATATACCGAGTGCAAAGGCTTCGGTAAGAATATCAGCCTAAGCAAAGAACAGCAACTCGCCTTGCAGACTGAAGAATTTATGAAACGCCGCTATGAATTCCGTCATAATACCCAAATTGGTGAGGTAGAATATCGTGAAAGGCTTTCTTTCCGTTTCCGCTTCAATCCTCTCGACAAACGTGCGCTGAATAGCATTGCTTTGGATGCACAAATGGAAGGTATCCCGTTGTGGGATAGGGATATTAGTCGTTATATTTACTCCAACCGCGTCCCTGTATTCAACCCGTTGGAAGATTTCCTCTACCGGCTTCCCGCATGGGACGGTAAAGACCGTATTCGTGCATTGGCAGCCACCGTCCCTTGTAAGAATCCGTATTGGATGGATTTGTTCCACCGTTGGTTCCTCAATATGGTTTCTCATTGGAAAGGAAGCAATAAAAAGTATGCAAACAGTGTTTCGCCCTTACTTGTCGGACCGCAAGGGACACGTAAATCCACCTTTTGTCGGAGCATAATGCCTCCTTCCGAGCGTTCCTACTATACCGACAGTATTGATTTTTCCCGGAAGAAAGATGCCGAACTTTACCTCAATCGTTTTGCGCTTATCAATATCGATGAATTTGACCAGGTGAGTTCGACACAACAAGGCTTCCTGAAACATATTCTGCAAAAGCCTGTACTGAATGTGAAGAAACCTCATGGCAGTGCCGTGCTTGAAATGCGTCGGTACGCCTCATTCATAGCTACAAGTAACCAGAAAGACTTGTTGACCGACCCTTCCGGCAGCCGTCGTTTTATTTGTATCGAAGTGACCGGAGTGATTGACACCAACCGTCCGATAGACTATGAGCAGCTTTACGCACAAGCTATGTACGAATTGGAACATGGCGAACGTTACTAGTTCGACCAGGAGGAAGAAAAGATCATGGTGGAAAACAACCGTGAATTTGAACAAGTCCCGCCGGAAGAGCAACTTTTCTTCCGTTATTTCCGTGCCGCACAGCCTGAAGAAGGGGAGTGGTTGTCTCCAGCGGAGATTATGGAAGATATTCAAAAAGGCAGTTCAATCCCGATGTCTGTCAAGAGGGTTAATTCCTTCGGAAGAATACTGAAAAAGCAAGAAATACCTTCCAAACATACGCGTAGCGGTACACTCTATCATGTTGTAAGACTAATAATCAGGTGACGGCAAAAATGCCATCACCCTGCCGTCACCTCTTGCTGTCACAGTCTTATCGGTTCATTACTAAACTATTAACCCCTAAACTGTGACAGATGACAGCAACTTACCAAATATATTCTTCTGTGTAACGTTGGTAAGTTGGTTCTTCTTTTATTCCTTTATTACGGAATAGTTGTCTGATGTAGGCTTGGTCTTTAGGCATAAGCCCCCGTTCTCCGCGATAAAACCTGTAATATCCTGTTTTTCCATAGTGCCCCACCAATTGTATTCTGATACTGACCGCATCTTCATAAGGGATTCTGTCGAGCAACCGTTTTAGTCCCCATGCCACATGAACTTTGACAGCAGTTTTGAAACATTCGCATTGGTTTCCATCCGCAGGATAACGTGCCGGATTAACGATGGAGATATAAAGATAGTCGGCTATTTTATCTTGCGTAACTACGTGGCGCAAGCATTTCGAGGCTTGTGGACATTGGTCGTTGAAACACCGGGAGAAATTGTAGGGGACAGACGGGCTGTCGGATTCTTCTTTCATCTTGTAGGGTTTATTTTATTTGTGAGATACTGTTGTTTATATGTTAATATACGGGAAAATATTCTTCGCAAAAGTAGGGCTTTATT
>ENA-UEQW01002112-UEQW01002112.1-human-gut-metagenome-genome-assembly--contig:-NODE-2112-length-15502-cov-14.302301_pt1 | contig 15502 bp, 10 predicted proteins | sample MGYA00242947_ERZ507947 | MGnify/ENA primary metagenome ERZ507947 (study PRJEB26167, sample SAMN06115421) | human gut metagenome | host: Homo sapiens | place: China:Guizhou | collected 2015-03-17... | reverse complement strand
TCGAACGGCACGCCGTCCTCCTCCGAACCTTCGAACACCGTGGCGTACATCCGCTCGGCGGGCAGTCCGTAGACGCCATGGAGCAGTTCCCAGGCCCACTCGATCGCCTCCTTCTTGAAGTAATCGCCGTAGGACCAGTTGCCCAGCATCTCGAACATCGTATGGTGGTAGGTGTCGTGGCCGACCTCCTCCAGATCGTTGTGCTTGCCCGAAACGCGCAGGCATTTCTGCGTATCGGCCGCACGCGGATACTTGCGGGGGGCGTTGCCCAGGAAGATGTCCTTGAACTGGTTCATGCCCGCGTTGGTGAACATCAGCGTGGGGTCGCCCTTGACAACCATCGGGGCCGAAGGCACGATAGCATGCCCTTTCGACTCGAAGAAGTCGAGAAAGGCCTGACGAATTTTATTTGACTCCATGATATATTGATTTATCCTATTTTCACGTTCTTGATTTCGGGTTGCAAAATTACACATTTTAAACTAAATTTGCATCCTATTAAAGGAGATTTTTCCGCGATGGGCGAAAAAGGACACAGATTCGGAACCGAAACGCTTCGGACAGGCGCAGAGGAGCTGACACACGAGGCGCAGGTTCTCACGCACGGCGTGATGACGGCCCCGTTCCGGCTCCGCACCTACCGCCTGATCCGCAAGATCCTGATCGGATTCATCCTCGTGTCGATCGCCAACGTCCTCTTCTCCTACTTCTTCTACACGCCCAAGATGTACCGCATCCTGCGCGACAACCGCGAGACGGTGATCAAATACCGCATTCTCCAGGACCGCATCCGCACCGCCCAGCAGCGCGTCGACGAAATACGCCACCGCGACAACTACGTCTACCGCTCGCTCTTCTCGACCGACACGCTCTCGATCCCGGGCGTGTGGCAACCCTACCCCGATTCGAAATACGCCCCGCTCGCCGCCGACGACTACGCCCCGCTGATGGTCGGGACATGGCGGCAGCTGGACGCGCTGGCCCGGACGATCTACCTCGAATCGGTGTCGTTCGACGAATTGCAGCAGTTCTCAAAGAACAAGGAGCAGCTCTCGGCAGCCGTCCCGGCCATCTGGCCCATCGACCGCTCGGCGCTGCACAACAACCACATCGGCGCCTTCAGCGCGCGCCGCATGCACCCCGTGCTGGGCTACATCCGCCCCCACACGGGCATCGACTTCGGCTGCGACCGCGGCACTCCGGTCTACGCCACGGGCGACGCCGTGGTCGAAACAGCCTCGGCCAGCGGCTTCAACGGCGGCTACGGCAAGCAGGTGCTGCTCAACCACGAATTCGGTTACAAGACGCGCTACGCCCACCTGAACGAGGTGCTCGTGAAACCCGGCGAGCGCGTCACGCGCGGCCAGATCATCGCCCGGACGGGCAACACGGGGCGTTCGACGGGCCCCCACCTCCACTACGAGGTGATCCACAAGGGCGTGCCCGTCAACCCGATCAACTATTTCAACCGCAACATGACCCCCGAGGAGTACGAACGCCTGATGGAGAACATGCGCGAGACCAACTTCGAAAAGCTCTGACATGGCAGGTAAAAAGGATTTAGAGCGTCTGCGCAGGCGCAGGCGGCGCAAGCAGCGGATCATCCGCGCCACGGTCCACCTTTTCGTGTGGCTGGGGATGGCGGTGCTCTACTACGTGGGCTTCTCGGTCTTCTTCGACACGCCGTTCGAATACCAGATGAAGCACTCGACCGACCGCCTGCGCCGCGAATACGAGGCGCTGTCCGCCCGGTACGACTCGCTCTCGACCGTTCTGGGAAACCTTTCGGAACGCGACCGCAACGTTTTCCGCATCCTCTTCGAGTCGGAGCCGTACGATTTCGACTCGGAGCACGAACAGCGGCAGAGTTCGACCTACGAAAAGATCGTGGGCCGCTCGACGCGTCAGCTCAAACGCGAACTGCGCGAGAGGGTGAGCGAGATGGAACGACAGCTCGAAACGCTCAACGCCTCGTACCTCGAACTGCAGGCGCGCATCGACACGGCGGGCCGCAGGTGCGACAACATCCCCTCGATCCAGCCCGTGATCAACAAGCAGCTGACGCTGCTCACAGCCTCCTACGGCATGCGCATCCACCCCTTCTACAAGACGCTGCAATCGCATCAGGGCGTGGATTACACCATCCCCGAGGGTTCGCGCGTCTTCGCCACGGCCGACGGCGTGGTGCGCGACGCGGCGCAGCGCAACTCGACGCAGGGCCAGACCGTGGTGATCGACCACGGCAACGGCTACGAAACCTCGTACAGCCACCTCTCGAAGATCAACGTCCGCAAGGGCCAGACCGTGCGGCGGGGCGACATCATCGCCCTCTCGGGCGACACGGGCCTTTCGCTGGCCCCCCACCTCCACTACGAAGTGCGGCTCGACGGCATGCGCGTCGACCCGATCCACTATTTCTTCATGGAGCTGACCCCCACCGAGTACCAACGCCTGATGCGCATCGCCCAGACCGGCATGCAGTCGTTCGACTGACCCGGCCAAGAGCCGGGATTCAGGCGGCAACGAGCCTTTGGAACGAGTCATAGCCGATACACGCCTTCGACCGAATAGCAAACCGAAAAATGGAAAATTCTGAAATCCGCCTTCTTCTGCTCGATTTCGACGGCACGCTGGCCGACACCCGGCGGGCCAACACGCTCTCCTACGTCGCGGCCCTCGGCGAGGCGGGCTACACGCTCACCGAGGAGGAGTATGCGGCCCGTTATTTCGGAATGCGGTGCAACGAGTTTCTCACACGCTTCGGAATCGCCGACCCCGCCGAACGCGAGCGGCTGCGGCTTCGCAAGATCGCCCTCTACCCCACGTTTTTCGACACCGTGCGGCTCAACGAACCCCTGTGGACGTTCTGCCGGCAGTTCCGCGCCGGCGGCGGCCGCGTGTGGGTGGTCTCGACGGGCAGCCGGGCCAACATCGACAACGTGATGCGCCACTTGGGAATCGGCGGCCCCGCGGCAGAGGGCGGGGTCTCCGAAACGGGCTTCCACTCCGGCGGAACGAACCCCGCAGCGCCGCTGGGCCGTGTCGACGGCATTCTCTCGGGCGCCGATGTGGAGCGTCCGAAACCCGCTCCGGACTGTTTTCTGGAGGCCATGCGCCGCGAAGGCTGCACGCCGCGCGAGACGCTGATCTTCGAGGATTCCGCAATCGGCATCGAGGCGGCACGCCGCAGCGGAGCGTCCTATTTCGTGGTGAAATTGTAGACTTAAATCTTGGAGACAATCCGATCCCGACTCGATGCCGGGGCCGTTAAGCGACGGACCGGCTAAAAGCGCAAGCGGAAGGGACGGGGCGCGTGCGCCCCCGCGAATAGTCGCCCGGAGCCAGCGTTAGCCGGTTCGTCGCAGGCAAAGGCATCCGTCGGGGAGTTTTTGGTACTTTTTGCGGAAAAAAGTACATGAAATCCCGCGGCCGCAGGCCGCAAAAACTACCTCTTGCAAATCACGTTGAAATCGCAGAACTTGCAGGTGTCGGCGTCCTCGCACTGGCGGAAGGGCACCGAGGGATCGTAGAGTTCCGCCAGCGTTTGGCGCACCAACTCCTCGAACCGTTCGGCATAAAGCGTGTAACGTCCGCCGCGGACGCCCGTTTCCCGGTCGTCGAGCGTCGGCAGGTAGTCGGGACGGTTCATCGCCCGCACGTAGTAGAGCGCGGGTTCGGCGTCGACGCCCCGCGTACGGTAGAGCATCATGGCGTAGAGCAAGGTCTGGAGGATGTTCGAAAGCCGCTGTTTGCCTTCGCCGCGGAAAAGGCTCTCCACCCCGGCGAACTCCAGGTGCGGCGCCCCGGTCTTGTAATCGACCACACGCAGCGTTCCGTCGTCCAGCGCGTCGATGCGGTCGGCGATGCCCGCGAACTTCATGCAAAGGGGGCGACCCGCCGCCGTGAAATCGAATCCGTATGCCACTTCCTGCTCCAGCCCCGTGACCGTGAAGCCGTCGTGCGCCGCATCGTAGGGCATCACCCCGCCCCGCAGATAGCGTGTAACGATGTCTTTGACCAGCAGCAGGTTGCCCGTATAGTCGTCGGTCGTGGCCGCGGGGTCCTGCAAATAATTCTCGTTGATCGCCGCCTCGACCGCCGCGGCGATCTCACCCGTGCGGATCATCGCCCGCAGGGTCTCGCCGGGGTGCGCCTCGCCCACGATCCGGGCATAGAGTTTCTGCACCGCGGCGTGAAGGATCGTGCCGAACATCGGGGCGTCGACCTCCTCGGCGATCTCGTCGTCGGCCTGGAGACGCGCCACGGAGTGAAAATAGAACCGCAGGGGACAGGCCACATAGCGGAAGAAAGCCGTCGGCGAGAGCGTGGCCTTCGATTCTGGGTCGGTGAAGCGTCCGAGACGCTGCATGATCCCCTCGTCCTTGGCCACCTCGATCGGATCGGTCTCGGCGAGGTTGACATCCACACCCACCTCGACCTTCCGGACGGGAAATCCGCTCTCGTAGTCGAGCTGGTAGATGTAGCGGCTCGGTTCGCCCGTCGATTTGTCGTCGGCGTGCGAGCAGTAGAGCATCCACACCCGCCGGGCGCGCTGCACGAGGCGGTAGAAATAGTAGGCGTAAACCCCCTCGTGGTGCTCGGGCGTGGGCAGTCCGTAGGCCGCCCGCAGGTTGTAGGGCACGAACGACGCCTGCGCCATGTGGTTGCCCGGGAAGTTGTCGTCGTTCATCGAGAGCAGGACGACGTTTTCGAAATCGAGGTTGCGGGTTTCGAGGATGCCCATGACCTGCACCCCTTCGAGCGGCTCGCCCTCGTAGGGGATGCGCACGGTCTGCAAATGGCGACGCAGCAGCGAGGTGTAAACCTCCGTCGTCAACTCGATGTCGCACTCGTCCAGCGAATTGCGGAGTTTGGAAATCTCCTCCGAAATCACGGCCAGAAACTCCACGCGCTGACGCCGGTCGTCGCCCTCGTAGGGCGTCCGGGCCACGGCGGCGACGACCCGCAGCAGCCAGTCGGACAGCTCGCGCCACGCGGCGGCGGGCGAAAAGATCATCCGCAGCAGGTCGTTGCGTCCCAGCCATGCGGCGTCGACCGAAATGCGCCGTTCGCGCACGATCTCGTCCTGCATGGCGCGGGTCTCGCGGGCATCGCTGTCCGCGACGTAGGGGTGCGCGAGAATGCCCACGGCGTCGGCATGGTAGAACGTGCATCCTGCGCCCTTCGTGCGGCGGTGGGCCTGCAACTCCACGAGGCGTTCGACGAAGGTGTAGGCCAGGCTGGCCCGCAGCGGATAGCCCATCGTGACGTTGACCTTCCCGATCTCGGGCGGCAGGGCGTAGAGCAGCGGCAGGAGCAGGTTTTCATCGGTCAGCACCACGGCGGTGCGCTTGTCCAGCGGCCCCCGTGCGGCCAGTTCCCGCAGGATCGCGGCGGCATGCTTGCACTGCACGGCGTTCGACACGGCGGCCACGGCGGTCAGCTCCTTCGGACGCTCCATGTTGTCGTGCGACACGTCCCCGCGCGGCGGGAACTGCACGACGTTCTCGCGCACGAACATTCCGGCCTCCTGCTCGGGGCGGTCTTTATAATAGGAGTCGTAATCCCAGTAGAAATCGGTCTCGGCAGCCGTCGAGAGGAAGCGGAATAGCTGTTTCTCGCACTCCGACAGGGCGTTGAATCCCGCCACGACATATTGCCGCGCCTCGGGAAAGGCATACCCCTCGCCGCGGATGCGGTCGGCGGCGGCCCGCTGGACCATGCCGTTGTAGGCGATGCCCAGCTCGGAGAGCCGTTCGCGGAAGCGGGCGTAAACCGGCCCCAGGGTCTTCCAGATCGCCAGGAAGCGGCGCTTCTCCTCCGAGAGATCGGTTTCGTCGGCGAGCGTCGACCAGAAACGCAGGATTTGCAGCTGCGCGGGAGTAAGGTACGAAATGTCGGCCTCGATCTCCTTGATCTCCGAGATGTTGCGGAACAGCATCGCGGCGTCGATCCGGTATTTGTCGATGGTGTCGAAATCCGTCAGGAGCATGTCGCCCCAGAAATAGAACTTGTCGAACGGCTCGGCGTGGTATTCCGAATAGATTTTGTAGAGTTCGGTGATCAGCCGCACGCGGTCCCCGGTGCGGAGTCCCGAAATCTCGGTCGTCAGATCGTCGACCGTCACCCACCGGGGCTGCCACATCGGACGCCCGGCGATGCCCGTCAGGGCGTCGACGAAGAACAGCCGCGCACGACGCGACGGAAAGAGGATCGCCCTTTCGGAAAGCCCTTCGCCGTAACGGGCATAGAGGTCTTCGGCAACTTCGTGGAGAAAGGTTTTCATATAATGCAAAATTCACAATTCACAATAATTTAGTTTGCAGACGTTTAAAACCGACTTCAGCAAAGTCAAAATTATGAATTATGAATTATGAATTGCGAATCACTCCACCCTTGTGATGTCGCCGCCCATGAACTTCGCTCCGCTGCGCACGATGGGCGGAGCGCCCTTGTAGGTGATCTTGCCCCCGGTCGAGGTTTTGCCCTGGAAACGGTCGGTCACCCACAGCGCGGCAACGCCCGAACTGGTGACGTTGGCCTCGGCGGCCATCACCTCCAGCCCCGCGGCTTCGAGCTTTCCGGTCGAGACGAACAGCGAAAGGTAGCGCACCGCGCCCGTCAGCGTCGCCGTGCTCTTGCCCGTAAGCTCCATTTTCAGGTCCTTGACATCCATCCGGGCCGTCACCTGCGCCATGCCGCCCACGGTCAGGTCGAGGACCGTGGCCACCAGCGTGCTGTCGAACGTCGCCACGGCGTCGGCAATGGCGACGCGCTCCAGCGAATTGTAATAAACCGTCACCGAAGTGCGGTCGGGCCGGCGGGCGTCGGAGCGTTCCGTGATGCGCAGCACCTTGTCCTTCACCTCGGCGCGGAATTTGGTCGTATAGGAACCTTTGGTGTCGTAGACGATCTTGGGGGCTTCGGTGTCGGGAACCTGCACGAACTTGACGTCGAGCGGCGCCGACACTTCGACGGCTGTAAACGACGTGAGCCATTCGCGGCGTTCCCCGGTTTCGGCGGGCTGCTGCGCCCGGCAGAGCGCTGCGGCGGCCAGCATCACGGCCGTCAGAATCATTTTCTTCATAACAAGATCTTGTTTTAGCTCCGCTAAATTACAAAATTATTGCGAAGTTCGGGATTTGTTTTGTATTTTTACCCATTAAAACGAAATTTCGGACAGTGAGAGCGAAGATTCTGAATGCAAGCGCCGGATCGGGAAAAACCTACCAGCTGGCCTACAAGTACGTCCGCGACGTGATCGACCAGCCGGGCCTCTACCGCCACATCCTCGCCGTGACCTTCACGAACAAGGCCACCGAGGAGATGAAATCGCGCATCCTGAAGGAGATCCACCGTCTGGCCTCGGGAGGCGCAAGCCCCTATCTGGGAAACCTCTGCCGCGAGCTGTCGCTCGACGAGCGTTCGGTGCGCAAACGCGCCGCCGAGGTGCGTTCGAAAATCCTGCACGACTACTCGCGCTTCACGGTGCTGACGATCGACACCTTCTTCCAGCGCATCCTGCGGGCCTTCATCAAGGAGCTGGGCATCGACCTCAATTACAATGTCGAGATCGAGACGGCTTCGGTGCTGTCGAAGGGCGCCGACACGCTCATCGAGCAGATCACCGTCGACCGCGACCTGCAACGCTGGCTCACGGAGTTCGTGCAGGAGCGCATCGACGAGGGCCGCAAATGGGACATCCGCGACGGCATCCTTTCGCTCGGCGGCGAGTTGTTCAAGGAGAAGAACAAGGACGCGCTGTCGGTGCCGCGGTCGCGCGAGGAACTGGGTCGGATCGTATCGCGCGCCGCGGCGCAGGCCGAGGCGACCAAAAAACAATTGCAGCAGACCGCCGCCCGGGCCGTTGCGATCATCTCCCGGGCCGGACTTACGGCCGCCGACTTTTCGGGCAAGAGCCGCAGCTTCGCCAATTATTTCTTCACCGTCGCCGCGGGCGAACTGAAACCCTACGGCGCGACGGTGGCCAAAATGGCCGCCGCGCCCGAGGGCTGGGGCGCCAAGGGATCGCCCGCGCAGGCGCTGGCCCCCGAGCTGCAACCCCTGCTGCGCGAAATGTGCGACATCTACGACGCCAACCGCAAGAGCTGGAACACCTGCGACCTGCTGAAGGAGAACTACCGCAGCTTCGCCCTGCTGTCGGACCTCTACAAGCGGGTGCAGCAGCTGTGCGACGAGCAGAACATGATGCTCCTCTCGGAAACCAAATACGTCCTCTCGGAGTTCATCGGCCACAACGACGCGCCGTTCATCTACGAGAAGGTGGGCAACCGTTTCGAGCGTTTTATGATCGACGAATTCCAGGACACCTCCCTGAAGGAGTGGGAAAACTTCCTGCCCCTGCTGCAAAACGCCATGGCGCAGTCGGAGGAGACCTCGGTGCTGATCGTGGGCGACATCAAGCAGTCGATCTACCGCTGGCGGGGCGGCGACTGGAAAATCCTCCACGGCGAGGCCCAGCAGGCGCTGGGCGCGGGCGACACCCAAGTCGAGGTGCTGCGGGAGAACTGGCGGAGCCTCCCCGCGGTGGTCGCCTTCAACAACCGCATCATCGAACGGATCGTCGCCGCGGACAACCGTGCGCTGAACGAAACCCTCGCAAAGGCCTCCGAGGAGGGTTCCGTCGATCCCGCGGAGGCCGCCGCGCTGCGCGACACCCTCGCCGACGCCTACCGCGGACATGCCCAGCTCCCGCGCCGCAAGGCCGAACACCCGGGCTACGTCTCGGTCGAGACCTTCGCCGAGCGGCCGCCCGTCGTGGAGCGCATCTGCGCGCTGATCGACAAGGGATTCCGGCCGTGCGACATTATGATCCTCGTGCGCGGGGCCACCGACGGCGCGAAGGTCGCCGCCGAACTGCTCGACTTCAAACGCCGCAACAAAGACCCGCGCTACCGTTTCGACGTGATGACCCAGGAGGCTCTGATCGTGGGCAACGCCCCCGTCAGCTCGTTCATCGCCGCGGCCCTGCGGCTGGCGCTCAACCCCGACGACTCGCTCTCGCGCGCCGTCTACAACCACTACCTCGGCCGCCCGTTCGACCGGCCGCTCGACGATTCGGAACGCGATTTTTTCCGCTCGGTGCGGCTCCTGTCGCCCGAGGAGGCGTTCGAGCGGATCGTCATGCGGCACGCCCTGCAAGGCGACCGTCGGCAGACGGCCTACCTCCAGGCCATCCACGAGCAGATCATCTCGTTCTGCGCAACGAAAATCGCCGACATAGCGCTGTTCCTCCGCTGGTGGGAGGAGACGGGCAAAAACCGCTCGCTGTCGGTCGAGGAGAGCGCCACGACGGTCGAGATCACCACCATCCACAAGGCCAAGGGGCTTGAAAAGCGGGCCGTGCTCATCCCCTACTGCTCGTGGTCGCCGGACCCCAAGTCGAGCGGCACGGTGCAGAACATCGTCTGGGCCGAGGCCCGCGGCGACGGGGCCGAAGCGATCGGCCGCTTCCCGGTGAGGTACAAGAAGGCGATGGCCGAATCGGGCTTCTCGTCGGAGTACTACCGCGAGCTGGTCTACGCCCACGTCGACAACGTCAACCTGCTGTACGTGGCCCTCACGCGCGCCGCCGAGTCGCTGCACGTCTTCATCCCGCAGAAGGGCGGCCGCACGGTCGGGGGGCTGCTGCTCCAGAGCATCGCAACCGACGGCGACAAGGCCCTGCTGGGCGACTTCGAAGGCCGCTGCACCATCGACGAAGCGGGCGAACACTTCGCTTTCGGGGAGTTCGCGGGCCCCGTCGCGGGCGGTTCGAAACGCTCCGAGGCCGAGCACGTCATTCTGGAGGAGTACCCCACGGCGCAGGCCGACCTGCGGCTGCGGCTCCCCTCGCAACGCTATTTCGAGGACGGCGGCGAGGTCGAGCTCTCGCCCCGGAACCTCGGCATCCTGATGCACAGGGCCTTCGAGCAGGCCGACGACGAGGCCGGAATCCACGAGGCCGTGCGCGGCATGCAGGCCGACGGCACGCTGTCCGAAGCCGATGCCGCGACCCTGCGGCAGATGATCGCCCGGGCCTTGGAACACCCCGAGGTGCGCGAATGGTTCGGCGGAGGCTGGGAGCGCGTGCGCAACGAAAACGAAATCATCATCCCCGGCAGAGGGTCGACGCGGCGTCCCGACCGCGTGATGATCGACGGACGCCGGGTCGTCGTCGTCGACTACAAGTTCGGCCTGCGCGACGCCGAACGCCACCGCCGGCAAATGCGCGAATACCTCCGCCTGCTGGGCGAAATGGGTTATGCCCCGGCCGAGGGGTATCTGTGGTATGTGAAACTGGGTAAAATCGAAAAAGTGGAGCCATGAGAAGCATCCTCCGAAGCCTTCCCGCCGCATTCCGCCGCCGGGGTCTCCGCATCGCCGCGACCCTCGTGCTGCGCGCCGTGCTGAACCTGGCGGGACTCGCGGCCCTGCTGCCGGTGCTGACGCTGGTGCTCGACCCCGCGGGATTCGAGGGCGACGGGCCGCTGGCGACGGTCTACGTCTGGTCGGGCGTCGCCTCGCCGCGCACGTTCGCACTCGCGGTCTGCGGGGCCGTCGTGGGGTTCATCGTCCTCAAATGCGGCGTCAACTTCCTGCTGGCACGCGCCGAACGCCGCTACATCTACGACCTCTACCGCACCCTTTCGCGCCGCCTCTACATCGCCTACCACGACCGGGGTCTGGCCTTCATCAACAATTCGAACTCCTCGGTGCTGGCGCGCAACGTCAACGTCGTCTGCCTGGCATTCGCCGCCGGGGTCCTGCGCCCCGCCGCCGCGATGATCGCCGAAGCGATGCTCTTCGTCCTGCTGTTCGCCTCGCTGGCTCTCTACACGCCCCTCGCGGCGCTGCTCTCCGTCGTGATCTTCCTCCCCGCGGTGTGGCTCTACTACGCGCTGGTCCGCAACCGCATCAACCGTTACGGCGAACAGGAGAACCGCGCCCAGCGCGAGAAGTCGCGCCTCGTGGCCGAGACCTTCCGGGGATACGCCGACATCGAGTTGAGCGACGCCTTCCCGGGGATGCTCCGCGCCTTCGACCACACGATGGACGAAGTGGTGCGCACCCGCTCGCGCGAGGCCGACATCGGCCAGCTGCCCCAACTCTTCACCGAGATCGGGCTTGCCGTGGGCATGGCCCTGCTGGCGGCCGTGAGCTTCGGCGGCGGGCAGTCGCAGCTGCTGTTCGGCGTTTTCGCCGTGGCGGCCCTGCGGCTGATGCCCTCCGTGCGCGGCATCATGTCGGGCTGGGCCACGATCCGCTACAACCGCTACACCATCCCCATCCTGCGCGAAGCGGCCCTCCACGAGCCGGCCTCCGCGCACCCCGAGGTCACGACGCGCGAAACGCTGCCCTTCGAGCGCGAAATCTCGGTCCGCAACCTCTCGTTCCGCTTCACCGAAGAGAGCCGGGAACTTTTCCACGGCCTCACGCTCACCATCCGCAAGGGCGAACGCATCGGCATCCGCGGGGCGTCGGGCGCAGGCAAGACCACCCTTTTCAACCTCCTGCTGGGCCTTTACGAACCCACGTCGGGAGAAATCGCCGTCGACGGCACGCCCCTCACCGCCGCAAACCGCCGGGCATGGCAGAACCGCATCGGCTATGTCTCGCAGCGTCTGTTCCTCACCGACGGAACATTCGCGGCCAACGTCGCACCGGGCGTCCCGGACGCCGAAATCGACCGCCGCCGGGTCACCGAAGCCCTCGAAGCGGCCCAGCTGGGCGAATTCATCGCTTCGCTGCCCCTGGGGATCGACACCCCCGTCGGCGAATGCGGCAGCCGCCTCTCGGGCGGACAGCGGCAGCGCATCGGCATCGCACGCGCCCTCTACCGCCGCGCCGACGTGCTTTTCTTCGACGAGGCGACCTCGGCGCTCGACAGCCGCACCGAAGGGGAGATCAACCGTTCGATCGCCGCGATCGCCGCGCGGAATCCGGGCCTTACGCTGCTGGTGATCGCCCACCGCGAAACCTCGCTCGAATACTGCGACCGAATCATAACGCTGGAAAAATAAGATGAAGAATCGGAAGCCGTCCCTTATTCCCATCTGCCAGCCGCGACCCTCTCCCAGCGAGGGAGAGGACCTGCGATTCACCCGGCTCGTACGGCAGAGTATATCCTTGCACCGCCGGCGCGAAAAAAATGAACGCTAACAACCGCTTTATGAATTATACGATCGCCAATATCCGCGTCTCCCTGCCCGACGCCTGCACGGGAGAGCATTTCACCCGGGCCCTGCGCCCGTTCCTGACACTCGGCGCCGGCCCTGCGGACCTCGCGCTGGAAATCGTCCCCCGGATTCCGGCCGAAGCCGATTACCGCGAACTCGACATCTTCGAGTTTCCCGACGCCGACGCCGACTGCCGTTTCGGGACCGACGCGGCGGGCTACCTGCTCGAAATGACGCCCCGCGACGGCAGCGCCCCGGCCCGCTACCGCATGGCCTACGGCGCGGCGGCGGCCCGGAGCGACATCACCCCCGGACACAATCCCGCGCTGTTCCGGTTCGGGGTCTGGATCCTTTTCAACATCGCGGCGCTGCCCCTCGGAGCCGTGGCCTTCCACTCCTCGGTGATCAGCTACCGCGGCCGGGGAGTGCTGTTCCTCGGCGAATCGGGAACAGGCAAAAGCACCCACACGCGGCTGTGGCGGGAGCATATCCCGGGTGCGGAACTGCTCAACGACGACAGTCCGATCATCCGGGCCACGGACAGCGAAGCCCTCGTCCACGGATCGCCGTGGAGCGGCAAAACGCCCTGCTACCGCAACGAGAGCTGCCCGATAGCCGCCGTCGTACGGCTCTCGCAAGCCCCGCACAACCGCATCCGCCGCCTGCGGCCGATCGAGTCCATCGGAGCGTTGCTCCCCTCCGCACCCCCGGCCTTCGCCCGCGACGAACGGCTTTCGGACGACACCTGCGGCCTGCTCTCCCGGCTGATCGCACAGGTTCCCGTCTACCACCTGGAGTGCCTGCCCGACGCAGCGGCGGCGCAGCTCGCCTGCCGAACGGTTTTCAACGACGCGACGCTATGATCCTGCTCCCCAACCAACTCTTCTTCGCCGAGGTCGAGGCGATGCTCTCCGAAGGCCGCGAGGTTCAGATCCGCATGAAGGGCCACAGCATGCGGCCCCTGCTGCGCAGCGAGCGCGACCAGGTCGTGCTGACGCCCTGCACCGACCCCGCGCGCCTGCGACCGGGCGACGTGGTGCTGTTCCGCTGCTGCGGCCGCCACATCCTCCACCGCATCGTCCGCCGCGACGGCGAGCGCCTCACACTCGCGGGCGACGGGAACTACCGCATCACGGAACAGTGCACGACACGCGACGTCGCCGGCATCGCCGTCCGGGTCATCCGCGCCTCGGGCCGCGTCGTCGGCTGCGACTCCCCCGGCTGGCAGCTCCGATCGCGCCTCTGGCTCGCGATCCCGCCCTGGCTGCGACGGCAGGTGCTGCGCGTGCTCTGGTATTCGGGCTGGAAATGAAAAAGGCAGGGCTTTCGACAGCCCTGCTTTTTTACGGCAGCCCACGGAAGAGACCGGGAGAGAAAATCCCCGGACGGGTAGCGCCGGAGTGCGTCCCGTCCGGGGATTTCGAGGGATGTGCGGAAATATCCGCCGTGGTTCCTGCGGAGAGCCGCAAATGGCAACAAAAAAAACAGACCGGATCGCTCCGGTCTGTTTTCACATAAATCGGCCTGGACTATTCGCCCAGAGCGAACCGCTTGTAAGCCACGACCGTGGCATCCTTGTCGGCCTTGTGGATGTAGTCGGCGATCGACTCCTTCTCGCCTACCACCGGCTGGGCCAGCAGCGTGTTCTCCTCGAAGAACTTGCGCATCTTGCCTTCGGCGATCTTCTCCAGAATGGCCTCGGGTTTGTTGGCGTTCTTGGGGTCCTGCTTCATGGCCTCCACGGCGATCTTGCGCTCGTGCTCCACAACCTCTGCGGGGCAGTCCGCCTCCGAGATCGAAACGGGAGCCATGGCCGTAGCCTGCATGGTCACGGTGTGTGCGACCTCGGCGGGAATCTCCTTGTTAAAGCCCAGGATCGTACCCAGCTTCTTGTTGAAGTGCACGTAAGCGGCGCAGTAGGGAGCCTCGATGCGGCCGTAGTAAGCCAGCTCGATCTTCTCGCCCGTCTGACCCGATTTCTCGGTCACCATCTCCTCGACGGTGCGGCCCTCTGCGTTTTTCGCAGCCATCAGCGCATCGCGGTCGGCAGCGTCGTTCTTCACGGCGACCTCCAGCATGGCCTCGGCCGAAGCCGAATACTCGGAGTTCTGGGCCACGAAGTCGGTCTCGCACGCCAGGCAGAGGATGTAAGCCTTCTGGCCTACGATCTTCGTAACGACGACACCCTCGGTAGCGGTGCGGTCGGCGCGCTTGGCGACGATGAGCTTACCTTTCTCGCGGATAATGTCCTGAGCGCGGGCAAAATCACCTTCGGCTTCGATGAGGGCCTTCTTGCAGTCCATCATACCGGCGCCGGTCATCTTGCGGAGCTTCATTACATCAGCAGCTTTGATTTCCATAATCTTGTCCTTTCTCTATAAGGTTCGTAAATACAATTATTCTGCCTTTTCCTCGGCGGTCTCGGCTGCTTCAGCAACAACTTCGGCTGCTTCTGCGGGAGCGGCAGCAGGCTCCTCGTAGGGAGTCTCGACAGCGGCGACAACCTCTGCCACGGCAGCCTCCTCGGCATCGATCGCAGCCTTCACGGCCTTCTTGATGCGGGGCTTGCCCTCCTTCTTAACGGTTGCACCCTCGGCGTCAGCCTCCTGTGCCTCCTTCTCCTTTTCGAGCTTGCGCTCCTCGGTGCCCTCGGCGATAGCGGCGCACATGGCTTCGAGAACCACGGCGATCGACTTGGTGGCATCGTCATTTGCAGGGATAACGTAATCAATGTCGGTCGGATCACAACAAGTGTCTACCATTGCAAATACGGGGATGCTGAGGCGTTTGGCCTCCTTCACGGCGTTGGCCTCCTTCTGTACGTCGACGACGAACAGAGCCGCCGGAAGACGCGTCAGGTCGGCGATCGAGCCGAGGTTCTTCTCCAGTTTCGCACGCTGGCGGGAGATCTGGAGTTTTTCGCGCTTGGAGAAATTATCGAACGTGCCGTCGGTCGCCATCTTGTCGATGGTGGACATTTTCTTGACGGCTTTACGTATGGTGGGGAAGTTTGTCAGCATACCGCCGGCCCAACGCTCGGTGACGTAAGGCATACCGACGGCTGCCACCTTTTCGGCAACAATGTCCTTGGCCTGTTTCTTGGTCGCTACGAACAGCACGCGGCGACCGCTCTTGGCGATCTGCTTGATGGCCGCAGCAGCCTCATCGATCTTCAGGACGGTTTTGTGCAGGTCGATGATGTGGATGCCGTTCTTCTCCATGAAGATGTAAGGAGCCATTTTGGGGTTCCATTTGCGCTTCAGGTGACCGAAGTGCGCACCGGCTTCCAATAATGTATTAAAATCTGTACGTGACATTTTAAT